>Ga0179593_1420670_pt1 | contig 10383 bp, 10 predicted proteins | sample CZODoug2_1_08_16_FD_185931 | JGI IMG/M metagenome (GOLD analysis project Ga0179593, IMG submission 185931) | Vadose zone soil fungal communities from Angelo Coast Range Reserve, California, USA - CZODoug2_1_08_16fungal (PacBio error correction) | ecosystem: Environmental > Terrestrial > Soil >...
CTCTGGGCATCTGCAAAGAGGTGCGGGTGGGCGGGGCGGCGAGGGCGGACTCTATCTGGTCACTGCTGCAAAAAGGGAAGGGAGTCATTGGAAAGCGGGCAAAAGAAAGACAGTTAAAAGCCCGGCCCAGGGCGGGTTGGAAAAAAACTGTGTCGGGGGAAAGGGCGGATGTTTGGGGAAGGGAAGTAAATATCACCAGAAAATGCACCATCCAGGGCCAACCGTCTAATGTGGGGCAGGCTCTAAAGAAAAAAAACCACTGAAGGGAAATAGATAACTGCGACCCCTGCAGGGCTTAGGAGATGTTACTCGAGCGCGAAAGAAGAGAAGAAAAATTAATTAACTGTCTCAAATCCTGGAAAAGGGGAACTTGGAACTGGGGGGAAAAAAACGGCAAATAGCCATTACAAAAAAGGCAGTTTAAAAGAAAGGCTGAGAAGAGGAAAACCGCCGGGGGGAAAACGAACCCCACTCATAATTCATAGGAACGTAAGGGCGGGAAGAATGTTGGTAATCTCGGGAAGGGGCGTTCGCACGGGAATTTAGCCCTAAAGGGAAAAGACTTGAAGCATGACGACGGCATAAGAGAAAAGCATTCAAAGGAAAGGTGGGGCAATCAAGTGAGCATGGAAAAGACTTGGGACTGGGGAGGTGGGGTCATAAAAGGCGGGCGGGTTAATCCAAATACGTGAGAGGGACGGTTAAAGGGGAATTGTCAGCACCGTTAAACCAGATTGGGGCGCACACCAAAGGAGGTAAGGAACAAAGTCAACCCAACGCATTTCTAGGGGATTCGAAGAAAACTGAACCCTGGTAACAGCCCGCTTCCCTAAGGGGAGAAGGGGAGGAAAAAGGAGACGATGCCAGTCGTCAGAACAAAGGAGAATTGGGTAGGAGGGCACGCTGGGGCTCATCAAAAAAAAAACTGTCTGAAATTCATGATGTCCAAGGCCCAGAAGCGGAACGAAGGATGGAAAGCAATCAAGAGCGCGGTCGGGCAAGAGTAGCAGAAAGAGGAAGATGAAGTGCTGAAGGTGAAGGATGGGAACGAGAGGGGAGAATAGAAGAAGGGTGAGGGAGGGAGAAGAGATGAAGGGGGATGCGGTCACGATCAATTATAATTTCCTGTATAGCCTTGAGAGGACTGGGAACTTTTTCCAAAAATCCTGATGCCGAAACAGGGCTCCATCAACAGAAAGAGATCATCTCTACAAGTCATCGGGGGAAAAAAAGGAGAAAGAGAACAAAATTTGGAAAGCGGTCTCCTTTTTCTTCAGGGGGGAGGGCTCATCGCTATTGGCACCTCAAGTATAAAAAACCAGGGGGGGGGCCACACGATCACATAGAAAAAATGCACAGTCTGCCGAACTTCTAGAATTTCGGAAAGAACGGTTATTCAGGTGCCTTCGGGATGAGGATTAACGAAAATGACGGTCACAGAAAACGGAGGACAAAAAACCTTGTCAGGGGGAAGGAGAAGATGGGCCTCTCCGGACCAAAAACAATAGGGAAGAAGGGCCCAATCTCCTCCAAGGGAAAGCCTGAAGCCGGTAAAAAATCAACACAAAAAAACCTGAAAAAAAGATAGAAGGGTAAAAAACTGCCAATCACTAAGGACGGGGGGGTGCCCTAAATGTGGAAAAAGAAAAAGGTGGAAGGAAGGCTGGAAACGCGAAAGAAGCAATCAATCACTATATTTAAGATCCAGAAAGGATCGATGGAAAGGGAGGGGGTCGCGCGAATCCGTAGAAACCAAACATCTGGGTGGAACAGAGGGGCATAAAATTCCCATTCGCATCCGAAAATGGAAGGCTCTCCAGCGCTCACAAACGCCGCCGCAGAACAGGGACTCCGAACTCCTTCAAAACAAAGGGAAGAGGGAGGGTCGGACTTGCCCAACTGAAAGAGATAATAAAACGTCCCGCAACGCCCGGAAGGGTGGGAAAAGTACTTACATCGGGTGCCACCGTCGAAGAAAGCAACCCCCAGAAACACATTCTCCGGGCTGGACAGTGAGGGGGGAAGAAGCCAGACGCATAAACCAGATCGAAGGAAAGTATGAAGGAAATCGTAGGGGCGATGAAGACCCGAACCGAGAGGGAAAGAAAAAATGAACTGTACTACAAGAGAGAAAGAAAATGTGGGTGGAAATCGAGGGCTTTACGTGAGGGGGGGAGACCTACCAGGAATTAATATGAGGGGGCGCTGAGAGGGACACAGAACGGGTAATCAAGGCTCGGGGGTTCGTGAAATCCGTAAAATTAAAAATTTTACGCAAGGAGATGGTCCAAAATCTAAATTCTGGGGGGGCTCGGAGGGAGGGGAGGTTCCGAAAATGCATTCCTTTCATTACCATGGAAAGTACGGGTTTTTCAAATGTGTGAGAAAGTCTGGTACTCTAAGGAACAGTTCTGGCCAGGAAGTAGAAAAACACAACTGGCGTACGGCATTGGAGAATATGGGTAATGCCTGTGAAGTAGCTTATGTCCAGACACGAGGGGGCGCTATCGGTAGAGCAAGTGGGGGAAATAACGGGTCGGTCCAAAAAAAGAGGGTCTCGTTGGGGGGTACGCAGAAAAGCTACGTCAAAAAAAGAAGGTGTGCGTCAAAAACAAATCACCAAAACGCGAAGGTAAGCGGAAGTAAAACACACGGGGGAGGGTAGACATATAAACTCTGATAAAACGGTGAAGAGGAGGAGGGGCAAGGAACAGTTGGCGAGGAGTGTCGCGATAGAAAGGCCTACACAGCTTCCGGAAGACTGCTCAGACGGCAGGAAAAAACCCGCCTGAAGCCGGGAGGCCCGGCAGGTACGGAAGGAACGCGGGAAACAATGCAGGTCCGAGGAGAACTGTGCGGTCCCAAGGGAGTGACGAAGATTTCAAGGGGACGCTACTATCACATGATGACAAGGAGTAACACAAAAAAAAACGGATGCTGGGGGCGGACTGCTTCGTGGGGGGTAGATCAAATTAAGAGAGATCAAGTGCTTCAAGGGGCCTATACTCAAGAATAGTATTCAAACCCCGACACAAAGTCTAGAGGCCGGGCAAAATATGGTACAAATGAAAGGCATCCAGGAAAAGGAGTAAAACGTGCGTGAAGGCAGGGGCACCAGGTGACTGGGGAGGGGGACTGCCGTGAGTAGGGGGGGGGGGGGCAACGGTAACACCAAGGTTAGGGGGGGCTCTTTCGGTAACACGGACGGAAAAGGACACTAATACTGTCGGGACCCAGTTGCCAACATGGGGCGTAAAGGGGGAAAAAGAGGGGGAAACAACGGTTAAAAAAAGAAACTGTGTAACCCTCAGCACCTGGGGGGTCACGGCAAAGGGACTTCTCTGTGGTGTTTATTTTAGGGGTAGAAAAAAAAAGGGATTCAAGCACGGTTCTCAAATCAAAAAAAAACAGGAAAAACAGAGAAGTAAAACGAAGGTTAGGCCGAAGGGGGGTACGACAAAAACACCACATCTAAAAATAGGGAAGGGGGGAGCCCGAGAAGTGCCGAAGTGCTGAAAATGTCACGAAAGATCACTATACTAAAAGAACGTCAGGGTTACGGAAAATGGCCTACTTGAAGACTAAAAGGAAGGGAAGTTTAAAGGAAAAATCCACATTTAAATGGGGACAACGGTCACTCGTTAAAAAAAAAATGACGAAAAAAAATAGACCTGTGGCGAACATTTTCAAGTTGAATGAATAAAAAATAGTGGGTTTTCTCAGACATCAGGTTCGGGAAAAAAAAGGGGGTATACTCGTTGAACTGGGCAAAACAAGTCTTTCGAATGCGAATACGGTGCCTTGGGGTCTCGTAACCCAAAAAAAAAGAACTGGACAGCAAGCGCCTGAAACTAATCGGTGAGGAGTTGGTCGAGGACACAGGCGAAAAGGACAAAGAATGTCTCACAGTGTCGAGCTAGGATCTCTTAAATCCTAGTGAAACGCAGGTTACTGCACTTAGAATACAAAACAGGAAGGGGGACGGGGAAATGTTGCTCACCAAAAAACGGGGTCCCGGGAAGCAGGATGCCGACAAGCTGTGGAAAAACTCCAAGAGTCCTCTCAACAGCCCAGCGTCACCCATTGATCCGAGGAAACCTGGGTAAGTCGCCTATGTTAAAGAAAGAAAGGAAGAACCATTTACAATTTCACAATCTTCACAGATTAGTGGGGGGGAAACCCCAAAATTCTTCTTTTAGTAAAAGGATTGAGTAAAAAAAAAATAAAATAGGGTTGGGAAGGGTTCATTGGTTTTGCATTGAACACCGGGATCCAACTGGCGATAAAAAAGTTAAGGAAAAGGATGGAAGAGGCAACGCATACCAGGGCGTAAAAAAAGCAGGTGCAAAAACGGAGGCCTCCTTCCAGGGGAAGGGGCGATAAAGCAATTGAAACTCTTGGGTGCCAGAGGGAACGAACGAAAACAACCACTGAAAAACTAAAACCCAAAGGCGAATTGGGAACGGCCGGAGCACTCATCGATGCGACAGAAATTGTGACGGGTCGTAGAGCACGGGAGGAGATAGTTTCCAACGCACGCACGGTCTGAAAGTCAAAGGGGTCGTTAACGCGACTATGCGACCTCCCCACTCTTAATGAATCCTCAGGGAGATCGCTGGACGAGTACCTGGTCCGCTAATAACTGCACGGGGAAGACGGCATCCGAGGCCTTCAACATCAGGCAGGAAGAAAGACTAGGGTCTGGGGTCTCGACCGCACTTTATTGGAAGGGGAATATTGACGCGGAACTTCTTGCTGGCTGGACAGAGGGAATGGCAGGAAGCGCCTCAAATTTCTGGGGGAGGTGGACTTGGACGTGTACAAGAGTTGGGGGCCTGTACGGGGGGGACGTGGGACCCCTTTGAGAAATGGGGTGTCTACAATCGTCAGTGGGGGTAAAAAATGAAAAGGGGAATCGTCCTTTCAACATGTTAAAGCCTAAGGGGGGAAGGAGGAAACTGTTCCTTAAGCAAAGGCCTCTGGATGATCGATCTTCCTATAAACTGTAGGCGACTTGAAACTGAAGGGAGTTCTTTTACCCTTCAAAGGGGTCGCCGCGGGAGGGTGTGGAGAACGATCTTGCAAAAAAAGGAAAAAAAAAACTTTTCAGATCGGAGAGAGGAACCTGGTAAGGGAGGGGGTCCTGCTGTATGCGCCGAGGGGAAGAGTAGGGGTACTACGACCTTGGAGGAAAACATTGAAATCCCTCTGGAGGGGGGCAGGGAGGAGGACAAACTTTTGTTGGCAAACGCGCTCGGGCTGGTTTTTTGTGCTGGAGCGGGGTCATGTGAGGCGGGAGGGGAGGGGGGCGGCTACTTAGGGGGAAGATATGTGGTTGGGGAAAGATGGCTCTGTTCCTGGCGTCTTTTCACGAAGGGGGGGGAACCAGGGGAAATGGGGTGAAAAGAAAGTAAAACAATAAACTACACCTCAGATCGAAAAGGGAGGGGAACCAGAAATTCGGCCTTCACGCCGTTTCGGGCGAAGGGGAGGAAATGTGCTTGGGAAGAGTTCGTTTCAGGGCAAACCGTGTTTACTTTGAGGAGTAAAAAAAAAGGCGGAAATCCTGCCAGAGGGAAAGGTCTGACATGGCTCCGGTACCACTGGGAGGGGGGGAAAAAAAAGAGTCGCTAAGCGGTAAGAGAGGAAAGGGGTCGTAGGAACGGAGGGGAAGGCCAAGCTTTTTGAGATCAAGTGAAAGTACAAAGGGACTACATCGAACTGATCAAGCCCTGGCCGACAAAAGTCGAATGCAAATTACAGGGGGGGTAACCGCCGGTCTGGTAAAGAGGGAAAAAGGGGGGATTGTAAGGCAAAAGTCCGAGGGACGGGCTTCTTACTAGGTCTCAGCGGAGGAGGGTCAGAACGAACAAACTTACAGCGTGGGGTCACCTGCGTTTCAACAGGAAAAGGTCACTGTCCAACAGACGGGAAGGGAATGAGACTTCTAAGGGGGAAAAGAAGGGGTTCCATGTAAAGGGGATGAACTGTCCGTTTCTTGTCCACCCAAAACCCGGGAAAAAGAGAAACGGTAACGTTGTGGAGAAGCCAGCTCTCAGAAAGGGAGAAAAAATAAACGGAAACGGGAAAAAGGGAAAGGGGTCGCTTATGAAAAATTTGGGCAGGTGGCGATTGTCACTGCGGTCTATAAACTTTTTTTGGGTGTGGGCGAATAGGCGTGGGTGGAAAAAGACGGGGAGATGACTACGATCAAAAAATAGAATAATAGAAAAGTAATCGCTTGAATGGTGGGGGGGGAGGTGTAAGTTTTGCTCGCGGTGAACTCTATCAGTTAGTAAAGGCGTGCACCCACTTTCACTTTGCATTGGCGCTCTAAGAAAGAAAAAACTGAACAAATCAGCAAAGGGGAGTTCGCGACGGTTCTGGGCAGGGTCTCGAGAAAAAAATTGAGGGCCCGACATAGGGGGCAAACAACGATACACGCACATTCGCTAAATCCCTGGGCGTTGGGTTATAGAGATCCACAACACAAAGTCTTCAAGCTAGAGCGTACACAAACATCTAAACGGATTTCTGGAGTCGTCAGAAGGGGATGTATCCGGGGGAAGCCCCCAAGGAAGACCAGGCAGTATCAAAACTCCATAAACATCTTCGAGTACCTCCAGTACCAGGGGAAAAGGGGCGAAGCGCCGGAACCCTTCAAATCACTGGGGAGCTGAAGAGTTAATAATTAGGGAGCCTAGAAAAAAAAACACCGTCCGGAGACTCACAGACCACTCAAGCAGGTAAAAAAGAGAAGAAAAAAAGGGGTTTTAACGTCCGGAGGAGAAAAGAGGCCCAACTACTTTAGGTCGTTCAAAGGGCCGGGGAGAGAAGAACGAGCGCTCATAAAGATGTGGGGGGAAGGGTCCTCCTAGGAGGGCCAGGGGGAAAAGTTTATCCGATAGCCGTAGATAGCGCAAGGGCTGGAAACACGAAGGTTCGTCTTGTGGACAACACAGGGGGGAACAGGGTAGCGGAAGGTGTTTCACGAAAGCTCCCGGAGAGAAGAGCGCCGGGGGAAATTCTGTTGAAAGACAAAGGGGGCAAAGTGGTTGAAAAGAAGGGACCGCTACGGCAAGTTCGCAGGGGGAACACTCAAAACCACGGGGGAGGAAACCAGACAGGGGTATCCGGCAACAACCCTTGGGGCACATAAAGACAAACAAGCAACCGACAAAGCAATAAAAAACGCTAAAAATAGGGGCAGGTCATCTCTTAACTGGAAGTTCGTACAGAAAGGGACATTTCATATCAAACAAGCCAGTGGTGGCCTACCTTTCAGAAAAAACGCGGTAAAGAAGATGTCAATACCTTAGGACCTAGTGCAAAGAGTGGAACCAAAGCGATGGCTAAACCCGTGCCACAAAACTTGAAGCAGAAAGCCGGACGAGGGAAATTTTAACCCTCTCTAAACAACTGGTGCCACAGAAACGACACGTAAGCAAAAAGAAACCCCGGCCGCCTACAACGAGGCAGAATCTTGAAATGTGCTGAGAGGGGTGAAAATTCTTCATTATTCGGGGAGCATGAAGGGGGGAAAAAGGAGGGGACCGCTAGAAAAGGCATCAGTGCCAGAGAGCCGGCCACCCATAGTCCTCGAGAAAAACCCAGCGCGAGAAGGGGGACAGACCTGAAGGCCTAACATCAAATCACCAAACTGAAACAGCAGCGCCGGTAAAAAGAGGCAAAGGTAGCGGGAGCCGATGTGGGAAGAAAGGGTATACAAATACAAAACGAAGAGAAGCAAGGGGTGGAATAACATCACAAGGTTGAATCAGGATAAACGCTCGGGAAGTGAAAATTTAAATGAGGAACAAAAAGCCGAAGAAAAAGGGAGGACTTCCGGTCTTACTGTACCAGGACGAAAGCTCCTCGTTCCTCTCCCAAGACCTCGGTCCTCACAGCAGAAGGGAAAGGAAATACTCTACCGTAGAGAAACATGGAGCGAAAGACGCCCTTGAAAACTGAAGTTTTTAGAAACACCACTTTGTCAACTACTGCACACAAGTCAAGGGGTTACCAGATTGGGAAACCAACGCAACGGCCTCCACACCAAAAACTCCCTCTTTTATCGCTTCTTCGTGCAGTGATAGGGCTAAAAACGCAAACCGACTAGCAAAGAAGTTCTTAGACCCTTGCGGACGCAAAGGGGGGGAGGTGCGCGGCACCCCCAAGGCGGCTTCCGGATGCGAAATGGGGGGGGAAGTGGCTACCTTCAGGAGAACCGGAAATGGAAGTTAAGAGTCCTTGGGGTGGGAGACTAGAGACCGTATTAGTCATACTCAAAAGGCTTTCGGAAGGGGAATAGGGGGACAGGGGATGAACTTGGGGGCAGGAGGGGCAATCGGGGGGAAATCGCGGAAGAAAAGGCGCTTGGGAAGCTAAGGCTGGCTCCTGAGAGAAATGCCCGCGGCAGTTTCACGGAAAGGTGGGCATTTTGGACCGTTGGGGTGAGGGGGAAAATTCCCTAACGGGGGTGTCCACTTATTGAGAATGACATCTGCCCAGGGAGGGGCATCCTGGAGGTCGTGCCACGTCAAGAGGGAATAGCCTTAGTCTGCTTTAGATAATATCAGGGGGAGAGCCGTAAAGATAGGGGGGGAGTAAAAAAAAAAAAAATGAAAGAAAACCATAGGGGAGACGTTGTTTAATTCGCCCAGCCCTTAGAGGTCAACACCCGCCAACCCGCAGCAGGTGGGTCAGGGGCAAAAAAGAAACAGGAAGGTACGGGGACGTCGGGTCCTTGGAAATCTGTCATTGCTAGGAGGGAAAGGTCATCTGAAAAAAGGAATTGTCGCGGGGAGTGCTCGGGTATGACGCGCAAAAAAGAAAGTCGTACTGAAAAAATTTCTTATTGGGGGAAAAAAAACCATCAAGCCTAAACTTCCACGAAGGGGAAACTAAGGCAACAGCACGGGTAATCTCTTGGGAAAAGCCGCGGGGCACGCCTCGGGTAGTCCGTTTGGAAGTGACGGTGATCGGCATTCATAGGAAAAGTTTCCCTCAGGGATCCGGGATGACGTCGGGTTGGCCATACGAGAATGTCCAGGGGAAACAGGTTGGCCCATTCCATCTACCCCGATAGCAAAAAAAATTCTCAGAGAAGAAAAACTCTTGGTGGCCCATTGGAATGCGCAACAGGGGGCCTAAAAGAAGGGGGAAGGAGCTTCAATACTGTGTCCCAGTGGTCCAGCAGAACTTAGTACTGGGACGCTGGATCAGTCATAATTCTCATAAGTACCCAGGGGCATGTCAGGGGATAAAGAGGCAACATCACATTGACATCATAAAGGAGGGAAACCGGAACAAAACTTTATCCAAAAACTTTCGTTCCCCAAAAAAAAATGTGGGGGAATGGGGTGGGGGTTCGAACCAACGGGCTAAAGGCAGAAGGTAAGGACAAAAAAACGGGACAGGAATACTATACGGAAAACTGAGGGGAAAGATTGGTGGGTGTCTGGAAAACAAAAACAAACACAAAAGGGACTAACCGGCATCGGCCTAGAAGGGAAGATTTGCTTATTTAAACCTCGGGAAACGATGTGCCGGGTGGGTCCCCTGCAAACATGTTGTTACGGATAATGGAGAGACGGGAAAGGCCGGATACGGACAAGAAAATCTGGCGGCTTTTTTAATTCCAAAAGTAAATCCGATTCCCTAAATAGGGTCTTATCCCTGGTGTACTCTGGAAGATTAGAAAACGGGGGGGGGGATGGCCGGTATAATATTCATAGGGTGACAAAATTGGTACGGCAAACCGGTGCAGCCTTCTATAAAATCTCTGTAGGGAGAAATCCACTCCGGGCAGACAAGGGAAGGCGGTTTCAAGCATGGGGGATGAGAAGAAAATCAACAAAGGGACTTCGTCCCAACAATGAATGGAACGGGGTGAAAGACCGTCGATCTCGTTGGGGACCACTTCATGAATAGCTTCATGGATGACGCGTGGAAAAAATAAAGGTACCTGCGAAGCCCTGGAAACGAGGGTGTAAAAGGGTCCTTTACAGGGAACTGATAATCCCGGTGTGGGTCAGCCGAAAGGGGAAATGAACAGATCAGGTAAATAATTAAAGGCAAAAACACTACAAGAGGAATTTGGGATTTCCCACTTCCCAAACCGCGAGGCGGGGCATCTCAGGCGTACACAAACGAAACCAGGGGGGTATCGGGGGGGGTCCGAACCCGGAGAAAAGGGGCCTAAAAATAAGCAGAAGGATATTGACGGACTGTACGTCATGCCTCATGACAGAAGGATGTCAGGACGTCAGCTGTAGCTTAGTGGACCGGAGTCAAAAAAATACACAGACCCACTTATCACGCGGAAACGGATACTCAACCCCCAAAGCCCCACCTCTACTGTGGAAGCACCTGGCAGAAAAG
>Ga0179593_1428476_pt1 | contig 10383 bp, 8 predicted proteins | sample CZODoug2_1_08_16_FD_185931 | JGI IMG/M metagenome (GOLD analysis project Ga0179593, IMG submission 185931) | Vadose zone soil fungal communities from Angelo Coast Range Reserve, California, USA - CZODoug2_1_08_16fungal (PacBio error correction) | ecosystem: Environmental > Terrestrial > Soil >...
AAGGAATTCTGATCACCGGAGGCAGGCTCCACTAATCACGGTGGGGCTGGAGAACTAAGTGATGTGCCTAAGGGGGCAGGGAAATCGGTCGGGAGGGCAGACTTTACACAGAAGGCAGATTAATCAAAGAGACCCGGGGAAGACAGAGGTGTAAGCCTTCTGAGGAAAAAAGGAAGCCGGGTGAACAGGAGGAAAAATGGGGGAAAACAGGGTGGAAGGAAAGAGAATATAGTAATGTACGCGAGGCGATGGCAAGTGCCGATTTACAGGTCCCAGTGCCCGATTGGATCGAAAACAGGCAACAGGGGGGATTCCGCAGGGAGGGGACGCCAGAAGTCCAAGGGCGGGGTCAAAAAAGACCCATCTAGACACGTACAATTCTACTCCGTAACCGCAATCAGAGGATCCAAAGGGAAACCGGAAGGGTGAAGAATCAGGGAAGGGGAGTCGTACGGTTGTAACCGTCGGTGCAAGACCGAATAGCGACAAGTAGTTCCACTGGGAAGGCAAAGGAAACCGGTAAAAAAGACGGGAAAACCGATGAGCGATGGGAACAAATTGAACGCCACACTCTGGCAGAGGCGACGGCACCGTAGCAGGTACCATCACAAGTTGTGACACCGGAAGAAAGATCGAGAAGTGAAAAGAGAAGGCATGGAAGCAAACCCTCACCTTCCCGGCGAGGAAAAAGAACTTGTCTGGGGCGGTGGGTGTGACGGTCAACCGGGGCGGAAAAGCTTAATTTACACAGAGTAAACACATGAAGGCGAAATCCAAGCCGGCAAGGCCGGTCGGCAGAACCACCGTTTGCATTTGCTTTTGGGCTCACTGTGCGGCATCGTAAGAGGACGCTCACGCGGAAAGTGAAAACGGAAGAGGGGAGGACAAGCAGGTCAGTGGTGGAATGCAGGAAGTGGCCTTTGTGCAAAGAGTGACCTGGTAACCATTCCCGAGGGGCGATGCTTTTGTTCAGGAGCCGAGTCTCGGCCGCAGGTGAGGGAAACGAACTCTTGCGCGATGAAGCAAGGGAAAAACAAGTGTAGGGGTAAGAAGGGGTGGAGGGCGCTGCTAACACGGATGGGACTTATACGTCACGTACTGTAATCAAGGAAGGACTGGGAGAAATGCTCCCGATTCCGGAAAAAAAGAAACGTGAAAACAGGGGACCCGGGTTGGCAGGACGCGGGCGGAAGGGGGGGAGGCGTGGATCAGAGGGATCAGCAAAAAGCGTCAGGCGGCCTGGAGATACGGTCAAGCTTCCCCGGCCCAATGCCCTTGCAGGTGCGAATCAAGACGGGAAAAAAAAAGGGCCGTAAATGAGAGGGGGGCCCGAATCCAAAGGTCCGCTTGCTCCACCGAAATGGGAGGGAAAAGGTCAAAGGCACCATTGCCGTCGAATCAAACAGTTAGCGTGGGAGCCCAAGGGGGCCAGGGTGACGTCGAAGACAGGCGGACGGTTGTAAGGGGGAGAAGTTCGATTACGGACGCTAGGGCCAAATTCATCTTCACTGAAGATCAGGAAGTGGATAGGGGGGACAAGGCTGGGTTCGGCGGGCCTCGAAGGGGCATAAGAAGAAGTCGAGAATAACAACTAAAGTAGAGACGCAACGCAAAAAAGTGTATGACGGCGGTCGATCGCGCTAACAAAAATCGAAGTGACAGGTATGAAAGATAAGTACGAAGAAAAGGACACAAGGAAAGAGGCTGCTGGGAGTAGCGGGATGGGACAGGACGGGCAAAACCACATGAAAATGGACCACGATCGGCGAAAATGACCCGTGAGGCGGTGTAAAAACGCTGAATTGCGGTGCCTGGCAATGCTGACATGGAATCGGGAAAAAGAAAACGAGGAATACATCGGGCAAAGCCAAACCTGGAGAACTCAGATTGCATAGGAAGGGGAAGGCAAGGATGAGGGGGAACTGTCAGGCATGAGGAGATGTGCATGTGCAAAAATGACTAGTTAGGTTCTCATTACCTGCCCGGGAGCCGGCAGGGAAAAGTCATTGTTGACGACCCTCGTTGCCTACGCAAAAAGAGGGCGGACGAAGCGTAAGAGTTCCGCCGAGATTCCCGCTGCCCAACCCCGGATTCACCCGCCTAAGCGAAAACCAAGAGCAAGCGCCAAAAACGGCCTCGACGTCTTCAATTTTGGGGGAAGATTCGGGGAAAATCGAGAGAAGAAAACGTCACCGTAGCCACGCCCGACGACATGCCGAGACATCACCGACGACAGAGATAAAAAAAAACGGGTGAAAAAGTAGCGTGGGGTTAAAGAGGATCATCTCCCAATAAGGAGGGGTGCAGTCGGTTGGGGGATCGAGTCTATCATCGGTGAAAAGGGAACTGCAGCGCCGACGGCGCATTTGAAAAGTCCATCAAAAAAGGAGAGAGAAAGACGGGAAGGAGTCGGATGAGCCCGCATCGCAGTCGCTCTACTTTTCCGACGAACAGAAAGTTGCACACGCGGTGGGGGGGGAGGGCCGCGAAATGGATGGGGGCAACGTACACCGGAGGTGGCAAGGGGGGGGTATCTTGAAAAAAATAGAAGAGAAGGGAAAAACGGGACAATATTCATAACACGGCGATCGAAAAACCACAACACTCTCCTGTACATCGGAACACTCGGGAACCTGAGGGGGGAGGAAACCAGTGTAATGAAAAAAAGCTGGTCAATCGAAATCTGAGGCAAGGTCAAGAAAAAAAAAAGACTGTTGCACCGGGACGTGGCGCAACCCGAGGTGGGAAAGCTTATAGCGAGGGAACGAAATGCAGCAGGGCATTATGGTTAAGCAAAAGTGAAGGGGGTTGCGTGCAGGAGTCGTGGTACGGGGGAAAAAACAGTTCGGTGGTCTGGGTCAGGACGGGAAAAACAAAAAACAGAAGGGGGGCGGAAATAAGAAGGAACATAGCCGAATCGGACCGCAAGGAGGACCGGTGGGAACCGTGCTCCAAGGCTAAGAGGAATGAAAGAGTGCGAAGAAAGGGGAAGAAGGGCAAATGCCAAGGAGGAAGGACCAGGCTAATGAAGGCCGGTAAAAAAACCCGGGGCCATAGGCAAAGAAGAAAAAAACAGAATAACGTAAGGAAAGTAAAAAAACTTCGGTGGGCGGCTCGTCTTGCGACAAAAAAAGCCCTGGGCGACGGCCAAGGGGGAAAGAAAAAGACAGCAATGCTGAAAAACTAAAAGTGGGGATCTTGTGTGCGTCCTTATTGGGGGTCACGCATCGGGGGGATCAGAAAGTCACCGAAGGACAAGGAAAAACGGGTCGGCCGATTATTCAGTCTCTGGCAACCAAGGAGGAAACAGAAACTGATCACGCCGCCAAAAAAACAGATCGGGTGGGCCGGAAGGCGCTAGGGACGTGGAGCAGGAAGGCCGGGGGGACGAACCCGCCGGGAGGGAGGAAGCACGGATTATAACCAGCACTTTCCAAGAAGGCCAACAAGATCATGAAACAGAGCACCTGCTCATAAAAAAAAAAACAACGAAGGAAGGGGAGGAAAGCCTCAATTGGTTTGGGACTTACCTTGCTTCCATACATATCACGGGCGTGAAAAAAAAAAAAGCCACGAAAGGCAGTCGTACAAGACCGGAGGCTAAGAAAAGCACTCCTTCAGGGTCCCCGGGGGAGAAAGGGGGTGGGCGGCGATGAAACCTTGTTTTGCCTTGAACGGAGGGGGCACCGGTCGGAAAAAAGAATTTCCAACACTGCAAGGTGCCTACAGGGAACCAACGATAAACAGGGAACGAACACAGCGAGAAGGTAAAATGTAAGTGGGGTACTAAGCTGTCGTGACGAACGGAAAAAGGTTACGCGAAGAAACGATAAAAGGGTGAGGGGAGAGATGTGCCTGTTTATACGAGGGAACACAGGGTGAGGAAGACCCGAAAGGAAGAACTTGGAGGAAGACCTCGCAATTAATTCAAAAAATGTCTGGTCGGAAGAAAAAGACAGAGGAACCCGGGGGCACTTCGAATTGAAAAAAAAAGGGAATTAGGAACCCGGAGATGAAGTTCATAAAAAGGCATGGGGCCCGTAAAAGTAGGGACCGTCTGGGACCGGAAAAGAAATAGGGCAGGGCGGTCCAATCAGGCAAGCCGGGGTAGTCATCCTTTAGGATTCAAACTGGAAGGAGAAGGAAAATGGGACCACCTCGGGCTGAAAAAACACCGCGGGCGGAGAAAAGGTGTCGGAACCGGGAGAATGTATTCGGGGGATGACTGTTACAAAGCAAAATCATGACGTATATGAAGAAGGGGGGCTGGGGAAGCCGGGGGGCGGCTGGTTTTTACAAAAAATAATGGGGCAAAGACACGGGAGTCCAGACAAACCCATATTGTACCAATACAAAAAAAGGAAAGGTAGACTCCGAAACAAGAGGTGAACTGCAAGCCCCACAGGTTTGCAAAGGAGTTGAAAGGACGCAGTAGAGAGGGGGAGAATCCTCTTAAAAAAGAGAGCCTTCAGGTAGAAGCTGGGGGGGACTGCTGACCTTGACCACATAAAAAAATGTCCGGCCTCTAACCTCAAAAACAGAGACTCCGATGTAAGAAGAAAAAAAATGGAGGGAGGCTGGAGGTACGGGCCCTATTCCAACTTGTATGTGACAGTAGTGGAAGGGTGACTCTTTGGCCGGGCGTAGAAATGAAAAGTAAGGAAGTCCCCCTGGAATGGGGTAGGGGGGGGGGGAGGGAACGAGAACCCTTGACGTCTCTTCCCGGTGGCTAAAAGTTCAGGTTTTTTAGGTGGAAATCGGGGTTGGGGGCGGAAGAGGGACGACTAGAGACGCGACCATGTTAGGTTCAGAGGGGAAAAACGGGAAAAGAGGTCAGTGCGAACATGCGGGCAAAATCACTTCAAGGTGGGCCCTGGAATTCCTCGGAAGGCGGTCTAAAAAGGAGGGGAAATCTGTGAAACCGCAAAGCCTTGGTCATTGATTAAATCAACCCGGAGTAAGGGGGATAAAAGGGGTACGGATTAAATCCTGAAATTTTCAGAAAAATTCAACGGCCCAGTGACAAAACATTGTCAGCGGAAGGAAGAAAAGAAGGACGGGGCGGAGGGGAGAGAAGGCCATCTGGTTGCCCCAGAAGGGGGGGAACAAAACCCTAAGACTACACACGCAGGGGTAAGCAACCAACACGCATTACCGGGAAAAGGTTCGGAAGAGCTCACAAAAAAAACGGGGGGGGGGGAGGGAGGAAGTAAAAAGAGAAAGGAGCGGGAGGAACAAAACTTCATCTGTAGAAAGGGTGGGAATAAAAGAAGCAAACCATGTGTTTAACATTTAAACCAAAAAAAGACCGATTTCGGCACCGAGCACTGAAAGGGGGACAGGAAATGGGAAACCGCTGCGTCGAAGGATCCTTTACAAGACCGCCCAAGGAAGGATAAAGAAGCAGGACAAAACATGTGGATCCAAGAAATAAACCCAGCTGACAATGAAAAGGAAACATGGGGCCGGTGAGAAAAAGTGAAAAAACGAAAACAATGGGAAAAAGGAGGTGGAGGGGTTACGAGCCCCTAACTATAGTGAACCTTCAGGGTTGACGGGCGGCCGGTCCCCGTATACGGAGGGAAAAACTAACACCGAACCGGGGGGGGGCTGAAAGTGGAAAAAGTGGAGGTGAAAAAGCGAGAATTAAAGAGAGAAGTCGAAAAAGGAATGGCAAGACATATCCACGAACGTAAAAAAGGGTAAAAACCCTGAATGGACCTTACAAAAAGGAGGGAGGGGAGACGAGGACCAAAAAACGGGCGAAAAGTACAGTCCCGTATAAGGGGACGGAAGGGGAACAACTAGGACCTCCACTAGTACACGTGTTGTGAAAAAGAAGCATCCAACGCAGCAGGGAGGTGGGAAAGGGGGAAAAATCGAGGGGTTGGTGGCGGGAGCTACGTCAAAAATAATGGATGGCATGCACGCGGCGACCTGGTATGGGGGGGAAGGAAGAAAAAGCTATTCGAGGGGGAAAGACGGATTCCGCATATAAATCAAGAAAAGGCGGAAAAAAAAAACGGAAGGAACACGAATTGTGCTTTCAACAGGGGTTTACGTAAAAAAAAGAGGCAAAGGTGAGGGTAGGAACTGGGAAAACGTGACCGCAAATTTAGTAAGCTAAACCCGGCGCGCCACCGAAAAAGAGTTAAGGAACGGCAGCTGGACTCCGAGAAGAAAACCAGGAAATTTGGTCTTCACATCAGAAGAACAAGCGATCGATATGAGGGGCGGTCCGCACCTGAGAGGGGGACAGGGGGGGAGGTGACTCCAGAAGCCCGAGTGGGCCAAGAGCTGGGTAAACAAAAGGACACTTATCTGTGGGCAATACAGCCAGGGTCGCTGGAAGTTAAAGTGGGAAACACGCGATTCTGTGGTGGGTCGCGCGACAAAAAGACGGGAAGCTAACGAAATCCACACCAAAGAAGTGCCCACAAGAAACCCTGCAGAACGTCTTTTACGCGGTCCGGCGTTGCACGGGACGAACCGGGGGTGATGCGGGGGGCAATCCAAGGCGCTTATTGTCATTGGGACGACTGGAGGAATGACATTGAAGAAAAGTGAACGAGGTCTTCATAAAAGTGGGGAAAAATTTGGCCAGGCGTGTGCACTGAAGGCCTGGAGCGGTCGAAAACATCACAAATCGTAAGAAAATACGCACAACGTCAACGGACTGGACGCAGGGACCCAGAAGAAACGACATCTGTGGGGGGCCTAGATTCAAATGGCAGCAAGTTCACGTGAAAAAAACGAGGAAAAGGAAAAAGGATTAACAAAGACAGATGGTGGCCGGAGGTCGGTGGAAAAGGGAGACGTCTGAAGCTCCAAGGGAACGTGAGCTGAGGGAAAAAGGATGAGGCACCAGAGAGGAGATGACTGGACTGCCGCCCACAGAGGTAAGATCGGAGGGTATGGGTAGGAGGGGAGGAAACGACCCGCAAAAAAGGTGCAGGGGGGAGCACGAAATGAAAGGTTCAGCTGAGAAAGGCCGAGACTCCAGATGGCAAACCCAAGTGGGGGAGGGGAGAGTACAACGGAAAGAGAGATTTGGCTAATCGGGAGGGGACGGCAGTAAAGCGCAAAAACTTGCGTGCCAGACCCTGGCAAGGGAAAAGCGACCCTGAGATTAACGGTCCGCCGGCAGGGGAATCCATAGTTACCGGGGGGTGGTGGCGTGAGAAAAAAGAAAATTTTCATTGGTCCTCGACTTGGGTGGGCAAGACGTAAAAAGAGGGGGGGGGGAGTCGGCAGTTTAAAAAAAAGAGTTCACGCAGACGGATTAGCATTAAAGAAAAAACACACCCTTCTCCTACAAAGAAATATACACACTGTGCAACAGGGCTTTCGGGAGGAAGTATTCTATAGACCGTCGAGGGCAAAAGGGGCTTTAGCAAACGAGCCGAGACCGGACCCAAAAGGCGGTTCGTCGGGGGGAGAAGGAGAAGAACGTTCCGGGGTGTACCGATGGCCACCCGCAAAGGAAACAGGGAAATTCATCAGCGCTTCCTCGCAGAAATGGGGAAAGGTCAGGGGGCGGTGAGCAAAAATAACAGACGAAAAAAAAACTCTAAGAACTGTGAGGAACACTCATCACACGTGCAGGGAACGGCCGGCGTCAGAGGCGAGCGGGGAGGGGGGGATGACTTTAAGTTCTGGAGGGGGAAACAAGAATCTCTGATGCCTAGTCCATGGGATACAATTGACAAGTGACCAGAGAAGGTGCAATCCTTTTAAAAACAGACAGATCAGGCGACAAAAGGGGAAAAAAACGGGACGTCGGACCGACTACTTAATGTGGGGGAGGGAAGGTCAAGGGGCAAATATCGAAATTGAAGATGATAATGCTGCACCCAAGCAGGAAGGAGAGAAAGGGGACTTCGGGTTACGTTGGCTTCCTGGTGGGAGGTGTCAGTGTCTGCAACGGAGAGGAAGAGTATTTTGTAACATCACACTGCAGGGGGCCACTCCCGACACATGGTGGCAAGCCCCAGCTGTGGGATAAACTTTCAGGGGGAAGGGGGGGAGGGACGTCGAGCTATCGTCACCTCACAGAAATAAGCCGAACGCCCATTCATGCCCGAGTGGTCCCTTGGGAACCTGCAAACGTAAGAAAGGTGAAGTTTGCAGGGAGGCGAGAAAATCATCCGAGTTAAAAAAAAGAAGGAGGTGGGGGGTGAGGGGTATCAAATCCCGTCGAAGTAACAACGGTCCCATGGAATGAGAGGTGCCGTGTACCGTCAGGGATGAGGAAAAGGGAGGAGGTCGCGGGGGTTTGCCGAATGGAGACCTGATACCCCACCACGAGCCAGGGCGTGCTCCGTGGGTGAGCAGTGCTTGTGACCGGGTGACGGTTTGCCTCGGAAGATAACTCAGGAGGGACTGAGTATGATAGGCAGCGGGACCAAATCGGCAAACAGGGGGTCGGTGTAGAAAAAGAAAAGACTGCCGTAAATGTAGCACGACTAAAAGAAAGGGCAGAGACTGAAAACTCACCTCGAACGACAAAGCCCCCGGCCTTGCCGTGAAGGCGACGGCTAGGGAGCCGTTTTTTCCAATCACCTAAGGGCCCGGGTCAAGAGATGAAAGGGGGGCCAGGACAACGACGATTACCAAAAAGTAAAGGGGAAAAGTTTTGTCGCGCCCGGGCCATCTTTGAAGAGTGTTCCACGCAAAGAGGGGAGAATTCCATCAACCGCAATTCCCTTGGGTTGTAGTGTGCATGCAAACAAAAACACGTAAGAGGAAGAATCGGGGGGAGGACGGAAAAAAAAGTCACTGAGGCCTGGATCTAATACGGGTGCGGGACAAGAGGGCATGGGAGGCGAAAAAAGAAAGACTTCAATGCCAGAAAACCTGAAGGGGTCAATTGGGGAAAAGTCGAATCGAGACAAACACGGAGCCTTGAACGGATACCAGCCGGGGGAAAAACCTGAATCCACGAAAACGGACTGGGATCTAGGCACAATTGAGGTTCACACGCTGAAGCCACAGGATGAAATGAGCCCGTAACGAGTAAAGGGAACGGCCGCAAATACAAATGACGGCCGGATTGCTTCCCGTATGACCCGATTATGGCCGGACAAATAAAATTCGCGAAGGCATAACGAACATACAGGAAGGAGCGTGAGTCAGGGCTAACCTAACACCACACTCAAAGGCGCGAAATGAAACAAATCAGGCTGCGCGTCGTTGGAAAAATCGAGAAAGTCGGCCAATCGCCGCGAAAAAGGGACTAGGTACGGACGTGGGAGACCGATTTACCATTCTCCCGATCACTAAAACTAAACTGGAACTGGTAATCTGATCATCCGGGAAGCAGTGAGGATCAGAAAGAGGGCGGAGCGCGAAGTGGAAAAAGGCAAACAAACGTTTGCAGAAGAAAGGGGGAAGGTCAAGTAAGAAGCAACGCTTCGACCTGAGGGACGGCATCCGCCCGCGGGTAACCCTATCTCTCGAATATAATATAGAGGGGCAAACGGGTGGGGGGGAAATGGCAGAAAACGGGAAGCGTCACGGGGTGGGGAAAAACGTCAGGGGTATTGTTAAATAACAACGCGCCCCAAAGGGAAAAAAAGCGACACCCGAAACCGGAAAAAAGGCACCTGAACCACGTGAACCCGGAAAAGGAACAATGGGGGATGTAAGAGAGGTGTCACAAAAAAATCAGGGTAATTACGGAAGGCCTCGCCGTCCTTTCGTTCACGAGCAGGGTCGAAAAGAAGGTGTGGGGCCCAACTGATCAGGGAACGGGGGAGAACCGGTTAAGGCGTGTAGTGGTCAGCGTATGCGGGTGGCAAAAAAAGCAAACGCCCTAAATTTTCGGACACCAACGAACCGAGACTTACGACAAAATCGCGCAGCCCCGGTCAATCATGTGCACTCGTACCTGGTAAAACGGGTCCCTTGTATCTCTACTGTCCCAAAAAGGACTGCCGTAGTGGCTAGGCCCGCCGCAACAGGACGGCTGTAACAGGCACGGGAGGAATCACAGTGGATGCCTTCAGGTTTTCCGCCACCGGGGACCTCGAACCAATAACTGCCAATCGAACTACAGAACAAAGACGGCAAAAACGTAAGGGAGTGAGGGGGATCATGTGCTCCAACCGTCGCCCGTGACAACGTCCACTTCTTAGAAGAAAATGACATCGAAAGGTCTCAAGCTCACGATGTGGTTGTCGGAGGGGGTTCATACTGTGGGGCCCTGCCAAGCCTGAGGTGAAAGATTCCCCCGAAAGCAGGGAAAATGTCTTCAAGGGGACATGAAGGAGGTCCGCATGCAGTCGTGGACCGGAGAGCCGCAGGTTATCAACCATTCCGGCTGGGATAACAGAAGTCGGGGGGGGAGGACACTAAAGGGTGGAACAGCAAGGAAAAAGCCCA
>Ga0179593_1437988_pt1 | contig 10383 bp, 10 predicted proteins | sample CZODoug2_1_08_16_FD_185931 | JGI IMG/M metagenome (GOLD analysis project Ga0179593, IMG submission 185931) | Vadose zone soil fungal communities from Angelo Coast Range Reserve, California, USA - CZODoug2_1_08_16fungal (PacBio error correction) | ecosystem: Environmental > Terrestrial > Soil >...
CGTCGGTTGAACTATTGTGTCCAGTATATGTCGGGGGGGGTGTCGTGATGGGTTCTAAAAATGTAGCGATGGCCAGCCGGCAGGGAGTAGCAGGGGTCCAAGGAATGCACCTGGGGTGGAGGGGAAAAGTTGAACCTCGCTTTAAGAGAGTGGAGAGTTGGAAAACGAAAAGAGTCGTCTCGGGCGCGCAATCATTTCTACTTGCCGTTATAAATGAGAAAGGGAGAACGTTGCAAGGTGAGGCTCGTTCCGACAGCCGGGAGTCGGCTCTAAGATTAAAATTAACCGCGAATATCACCGCGATCATGTCGTTTAAGAATACAGTAAGGATTTCATATTGAAAGAGTAGGCCAGCAGGGGGCAGATCACTTCAGCGTCAGCAGACAGCGACTCGATTGAGGGGATTGAAGAATCAGACTTCTACTTCGACGCAGGGGGTAACTCTAACGAGAGAGAAGTGAGAAGCACGGCCAGCGTGGTTATGAAAAAGTTTTCCTCGTAGGTTTTTGTTCCTCCCGAGGCGCGTAAGCGGCGAGCAACTATGAAAAAAAAACGATGGAACAGGCATCAACGGCAGTCGGGAGAGATCATACATTTCGATGAGGGCAGGGATATGATGTCTTCTAACTAGGAAAAACCGATGCGTCAGCTTCGAATAAGGGGACAGTTCCTCAGACAGTATCGCTAAAAAAAATTGAGCCTGGATAAAAGTCAGTAGCTCTGTCAGCTACGGGACAGAGGAAGGAATCTCTCGCTGAGTTGGCGGTTCTAAGCATTATAGGGTGCGCGAGGCTCCGCTGTCGACCGGAAAATGGAGGAAGGATGGATGTTCAAGGATTCATTCGTCGATGGGATGGGGGGAGTGATTTGTCAGAGAGGAGACTCCTTCTTTCTGCAAGCAACCTTGCGCGAGGAGAGGTCCGAAACGGATCCGTCGCGCTACATGGGCGCATTGCCGCCCAGGAAGGAGCTGCGATCAAACAAGACGACTAGAAGAGAAAAAAGAGAAGAACCACCTGAAAACTACAATTTGATACAAACCCCTGCGGAAAAAATTTTTGTCTAGGGCGCCTGGTTGGGCGAGCAAGGGGGAGACCAGTGCCAGAAAAAACGAAACCCAGTGGTGGGCCTCTATCAGATTAAAGAAAAAGTCCTTCAAGGGAAACACGCAGGAGCATCAGGTGGAGGGGGTCAGGGGGATCGAACTTCATGTCGTCACCGGGTGCTAGATCATCGTCAACATCTGGGATAAGACGTCCAAAGCACAACGAGATCACGTGATCGTGCCACAGAAAATAGAGAGGCAGGGACGGGAAGATAGCTCTTTCTTCTAGCGGGGAAAAGAAGTCCTACGCAATAAAGGAAAAAAGGAGGAGAAGAAAAGAGAATACATATGAGGGATCATGAGGGCCAAGACGCCGCGTGCCGTACTGCCGGGAGAAAAGAAGCTGTAGTGTTGTTTGAAATGGGAAAAAGGAGGCGTAGGAGGTAAAACCGGCTCAATCGGGAGATGGAAAAAAAAGTCTGATATCGTGCCAAAGAGATCTCCATAAACGCTCTAATGAGGACGGTTACAACACGCTGGCCAATACTACCGAAGGCGGACAGCGTAAGCCCGACGGGCGAGCCAAAAACGCCCCGAGTCTAAAGTTTCCCTTTATGCTCAGGGGTGGTGTAAAAAAGGGAAGCATGGCAGCAGCCTGCCGATGTGTAAACGAATCAGCGAAACGAAACGCCATGTCACAGGCATTGGATCCACCTGGCGCAACACATAAAAAAAACAACGAGCATCTGTCATCAAAAAGAAGAAGAGCACAGCAAGGGCCGTTCTACTGCCTCTCGGCTACCAGAAGGATTTAAGGCTTCTCAACCATCTCAAAAGGACGAAGGGGAAGAAAAAGCAGACCTTTGGTAGCATTCCAGCACGTTACAAGGTGATGTAGTCAGGCGGAAAGAGCAAGACAGATCATATGAGAAAAAAAACTTTCGGGCAGGGGCGTGACGAATAATCCCGAGAGACGAAGGAAGCCGAGCGGTCGAGCAGCGGGAAAGCTTCTTCCTTGAAGAAAGGAAGTTAAGAAAAAAGGGCATGATTACTAAATCGCAAGGGAGAAAGAAAAAGGGGGGGTCCATCATCGCGCACGAAGTTGAAGAACAAGATCAGGAAGTAGTGGAACAACGGCATACGAGAGGGACCACTGACAAGGCTGCCGAACACGGGGATGGAGAAGGGGGACGAACGCGATCGAGGGGGAGAGGGAGAGGAAAAGGCTTGGAAGTAATCTTGGACGATCGAACAAGAGGGAAAGAGGAAGAGATCTCCGCTGAGCTCCGCCACGTCCCTGGAAAGATTACGAAATCACCGACGAGACTGACCCCTAAAAGAGAGAGAACCAAACAACAACAGGAGGAGAAAGAAGAAAAAATAGGGGTCAGGAGCGTAGACGATGGGAGGAAAGGGAAAAAAGTGGCGGCGGCTTGCAGCGGACAAGAAGACTGCCATATCGGGGAAAAGATCGTAAAAACGAAGGAGAGAAGAAGGAAGGAGACAACCTACAGCACTCGACGATCGCGTTTATCCAAAAAAGGACAAGGAGAAAAGGTAAACAAGAAATGGATGCCTTCCTCTGGGCGTGCTGCCTCGATTTTCGCTTGATTCAGGGTTGGGTAAAAGAGAGAGTCCGTGGTTCGTCCATAGGGAGGGGCATTTGATGGTACCAATGGCGGTAAATGTCAGAAGGAGGGAGTAAGAACATTGCAGAGCGGCCAGCCCCATGTCCGCTGGCAGAGAAGTAGGAGAAGATCCGTTTCCCCGCTGCTCTAATCTAATCGGGTCGCTCGCATCTCGGGAGGGGGTCTGCACAGGTTCTCTTGAGAAACCTTTTGACGATGATATTCGGAGATTTCAGAAGAAAGAAGCCGCATCCACCGTGTGAACTGGGAGGGGGGGGAAGACCGGGATGTACTTCCCGGAAAGGAAAGAGGAGGATAGAGACTGTCTTGGACTATCCTGCAGAGGAATTATCCTGGAGGAGGAGATACAACGAAAGTCAAAAGAGAGGATTAGAAACGCGGACCGAGCTCCCTTTGTCTCTTTCGCTCAGTTTGAATCAATGAAACGGGGGGATGAAGAGGTGTGGGGGTCTCTGTTCAATCTCGTATCGGGTACTCGTCAGGAGCTGGGGGACAAGGAAGAAACGAACACCAAGACATCCTTTTAAAAAGGGTGTGGGCTCTGGGCGCCATGTGGGTTGGAGCAGGAAAGATCTTCGATAGAAAAGGGCTAGGAGGCGTCGTCCATTCGGACTGGGAGGGAATCTCGGAGAGCGTCTGATGACGATTCACGGAAGGAAGGAGAGAAGAGAAGTGCCTACTACGCCATCTAAGGATTGCGGGACCCGGGGGTGGAGAGAAAAACAGAGAAAAGATTCCAAGTAAGGGCTTTCAAAAAAAAAAGAAGAGGATAGAAAGGCCTTAACGGGGGAACTCGAAGGAAGAAACAGTTGGATCCCTCATACCTCATAGGGTTAGGGGATGAATCGGCCTGCAACCGAGAGAGAAGTGGAAGGATTCTAAGAAGCTAGACCCTGCCCGGAATCACAAAGAAGATTTCAGCAGCGAGAGAACCTAGGATGATCACGTATAACGAGGAAAATAGGGTTTGAGGAGGCCTTCCGATGGAGCGTTGACGAGATAGAGAACCAGGGAGTAGGGAGAAGAGGAAAGGTTGATCAGCACTCAGGAGGGGGGATCCATAGGGGAGGGCGATTAAGAAGGTTCGAAGAAAAAAATAGAAGACAAACCATACTTTTTTTACCGTTGAGGTTTATACCTTGTAGTATAGGAGAACAGACTCGAGCCAAAAAGCCGGCTCAGATCGCCTTTGTTGGGAAAAGAAAGTGGAGGGGGGAGGTGGTGGGTGCTTACGCTAGAATGGAGAGGGCGTCTTGGGGAGATCTTAGCGGTTAGAGGAAAAGGATCCCATTGATCAGCGAACGAAGTCAGTCGGCAACTAGGAGAATAGATCGAAGAGGACTTAGAGGATGAAAGAGAGCCGCAGGCCTCGTCGCACCAGAAATGAAAACTTCTGCAACTAAACCTGCCTAACCAGAACAGCTCGCGCAATTGAAGGGAGGGAGGAACGGATGCTCGCGCAAATATCCGAGGAAATCTCACAACGCAGCTGACGCTGAGGAGTAAAAAAGATCTCCAGAGCCTCCAGGGGACAGACGAAAGCCTTGAGAAAGGAAGGGGGGAAATTCCAGAGTCACGTTCGGCATGCAACTTCGATTCTGCGATGAAGAGAGGAGAACCTGCTCGCGTCGAAAGGCAGAGAATAAAAAGTAGAATAGAAAGGTCGAGACCCAGAAGAAACTCCGAGGAATCTTTATTCACTTGCGGGCAGAGCGAGAAAAATATAGGTGGAGGGGTCGCCGATTGTCAGCGAAAGAAAGAAGGGAACAGTTATGAGTACAATTGAAACCAGGGCAAGGGCAGAGAGGATCATGGCGATCTCGGGCCGCGTCGCAGTGTCTGAAGATAAAGTGAGGGCAAAGCAATCCCTAAGCTCTTGCGCCCTGGTGAAGGAAGGGCGTGGGGAAAGGAGCTCTGACAAGCTTTCGAAGGGTTCAATAAGCACGTTCTCAATTTGAATCTAAAAACAGCAGTACGCCAGAATCAGGGATACCAGAGGGGATCAGTCTGAAAGGATATCAGACAGCTTCCGGCAGGGGGAGGCCAGAGGTCTTACCTTTGCAAGGGAGGAAACGATACCACAATCGGCAAGTCATGAGAGGCGCGAACCCGAGCTATAAGGTATGAGTGCAAAACGAGATAAGGAACGAGGGTTACTTCAGCGGGAGAGACGGTCACCGCATTCCTCCTGAAAAAAGAGAGGGGAGTCGATCATGCCGGGGGATGGGGCTCGATAATTGCTGACAAGCCTCAAGACAAAAACGGGCAGAGAAGGGAAGAAAATCCCGTCGTCAGACGAGAAGCACCAACAACAAAACGGAATGAGGAGAAAAGAGGTTTATCGTTGACGCAAATGTGGCCGATGGGTGGGGGGGAGGGGGGGAGAGCTGGTGTTGCGCATGAGCGCGGACAGAACCGCAATGGGATCACAGATCCGGGAAATTGATTGCGACCGTCTACCGGGGGGAAGGTCCTCGACTTTCAGGAGAGGAAATGGGGGAACCTGCAACTTGAAAGTAGAAGATAGTCTCGAGTCATCTGCTGAAGAGGGGGGGAAGGAAGGAGCAGACGGATCGTGCGAACTTGGAAAGAGGGGCACGAGGGCAGGCAGACACGCAAGGTGGCGATTCCAAGTCGAACGAGAAGGAGAAGACTGTATCGAGTAGGGCAAAGGCCTTGATACAGGATTGTAAGATGTAATTCCCGGGAGGAGGAAATCCTGTCTAGTAAAGACTCAACGCCGGGAGGGAGAGAAAAGGGTCGGCCACCGCCTGCAGGGGGGGGTATGGCACAGGTCATGTCTCCCTTGAGAAGGGCTACGCGAGGAACGAGATCGCCATGATGCGAGAGGACGGACCGTGGGAAGGGGAGAGTTGTCCCATAGGAATTTGTGTGTTTCCTCAAAAAGGGGGGTCGATAAGCGTGCGAAAATGAGGAGAAAGAAGAAGGAAATTGCTCAAGCGGGCCGCGGAGGTGGAGTCTACTGTTAGAGAGCCAAAGATAGGGGAAAGGGTTCTGACTGGGAGAGAGAGGTCTGACCGGGGGGGGGGATGCGTAAGCGAACATAATAAAGACATGTGACCCATACTTGCTACGCTGAATAATTCTGGCCTTTAGGAAGGCGTACGGCGACGCCTACGTCCGAGAAGGGAGGAAATAAAAGACATATCTTCGCTGAGGTGGGGGGTGCCGAGTTAGACGCCGTAAGAAGGTTGACTGAGGGTGTCCGCTGACCGAAAAAAGGCGGTGGAGAAATCGCCTGTCGCTGGGTAAGGCTTCTAGGCATGTGCGGGCGTGTGCAATGGCGAGGCCTGCGGGCTGCGGACATGGCCAGACTGTCAGGCGCGATTATCGCGTGAAGAAGGGAGACGCATGTGCCGGCAGGGGAAGTCCTCCAGAAGACTAGATCATAGCTCACCAGCCGGGACGAAACAAAATATAGCTTAAGCACCCACCGTCAAGACGAGATGTTCATCAACTTAGCAAATGAGGGCGAGTCTCGTGTTTAAGAGAAGGAGGGGAGGATCCTATCAAAGGGACAGGAAAGCCCTTAGTACCTCATTATGTGTGGTCTTCTAGTCCTATTCAGTCTCAAAGGAAAACTTCATAATCGAAGGAAGAAAAACACTACATTTAAGGAGACCTCATTGGAGTGCTTGGGGGATCAATGAAGGATTCATACTTGGGCAGGCGACGGAGAATCTGAATTGGCAAGGAATCAAAACATAGGCGTAAGAATGTGTCTTGTCATCCTAGGCTGAAAGAGATAGGCAAAAAAGAAATAATGAGAGAGGGAGGGTGCTATTTCCTGGGATGAGAACGTCATTCAAATCCTCATAAGTTTACGGGAGAAGACAAGAAGACATACAGATGGCGGTTAGCTGGTTTTGGGGGACCTGCAAGGCTCTTTAACTGGTACACTTCAGGTGAGGAAAAGGTATTGTTTTTTTGAAACTAAGTGGAAAAAAGAGAAAGTCTTCTTCCCCTCAGTAAGAAAAAACAGGGGGTCGCAATCACTTTGAAGATTGCTTCGTCTCCAATAGAGCAAATTCGCCCGCTTCAAGGAGGGGCGCTACGGGTAACTTGTAACAGGCTGGCGAACCGGGAGAGAGCCTAGGTCCTATCGTCCGAGCCCCACATGTCTCCAACAAGAGTCGCCAATGTCCACAGGAGGAGGGTGGTGTATTTTATATATTGCATAGACTTTCAGTGTACCTGATCACATGACCGAGCAACCCACACCTTCGCCGGGACCAGTCTGGGAACAACTGCGCAGAAACCGACAGTAATTCACCGAGGGGAAGTAAGCGAGGATCACAGAGAGCGGGGAAAAGAGGAGGTTATCGGTCATCGGGGATAACCGTGAGAAGTTCTTTCCCCCCCAGCAGACTATATCCCGCCCTCGGTCAATTGGAGTGGGGAACTTTTTTATCAATTCCGCACTTTCCCAGGGAGGTGCGGTCTGGCATTAAGATAGACGAGGAATCGGCGAACGGTTAGGGAAATACGTTAAGATAATCCCGATATGCAAGGCAATACGATCGAGGCGAATCAATCGTAGAGTAGTACTGCGATCAAGTCCAGGATGCATATTACTGGGTTCTTTCCGCAGGGCCAATGTGGAAAGGAAGAGATACTTCAAGAAAAGCGAACGTTGGTCATCCTAGGATCAAGGGAGGATGGCCAAGAAACGTCTTTCAGATAGGGGGAACACCGGGGAATCCTTAAACCGGGGGAAGCTCAAGAAAGCTCCATCTTCGTCCGAGAAAGTCGGAGTTGAATAGCGGGGGTCACCTTTTAGAACTGAACTCGATCTGAGGGGTAGTGAGGGGGAGAATGTCCATGATTAGAAACTTAGGGGGAATGGACAGGATCGAACCAAGATCTTGTGTACGAGCGGATCATAGCTCCGAGAGTCTCCGACCCACTGAAAGGGCAGGACTAAATCCCTCCGAAAGGAAACCCATATCTAAGAAACAACAACTTATGAGGAGATGAACGAAGATATATCTTGGGTAGAGATTTCGACGAAGGGGTCGTCAGTCAAGGAAGGGTTGCAGTCTCTTCCGCGGAGGCTAGAGATGGCAAGAGTTCCTATCTTGGTCATAATAGGGGACCAATGGAAGGAACGAGTCAAGCATGTTGAAATTCTCAACTAATACAATAGGTCAGCGTCGTTGACTAAGAGGGAACCGAGTCTAGAAGAAATTAGGCAGCGTCCGAGGATCTGGGGGGGGGAATCGGGAAAGGCGATTTCTATGTTGGGTGACAAGATCGTGACCGGGGTTCGGACATCGGAGGGCTCGATTATGGAACCAAGGAGGGTGGGCCGCATGCGATGGAGGATCATTGACAGAGGAGAGACCAAATGGCAGAGCTTATCTCATTACTAAAGAATGTAAAACGCTTGGAGACGAGAGATATCGGCGGCCGTCGGCATCCTCTGATTTTACTCACGTGCGGAGTTCAATAACCTTTTCTACTATGGAGGGAGAGGTAGTTCCTAAGATCACCAAATCAACCGACACCGGGGGAACTGACGGGAAGTGCTAACCAAGTCCGGGTCACTGATCTGGAAAGGGATTGAATCTGTATAGGGGTTGAGACGAGATCCTGCATCGTATGTTAATACGATTAGGCGCTCTAAACACCCTCCCTTCCAGGAGACTGTGCTATCGATCTTAGGACCGAGTCAGAGTGTGCGATGTGCAATTCTAAGGGGGTGATAAAATTGCCGTGGGTACCCGCAAAGGTGTTTGGAGCAGGGCAACGGTGATCAGGTGTAACAATGAAATGGCTAAGGGGAGTAGGGATCCACTAACACCAAGATCCGGAAGGGGAGCCTGGGGGGGGAGAAAATGTGTGTCTCGTAAGCTCGTTCAGGAGAACCGTCGAAAGGCTGGAAAAGATTCTCGCGGCCAGCCAAATGTGTGGTACCGGTTACCAACGATTACCGGTACAGAGCTACTTTCTGCGGTAAGAGAGGCCTCCTGGGGATGAGGAGATAAATCAAGAGACTAACGGCACTCACAGTTGCTACCAGCTGGTTTGCTACCATACGTATAGGGGGAGGGGACAAGAGAGGGAGTGTCACAAAATAAACACTACGGCTTAGACGACCCCGGAAGGGGTAAAGTTCACGCGCCGGCACATTCAAACTCAATGCACACATCTGTATGTGTCTGATGCTCCCCTTCAAGAAATTATATTGCGGCGGAAGGGGGAAGAAGAGGGAGAAAGCCTATAAGACCGGGCGGATATGGTACAGAAAAGAGGGGAGAGTACCCGAGGATTAGCACGATCAAAAGGACGATGGTTTTTGAAGAGGACTTGAGGATCTGCAGAATGTTAATAGGAGAGGGAGGACACAGATGACGAAGGAGGTGAAGATCATTGCCCAATGAGGACGTCCTGGCGTGGTTGAACCCTTTCCTAATTAATAAGGCTGGGGGAAGAATCGGCCTAGAAGAAAAAAAAATAATGGTTTTTCCGCGGCGGGCAACCTGGGATCGAGAAATCCAACGAATCGCGCCAACGAGGGCCTAGAAGATTACCCTTTTGGGTGATAGAAAGTGGTAGGGGGTTGCCGGTTGGTGTTACGCGAGAGGTCATGAAGAGGACTGTGATTGAGGGAGGGGTCGGGTCGGCAAGGCAAAAGGCGCGGCAGAAGATAAACTACGAAGGAACCTCATGAATCGTCGCAGGACAGTCCTTAGGGGAACCGGGACCGAGTACCTTCGAGATGTCCCAGGAATGGGCAGCATACTACTAACTCCTTCCTAATCGAAAGGGCAGCGCTAGATTGGGGGGGAAAGGGTAGTCGTCAAGGTTATGACCGAGCTGAATAGATGCGTCTGAACTACTCCAACGAACTGGGGAGCAAATGACGTCAAAGGAGGAAGCCCGAGCCGTCACGGAGCGCCCGAAATAAGTCAGGCGGATTCTGCACCGCGAGACAGTCTGCATTAAAGGCTTTGATGACTGTCGCTAAATCGCGGGAACCTGCTCGCGTTCTAATGCCAATCAAATAGGCGAATATCATCGGCTGCGCTCCCAAGCCACTTCCAGAGGGGCTTTATGAAAGGTGAGGGCTGGAGGCTAATAGTGCTGGACGCGCTGGGGAGACCTCGTGAGGACCAACAATGACGAGACGTTCATAAAATCTGGATGCTCGCGAATACATGGCGAGAGAGGCGCGGAGACGTTCTCAAGAAAGGAATGGAAGTCGCAAAGGGAAAGCAGCTGGAGAGGACTAACGTGCCGGTATCTTGCCAGCGATGGGGGTACTTCTTTCAAGAAGCACGAAAATAAAGAGGGAAATCCTGGGCAGGTCCTCAGTCCCCGAAGCGATAAGCGTTGACTTCTCAAAGTGGATATCTAGAAGGAAGAGCTGTCCGACTGGGTTAGGGGGGCGCTTCGAGAGGCACCTTTAAAAGGGAGTAAAGGCGATCCATCATCGGGGAAGGGAAATGAAAAGCGATCGCCGATCGCGGCTGGTACTTGCCAGGAAAACGGAAGCGAACGAGCCGGAAGGCGATACTTAGAAAAAATGCAATAACTTTAGATTCTACTGGAACGTCCTCGTAGAGAGGGACCGGTGCTGGCTCGGGTAGAAAAAGATAAACACAAGCCACCCCAAACCGAAATAGTGGAAGTTAAGAATCTGGGGGGGGGGAAATAACATCACGT
>Ga0179593_1455102_pt1 | contig 10383 bp, 13 predicted proteins | sample CZODoug2_1_08_16_FD_185931 | JGI IMG/M metagenome (GOLD analysis project Ga0179593, IMG submission 185931) | Vadose zone soil fungal communities from Angelo Coast Range Reserve, California, USA - CZODoug2_1_08_16fungal (PacBio error correction) | ecosystem: Environmental > Terrestrial > Soil >...
CCTCCAAAAGGCGAATGTGCTCAGCCAGAGGAGGTCTTGAGAAAAAGAGATGAGAAGGCAATTCATTTCAAAAATCAACGGACCCATTGCTCAGGGAGGGATCGATAGAGTGGGGGGAGTCGAAAATCATTGGGCATTTATCTGCCGAACTACTCGAGTAAAACAGGAGGGATGGGGGGGGAGATCGAAGGGGCCATAACGGCAAGAAGAAATAGAGAAAAGAAACATCGATTTTCGGCCGCAGACAATTAAGACAGTCTTATTTTCCAAAGAGGGCAGCAGGATGGGGTTCGGCGTGAAGTTCTAAAAAAATAGCGAAAAAAGAAGGCTAGCAACCCGGTCTGCGCCTTGACGAGCGAAGAAAAAAAACGAAGGGCTTGTGTCAAAACACAGAACATAATATTGCTTCACAGACCGATCCAAGGAAACGGAGAAGGCAGGAAGGAGGCCGAAGCACGAATCAGGAGGATACGATATAGAGGAAAACCAGGGGGATGCAGACAAGGGAGAGCATCATGATTAAAGGGCACAAAAAGTCGCGTGCTCGGAAATGGTTCAGAGACCTAAAGGGGAAAGCAACCGGTCTAACTCATTCTAAACGTTCGAATGGCAAAGGGAGCGTCTTACGACCAGCGTGCAGACAAACTTCGAGAAGGGACTGCAAGGAATCATGGGAAAGAAAACACCAAAGTCGAGGCGGGTTAAAAAGAAAAAACCAAGACGGAAAAAAGAAGAGGGGGGTCCCAGCGCCTCGAAATCCACGCACCTGTCGCAATCCCCACACAAAGAGGGGAAACGAAAAGAGTTGGGCAGACAGGGGGGCTTTCTAAGTCCTCGGGCCGAACGGGAAAAGAGAGGGGGCTTGATACAGGAAGGACAAAAGAGCCGTCGAAAAAAGGGACGGGTGCCGTCGGTCCAGGGGACTTGGACATGAAGGAAAGCGATAAGGGTTCGGAAAAGAGGTAGCAAGAGACATCGACAGCCGGGCAATTGGCGACGTGCGAGCAGCATAGAAGGAAAAGCTCGTCAGGAGCAAGCAAAAAGAACTAGGGACAGAGCAGGGAAAAAATGAAACCTTCACCGGCCGCAGATCCCGTTTGGTACTCGAGATCCGGCGAGACGAAGGACCGGGCGCAGAGGCTAAAAAAGGCGCGGAGACCGGAGACGGGATGTGACGCAATCCTCTTAATGCCACAAGCAACCTAACCGAGAACGGCAGAGTCTGCACAAAAAAAAGGTGACAAGAGGAGATTTTAGCAAAACGCCGGTAAAAAAAGCCTCTGAAGCGGGTTCATTTCTGGGTGAACAAATGGAAAGAATGGTGTTCCCCCCCCAATTGGTACTTGTGAAATGAAAAATCAGTTGGTGTTGAAAGTAGGGGAAGGATATAAAGGGAATCAAACGGATCGGAAAAACAAAAAAGCGAGACGATCGCGAAACGTCGCGCCGAGATACCCGCCAGGAGTGCGGACGGGCAAGGAAGAACGGCCATCGGGGGGCCGGTGTATTCAACAAAATTAAGGCCGCACGGAGATCGAAGAACGAAAAAGGAAACGGCTGGAACCCAACGACATGAGATCCGTTATTGGCGAGGGATCAAAAAAAAGCAAGTCTTTGCCGAGAGGGGAGGAAAGATATCTCATAAAAAGGGGGGAACTGGGAAGTAGCGTCTTGGGGACGGACTCGGTGCACCGGAGGAGGAAAAAAGAGGGGACAAAAAGAAAGCATGGGGGCGTATGGCTCCCGCGAAAAGCCAAAGGGAGGACCTCAAGAACAAGTAGATCCACTTCGCTCCCAGTCACAAGAAACTGAAAAGAAAAAGAAGAGAGTCGAGAAGGGGGAAAAAGAACTACGTGGAAAAGAATCCTAGAAGAGCACCACAGATTCTCCGCTCTGAGGAAGTGTGCAAAAAAAAAGGGGGAAGGGCACAGAAAAAGAAGGAAGTAAAACTTGCCGGAAAGATGAATCCAAAGCAGAAAGGAATAAGGGGCTTAAAAGAAGGGTCCTCCGACGAACACGAACTCAAAAGTTAGAAGGGCAACTCTGGCCCTGAAGATAGCACAGAGGGGAAGGCTAGACTGCGGTCCGATAAAGACAGATTGGAGGTACGGCCGACAGCGGGGAATAGGGGGAAAACCGCGGGGGCATAGGGGGGGATCCAAGTCAGTTCAACAAAGGAAAAATTTGGCCAGCGGCGAGAAGCCTGGGGAGAAAAAAAACGAGGGAGGAAGGAGAAAGACCAAATCGCTAGTGGGCATCGCCTTGCCGCCTGGCAGAAGGAAAAGAAAGAGAGAAGAAGGGCGTAAAAATGCAGGACGGAGATTGCTCGGCTGTACGGGGGAACGGATTGGGGCCAAAATTGGGGTCAGGGCCCCGGGATTGGATTGTCGAGATCCTAAACGCCAGGATGAGAAAGGCAAGAATTGGCTAGGCCAGGCAGGAACAAGAAAGGACGAAACGCTAAAAAAAAACAAGTCGTGAAACAGCAGGGGCGTGTCTCGTCAAACGCCGAACGGCATTGAAAATCCATCCTAGTGGCGTGAGCGGATTGTCCGGGAATAGGTAGCCGAGTGAGCAAACCCCCAAAAAAAAAAGAAACTCCCTAGACCAGGTCGTTTAGACGACAATGACGTGTTTCATGGGAAGGAGGGAGCGTTTCGTCTTGGGTACGAAGAAAAGAGGACGGGAGAAAGTGTTGAGGAAACGGGAAATTTACGGGGGAGGGAAGCAAGACTAGCCACGCGCACGATACCTTTTGCAAAAACGGGGAAAGGATACACGTGCCCAAAGACTAAGACAGCTTCCAGTGGTTCTCAGCGGGCGAACGAGAGAAAGGCATGCGAGAAAACAGCGCGCCCGCACGAAAAAAACGGCGTTCAGAATCGAAGAGGGTAGAAAAACGGCAAAAAGCGAAGTCTAGAGGGCAGCTTTCCGGAAGAGTAAATAGTGAAGTAGAGTCTCAGGGTCAAAAGACTGACGGGAATAGGTGCGTCTAAGAGGGGAGTCGACAACGGATAAAGCCGCTAGAGCGAAATCATTCCTCGTCGTGAAGGGGAAAAAAGGGGAAGGGGTGGAGGAAAGGCAAAATGAAAAAAAAAAAGTTCAACTGGAAAGGGAATGAAGGTACATGGGGGGAAAATAGGAAGACAGTGTAGCCTTATCGTAACGGGAGCTCGGCAGAAAAAGGGTCCGGAGAAAAGTGGCCGAATAACGGGCCCTCCACACCGAAGGAATCCGCGAAAAGAGAAAAGCAGCTTCTGGAGACGGGGGGCTTCTTCTTCCCCCTGGCGACTGGTTTGGTGTCCGGATTCAGGTAGGGGGCGTCTGAGGAAGCTTCTTGGGGGCGAATAGAGGTCACGGAAGAAGCAGAGGAAAAAAGACTATCTCCTTGGAAAGCCCCCTGTATAGAGATCGCATCACAGGGGAATCCTTCCCTACTTCCTGAGAATCGTCATGAACGGAGAACGGAAAAAAAAATAGGGGGGAGAAAAAGGTGGCATGGAGGCGACGATCTAGCGAAGGGGGGGGGAGAAGGTTGTGGCGAAACGTGTCGACCGCAAGGGGGGAAAAAATAGGAATACGATGTGACTAAGAAGGGGGGATAAAGAAGGCCACCGTCCGATCTTTCGATAGATGGGATCCTTCAGGGGAAGGGATAGACTAAAAGAAGGAAAGGTTTGAGCCAGCAAGGGGTAGAAAAAGTCATCACAGGGGGGAGAATTGCTGCCAAACGGGTTGAACGCCGTCGAGAACACTTCAGGACCAGATCAATCGGAGAAAGTCCTAGCAGGCCCCAGCCAGCGCGACAAAGATCCGAGGAAATTAGAGACGAGTGCCACGGGCTGGGACGCTGCGCAAGGCCCCGGCTAAGAAGTACTCTGGAGAAATTAATAGTGGGCGCCGTTGGAGGGAAGGCGACATAGACGGGGGGGAATCCCTGGACGATAAACAGGACGCCGAGGGGAAGAAAAAAAGGGAGCTTCCTTTCCAAAGTTCGGTCACGTGCCTGCGACGGATAAGGGACTGACTTTGAAAAAAAGAATGATGGAGGAAGTGAGGGGCGTGGAATGGCCGAAAACGCAAACACCAGACACTGGGGAGGGAGATCGGGAGGCGCCGAAGAAGGAGAAAGGGGGTCGGTCCATGTTGAAAAAGAATCAATCTTAAGGGCTCGGAAAGGCCGGACGAAAACAAGGGCTACCCAGGGAATATAGAGAGCATAAAAACAAAAAAAAGGAGTCTTAGACAAAAAGGGAGATAAAAAGTAGCCTAACAGAACGAAAAGGGTCGTGAATTCCGTCGCCGTAAAAAAAACGTGGAAAAGAAAAAAAAGAAACATGCCGACCGTTCTAAGATGGGAAGGGGATACAAAAAAATACGGGCGTGGAGAGGTCTTCCCTTCCGGCGATGGTCTCGAGTCAGAAGGAGAGCCCAATTGGGATACCGTAGACGCGCCCTCAGTGGACACCTTAACGGGCTAAGAGTCAATACCAAAAAGGGTATAGAGTTATGGAGCCGTACGGGGGGAGGAGCTCAACCACAAAGATCATGCCTCTAAGGAAAAGCAGGGGACTGTCGTGCGCACTCTTGTCAACGTTCACTCTTCTACCGTCCTCAGATACGGCTCTATACGGGCGGGAAGTAATAGGAACGCAGCGAGAATTAAGGAGAAAAAAGGGGAGAAGGTTTCTAACAGGGAGTAAACGAACTTGACGAACCTTTTATTATCGTATGAAACGGCGGCTGGCCTGATATTCAAAAATAAGTCTAGACGAAACAGCAAAGCATCGCAGATCCTAGCGGAAGTAAGGGGTGAGATCAAAAACATAGCATTAAAAGAGCGGACTTAAGGGGGGGAGTGAGAGAGCCGATCAACGTCGAAGATCGACGTACGAAAGAAAATGCAATGGGTAACGACACAATGAGGAGCTGAAGAGGAGATCCTGCAACGGAAGATCGGGGGAAGAGGAAACTGCGCGAAAGATTGGACAGAAAAATGCATGCGAGTCCGCGAGGGGCGCAGGACCCACCCAATCGATAAGAACCGAGAAAAGAAAAAAGACAGAACAGCACGACGAATACGCAAGAAACCGACCTCGCTCCCGCATCAGCGTTCGCAACCCGAACTCAGCTTAAATTTAGAGTAAACATAGGGGGAGGCGATAGAAGCGGAAGGAAAGGGGTGGGGGAACGTTCGGGCACAACGGGAAGCCACCAGGGGACGGCACTCAAAAAAAAATCTGAGAAGGAGAATACAGTAAGCGACCTCCTTGTCTGCGAGAAACCCAGAGAACGACACTAAACACGGGACTTTGCTCCAGATCCTGGTCACTCGACATCAAAAAGGAAGGGAAAAATGGAAGAAACTCTGCACACGAAGGGGGGAATCGTAGAAGAATCTAAGCGAGAGAAGAGGCAGGCGGAACGAGATCTAAGAAAATCTCGGGGCCACCAAACACAATCATGAACGAACAAAACGGAAAGATCCCCGGGCGCCATATGACTACTCTCAAAAAGAAAAGGAAAAGAAGGTCTAGGGTGCTTGGGAGGGGACGGCGCTGAACTGCACTGGACAGCGAAAATAGAGATGAATAACAAAAGGAGGCACTGAGATGGGGGGTGGAGCAGAACGGAAGCTTCAAAAAAAACAAGAGGGTCGTAAAAGGAAGAGGAGGGAGTGTCAGCAGAAGGCAACGTCGAAGCAGGAAAGAAAACCCATCACGAATGTCTTCAGACAAAGAGAAACGAAGCTAAAAATACATTGCAAAATTACAAAAGAGGGTTCCGTCAGTAAAAGACCGAATGGTTATCTGAGGGGAAAGTGGGTTCCGTTGCCCATCTACCTGGGAGGGTCTTATTAATCCAAGCACGCCCATAAAAGGGGAAAGCTTGGGGCGATGGAGGGGGAGAGGAAGATAAATACTCGCATTCACTAATCTTCAGGTTTATGACGGGGAAATGGGGTGGGGGGGGGGGGGGGGAAGGGGGGGGGGGGGGGGGGGGGGGGGGGGGGTTGTTAGGTGTTTTTCACAGTGTTTGAGGGGGGCGGGTCCTGGGGGTGGGGTGGGAGTTGGGGGGGGGTGGGGGTGTGGTGTTTTGGGGGGTTGGTTGGGGGGGGTGTGGTGTGTCAGTGTAGTGTGTTGTTGGGTTGTCTCTGTGGGGGTTGCGACCGCCCTCACGTTAAATTAAAATCAATGGTCGGCAACCCTGACTGGCACCTTCGGCCAACCGCGTCTCCCCCTCGCGCGTTCTTCTCTCCCCCGCAGCATTTCCAGTTCCAAAAGGCCCTTCCCCTCCGAAATTTCCGTGAACTCCTCCCTCTAATGCTCTACAGTCCCTCCTAACTTGACGAGCGTCTCGGGAAAATCTTTGATAAAATGAGGAAGTCGACATAAGAGAGGAACCCCTAAGTCCGCGTAAAAGACACGCTCAAGTACTCAATGCAGGAAAGAAAGGCACAAGGAAAAAAGGGTTGTTCCTGGGCTTCCTCGAACGCCAGAGCCTAACGCGGCTGCAACCATATCTTAGCTGGAGCCTGGACCAAAAAAAAAAGACCATTAAAATCAAGACGCAAGAGGAAGAGTTGGGAGAGAGGGTCTTCGGCATCGCCTTCAAGAGAGACGAGATGGCGGGAGGGGTGGTGGGCTACTCCGAAAAAGAGAAAACAAGGAGTCATCTGAGTTAAGGAGGAAAAAAAGGGAATCAGCCGCGGTTGCCTTACTAAAAGTTGTTGGAAACAGGACGTCAAGCGCGCCGCATCTGCGAGGCCCGTGCGCGCAGGGAAATCGAGGGGGGGTCGCCGGAAACAGTCGACGGAAGAAACGTAGATATCTTGGAGGTTGAAAGAGCTCAAAACAGGGCAGCTTCTTAGCGGAAGTCGGGAGGCGCGCGACGGCGCACCAGGCAGGAGGAAAGGGGAAGACGGGGCTGGTCAAACAAGGCGTGGCGGTGATCCCGGGCGCGAAAGTTCACAGGGACAAAGCGAAAGGAAAAAAAAACCGCAACTAACCAAACACACGTCTGACGAAGGAAAACCTCCAGAGGAAATCCAACGACGTTTAAGGAGGACGGTCATTACCTCCAAATCAAACTCAGCTTCTTCATTAGCTGGGGAGAAAACTCTAACACGCTGGGTCGCGCGGTCGGGGGAAGGAGACACGGCAGTCGTTACAAATCAGACCGGAAAGGTGGAGAACAAAGGCGAGTCTCATCAGGTCGCCTCGGGAGGGGGTAGAGCCAGGCTGTCGACAACGGACGATCGAACCGTGGTGGAGGTTGGGGATCTGGGGAATAACTGGGAAAAGGGAATCCGTCCACTAATATAACATTAAATAGCAATTATCAGCATAAACGTAAAATTAAAAAGAGACTGCATGGGGCCCACATAAATGAACATCAGAATGACGCGGACGGTGCAGTGCGAACGTAGGGGAAAAAAACTCCAGAAAACACATGGATTGAAAGTAAAAGCAGCCGGGAGAGGGTAGGAGGGTGCTGTGGGTAACAAACCGACTGACAGAGGAGAGAGGGGGACGTCAACACTCGGCTCCTTGCGCGTCCGAAAGGAGGGTAAAAAGCAACAAGGGAGGAGAGCGGCTCCTCGTCTAGGGAAACGCGATGCCAACCAAAATATCTCAGTTCATTCTCACATGACTAGGAGAAGTATAGGGTCGAAAGCTTCTTCTTGAGACTGGCGCACCTGAAAGGAAACCATCCGGGACTAGAAACAGGGATGCTAAAAAGAGAGAACGGAATGAGAGACTTCGACTTGGTCATGACAGCTTTCGGACAAGCATTGAGGGGAAGGGAATGACGTCCAGACGGAAGGCAAGAAAATTGTCTAGTCCTCTCGGGGGCGCGAAATACGAAGAAAAAGCCTGCGGGATTTCCCGGAGAAGACGAAAGAAGACACGCACCTGGTCAAAAAGGAAAAGTCAAAAAAAAAGGGGTAAAGAAAATTTGGGCGACATGCTGTGTTATTCATCCACAGCGGGGGGTCCGGAAGAAAAATATCTTATGGATTGAGGAGCTCCCGACCGTAAGCCGAGAAAAGGTCGGGGGACGTCGGTCAGTCGTTGAAGGACTAACACGCGAAATGGGTGCGGAAGGGATGAAACATGAGAAAAAGCAAGGAGAAAAGCATGTCACTAATTCATAATATCTCGGGCAGACGCGACATCTCCGAGAGGGACCTGGGTCCGGAGGAAGGAAATCTAGGAAAGTCCCGTATCCGCGTCGAAGAAGAAAAAAAAGTGGAAAGAGATCGTCAGGACAAAAAAGGAGGAAGGAACGCGCGTGCTTCTCAGTCTAACGAAGGACTTTTTACAAAGGAAAACTCGAGTTGGGAAAAAAACCCTTCAGAGACTCACGGCTCTCTGCCCAGGCCAGACAATGTTTCGAAGGGGGAACAAAGGGACACAAACCGACCGGAAACACACAAGAATCTTATGTATGGGTACAGCATAGCGGAGGTTTACGTGTGAGGAGGGATACACGAAGGTTAATGTGTAAAAGTAGTGGAAAGGGACAAAGTTAGGGAAATCCTATCCCAACAACAACATAATCTCTCCTGATCAGGGGAGACAATGAAGGAAACCAAGAGGGGGAGGACGGCAAAGAATCAAGCCTCAATAGGAAAAAAAAACACGTTACCTGTCAAGTGGAGGGAAAGAAAGACGCCGATGAACCCTGCGAGAAGGGAAGAACGCCAGGAACTAACAGAACGCCAAAAAAACCTTAGCGGTGAGGTCTTGACTTAAACAGATTAAAGAGGGGGGGGATGCAGCGGTATAAATGTTCCCTTTCGGGGCGTCGGAGAGAGGTGCCAAAAAAAAGCTTCGAGCGAAAGGGCGACTAACCGCATGTGGGCGTCACAAGACCGGCGAGGAATGCCTTCGACTTCAAACGGCCGACACTATCTAGAAAAGCAGCAGGCCTTCGCAACGCTCACGAAAAAGGACACAGATCTACTTATTTCGGGTCAAAAACGGACTGGTGGTTCCCGGCTAAAATCAAAGAGAAAAGAATGGGTAGCGCACCTGTTGCAAGAGCACAGCGAGCGGCTGGCTTTCACTAAACAAAAAAAACAAAAAAAAAACAATGGAAGGAGAAAAAAACGAAGGAGTCGCCGGCTTGCCGGTGGACCACAAATACTTCATAAAGCACTACCTTTCTGATACGGGCGGAATATCGAGAAAAAAGGAAAGCAAAAAGCCATTAAGAGGAGGAGCGAGAAAGGCGATGACAAAGAAAGAAGAAAGCGAAGAGGACTTCGGCGGAAGAATGGAAGCAAAAGGGTGAGTGGGAAGGGAGGGGCCGAACGCTTGCAAAGAGAGACGCTGAGGCTCTTGAATCACGTCAGGGGAAAACAGAAGGACTCCTTGGAGCGAAAGGACGGAGAAGTCCGGAGCTGACGGGGAATCGACAAAGAAGAGTTTACGCCTATCGCCATCAAGGGGAAGAATCAAAGAAAACTCGTCAACGTGGAGGAAGGGCAGGGGGGGGGGGGGGAGGAATAGTCGGTAACGCGTGAGAGGGAGGGGCCTGAAGGTACGGTAAAAACGATTTAGGGGGGTAGAGATCCGGAGAAAGTTACAAGATTGGAGACAATTCCGGGAGATCCACTTCTGGGATGAGGGGGACCCGGTCTCGCGAAAAAAAGAGGGGGGACAGACTTCGGAAAATCAACGTATGTCTCGAAAGAAAAAGGAAAGAAAGGGGGGAGTGCGACTGGACCCGTCATCGGAGCATAGGGAGACGAAAAGGCAAGCCGATCCCCAGAAGGTTGGTAAAGGGACGGAACAGTAGGTGGTGGCAATGTTCATGCGGTCACTCGACTTACTACGGCAATCAGCGGATTCCCTTGTTCGACGGAGGTGAAGGGGACACGAGCGAAAAAACGATAAAGGACAAGTGGGCCTCAAGATTTTGAATCTAAACCGCCCTTTTTCCACCTCAGGCAGAAAAAGGTTGCGCGAAAGGGAAGAGATATGAAGTCGTCAACAGGAAGGAGACGCCCTAGGACAAACGAACGTTCTCACATATATACGTTATCAAAAAAGCGGGCGCCGGATCTCACCATCGGTGGATCGGCCTTAAGGTTGGAGGGGTACGCTCAGGAAACGCAGGGAGAGGGAGAGTTCTAAGGGCAGGGTCATCTGCCTTAGATGGAGGTAGTATAACACAGGAAAAGAGTAAAAGGACAGGTAGGGGGGAGCAGGGAAAAGGAGGGGAATCTAATAGTACAGGAATAATCTTGCGGGAAAATTACTAGCAGACGGGTTGAAACAGTCGGGAAACGGGAGGGGGGGGTAAAAAAAATGAAAGGCGTCCTGATCGGGGAAAGGTATTACAGGACTATCCACTGCGGGGGGCAAAAGAAGG
>Ga0179593_1503930_pt1 | contig 10383 bp, 8 predicted proteins | sample CZODoug2_1_08_16_FD_185931 | JGI IMG/M metagenome (GOLD analysis project Ga0179593, IMG submission 185931) | Vadose zone soil fungal communities from Angelo Coast Range Reserve, California, USA - CZODoug2_1_08_16fungal (PacBio error correction) | ecosystem: Environmental > Terrestrial > Soil >...
GGGGAGGAAAAAGGGGGGGTGGGGAGAAAAAGGGGACCAAAGACCTTCGAGGACATCTTAGTTCCCCCCACACGGCAAAAAATTATGCACACGGGGGGGACGGCATCAACGGAAAGGAAGAGTTACACGTCCACAGGACGAAATCTGACAAAAAGAAAATAACCATGTTGTGGGGGAAGGACGAGAGCATGACTCAGGAAAAGCTTAACCTTATTTGGCCCCCGGGCACTAAGGAAAAGGTTTTTGCCCGCAGAAATAAGGAGGAAAAAAAAATAAAAGGGGCGAGGAGAAAAAATCGTCCAACACATGGGGGTTATTTCAAGAAAAGGGACTCAAGGTGGACTTCAAACCCCTTTCAAGAAAAAGGAATGGTGGGCGCCAGGGTTCCAGAAAGGGTCGGGGGACTGACCTCGCAAAGCTTCTTTGAAGCAAAAAGCAAAACACAAACCGCAAAGACTTTTCAATGGGGAAAAGCGAAGCCGCAAGAAAACATTTGGGGACGGGAACCGAGGGGAGGGACGACTGGGGACTGGGGTGAAGGAAAAGTGGCAATGGGAAATGCCTGTGGCCGTTGAGCAGAAAGGTGCGTACACAAAAAAAAAGAAACTTGGTACCCGTTGGGGAAATGAATCCCACAAGCCCAACTGTTGGAGGTGGTGCGCAACTTCAAAGGTCAAAACAACCAAGCGGATTACGGGGCTGAATCGGAACCTGGGGGGGCATTCAAGACGAAACGAGGGCAAAGGAACAGAAAAAGGGCCAAGAGTGGCTGCAGGAGGAAACAAAAAAAAATCAAGGTCAGGAAGCGGCACCGGGGGGGCAATCAAAATAAACCTCGGTTTGAAGGACAATTCAAGGCCCTACTCGGAAAGTAGAACCCTCGACAAGTTTGGTGACATAGGTGATAAACTTAAAATTAGGCAGACAATTTACCCAGACTAAGGAATTTCTCAACGGGGGGGAAAATAGTTTTTTGAAAAATGGAAGGCCTAAACTTATGGGGGGTCGCGGAAGGGTAGGGGGAATCAAAAAGCAAAACAAACCTGTTCGAGTACAGCGGCAGTTCCAAAAAAAAAACTTCGGCCCAGGTGGAGGGGAGGGGGAAGGGAGTATTCTAGGTCCCTAAATAACGCGGAGACCTGCAGTTGAAAAGCCAAAAAAAAGACAGGAATGGCGGCCGAGGGATAAGGCTCGAGAATGCCAAAAAAAAGCGCAGCCCAAGCCCAAGGGAATAACGAACGCGAAAGGGACGGAGGCACAAAAAGGAAGATGCAGGATGGAAAGTAGGGTCGACCATCCGAGATGCAGGAGACATAACTCCAACAAAAGGGCAATGTTAACAAAAAAGACCGGCCATTTGGGGGGGACTTCAGAACAAGGGAAAGGCCGCAACAACGTCGTTTCTTGGGAAAAAAAACAAAAAAGAAAGGGTACCTGGCAAAATCCTGTTGTCAAGTTCAAGGATAAAATGCGGAAAGAACGGGGAAATGATGTAAGATTGTGCGAATCTTCATAGAAAAACTCTTAAAAAAAAGTCCGACTCAGTGATGACTGAGGGGTAAAAAAGAATGTTGGTGGGTGAAAAAAACGCTAACCTGGTCATGGGCAGACTGCAAAAAACTAAGGAACTACTGTATTAAGGGCACAAAAAAGGAGGTCGGAAAAAATTACAGGAAAACAGGTGCTGCTGGCGATCAGGAAGGGCCGCACTTCACCAAGGCATCAGAAACGGAAAAGCGCAAAAAAGGTAAAACGACGTCGATCCCTGGAAAACCTCCAAGGCTCCAAGCCTTGCGAGGCCACCTCACGGACAAGCCCAAAAGAAAAGCAAATTTCGTAAGGGGAAGGGTGGTGGGTCGAACCCACGGCCCAACGGTAGTCACGGGATTGACGGCCAACCTTTTACGCCCAAAAAAAAAAAGGACTGGATGACACGTCCGAAAAACCATAGCTCCCGGAAACCAAGGGGCAGATCAAATGAACCGTTTTAGCCCCGTTGGGTTTTGTGTCCAAAGAGTTTTGGGGGCAGGCCTTCGCTGGAATCCCCTTCCTGTGGGGAAAAAGGGGTGGGGAAATCATAAGCTCAAAATAGAAGAACTGTTGCATTTGCAAAAGAAGTGCGTCCACAAAAAATTTCTTCTTCAAGAGTGCCGTGCTTAATTCCGATGATTGATTCTTGACCCTCGAACGACGTGCACACGTAGTACAGAGAAAGCGGGCCAGGTTTCAACCGGAATGGAACCCCACAAACCCAATCAAAAGGGACTCTCCCGAAGGGAGCACTCAAAAGGGTACCGTTGAGGAAAACCGTGCGTTAACCAATGCTTTTGAGTGGCTTTGGGGAGGATGAAGGGGAGTCGGCACTGACGGCGTCCGGCACGGCTGGGGACGCACCAGGTTTAGGGAAGTTTCAGAAACAGTCTCCAGGCAATTGGAAAAAACAGCCTATCGGATGAAGCACTCCACAAGTCGAATAATTGGTGGGTTCGAAACGCCGGGGGGGGGGGGGAAACCTACCGACAGAGGCTTGACTAAACCCGAATGATCCTACATTTGCAGGCCTCGGGTCCATTCCTGAAACTGAAAAGGGGTTCCGATACCGGTAGGAACAAAAAGAACATTATCGGAAGGAAAGAGACGCCGCCCTAGTAGATCTGACCTTTGTGGAGGAAGGTCGAGTAACCAAAAACAAAGAGGGGACCAAACTTCGGTTACAAATCAGGGGAAAATCAGCAGGGGGGAGGGTCTTTAGAGGTAAACTTGCAGCAAACGAAAAAGGAAGGTGGAACAACCATGTTACAAAAGGGGGTTACAGCAAAAGTTAATCGAACGACCCTCGTCAAAAGACACCCACGGAACCACCGGCCAGCGATGATAACTGTCTCTATGGGGGAGGGGGAACGCAGGCATCAGATGAAACCCAAAAAATCCCAGAAGACCTAAATCACCAAAGTGGGGGGGGGGAAAACTCTTCCCAGGGAAATACATGTGATAAAGGAGCGAGGATGGGAGCTCCCAACGTGAGGGGGTTCCGTATAAGGAACATTGAAGTTCGGCTTGATCAATGGAGGCGCAAGGTCCGCGGTCGCCAAAAGACAATTTGGGGAGAAGAAGAAACAGCTGGGTTCAGGCGAACCTGTGGAAGGGAAAGAGAACAAATTCAGTGGGGAGTTGATTCCTGGGGGGGGGAACTAGGTTATGACAGTAAGCAGGACGTTGCGTGATTGAGAAGAGGGGGGGCACCGGAAAACCTGGAAGAAAGGGGGGGTGACATGGCTACAGATCTCCGCAGGATATAGGGGACGGAAAAAAAAAAATGCCCAGAGATTACAGCCCCACCATGAATCAGCTAAAATGAATCGAAGAAAAGCGCCGTCAAGAAAACGCCATGCACAACGAGCAAGAACTCAATCAGAAATCAGTGCCAAAGAGGGTGTAGAAAGAATAACCTTCAAAACGGTGGGAAAAAATTACAACCGTCGCCAAATGGGCAGAGTCATTTCAAACACTGCCATAGGGGGAAAACGAGACGAAAATGGGAAACGGTACTTGAGAGGGGGGGAAGAGCATCGGGCCCCGAAAGCGCTGGTTGACCCCAAACCCCAGAACAAGGACACGCAAATCAGACTGAAGATTGAACGAAAGGGAAAGAATTTCCAGGTGAATCGAGTCACCAAAATCGCTGCCCGAAACCTTTTTTCAGAAGGAAAGGATCCTTGGGGGGAGGGTCATAACAAAAAAAGGATTTCATAATGAAAAAGGCAAAATATACAATCATCTCCACAAAGGAGGGGGAAAAAAAGAGATAAAAAGGTGCAGAAACCTCAGACCAGGGGAGGGATTGCTGCAGGGGGGATGCAAGGGGGTCGGATGGCATCGGGGGTCGCGGCAGGACGAACTCTTGCGCGCGCGTAATCGAGGAGGAAAAATAATCAAATGATGGAAAGGAAGGTTGTGGGTTAATCAAATCAAGTGGGGGGGGTGGGAACGGGGGAATCAAAGCAGGAAGAGGAAAGAAAGGAAAGGGAATAAAAACACTCCCTTAGAACACAAAAAATGGACTGGGAAGTATTGGCATGGGAGGTTGGGGTGGGGCAGCCTAAAAATTTCGAAGGTAAAGGGGGTTGGGATTGACCTTAGCTTCCAAAACACAAGAAGGCGGAGTAGTGAAAGTAATAGAAGGAAGGATCGGTCGTCCGGCCAGGAGATGTAGTGAACCGAAAAAGGGGTTTTTTTTGAATACAGGAAAGATCCGCACGCAAGAGACTGGCAAAATTGAAAATAGCGTAATTCCCCGGGTTGGGGAAAAAGGCCCCCGACAATAGAAAAAAAAAGTTCGTCGAATAGAGAAGAAAACCGAAATGGGGGAGGATGTTCACCGAACCAGTGCGTACAAAAAATGATCAGGAGGATGAATAAAGACGTCAGAGAAATTGGCGACCCGGGGAAAAGGATCCAGATCGGTTTTTGCCATGATCGGTTTGAGAAAAAAATAATAAGGCCGAATCACCAAAAAGTTCGAAAAAAAGCGCGGAGTTAGATCACAAAAGGGGGAAGGGCCCACTGGGTATTGAGCTGAAGGTTGATCAGAATCTTAAATCCGGAGGTCAAAAAAAACCAGCAAAAGCAACCCGATGCGGAGAAGAAACTTGAGTGGAATGACAATAGGAGTAAAAAGTTGTCCAGTGAAAGGCTGGTCGTTGGACGACTGACAGTCGAGCGAGATATTTGAGAGAAGGAGCGAGCCGATGATGTGGGTAGAAGAAAAAAAGAAAAAAAAAAAAAACTGCAGCGAGCCTCTTCGGGCAGAGGAAGCCCCAGAAATCATGGGGTCCGAGGAAGAAAAAAAAACCAGAGGCCAATGGGAAGGGGAGTGTTTGAAACAAAAAACAGGAGGAGAATCTCACTAAAAAAACCTCGTGTTTTAACACATAAGAAGGTTAGGCCACCGAGAACATAGCTGTGGGAAGAAAAATTTAGAGATTCCAAGATCAAGGTCGAAAACGGCGGACCCACAAGGCGCAGGGGGGGACAACGACGCGTGCCGACACTGCAAAAACTCAAGGCAGGGAAAAGACGGGGAAAACGAAAGGTATTTTGAGAGCATGTCGCCGCCAGGGTGTTTGTGGTGGAGGTTGGGGGTAGGTTGGTGGGTTGGTTTGTGTGGCTGCAGATGGCAAGCAGAAGCATCCGAGGAGACGCTTGTATGGGGACGGGATGGACAGGGGAGCTGGGGGGGGGGGAGTCATAAAAAGAAGGGGAAACCAGTCACGCGTTTTTAAAGATGCAGCCATCAGGGTGACGCAAGAGGGTGACAAATAGATGCCTGTGCCACCAGGAAACGAACGGGGGGGGTGGCCGCGAAGGCGGTAAATCCAAACAACTTATGGCCAACCGTCATCGGTCGGAACGGGGGGGAGCAAAGAGGTCAAACGACTAACTGGAGGCAAAGGTCAACCGTGACAGGGTGGCCAAAAAAGGGGGGGACATTCGAAGGTCCCGGGGGAGGACCATAAGCGAAAAACTAGACGGCCGCCATGAAAATGCGTAACGGAAATTGCTGTGGGAGTGAAAAGGGGGGGGAAAATTGGTGGTGACCATGGGGAGGGAGTATTTTCAACTAAGAAAAAAGAAAGGACTTGACGGGGGACATAGCAGAGCAAGCAGGGGTGACCGCGTAAGTTAGGGGGAAGGAATTTGCGAGACTCACCCCTTGAAAAAACACCATGGGTGCGGGGACAACGTCAAGGGAGGATCAAGAACGCGGCAAGCCAGCTGCGCAAAAGATCAAGCACATCCATCAACGCGCGGTGGGACCCGGGGGGGACGGGGGGAGAGATAGGACAATAAGGCGCTAAAAAAACCCGCGGGTGATAAAACGGAACCAAGCGAGGGGGTGGGGGTGCAAAGAAGGAAGGGGGCCAGGAAAGTCGGTGAGGGGTATCGCTAAATGGAAATATCGGAGAGGGGAGGGGGGGGAATCTCCCGGGAATCCTGTCTCTCACTCCAGCGAACAGGGAAACACCAAATCAGATAATCAACTGGGGGACGCCAAATGCGTTTCAAGCGTTTTATTAAAAGGGGACCCGCAACAGCCGAGGCAAAACAAAGGGGGTTCGGTTGGTAACGTCACTTGGGTACACCTCGAACTACGACAAAGATAGCTTGAAAAAAAAATTCAAAGGGAGGAAAAAGGAAAGAGACAAAAGAAGACCCGCCCACTTGGTGGTCGAGGGCACGGGAGGGCTGGAAAGCTGAGGTGGGGGGGCAAAAACGTTCAAATTTCATGGCAACACGTTGCCCGGCTCAAAAGGGGTGCCCTTGGAGTGCACGAACACGGAGGTAGGAAAAGGGCAAAACTAGAAGGGTCGGTGCAATGGAAAAGTGCCTGGTTTGAGAAGGGGGACAACAACGCCCCTTTCAGAAAGGGTTGGCTAATACCCGCAAGGGGGAGAAACCCGGGTAAAAGACCCCAGGCAGGGGGGGGGGCCCGGTTTCAACAAAACATGCAAGAGGGTGTGGTGGGGGAAAAGGCGAAGGGGCTTAAAACACCCAGGCCGAGAGAAGGGGGAAAAAAGCAAGGTGCAGAGAGCCCAATGTAGGGCAAAGAGGGGGGAGGAAAATACTAAGAATCACAATGGACTTGATAAATCGGGGGGGGGTGGAAGACATATTTAAACGATTCAGAGGGGGTGGTGAAAAAGGTTTCCCGCTTGGGGAAACAAAAGCGACCTGAAAGATACACTTGAAAAACGCTGCCGCCGTTAAGTCAAAAAAAACCCAGTCGCATGCGGGGGCGGAACCGCGGCATCCGGTTGTTGAAAAAAAACAAAGCCCGAGACAAACGTTCCGTGTTCCTGCCACATGAACAAACTCCAAATCTGAAACAACCAAACACCGGGGTTTATTATTGAGATGAAGGGAATGGTTGTAAAGCAGGGGAGGGGGGAACAAGTCAAGTCCAAAAGGGCACCGCGAACAAAAGTTTGCCGGTCAAAGTTCCACTTCGCGAGAAATACAACCTGCAAAAGCGGCCTTACTTGAAGAGGGGACGAAAAAATCAAGGAACGAAAACGGGGGTTAAAAAGTCTGAGACAACTAAGAAACTGCCCTTAAAAGCAAAACATCTTTTTTGGAACTAATCAGGAGTAAAACAAGGAGAAGAGTCCACAATGGGGGGAATGCAAGAAAAAAAAAGGGGGTGAAGCCCAACAAGGGGGGCGCTTCAGGAAGGGGGAGTGGGGGGCAGGGTTGAACGGCTTGTTAGTAAGAACCCAACTAGCAGATTCAGGGGGGAGACAAAACCTCTAAGGGGGAAAAAAAACACAAAACTAAAAGCTTCATGGTTGAAAACAGCAACGAACAGGGAGGGGGAACAATCCAAAAGAGCAGATCGAGAAATCCTGGGGAGTTTACTCTGTTAACGGGGGCAGACGTAAAAAACCCCAAAAAAAGGGCAACGGGGAAAGGTCCTGGGGCAAGACAGAAATGGTCCGCCCCTGGACAAGAAGTTCTTTGTTTTTCACGGGAAAAAACGGGGGATTCGTCCATATTTCCCAATCAGGGGAAATCCAAGGTTCACGCCGAAGTCAGTGAAAGTTAGAAAGGCTGTCGGGACTTTTTCAGGCCATCCGGCCGGACACGTGGCGCACTACAGCCAGGTCGTAATTCCTAATTTTTTTGTTCCTCAGGTTGGTCGGAATACAAGTTTGTAGGGGGGAGGGGAAATTCAAACGGTAAAGGTTCCTCACCGGAATTTTTTGAGTGGGAAAAGTGCCAGGGTATATTGTAGACGTTAAATGAATTTACAAGAAACGACCAGGGGCGGGATCAGAGTCGCCCCCCCAGTCTGTTGGGATTTCCTAAATGGATTAGCACAATAAAAATAAGAAAAAAGGGGCTCATGGAGAAACGCGGGCTGACTTTCGTCAATTTAACCATCGGAAGTGCAACCCCAAAGACTTAACGAACCATGCAAGCGGTCATGTGAAACACTTCTGGGGGAACAAAGGAAGAATAGATGCAAAAAAGATTGCTAAATACTCAAAACCGCCTAACGGGGAGCACGATGTGAACAAGTAAGAACGGAGGGGGGGGTTCAAGGTGAGGGACTTTGAAAACGTTAGGGTTAAACCTCCAAACTTCGAAAAAATAGTGGGGTCGTCAGGAAGACTGTGGGAGCATTGGAGAGTGGGATCAGAAAGACTGTCAATTTTCCGTTGCCGAACGTTATACGGTAATTTTGGACGGAAAACGTCCAGTTGGTGGTAATTAAGAATTGCTCAGACAGAAAACGTGTCGGCACCTCTGGCAAAAGGGGGGGGAAGGGTAGGGAACGAAAAAGGGTTCGTTTACGAGTATTAGAAGCACATCAAAACCAAAGGCGCATAGGCAGCAACCCAAAGAGAACCAAAAAACGAACTGTCACATCAATCATGGGACGGAAAGAAAAAAAGGGGGGAATCTTGGACCAAACTCCCGCAAACTTATCGGCAAGGGCGGATGATGGGTGGGGTACAGACCAACGGGCCAGCCAAAACCTTGGTTGACACATTAAGGCAAATGCAAAACAAAGCCCCCTCCTGGAACATGAAACCTGGCCCCACGCAGTTCTTTATCATCCCTAACGGAGACAGAACGTCCGTGCCGGATAAGGGGTTGTGGGTTTAGATGTTTTTGATACTTCTTCTATTGGGGACCCGTCAGACAACGTAAAAAAAAAAAAAAAAAAAAAAATTGTAACGTCCGGTGCAAACAGTGGGAACGCATACGTCCACACGCATTGCTGGAAGTACGCCCGAAAAAAGGGGGAGGAACTCTCGTGGGCAGGACAAACGGCTCCCTTCACTCTGTCCATCATGAGCCAAAGAGGTGACGCCGAAAAACGGAACGAAATTTTCACATCCAAAAAAAATCTCTTTTCTCATGCTCTCGTCAAACCCATGATAAAAAACCGTTTCGGTGTCCCAGTCTTGGGGGACGGGGTTTAGTCGTAATCCTCTGGAACCGGCTGGGTTACATCACAAAATTTGGAATCAACGGATCCCGAAAAATAGAAAAAAATAAGTGGACAACGGAAAGCGGGTATCGGTAATCTCACACAAGGCCGAATACGTAGAACCTTGGGGAGGTAACGGCTGATGAGATTATCACTAAGGGGGGACGGAAGTAAAAGAACTCCTTTTAAAACTTTAAGCTTCTTTACAAAATGAAAAAGACTAAATGAGAGAAGAAAGGGGACCTCTGAGAAGATAGTGTGTGGCGTTGGGAGGGGCAAGAAAGATTCACCAAACGGTTGGGCGCATCAGAAGCCAGAATTTAAATGAAAAATTCAAAATTGCGATTCACCGGGGAAAACGAAGAAAAAGAAATGGGCCACAATTGAAAATGAAGCGACTTCCCTTGAAACCTCAACTCACGTGACAAACCGCCGGGAGAGTCCAAAGCCTAAAGCTCTTATCCTGGGAACAATCAACTATGGGAAAAAAAAAAAAGAAACCGGGTCAAGGGAAACACAAACTCCTTTGATCGAATTCTAGATGTTATACCGAATCGCGGAGGCACGGAAAAAAAAAAGGGAGAATCCAAGGTCGTTTTCGTCTTAGCGCATATCAGGCTAAAAAAACGCTTCAAAGGGAAAGGCGCAAATGGCAACTGGGGGGGGAGGTCAGGAAAAAAAACGTCAGCAGGCTCAAGCATTTTCGGCAAACGGTCGCAATCCGACCCTTTTCCTTCTGAAAAAGGAAGTCTGCCAGTTGGAAAGAAAATTGTGGGAGGGGAGTTGAAAGGGAAGGGAAAACCGTTAAATCTTGAACAAGGCTGACAAGCATCCCTATATCGGGCAACGAAACTTGGGGGGGGAAAAAAAAATCGAACTGAGGTTGGAGGCGCAGATTTGGACTCCGACTGCAGGCAAAGGCACAACGGAGCAGAAGCGAAATCGACGTTAACTATCTTAACTTCACTAAAGCTAATGTCAGAACGTGCGACAGGTAACCGAAAAACCGATCACTTGAGTTAAATCAAGAATACTATCCAATAACCACATGACAAAAAAGGTGACAATAACAACAGGGAACCAATAAGGAAGGGAAAATCGGGAAGTTTTTTCAGAGAAAAAGGTCGCAGGGGGAGTTGCTTAAATGTCGCGATCAAAAACAGCGAGGGCCCAACACACTCGGGGGAAATACACAAAGCGCAAACCCTCCAATCACCTCAGGGGAGAAAAAGGAGATTCGCCCAGGGACTAGGGAAGGTACGCAAAAAGAGTTCGGAGGAATCAGCAAAAAACCTCCCCCTTTTTTACAAAAAAATAAAAACCCGTCAGACACAGACCTGGGGCATGAAATAAATTAAAGGGTGGTTGTCCCGGGGCCCAATGAT
>Ga0179593_1507228_pt1 | contig 10383 bp, 17 predicted proteins | sample CZODoug2_1_08_16_FD_185931 | JGI IMG/M metagenome (GOLD analysis project Ga0179593, IMG submission 185931) | Vadose zone soil fungal communities from Angelo Coast Range Reserve, California, USA - CZODoug2_1_08_16fungal (PacBio error correction) | ecosystem: Environmental > Terrestrial > Soil >...
AAAAGAGAAAACTGGGAAGAGGAAAACCAGGGGCCTATGAAGAAAACCTGCCCCTCGAAGACAAGAGAGATTGTCCTAAAAGGACCGACAAGAAGGGACCCTTGAAAAAAAGGCAAAATACTGCTCAAAGCACCCATGAAAGGGGACCAGAAAATGGCATGAGGGGAGGGTTGAAGGGTCACTGCACGCGGCTCAAGCACACGCCCCAACGGCCTCGGACAGGGGGACAGTTTAGAAAGCACAAGGGCCAAGGGAAAAGCGATGAAGACAAAGTTGAAAATAAAAAAACTGGTTTCAGGAAGCCGTAATGGGTGGTCGGGGTGTCGTCATCATCCGATTGCCCTCTAAATCTTACGTTAACCCCCAGAATTGAAACGAGCAGGGACGTCCCCGGTCTGTCCAACAGGGTTGACTGGACTTTAGGGGTTAGCACGGTGCCAAACAACAGAAGAATAACCGCGAAAGACAACGTTTTCCCGCTATCTCAGGCAAAGAACCAGGTTCCCCTTCACTGAAAGACACAACGTCCACATCCCGAAGAGGTGCTGGGGTGAGAAAGCGCGGAAGAAAAGCCAACCTAGAGTCTGCCCCTGCTCCTTTAACGCCCTACCATCTTCCAGACAAAAAAATCGACGAAAAGTAATGACGTAAGTTCCCCATGGGGGGGGGGGGGGGGGGGTGGGGGGTGGGGGGGTGTGGGGGGGGGGGGGGGGGGGGGGTGTCAGAAAAGGAAGAACAAGAGACTGATCAAAAAAGCTTCCTCCTTGAGGACGGTCGTGGGGGTGGGAAGGGTGAACCGAGGCCTAACCGTCTTTAGCCTATTGGATAGAGCAGAAGGAAGAAAAGTCAGGTTACCCATGAGGGAAAACGAGACCAAACGCCAAGAAGCCCGCAGCCAGTTCGGGTAACTGGAACGTAAGAGTGAGGGGGGACCGACCCAAAAAAAACAAAAAATCGAAGAAGGAAGTGCGAGAAGAGGAAAAGAGGGCCGAAGAGTCTCGCCCTCAGGGGGCGCAGACACGGAAAAGGGAACGCCAAGGGGACGACCCCAAGAAAAGAACGAGGGTCTCAAGGGGATGAAAACGGGGGCGAGATCTAGTTGGAAACCGGAAGACAGACATTCAAAAAATGGCAGGCATCGAGGACAGAAAAAAAAGAATCGTTGGAACTGGAGATGGTGGACTAGGGTTCCAGGTGTGTCCAGTGTAAAACAGTGGTACTCAAAGTACAGGAGGAAGGGGGGGGGGGGGTAAATCAAGGGCTTAACCTCTGCAGGAAGAAGAATCAGGACGGGCAACATTCAACTCGACAAGGGTCTTGCAGAGTGAAACCTTACCCCGGCCCATCTCGGGCGTCGATGAAAAAAGAAAAGGGCTAAAGGACGGAAGAGGTTCTGGGATGCAACTGGACGAATGAAAGAACGACCAACCGTAAGGAAGCACGAAATGAACCCTAAAAAACCAAAGGCCCTAGAAGGTTTCCCTCTCCTGGGAGGGAAAAAAAGACGATTCTACGTGCCGTAGTAAGGGACGAAAAAATAGGTTCGACAAAGTAATCGATAGGGGATGTCAGGTTGCAAGAAAACAAGAAGGGATGTGCGAGTGTCAGCCAGTTATGTAGAAGGAACCGGCCAGGCACAAAAGCAAATGGTTGCCGACGACTGAGGAAGAATCCACCTGAAAAGGGGAGCTGTGGCACCTTCTGTTAGGGGAGGGTCAAAATCCAAAAGGCCCACACTTTCGAAAAATCGGAAAAGGGAACGAAACGAGAGCTAAAAACAGGGGGAACTGTCGAGAAAAGGAGAAAAGGAGAGGAAGAAGGAGACCTACTACGAATTCAAAAGGGGGAAGACATGTACTGTCCGCCGAAGGTCATAACCGGAAAAAAAGGAAAACCTCACCGGGGCAGTGAACGAACGTGGGTCACCAGTGAAAAATGCAAAACAAAAAAACGAAAAAGAAGAAAAAATGTGAGACTGGAAAAAAATGGGGGAGAAATGTTCAACAGGAGAATTCGAAGGTGGAAAATGAGAAACGTAAAGGAACACTGTCAAATGGAGGGGACCTTTGGGCAAGGAAAAGGGGGGGGTAGGGTGGGAGGGGTGCGGAAAATTCTCCAAGGTGGGGGCGCCGGGGGCGGTTGCGTGGAGGGTTTCAAAGAGAATACAAGAATCAAAAAAACAAACCGGGAGGGTAGGTAGGATCATTTAAGACAAAAAGCCAAAACGAAAACCAGCAAAAAAGGACAAAAAACATGCTTTTCATATATGGGCCAAAACAACTCAACACGAATGCCCGGGACCACGGCAGACACTGAGGTACGCGGACCAGAAAGGGAAACGTACGAAAGTAGCCGGGGAAAGCCTCACATCAGGGGGGAACAGAAAAAGAAAAGGTGTCCGTCAGGTGGAAACGGGGTTTTCCGGTTGTTAGTCGGAGGGAGCGAAGGAGGCTGCAACTTGACATTATTTGGAGAAGAGGTCCAACTTAAATGACGGGAAAGAGGAGAGGAAAAAGGAGGAAAGGAAAGATCCTCGAGAAACGGGTGAGCGAGTTAACTGAATTTGCCCCCGAGGGGTGGGGGATTGGGAACGAAAGGAAATACCACTTGCACAAACATTCCAGTGGAAAAGAAGGGACGAAGTGGGGGGGGGAAGGCTCGAGTGGCAGAAGAAGGTCCTTGAGCAGGAGAAGTTTCCAGGAGGACACCTAAAGAGCTCCTTCGGTCTGTGAGGGAAACCCCAAGAAGAGGAGGGGAACCTGTTTTCTGTAAAAAAGGAAGAGAACTGGATAGGGACGAAAAGAAGAAAAATCACGTTATGAGACTGGGGGGGGAAAATGAACAAACGGGCAGGGGTAAATAGTAGTACGTTTTTCCAGAGGAAGTAAGAAAAAGGGGGAAACCCTTCAAAGTCCCATGGGGGAAGGAAACGGGGGACCTGCTAGAGGGGAAAAGGGAGCAAGGAAAAGGAGCTGCCCAATGACTGTATCCATATCCTCTCTGTGAAAGAGAGGGGAAAGGGGGGGTAATACGGGTGAAAAATGGGTGAAGAGGGAAGGACTTTGAAGGACGGCATCTAAAAAAAAGAAGGGGAGGGGGGGGGGAAGAGGTCCAGCCAACGGCGAATTTTTCAATGCGTGAGTCAATGGGTAGAAAAAAAAAAGAGAGGGCAGACAAAGAGAATCAAAGCTCCCGGAGAGGGGGTCACGGGAAGGAAGGCTGGGGGAAAGGTTTCATGCTTTCAGACGGCAAAAGGGCAGCAAAGGGGCGAAGATTTGACAGAAGCCCAGACGGAAGCGACTGGAGCTCAGCATGAAGAAGTTGGAGGAAAAGCCTAAGACGAGAAAAAGGAAAAACCTAACATTGCATCGTCAATAGGAGGGAAGAGAAGGAAAAACCAGAAATACGGAAAAAGTAGACTGTCGTGCAACGCGCTGAGCCTACTAAAAAGGGAAAAAAGCATAGTCAAGGGAAAGGGGACAACCAAGAAAACATGTCCTCACAGGAACATAGCCTCTAGATCAAGCTCGGTGAGAAAGGGAAAGGGGACAATGTGGGAGAAGACAGGGACTATGGAGAAAAGGCGGTTAAAATTACGAAAAGGACGCTCATTGGGAAGCAAAGAAAACGCCGGGGAGGAGGAAGAGGAGGTCCTGAGAAAAAAGGAAGATTCGCCCTGGGGTATTGAAGGGGGCTGAGAGAAGGGGAAATATGATGGGCGATTGGGGGGAAGGGAACTGGGATTCCGGAGGTTGCTTTCGAAAAAGAAACGAAAAAAGACAACCTTGGCGGGGAAGGAAACTGAGGTCAACTGAAAGTTCAATCGTTCGCCTGGACAGAAGGAGGGAAAAAACACACCAAAAGAAGGGAAGAAGAGGGAAAAGAATCATATCTAAGAAGGCGTTTTTCCGCAAAGGAGGAAGAAGGAACAGGAAAGGAGGCGGGCGGGGAGTGGGGCCTTATCCTAGAGGCATGCTTACAAAACAAGAAAAGAAAGGGGAGGGGGGGAAAATACCGTGTAGGCCAGGGGGAAGGGAGTACAGAAAAGGAGTTTAAAATGCCCAGGAGGAGGAAAAGGAATAAAAGTAGCGGAATTGAGGTGCCATTGCCTGAGGGAAAGGGGGGAGGGAGAAAAATCGTTTGCGGTCCTAGAAGGGGGTGAGGCGGCGAAGAATGGGTCTCTTCAGAAGCTCTAGGGGGGGGAAGGGGGGGGGCATCTAACGGAATCAGCGCGGGGGTGGAAGAAAAGCAAAAAAAAAAACCGGCTACAAAAGGGAAAAAAGAAAGGGAGACAAAACAGGGAAATATATAGCGCATATGAAGGGACCTAACGCAACTGGAAAGCCGGCGGCAACGTTGGATCGGAAACGCTCAAGCTGAAAGGGAACAAAGGGGGAACGGCCCTGAAGGGAAGGAAAACTGAAGCAGAAGAGGAAGGCGATTTTTAGAAATAGAGGAAAAAAAAACCTGGGGGGGAGACAGAACCCAAAAAAAGTCAACGTACGTCAAAGTAGGGGGGAAAAAAAAAGAGATTGGCTTCAAGGAAGTCATACCCCCCGAAAGGGGTACTGGAAAAAATAAAACGGGGAGGAGCCACAGGGCGGAACACGCGAAATCAAGTCCCTCAAACAAAAAAAAAAACAACACCCAGTCAAGGGTTTCCAGAAGGTAGAAAAGGGGAGGCAACCAAGGACAACGCAAAGAGGACGGACGGGATTACAAGTGGGGAGAGACCAAGGAATTCAAAAGGGGATGACTAGGAAAAAAAAAAAGGCGAGCAGTGTGGGGGGGGAGGGTTTCCACACGAAAAAAAAACAACGATGACCAACATGGTCAGGCACTAAAAGGGACGGACCCCCCAACGAATGAAAGAGTGGGGAAAAGAACAATGGGGGGGAGGGGTGAAGCACGGGGGTCCGAAAAAAAATCATCTACCGAAAAAATAAACCGCGAACAAAAGAGGGGCAAGCAGAGACAATAGAAATTACTCCCCCCAAACTGAAAAAAAAGACCAAAACTGCCACGGAAGGAGCAAGAAAGAGATTTCTGGCGCTTAAGCGAAAAAAGATGCGAGGAGGGAAAAGGAGGCCGGAAGGAGCTAAAGCCGGAGAAACGCAATACGGGAAGGACCATCCCAGAGAAAAAAAACCGAGAGGGGAGAGACGCCAAAGAACGGCCGTGGAGGGGGCCGAGGGGAAGTCGGGGGGGGTGGTGAAGGGGACAAGAAAAGCTCCCTGTCACTGGGGGGATCTCTGGAAAAACGGCGAAGGAACAGACCGTAAAAGTCCGCCACCGGGAAAAGAAAAGGGGAAACGGGTGAAAGGGCACACCTGCCCCATCAGGGGCCCACTTCACTTAATAGTAAAACATCCAGGGAAAAAGGAAAAGGTCGGCCGCGAAGCCCATGGGGGAAAGGAGCGTTCCTACGCCCGGGGGAGGAAGACAAGACACTCAGGAAACTAAAACAAAAAACACCTGAAAGAAAACATACGGGTAGCCTTGATGGACCAGGGAAAGGGGGCTGGGAAACGAAGGGGAGGACAAGACCACAGAGAAGGCTACAGAAAAAAAGAAAAAATTCTCCGGGCTTGGACATATAGAAGACGGTGCATGGTGACTAAGGGAAGGGGAGACAGGTAACTGGATCCCAGGACAGGGGGGGAACCATAGGATATCGAAAGGGTAGGGTCTTCAAAGAGCCTACACAAAATCCCGAGGACCCAGGATGGAGAAAGCCCAGGGAAGGCCACATAAAAGGAGTCTAGGAGCCGAACTGCAACTCTATTTCCAAAGAAAAAACCAGGGCGTTAGTAACACCAGAGACTCGACAACGTCAGAAAAATTCAAGGGTGTTCTCCTTGACAGAAAGATTCTGCCAAAAAACACAAGAAGGGCGGAGGCAAAACACTGGAACCAGTAGTGTATGCCCCAGGGGGGGAGGGGTGTGGGGGGGAAGGGAACGGAGGGGGGCGATTAAAAAACACTATAAGGCGAGAGGGGGACAGAACAGAAAACAGGGAATTTGGGGAACTTACGAGCTCGCACAGAAAAAAAAGGCCGGTCGCTCCGAAGAATTGGGAAAACACGGAGCCACACGCAAACGACACGAGAAAAAAAAAATCCATCGTCTTGCCAAGACACTTTCCAGGGGGGAGAGCGAAAAAAAAAAAGGGCTTTGCCCTTTGAGGGAAAGGGGCAATGCCACATGGGAAGAAACAAGTTCAAGCAAAGCCCTTTACGGAGCTGGAGGAAAAAAAAAAGAAAACAACCGAGAATGCGCGACGGTGTGGCGCAGAAAAGAGTGAAAGGAGCAGGAGATAACGTCCATGGGGCGAGAATATCAGCCGCCCTGCAGGAAGGGGACAAGACTTACCGGAAACAAAAACGCGAAACACCGAAGAAAAAAGAAGGGGGTCAGGGGAAGGGGGGGAAAACAGAGCCTGAGAAAATGTAACTACTTACAGGGGACAAGGAAAACTGGGGGGGGGCAGGAGGAGAAAGAACGGGGAAAAGAGCAAAACCAGGAAAAAAAAAGGATGGGGAGGGGAGGGGGGTGGGGCGAACGGCTGCAAACCTGTGGGGAAGCTGCTGGGGGGGACTGGGGAGGGGGGAGTTACAAAAATCATCCCGAAAACAAAAAAAAGGGAAGGGGGGGAAGAAAAAAAAGAGGGAAAAAAGAAAAAGTACGACGCAAACTCAAACCAGCAGCAAAAAACAAAGGCTGGAATGGTCAGCACAACAAACCTACCAACCCTGCCGCAACAAAAGGCGGAAACCGGCCGCAAAAAGGAAAGCAAAGGGTAGAACGTGTACATGGAAAGAGAAATCAAAGACTGGGGGGGAAACAACGAAACAGTTGAGAAAGGCGTGGGTCGGCAAGGGGGGGTAGTGAGTCGCGGGGGAGAGGGAGCTTGGCCAATTAAGGACTCCAGAGAATCCATTAGACGATGCTGCCAAAAAAGAGGAGAGAGTCACGGGAGGGGGCACATGGACCCGCGTTCCCTTGATGGATCAGATCAGAAACCAGGCTTGCATATTGGAGGGGAAAAAGAAAAAAAAAATGAAAAAGAACCACGTCACCGACACCATTTTGGGATATGAACCGTTGCGGGGAAGGCAGAAGGGCAAGGACTGAGACACGGGCACCAAAGAAAAACAGGCGAAGGAACGTCGGGTAACGAATCAATCCAAGAGAATTTTCAGGAAGGGACACAGACAGAAGAGAAGGAAAAGGGAAAAAGACGAAAAACATCTGAACACACCAACGACGGGAAATGAATGGGGTTGGGACACCAAGAGGGGGGAATCACTGGGGGAGGGGGCATCCGGACGCCAAGTACAAGAAAATCAAAACTGAAACTGTAAAAAAACAGGTAAGAACGGGGGTCCAAACATGACGAACAGGAGGAGGCAGGTTTCAGGGCACTGGTGCGTTGGGCCCACCGGCAGGAAAAGATAGGAGCCCGTTGAGCAGAAAACTGCCCTTCTGGATCCAAAAAAAGGGAAACAAAGGTGACTGGGGAAAAGACAAATAGGTGAAAGAGGGGACAGGGAAAACGGTGAAAACAATACGACATACGTTGTTTGTGGGAGAAACGGGGAAAAACCTCAGGGGAAATTTTGCGAGGGGGGCTTTCGGGGAACAGAAAAAAAAAGGGGTCCAGCAAAGGAGAAACGAGAACAAGGCGACAGCGGAATAGGTGCCCTAAGGGTTTGGGAGAATGAAGTGCTTCGGGGACAGCTACCCACCAGTTCAAACGAAGAGACGAACCGAACCAGGTCGCGGGAAGACAGGAGCGACGCTCGATTGGGGGAGATCAATAAAGAGGAAGGTAAAACGAAAAATGGTCCGGGGGCAGTATTACGGGAAAGGAAAGATGCAGGTTGTACGACAAAGAAGGTGAAGGGGGAAAGGTATGACAGCTATGAAAAAAGACAGACGACTCAAAAAGGGGACCAGCAAGGAGCTCAGGGGTAACCGTAACCACTCGAAGGCTCCAAGGGAACTACGGAAAGGGGGGCTTCAGGAAAAGAATCAAGCGCTTGCGCCTTTGAGGGGGAGGACGGAGGGAAGAAAGTTGCGAAATCGTGAAGGAAAGACCAGTCGCCTTTTGTGGTCAGCCACGAAAACGCCTCTGTCCGAAAGCGGCGACGTCTTCCAGGGGGGAGGGTCATACGGGGAGGGTTATGGAGAAAGCTTACCTATCTCGAGGGGGACCAAGGGGATGGAAGTGTCGGGGGGAAGGGAAAAGGGGGCAGACGGAACCACAGGACCTAGGCCTATCTGTTCAAAAAAGAGGGGGGGGGGCGTAAAAAAGAGTCGCCAGGGGGAATCGAGGAAAAGACGAACAAAAAAATGAACATCCACTGTCGCAAACCAGGAGATTCAACACTGGGAACCGGGGAGAGCAGAGTGACACCCAAAATTAAAAGAAGGCGGGGCTGGGACTTGACTTTAAAAAACGTCATTTCTATGCGAAAGGAAGGGGGGGCGAAAGGGAGGCACATGGGGTGGGATCCACGGGAAAAACAGGGATAAATTTCGGTATCCCCACCCCAGTTCGGGGCGGGAGCAGGCAGCAGATTGCTGGTCAGAAGCCAACGGATAAAATCAATAGAAAAAAAAGGGGCAACAACAGAAGGGGGCTGAAAGCCACGATCACCTGGGGTGGAACGAGCGCCAATTGTCGACATACGTCTCAGAGAAAAAGGGGAAAACAAGCCAGGGAAGACAGCGAGCGGGGGACATCACAGGAAGGAACTGGATTGATGCGGAGAGAAAATCTAAAAACAAAAAAAAAGGAAGGAGGAAGAGAGAAGGGAAAGGGGGGGGGTAAAAAAATGAGAATCCAAAAAAGGAGAAGCTCCATACGAAAAAAAACCGCTAGAGGGAGGAAGGGCCATTGACCTTCTCCCAAAGCGAACGAGAAGACTGCGGACGCACAAGAAAGGGAAGATATTCCGCCGGGCGAAAAAAACAGGCTATTCAGTACAGCCCGCGCGGAAGAAAAAAAAGGCTAGCAGGAAGTCGGGGCGAAGACAAAAAAGCCTGCCCCCTTATGGACAAAAGAAGGGAAAAAAAAACTAATAACGGGGAAAAAAGAAAACATGAGGGGACACACCACCCACCCTGTTCTGCTGGACCTGCCTCTCACTACAACCGCCCAGGAACAACAAAAAAGTACTCCGGGGGGGGGGGGGGGGGGGGGGGGGGTGGGAGCTTAGTGTGAGCAGGAGTCGTGAGTCTGTGGGGGGGTCAAGAGGGTGCTAAAAAAAAAAGCGAGGAAAGGTCGAAGGGGGGAGAAAAAAAAGGGCAGTCAGGAAGGGGGGAAGGGTGTGCGTGTGTTTCTGCGCGTCAATCAAAAAGGGTGAAACAAACTGGAAAAGATCAAGCCCAAAAAACGGTAAAGATGAAAAAGTACACGAAGTGCGGGACGAGAAACGTCCGCCCAGAAATTACCCGAAAAACCTCGAACCACAGAACGTTAAAACAATGGGAACAACGAAAAAGGCAAAAGGGGACCTTGAAAGAAGGAAAAAGTCCGGGAGTTCCTGCGAGTGAATCCCATAGTGGCGGTAAAAAAAAGGGTTACACACGCGGCCAGAAAACGCAGGCCGCGTGGACTACAAGGCGAAGGGGACCTAAAGCCCACAACAGGACGAAAAAGAAAGGGACGTCTATCAAAAGAAGTGACAATCAACAGGGGGGTCCAGGGGAGTGGTGGGACCGTTCCGTCTCCTTGGATCGAGGAGAAGCTTCGTGCATCATTGGCGAGGGTTAACGTATTTCGAAAATTTAAGGGTGCTCAAATACGGAACAGGAAGATCTGAAAGGCGCCAAAAAAAAAAAGGAATAAGGGCAGAAAAGTCAAGTCTCGCATAAAGAAAAAAACACAGGCCACACTCGAAGAGGGGAGAAAAAATGGTCTGTCGGGAAAAAAAAAGTCTAGTACGAAAAAAGGTCGGCGAAACAACGGGTGAACGAGCAATGGGGATCCCGAAAAAAACCAAAGCAGGGAGCGAAGAACGAGGGGCAATACAGGGTTTCTTCTGGAAAAAAACCGGAAACAAAAAGAGGTATACAACCGAGAAACTCTACAGAAGACAAGGAAAAAAAATTCGGTGTACCGGAAAAAATGTCGCCGATGAGGGACGAAAGAACCAAAACCAATCTGACTGGGGGGTCAAATTGCAAGAAAGCCGTTTGCACTTGAAGAAATTTCCCATGCCTTCAAAAAGCGAAGGTCAACCAGGGGACTGGAAGACCGAGTCACCGAGGGACACCTGCGGGAGCCAATTTAAATTGCCAATCCTAAAAGATAAGTGCAGGACAAACTCGGAAAAAGCCGAGTACATCCTAATAAAAGCGGGCCCTCATGACTA
>Ga0179593_1546392_pt1 | contig 10383 bp, 6 predicted proteins | sample CZODoug2_1_08_16_FD_185931 | JGI IMG/M metagenome (GOLD analysis project Ga0179593, IMG submission 185931) | Vadose zone soil fungal communities from Angelo Coast Range Reserve, California, USA - CZODoug2_1_08_16fungal (PacBio error correction) | ecosystem: Environmental > Terrestrial > Soil >...
TAAAGAAGCGCAAGAAAACAAACGTTCTCAAATGTCTCCTTAACCAGACAGAAGGTGGAAAGTTCGTCAAAGGCTCAGCTAAGAAAAAAAACAGTCACTCACTGGCGCATGGAGATCTCCAAGGGCTCGGGACTGGGCAGAACTAAGGGGACGAGGAATACGCGACACGCCGAGAATCTCTTGACGAGCCGCCTCCCAGCAGGTGGGAGCCACGTAAGCATTCTCAGGGAAACCAAAGAAGGAGTCCACGGCGATCAAATTCCCTATAGCTTCTTTCTCCCCTTCGATTGGAAAAAAGGGAAAGAGGGGTGTCGGGATAAAAGAAAATCGGGTACGACGAACGATTTCACGCCTTTAGATCACAAACCGGAAAGAGAGGAAGAAATGATCAGACGAGCGGTTAGGAAAGAAAAAAGAAACAATTCGCAAACGCGTACTTCTCAGTAGGCAAAGACCTTGATGAGAAGCCAGAGCGCGTACGGGGAAACGGCGAGCCGTCCTCCTTCACTAGCCTCCTTCAGTAGCACAAGTTAAGAAAAAAAAAGAAAAAAACCCAAAGGGCATAGGTGAAATCGCCTAAAATACCATGAACGTTCTTGACAAGGGGGGGAGGGGATCTCAAAGAAGGCCTTTTCGCGTGCAAAGAGGGGGCAGTTCGGAGAAGTGAGCGACCTCTTCAGGTACTAGGGACGGAGAGGAGAGCTGTGGGGGAGGGGAGGGGGGGGGCTTCCGGGCTTAAATACGGGGGAAAACTCCAGAGCTTCGATGACTCTAACGGTGCCGCGGTATTAAACAAAAAAAAAGTAAGGGCATGGAGTAAGAGCACGAACACTTATGGACCCATCGGACTGAGTGTCTCTTTTAAGGGGGGGGAGAAAAGCTCGCAATTATCCAATTAAACTCATCTCTCTCCACCTTGAAGATGGGGGCTGACGAAAAACCCAAAGGATCCAATGTTCCCAGCTATATCTCCTGACGGGAGCAAAGGGGAGGAAGCTATCAAACCAAAGATTCAGGTTCTAGCATACATCCATTCGGTCACGTACAGAAGAGAGAACCGATTCCGGGAAAAAAAATAAGCATGATGGTAAAAGACGGGAAAATGCCGCAGATGCCTTTAGAAATAAGGGAACGCTAGTCTGGTGTCGGAGTGAATCTCTACAGCGGCTACGAAGGAGAGGGGGACTCCAGCAAACCTGTGACAGGAGGGCTACGCAGGTCGAGTTCGAAGCGGGCGAAAGGAGGGAGTGAAAGGGATTGAGGGGAGGCTTGGAAGCCCTCCGGATAAGTCTCTTTTAGACCAAGGAAGGGACTGAAGAACTGGGTGCGTATTGGGGAAGGCAGAATTGAACGATAATCTGCGATAAGCCTCTTGTAGAGATGATTTCATCTCTTCCATGGGACAGTCGGTGCAAAAATTTCTATCTGGCAGGCTCGCTTCTGGTATCAGGAGGGGGAGAGGACAGGACCCATCCTAAAAAAAAAACTAGAAGAACTCGTCGTTCTTAAGGACCAAGGACCGGCGCCACAAGAAAGTCAGACAAAAGGCAGAAAATGTATAAACAGAAGAACAAAAAAGCGGCGAATATATCGTGCGAATTTCAACTGTCTGTGGTTAGACGGAGGCCGGGGGGGGAAAAAGACTGGGAAGCTGCAAGCCTTGCAGCTTTTATAGCTCCTTATGGTGCGCAGCAAAAACGACGTCCAAGAAGCCAAAGGTTTGGGGAACGCAAGAAAGTGCGAGATCTCAAGGGTACCTGCGAGGTCCATTCAGAGGGCACCGAGTTCTTTCGGGAAAGCCTGGGGACAGAAGCTCGTACTGCTGCCCAGACAAAGATGACCGGGCCTGGAGGGGAGGGGGAGAGGGAAGTAATTAGAAGGGATGGGGGTGGGTAAAAGGCCTTTACGCTTGGGGGAAAAGGCAGTAACTTCGTCTTGAAACGCCGGGAGAGGGAAGAAATGAGGGGCACCCCCCCCCAAAATGCACAACCAACGCCAGGGCTGGCCTCGGGGAACTCCTCATCTTAAAAAACGGGGGATGGGGAGGGATCGGTGATGGGGGGGTCCTGCAAAAAATAAGCTGCACCGCACCACCCGCTAAAGGCGGAGTCTGCCGCTTTCGAATTCATAGCCGAGGAAAGGAAATAAGCAGCCTCAGACTCCCAAGGAGGGAGATGCTGGAACGGGGAATCAAGGATGTGCCTACTCAAGGCAGAGGGCAGCTCCTCAGTTCCAGCGAAGAATTGTGGTTCTTTGAGCGCTCAGCTAAAACTTCTGTACAAACAACATAGAACCAAAAAGCCCGAAAAAAAACAGAGTGGGGTAAAATCGGAGAGAGGAAAGCCCGGCGTTGGCTGCATTAAGCTCTAAGCATAGAAAAAAGGGATTGGACCAAGAACGCCTTGAAGGAGCGGTGCATCTTCAATGCCGACAAACCCTTCTCACCTTCGCAGGCTCGCAGGAAAAAGAAGGAGGGAGGGCGAGAAACTTCGAAGCAGTAAGAGGAGGCCACACGCGACGACGTAAAAGTGTCACATTGGAACAGAATCAGCTGTACGACTGTCTCAGTTCAGAGAGATCATGTCCGCCCAGTCCGCCGGCGAGAAAAAAAGGGGAGGACTAGTTGACTAAAAAAAATCGCGGAGCGAATCGATACAGATTTCTCAATCAGACAATCGTGGAAAGTCAGATGAACAGAAGGACGTGGAAAGGAGCAAGGTGGCCAGATTACATCGCAACATGCGTCGGGAGGGCGCTGTGCATCATCATCTCTGGGAGGGAGAGGGGGGGAGATTGATGCGCAATATCAGAGCCGCTGGAAGGGGGAAGAAAATACTTGAGGCGCGGTGCTGGCACTACCGCTTCAGATCCTTGGAAAAAAAGAGAAAAGGAAGGGAGATGCGGGGGGGGAAAAATGCATAACCTTTGAACGAAACCAGGCTAACAGCTAGGACGTATCGAAGCTGCGGTAAACTTACTAAAACGGCCAAAAGACCGTACGTCCATGGTCATCTCTCTTGACAGTGGGAAAGGAAACCAAAGAAGGGAACCTCTAAGCCAGAACGCCGGTCTAGTACTCTTGTCTGTACATCGGAACCTTCGTAGAAAGAAGACGGAATTCTTCAATAGGAGAAGATGGAGCAGCTGGGAACGCTAAACACGACGCTTGGCAACGGGGAAAGAGAGGAATTAACCGGAGCTTCAGGGAAGGAACAGCGTGATGAAAACGTGCGGGAGACGCCAACCTAATCCGATAAGGGAAACTTTATATCCCGAGAACTCGAGGATGGGGCGGAAAGAGGGAAGATTCACTCTTCGGTGAGATCGCAAAAGGATGCACGTCAGCGACGTGTATCTCAGACTGTCAAAGGGCGGCCGTGGGTGGTCATCAAGAGGCGAAAGAGGAAAGTCGTGTTAAGGGCAAAAAAACGATACTCGTCGTTCGTCAAAAGTTTGCTTTGCTTATCAAAGGAAGAACGAGGAGGAGGGGGAAGAGAAGTTTTCTGCAAGGACATCATCTATGCGGGGGGAAAAGTGAAGGACAGGAAAAGGAGACCTCTCATGAGGTCCTCCTTATGCAAGGGAGGAACCTTACTCTGGGGCATCCCACAGTCTACAAAGGGATCCAAAAAAAAGAAAAACCCAACCGAAAAGGACTTCACAAGAACTCGCCGAACAGAGATGAGGCGAAACAATTGTCGTGCGCGTCCGGAGAAACTTTTCAATATGTGTGAAGGGGTTGCGAGGGAGGATAAAACAAGCGATGTCTTGCTCTCGAATGGCTCCTAAACGATGCATAGCAGTTTTGAAAAAAACTAAGAAGAAGCGAGGCGGGCAGTAATCGATCCGAAGATGAGAAAGTAAGGACGAGAGATTGTAGGAGCCGGGCGTACCGCTCGCTCTTCAGAGTCCGTAAAACGAAGGAAACTTCTCAAAAGGAAAAAACAGTGAAGAATCGGGCAGAGCATACGAGATTTCATGTCGTGAGAAAATAGAAAAAGATCAATGTGAAAAACTGTTCTAAATGTTCTAAGATGAACTAGCGGGAGGGGACAGGACTGCCTCGAAAAAAAGTGGGACATAGAAGAGCAACTGCTTGAAAGCGCCCTGCGCGGAATAGGCAGAAGAATTCGGTCGGTCTCGAGGCATCAGACTTAAACACATAGTCCCTCCTCTTCGGGGAAGGTCTGGTGAGTGAGGTGGTTCTAGAAACACCGGTCAAACACGGAGTGTATTTAATTTCTGTCTGAGAATTGTTGGGTGTCTTATCAGGGGAATATCATCTCCATCAAGATTATATTAAAATATATATATGTGACATGGTAAGAGAAGAGAAAAGGGAGAGGAAGGTTATCCCCTTAAATACCTCAGGGGCGTCACCGGAACGAAAAAAACTTCAAGAACGTCGCAAAATTCGCCGCAGGCAGGGATGGTCCCTTTTCAGAGGTGGCGATCTCATGACGAACTCATAAGGGCTGGGGGCCGAACAAGCAGTGTCCGTCGATAAGGCTAAATCCCCTCCGCTGGACCACGGAGATATATTCAAAGACGCGATTCAAAGAAAACAGTGATCCCTTGGAAATCAGGTTACATTGAGGGGGTGTCTTTTATCACCTCCCCTTAAAAGAATATAGCCTACGCCCAGTTCGTAAAAAAATTAAAAGGTCCAGGTACTACCTTATCACTAGCGTAACAAAATCCAGATACAAAAGGGGAAGCAAGGGTCAAGTCATCAGGGAGTCATCTCAGGATTATCTCTATGAGACCCAGAAAAAGAATCTCCGTTAGATCAAAAAGAAAACACTACGAGCATCGGTCGCCTATCCGAGCGTGAGAATTCGAATAAGAGAAATACCAGGAACAGATAAGTGCACCCGTTGCGCGGAGCTGACAAGTAGTCGCCTCATCTCGGTGAGTCTTTATCTTCCTTCAAGAGAGGGAATGGGGGAAAATAGATAAGTCAAGTTCTGAAGGAAGGACGTCCGGTTTCTCTCACTTCAAACTTCGGAGGGAAGTTTAAGGGGGAAGAGGGAAAAAGGGAACTCCCTAAGGAAGGTAGTACGAGCAAACACCACAAAGTAAAATCACTCTTGGCGGATGCGTTTATTATTAAAGCACAAAGGAGGAGGGAAGAAGTACTAGTATCGAAAAAAACTTGAAAGGAGAAGTACGGGGTACCACCCCACCCTTTGAAGAAAGAGAGAGAGTTATCTGAAGGAAAGGCAAAGCGATGAATCAGAAACACGTCGAATTAACAGATCATACACTCATCTCTTTCGAAAGGCAGGCTATCCAATAAATCCACAGAGAACGACCGCATCCGAGTGACAGGGCCGCGAAGGGGGAAAAATCTATATTTAAGGCATCGTTTTCGGCGTTCCCATCGCGAAATCTTCGACTCAACTGGGGTCGCGTCCGGCCACCCGAAGAACTGGAGGAGAGGGCAGCATGTCAGAGCCATATTAAGAGGGACGAAGGGCGGGAACATGTAAATTTCGATACAGGGGGTAGAGTGCAAATAAGCTCCAGAGCGAGGGGTCCCACTTTAACTGCCTTTGTTCGTACTTTGGCGGGAGGGGTAGAAGGTAAAAAAGGATTATAAAAAGAAATCGCTGATCTATTATCTTCCGCAGGCCACAGGAGGTCTAAAATTCAGGGGAAGGCAAGCCTCATTCTTAATCAACTACAGGCCGGACAAGAAACGAATAACGCTAGGTAAGCGAGGGTAGAAGAGAATAAAAGAGTACATCACGGCCGATATGAAGGAAATGCGTAGAAACCATCATGTTAGCGAGGGTCATCGGGCGCAAGACGAGTACTTTGCGTTTCAAAAAAAGGGTTCCATCGATTGAATGAGCCCTTGGAAAGATGGAATGAGATCCTCAAGGAACTGCAGTAAAGACGAGCCCCGTTGGGTCGGCCGTCGGCCTGGGCGAATGGCTAGGGAAGGATTACCTTCCAATTCGAAAAAAATCTGGAGGAAAAATTAGGGTCTTACTTGGGACGGGTGTCTCTCTGTGTTGGGCAGAGATACGGACTTGCAGCGAAAAAAACATAGAACTGAACCCTGCATTGCCCCACCTCGTGAGCGAAGGATAGAGAGGTAAGTTTTCGTGTTGGGGAAAAAGAACTTCAGTCCAATCTTCAGTAAACTCGACGTCACGTCCTTGCTCTGCAGAACATTACACCAATGGGAAAGTAAAAACTCCGTTCAAAGCGAGGTGAAAGAGGACCCGATGGTGAGGGGTCAGGGAGATGGGGGGTTTGGGGGGGTTAAAAGAACATCTTCTATCGATTAGCGAAGCAACCCGCACCCGGTCCGGCTTTAACTGTCGGAGTACTGCAGGTCAGATAAAGGAAGTCCGTGGAGTCTATCAATCGAAAAAAAAACTTGGATGAAATACTGATGAAGGGGGACGAAGGAAGATCAGACTAAGGGCAAGACTCGCATCCAGGACTCGTGAGTCGCTCAGCCTATCTGCACGGAGAAAAAAACAACATCAAAAGCTTGGGAGTGGGGGAAAAAGAGCGGGGATGGAGCCCTGCGGGGGTGAAGACCAAACCCTTAAATTATTGAAGAAAAAAAAGACCACCAGGGTCCTTAGCTGTCAAGGAGCTCAGCCGTACACCACAGCCATCATCCCAGGAGGAAATAATGCAACCGCCGAAGAGAGGGTTCCAGGGCGCGAAAAACTGAGTTCTCATTAGTACAAAGGAGGAACAAAGTAAAGACAGGGAAAGAGCGGAAGCTATCTAGTCATTCAATAATTCTATCCAGTCCGCCAAGGGGAAGAAACTACTGAGAGATGAAAGAAAGTTGAAGCATATCACCCAATAATCCAAGAGAAAAGATGATACCAAAACTGGGAGCTTCAAACCGTCACATTCCTAGATCAGGTTCGCCCCTATTACCTCGATCACATGCATGAAGGGAGGGGGAGAGGGGGTCATCGATTAGGGATCTGATCAATACAAAAAGAGGGAAGCATCACTACGGTGTCAAAGTGAGGGTCACTCCGTGAAAAGACCGGATAAGAAGTGAAAACGATAAGGGAGAAAAAGCCTGGCTTGACGGCTATGACCTATAAGGAGCTAAAAAAGAGAGGTATCGACAAGCTTCTCTAAATAGGATCTGGATCCGAAACAGGGAAAGAAAGTCCTAACAAACGCTCGGAGGAAGGAAGGGCAATTCACACCAAGCGAAAAAAAACGAGAAAGTCCATGGCCCGCCTCCGTCGAAAAAGTGAACTCGTCGGCTCGACCTCTTAGCCCGATCAGGACAGGTGCGTTCGGAACCAGGTGGGCGATGTTCTGGTGCCGCAAAACAGAAGAATGGGCGGTGCACTTTATCTTAGAAAGCGAGTCCTTCAGACTCTCTGGATCATGTCTTCAGCGACTTAGAAGATCAAAGAGGATAACTGGAGCCGGCTACGAAGACGATGAGGGAGGATCATCCATCTCTGACAAGTGGGGGAGGGAATCTCAAAAACCTGGGGGTTCTTCCACTTAAGCAGATGCGCTCTTGGGGCAAATTTTTATTACGGGCATGGTAAGACCTGCCGGCAAAAAAAAAATTAGGGAGGAGCTGAGCGGCTAACGCTTCAGTCTTTGCGGGGAGTAAAAAAGGAAGAAGTACAGATGGAGGTTACTGAAATACGTTGGAAGGACTACAGCAGCTTGGTGAGCGCAAACCGTGAACAGAAGGACGCGCAACAAGGATGTCCCAGCCGCCTGGCTTGCACCGGGATAGAAAAACCAGGACTCCTTCCTTCACAAAAACTACCCAGAGTACACAACCTAATAAAAAAATTACTTTCAGAACTCGCAGAAAGAGGATGGGAGGACAACAGCAATAGAAAAAAAAGGCAACGCAGGAATTTTGGCCTTATCAAACGAGGCAAGAGTCAAGGCAAGATTTCTGAATTAAGATCCGTGAAAGATCAAACTCTTTTGCAGTTACTTCTCTCCTTGAGGCACGGAGGCGTGAGGGACCTCAGAAGAGACTAAGAAAGTAAAAGAATGGATTGAGCAGATTTATCATCCTCTAAGATAGTAGAGATGTAGTAAAAAGAAGAAGAATTGTGACCTAACTTCCTTTAAAAAGGTCTGAATAAGCGTGTTAAGTGGAGGTGTCACCGAAAAATATCACTTAACATCGTAAAGGAAAGGATCGCGGTATATGATCCCTCGAGAGGAGGAGGGGGCCAATCACTGTCTTCATCGAACCTGCTGAGAGGATCCGTCATTCTGCGGCTTCTCGAGGCTATCGCAAAAAAAACAATCCCATAAAGAAAGAGGTATTAGTCGCATGTGGGAAGAGGAGAAAAAAACGAAAGCGTCGTGAAATCGACCGTCTAGTGTTTGTATACGCATTTACGATAGAAACAAAAAACAACAACACCGGAAGAGAAAGGAGGAAGGAGAAGGAAAGGCTAAAAACACGTTAGAAAGGGCAGGGAATTCATCCGACATTGTCAGACTAGAAAAAAAACGGAAAACACTACGCATATCAATCGCCAGCGCTTAAGTCACCGTTCGGTAACAAGGGGAGAAAGGAAAGAGAGCCGAAAGGGGAATTAAGAGAACAGCAGGTGGGCGTAATCAGGCGACAAAAAAGGAAGGGAGCCAAAAGCTGATCTTCCAATCCTTCCGAAAAAGTTAGGAAGAAAGGATCTTGAGGGTAGAAAGAACACTTAAGTGGGTACTAAGAAAAAGGGAGAACCACCTTAAGGTCAGACGTGTAGAAAGGATCGTCTATATGCGTCGAAACCGCCTAGGAGGCGCATACCTCTACGTTCGGTAGTCATAGCACTTGAGGAGAGAGGAGAAACAGCAAAAGGAAAAAAGCGAGAAAAGACGCCCACCTGCCCGAAATCGCGTGCGGAGCCTGTCCGAGAGAGACAAAGAGGAGGCGAATGGAAGACAACCCTATAACTTGCCTTGGGCGATCAGGGGAACGTCTTAGAAGAATACGCGGTTAGGCGAGATACTTCAGCTCGCGAATATGAAGCGGTGGTATCGATGTGGGCCGGCCGGTAACTGTTCTAGAAAGGAATCTTCTGAGGAGGGCAAGGCCACTGTCCACAGTAACGCCTCCCATGATGAGGACGATCCTCACCTTATTATCCTCCGAATAGTGAAAAGGAGGCAGGGGAGGAGAGCCATACGATAGTAATAAGAGAATCCGACACGACTTGCAGGATTCGCCGGCGACCCGAAAAGAGAAAAGGGGAAATCGCAATAATTCAAGAAACTTACTTTCAACAGGTAGGATCTAAATCACCAAAGAAGGCAGGTATCTCATATCATAATCAACTGAGAAAGAGCTCAGGGCTAGATGCAGGCTATCCTGCTTGAAGAAAGAGGGAAAAAATGGAACAGTCCCTTTAATTAGAACAAAAAAACGGGGCAACTCTTAGGGGGGCTGGACAACGAGAACCTCGGACGACGCGTCGTCGACAGAAAGGAAAAGGGGGGAAAGGACGAAGAAGAGACAGTGAATCAGACATCACGCTGAGAGGAATCTGCCATTCTATGAGAGGTGTAGAGATAGGGTTACTTAAACGGATACAATAAGCGCTGGTTCACCAATGAAGGTACTGGTGTGAGAAGGTTGGAGGAGGTCAGTGTAGGCGAAAGGGCGTCTCCTCCTCGGGGAAGAAAAATCTTCATCTCCCTTAGGGCCTGAGGTGGACCTAGGGGGGATGTGGGTGAGGAAGAGTTTTCTTGTCAACAAGAGCACGGCCCTCACCTCTGACGAGAGCTTCTTCTTCTCGTTTCGGCGCAATCAAGAGACCGTTCCACCATTAGGGGAGGAAAAAATGATGAAGGCAACGGTTTGAGGAGAGGGAGAGAAGAGGAACTTGTGCTGTTTACTGCCGTGTTGCCTTAAATTTTCCTCGCAGAATTGAAGACGGATGGAAAACTTCGAATGTTCGCTGAAATGGAGTCAGCGAGCAACCGGGTTCTCCTCTGGGGAAATGAGAGAATGATTGGACATGCCCATAGGCAGCATTAACATCTTTTCGATGCAAGTTACTTGACGTTGTGGGAAATCTTTTGGGACTAATAGTAGGAGAGACAAAAAAAAAATACGGAAGGAAAGTAACCAGCGGAGGGTGAAGAAGAGAGGGACGAAGTTGCGGAGGTGGGTCAACTTTACTCTTCACTTAGGGAGTCGTCGTGGCAAAAAAACGTGCTCTTTCAGAGCCTCATAGGACTGCAAAAAGAAAAAACACGCCGCAGGTACGGGGAAAAACGAAACGCTTTGACTGGTTCTTCATTGTGGGAAAAGATGGAGAGGTACTTCGAGAACAAGCACCTGATTCCGGCCGGGCTGGGGGGAGGAAGCGCTTCGGAAAATTCAAGGCCACGGCGAGCCAA
>Ga0179593_1581419_pt1 | contig 10383 bp, 15 predicted proteins | sample CZODoug2_1_08_16_FD_185931 | JGI IMG/M metagenome (GOLD analysis project Ga0179593, IMG submission 185931) | Vadose zone soil fungal communities from Angelo Coast Range Reserve, California, USA - CZODoug2_1_08_16fungal (PacBio error correction) | ecosystem: Environmental > Terrestrial > Soil >...
TAGAAAAGGAGAAAGGGGAGGACTTGGAAGGTTCGTCCTCCGCGGCGGGCACTCACTATATTGCCATGGGCCTAGTTCCCTCCTCGAAGGCGTCATCCAGACAGCGAAAAGAAGGGAAGGAGGAGTCCTGCCTGAAATTTTCCATTCTACCAGCGAATAGACGACAGGCGGGGGAGGGAAGGAAACACGAAGTGCCGGCAACGAGCCCGATTTCCTGTTTCTAACATCTCCCTCTGCTATGCCGGGCGAGAACAACAGCACAGGGAAAAGGGGAGAAAGACGTTCCACCATCCTCCGAACTGCTCCGTCGCCCCGACACTGGCGAGGGGAAAAAAGAAAAAGAGAAAGATCCAGACCCGCTGTCACCTCCAGTGATTGCTCGTCGATTAGGAGAAAAGAAGAAAAGACGCACGGAACGTGCTCCCTCACCCATCTCGGGCGAGAGAAAAAAAAAGTGGTGTTTGGTTCCCTCTTGGTAAAAAAAGGAGAAGGGGGGAGCCTGTACCATAACCGTTCAGAGAAAAGGGGAGGGAGAGGGGGAGAACCTCCATGTTCGTCCATTTCTCTAACACCACAAAGAAAAGAAAGACCACACGCGGCGGGAAAAAAGGGGAACCGGGGACGACTATGTCGGCTTGCATGAAAATTCCCCACAGCGACAGGTCGCCATTGGCCGTCCCAGGGGACAAAAAAGGAAAAAAGAAAATAAAGTCGCGTGCGTTTTTATCCTCCGCAAGACGAAAAAAAAAAAAAATAGGCGGGATTCGGGCCGGTTTTTTTGTTGCCGACGAGTGAAAAAAAAAAAAAAGAAAAAACCCGTTGGGGCCTCGTACCGGCTGGCGCAGTAAACAGAGGGAAGGAAAAAAAAAAGAAAAAATGGGGGACGTCTCGACACAGCTTTCGTCGAGCATCGCTGTGCGCACATAATCTATTTCACACGAGGCACCAGAAAAAAGGAGAAACGTCCGCGGCCAGAGCCTCGGTGCGGGCGCGTGTGAGAAAAAAGGCAATACACAAACACCACCTTCATCGTTTTCCTCATATAGACCAGAACAAAGTAAACGGGGGGGGAGGAAAGCGCCATCCTCATTCCTCTTCCCCAGCACATCCAGAAACGGAGGGAAAAAAAAAGCCTGGGAAAAACCAGATGCTTTCCATCCCGGATCGCCCATCATCCGTCCCCGGCTGGTAACGCAGATAAAGGAAAAAAAAAAGAAAGGAAAAGAGTGTCGCGCGCCTCGGCCCAGCGCCGCGCCAGAGTCTAGGAAAAAAAAAGAAAGAAAAAGGTGTTCTGGCGGCTATCCGGCGCATATAGCGACGGTCCAATCGAAGAGAACGGGGAGAGCCGCTCCCGCCACCAAAAAGGAAAAAGAAAAAAGCAAACCCTTCACCTCCTCAAAATCCCTCACCCGACCGAAAAAAAAAAAAAAGGGAGGAAAAAAACTTCCGTCTATCTCCTCCTCTCCCTCCTAAAAAATCACCGTGGCTCCCCTCTGGTAAGATCTGGCGCAAGGGGGAAAAGGAAAAGAAGAAAAGCAAAGTGTCCCGCAGCTTTTTCCCAGCAGTCACAGAGAAAAAGGGAAGGGGCTGCAGTCGTATCCGCACATGAGAGAAAAAATTCGCCATCTAGATTGCGTCCACGCGAGGGGAAAAAAAGGGGGAGGGCTTCGTCCACCCAGCGAGAATGAATGGAAAAGAGGGGAGGGGAAGAAAAGGGAAACTCATGCTACCGGGTTCTTCCCGCTAATTGCCGGTCACTACTAAGGTCCTCTTACTGCGGCCACACTCAGTCCACTAAAATGAGGCGAATGCAGACCACTAAGAGATTGGTTCCACGCTTCGTGTCCCAGACCCAGAAGGGAAGAGACAGGCTACACTAACACTACCTGTCCATTTTTGAAAGATAAGCAAAAGGGAAAGAAAAAAAGAAGGGTCGGGATGAATTTCCAGCCCGGCCCTACATTTGGAGTGCCAGAATGGGCGACAACGCGGGGGGAGGAAAGGAGGAGGGGGGGGAGGGGCGCAAGCAACAGCTGGCGGTGGAAAAGCTGCGAGAGAAAAAGGGGAAAAAGCAAACATGGGCGACTAAGAAACTGGGTCTTTCGTCTCTGCTGCACAGGTTGATTAAAAAAAAAGGAGATCCTTCGGATGGCGCAAAGATTTTGCGCGAAAGCGGGGAAAAAGCCAACCGGCGGTCCTTCGAACATGCGGATTATTGCGATTTTCCGTGCGGCTACACCAGCTGGAGCAAAAAGGGGGGGAAGAAAGCTTGCGCTTACGGTGCGAAGGAGAAGGGGAAGGGGGGGGGACTCCTTGAAGCGCCGCATGAAGGCAAACGTTTTGCCAATGGGGTCCGCCCGAAAAAGGGGGGGGGGAGGCCCTTGAATAGCACATCGGGTTCTGCTAGAGGAAGAAATTGGGATGCCTTTTGTTCTGCAGAAAAGATGCACCAACGGCTTCGCGGGCGAAGAAAGGGACGGGGATCCGGATTGACGGACGATCTTGTTAAATTGACATTGTCTGTAAGAAGCCGAGTGGATGGGAAAGGAAGAAAAGAAGGCGTCCCTCTACTAATAAATGTCTGTAAATGCCGACCGGGAAGAAGGGGGGAAAGAGAACACCAGGGCCGCTCCCCAACATCATGCTGGCGGCCAAAAAAAGAGGACATTTTAAATGAGTTCCTGGCGGAAAAAGGGGAGAGAACCGGGGACGCTTCTGGACGTGGCGTACTTTCGAGTTCTTGCGTCCTTGGGGAACTTGGGGGGAAGAAAAAAAAAGAGAGGAAGGGATGTAGCCTTTGCGTCGTAATCGTTTCGGACAAACCGGGGAGGGGGGCGAATCTCCTATAATCTTGCTCAGCTTTGTTCACGGCGGGGGGGGAGGAAGGGAAGGCGGCCATATTTGTCTCACGCAGCTCTTCGAGGGAAGTCAAAGGTCTTTTAAGCAGCGCCTGAGCACCTGTATACCTGCCCAAGGGAGAGAGCTCCATCCTTGAAAGCTCGTCGACTTCAGAAAAAAGGAAAAAAGAAAAAACAGGCGTAAGGCTCGAGAGCCCGTGGGGCCCCGTCATTCGAACTTCGCGTCCTCGGAGGAGGGGGGAAAAAGATTTGCGTGCTGCATGTACTTCACCCTTGCCGCCAAAAGGAGGAGGGGGGAAATAGCCGCGTTTTCGCACCGGGGAAAGGGAAGGGGAGCATCCCCAGTATGGGCCTTCTTGCCGTTCCGAAGCAAATAAGGAAAAAAGCGTCTCACAGGAGGGGGAAGAAAAGGAAAAAAAATCCTTGTACCGGCCCGCCGGCATAAAGAAGAGAAGGAAATGCTACAATATCCGTTTCCTTGCCTCCGAAGAAGACACGAGAGGGCCTACCACCAACTCGATTCTACTTATGCAGATGTGCACATCGGGGGCCAAAAAAAAAAGGAAAAAGGGGGCTCTCTCCTTACGAGTCCGTCGGCCCGCAGCGCTCCTTAGAAAGGAGAAGAGAAAGGACTTACGTGAATCCGGGGGGGGGAAAAAGAAAAAGGGAATGAGAGACAAATACTTCGGCGCCACCCGTCACAAAGAAAAAAAGAAAAACATCAATTTCCGACCTTGTCGCCCTGAACTCACCTCGCGAGGAGAAGAAAGAAGGAAGTTTCTCATCCGGCTTCCATTGGCCACGTGGCATCGGGGGGGAAAAAGGGGGAATCCCTTATGACCATATCTTCGCGATTTTCAAGAGTCAGCCCGGCGCGAGAAGAGGGAAGTCAGTGTACCTCGACGAGTTGCTCGCCCGAAAGAGAAAATCGTCCTTCTCGATCTTCCCCCTCGTCGGCCGCAATTACTTACTCCGAAGAAGGCAAAAGAGAAAAGAAGGGGGAAAGTTGAATGCAAAAATATCATGTGCCGTCGGAGAAAAGGGGGGGACGGGGGGGTCCTCAATACTGCGTCCAGTGATACGCTACGCGAACTGAACGGAGTCGCATGCCGCGGGAGGAAAAAAAAAAGCGTCTGCTACCTGATCGTCAACTAGCGAAATCGTCCCCGGGGGAAAGAAAAAAAAAAGGAGACGAGGAGCAGCCGATCTCGGTTTGCCTTTGCTCGGCGGGGACCGGAACATATTCTCGCGATGGCGGTAGAAGGGAAAGGGAAAAACAAAAGTGACATCAGACGGAAAACCTCTCGCGGGGCATCGTCGCAGTGAGAAAAAAGAAAAAAAAAAAAAAGGAAAAGCAAGCTCTGGAAAAAATTGCAGTCACCAGCATTCGCGTCTCAGGGGAGAAGGACTAAATGAGTTTCCATCTACCTCATTTTCTAGCAGGTCAGAAAAAAGGGGAAAGTAATAGGGCACCCTACGCGCGTCGGAGGGAGGAGAAAAGAGTGCTCGCGGTCGCTCTCGAAGCGCAAAGGAGGAAAGAACCACGCGCGATGCCAATATCATTGGCCTCAAGGAAAGAAAAAAACGCGGGGCTGTCGGGGGCTGCTTCTCAACCTGTCTCGCCATCACGGGGAAAAAAGAAAGGGAAACAAGCGTCGTTACGAGGTCGACTCCATCGGCAGAGGGAGGGAAAGAAGCCTAAAGGCACAGACTGGGCCATGCAAAGCGCTCTTCGGCGCGACACTTTCACCATCGGCGTACCGTAATAGAAGGGAAGCGAGCAAAAATCCAGGCTGGCTCGCACTTCGCGCTGAAAAAAGGAAAAGAAATGGCAGAAAATTCTTTAAAAAACGCCTCGGCGGCAAAGAGGAAGGGGGGGAAAGGGGGAGACCAAGGGCCTCTGGCCGCTCCACCATCTCACAAACAAGTCCCTTCTTCTGATACAAGTGCCCGGCATCGGGGGAGGAAAAGAGAAGCCGCTCCGCGCGAGGTTTAAGGAACCCGTAACAATGCTCTGATTGGGCTCTAACAGCCCGCAGAGAAGGAATAGGAAAAAGAAAAAGTGCTCGGTTGTTCTCATTAATCCTCCGCAGCGTTTGATCCGGCGGGGGGAAAGAAAGAAAAAACCCACTTAAATCCCATTTGCCTCCTTCCTTCGTACTAGAAAAGTGAGGAGCTAAGAGGGGGGGGGAGATGGCCTCTGGAATGTATTTGTTCTGTTTCTGTGGAAAAGAAAAAGAAGGTCTGCCCTCTATGCTTTCTAAAATCTAAATCAATCCGAAGCCGCGGGAAGAAAAAATGGATTCACATGGACGCGGCGCCGCTAAATCGCATCTCGATCACACAAAAAGGGGGTTAGTTTTCGGGCGGCGCCTCGTCCATTTGATCGCGGTGGGGGGAGGGGGATTAGCTGGCCCGTCGATCCTATCGCCGAGGGAGGAAAGAGAGCTTCGATGGTTCGCCCGCATTCGAGGGCGAAAAAAAAAAGAGGAGGAGGCCAATAAAGTCGCACGAAAAGCTCCTCCTTTCTAGTACGGGGGAAGAAGGAAAATGCCGTATGCAAATGGCTTTCCTTGGGTCGAGCCGCACTGGGGGGGGAAAGAGAAAGGCTTCGTAGCGTTTTTAGGGTGGAATCAAAGTAAGCGGCAAAGGGGGAAAAGGACCTGTTCGCGCCAATCTGAGCCTTTTTTCGGGCGAGAAAAGGGAGCTCGGCGTCTCCGTCAATCCCTTTCCTGTAAGAGGAGAGAGGAAAAGGGCACGGTCGGTTTCATCCTCAGGTCTTGTTTTAGCTGGGAGCGGCCAGAGAAAAAGGGGGTGTTTTTTGGGCCGCCGAGCGGTTCAGAATTTAGGGGGGAAGTAATCATCGGTTGCTCATCGGAAGTGCGCGCCAGCCTTGATTTTTTGCACGGAGGGAAAAAAAAACGGATTCCACTGCTACGCCGATGTGAATTCGGGAGAGAAAGGAGGGGGCCGTCCCATTCTTGCCTTTATTCATTCTTTCGAGGACTTTGAAGAAAGGGAAGAAGAAAGGGGAGTGTTTTCTTTATGATCGCCGAGCGAGGAGGGGGAAAGGAACAGGGTTGATTGCGAGCCGTTTCTCACTCCCTCCGACCAGCCCAAGCGCCGAGGATAAAGGGGGGGGAAAGAGCGCTTTGTGAGTATATGAATCGTCCTCGACGCCGGGAGAGGAAAAAACCTAAAACTATCTCATCCATCCCGACGCTCTCTATTTTTCCGCTATTATGTATAGGGGGGAAAGTTTTCCCATGACGCGGCTGACATGAGAGGAAGAGGAGAAACTCCTTTGGGAGGATCGATTCTACTCGAGACCGCGAATTGCGGGGCAGAAAGGAAAGGGGAAAAGGCTTCGCGCTTTTTGAACGTTGGTGGTCGCAGAGGGAAAAAGTGACTGATTCCGGCGCGTTTTCCGTCTGCTCCCGATGTGGGAGAGAAGACTAAGAGTTCCGGGTTGGTGTCCGGAAGAGAAAAAGGAAGAGCAACCAGCTCGGCTGCTTCCTTTCCGTGCCCCGGGGGGGGAAAAAAAAAAAAGGGAAGGAGGAAGGCCGCCGACGCGTTTGGGGGAAACCGGCATTGGGATGGGAAGGAAAGGCCTATTCCGTTTCAGTTCGCTTCTCACTTGGAAGCAGGTATTGAGGACCTACGGGGGGGGGGGGGGGTTGCTTCAACTTTTTCCCATGCTCCTGCGGGCGCATGCCGAAAAGAGGGAAAAAGAGGGTAAGTCATTTCGGCGACAGAGGGGAGATTCGAGAATGAGCTAATAAAAGGAAAGAGTTTCAACGACGAAGAGATCCACGCCGTGCGGGAGGAAAAAGGAAAGAAAGGACTCATTTAAAAATCGTCGAAGATTCTGTTCATAATTGTAGTTCGCGAACCTGGCGAAAGAAAGGAGGATTTGGCTGCTTTCGCGCGCCTCGCGGGCGATTGGGGAAGAAGAGGGGGTTATTCGTCGACACTGTCGTACCTGCACGACGGGGGAAAAAGGTATTTTCTCGATACCTGTGCGCCAGGATGAGAGGGAAAGTCGACGCGACAGACGGATTCGCGTCGGAGTAATTGATTTCTTCGACGGAGCGCTGCGGGCCGAAAAAAGAGAAAAAAAAAAAGAAAGAAGATTTTCATCCGATCTTGTGAAATTCTCAATTCGCATGCGAGTTTGGGAGGGGGGGGGGGAGGAAAAGCTAGTCAGACGAGGACACGGAATTATCTTTTACAGTCGGGAAAAGGCAGGCTGCCGTCTTTACCAAGGGGAGGCACGAAGGAAGAGGGAAAAGGTTTTGTTCAGCCGTCCTTGCCTGGATGAGAAACACCGTTCCCCTACTGGGGAAACGGCAAGAAGAGGGGGGGGAAGGGGCGAGTTTTACTCTATAGGTTGGATTAGGACGGGGGTAGCAATTTTTAATTCCATGAGCAAGAAAAGAAATGGCCCGAAGGCTCTGAAGATTCTAATGAGGCCAGATCGCTCATTACTCCTTTTTGGTGCATTTCCAGAGGAAGAGGAGGGAAAGAAGGGGGGAAAGGCGCGCGTCAACCCTTCAGGGCAAGGTAGATAAGGGGAAACGGAGAAATCGTGACCCTCGAAGAGCTGCGGGAGAAAGAGGGAAAGGGGGGGACGAAATCTTCAACTACGATTCCACGTAAACACCACGGGAGGAAAGTTCGCGTCCACCTCCCCGCTTTGTCCGAAACGATTCAGCGCAAGGAGAAGGGGGGGGGGGGGGTGATACGTTGACCTGCCTGCTTGCCCCCAAGTTCACCAAAGAAAGACCGTCGCCCCGGTCCAGCAGCGGGAGGAGGAAGGGAGAAAAAAAAAGGGTGGAGCCGGCCCTCATTTCCAATTGTTTACGTCGGCGTGGTCTGCTCCTAGGGAAAAAGGGGAAAGGGTGCTGTACCGCACCACTGATTCCGGCTCGAATGGTAAAAGAAGGGGAGCGAACGAAATGCTGCGCCCCTACAACCGCCGCAGTGATCCATCCACTCGCTGCTACAGCCAAGTCAATTGGGGGGGAAAAAAAAAAAAAAGGGACGCAGTGTGGAAAGCCGTTTTGCAGAAGGCAACCGCGGATGAGGAAAAACCAAACCAGCTCAGCAGCACTCTCCCTCATTGCCGCGATGCCAGAACCCGAGGGGGCGAGGGAAAAAGCAATTCGCAGTCCTTCTGCGAGAGACCCCCTTGGCAAAAAGGGGGGGAAAAGGGGGGGGAAAGCGACGCTTCACGGAGTTCCACTTTCCAAATCAAGCTCTTTTCGACGAGACGCATCTTAAAAGAAAAGGAAAGGGGCTCCGCGAGTGAGCCGCGGAAATCGCATAATCCGCTGCGCAAGGACACGCGGGAGAAAAGATGGAACCCGCTCGGCGCAAAAATCTTGCGCCCCGAAGTGCCCCTGGCGGGCGATTGCGAGAGGGGGGGGGGAAGCAGCGCCGCCAGCCCCCATGTTTCTTCGTCAGCCAAGAAGGAAGAAAGGAAGGAGCATCGCCTCCACCTCCCATATTTTGCTTCGCAACTCTCCGAAGCCGGGGAAAAAAAGGAACCAAATTTAGTCCTGGTGAATTCATCCCGACAAAAAAAAGCCTGGCTCTCTTTCAAATGACCTGTAGTTTAATCCTGAGATGCAGAACTAAGGAAGTAAGGAGGGGGGAAAGGGGAGGAAAAAGATGCATTCTCGCTCATTTGGGGGGGGGGGGGGGGGTGGTTTTTTTTTTTGTGTGGGGGTTTTGTAAGAAGGCCGCCGTAGAGGAGAAAGAAGGGGAAGGCCAAGGGACGAACCCGGCTGCCTTAGTTTTCCACCTTTCCTCTCGATGCGCTGACCCGAAGAGGGGGAGAAAGGACAGGCCTAACGCTGGTTTGCCGCATACCGTAAGGGAAAAACCAAGCGTTGACGCCCTCCTCTCTGGCTAAGTTCCGGCGTCGTCGGCAGCGTGCGGGAAAAAAGGGAAGAACACGCTTTCTTTACTTCTGGCGACACCGCTGCGGAAAGGGGGAGGGGATGGAAATAACCGTCTTGTTTTCTACACACCGGAGAACTGCTCCAGATCATGACAGAACAAAAAGGGAAAGCGGCGTAATCGCCGACGGTCGCGCGGCAAAGGAAAAGGAGGGAAAAGGGGATGCGCTTCGCTTGTGCTGGATTTTGCGGGCGGCAGGGGGAAAAAGGAGAGAGGGGGCTGGAAGTCGATCGGCTTGGTCTTCGATGAGGGGAAGGGGGGAAAGCTATGACGCCTGATCGCCGAACACCACGCGTTCGGACCGGTTTGGGGTCAGACTCTGAAAGAAAAAAAAAAGACTGATCCCGTAGGGACTGATCCTGTCGTACCATCGAGAAAAAAAAGCCGTGGGCATCTGGGATGAAGGCCCGCGGTCCGTGACGCCGTTGCTGGATGTGCTGGGGAAACGGAGAATGGGAAGGAAAAGGGAAAAAAAGTGACGGGGGTTCGTGTCTATTATGAGGCCACCGATGCCGGTGGTTGTGGGGAGAAAGGAAAACGAAAACTACGCGAACTCGCCCGCACCGATGTCTCTTCGCTATCGTTATTCCCCCATTGCAGAGCCTGGGCGAAGGGAGAGAAAAGGAGAGATGATGTGTCCCCTGCTATGCTCGACTACAAGCGTGTCGAGACGGAAAAAGGGGGAGGGGGAGCGAGTCTACTGCTCCAGACGGTACGCGCCCAACGTGTTGCGCTACCGTTGCGCATCAGGCTCGCCTGCTTCCGAAAAAAAAAAAAGAGGGGAGGGGCGTTTGCTTCGTTCCGTCTACGGGATAACCGCACCGACTTGAAGAGAGGGGGGGAAGGAAAGGGGTTTGCATTGGATCTGCATTGTCTGCTTAAACCTGGGAACGGCCAATGGAGACCCGGTCAGGAAGGGGAAAAAGAAAAAACTGTCTGATTCGGCCTGCTTGGCGCCAGCGTGTGGGAGGGGGGGGTGGAGAGAAATGGACGACCTTCGGGAAGATCCAACAATTAAGCCCGACGGTTCGAGGAAAGGGGGGGGGGGGAAAAAGGGCACCAACCCCACCCACCCCATGTCGCCGTCTTTGAGGAAGGAGGGGGGTGGCTCCGTTCCGTTCTATTCGTCGGAGCCGACATTCAAAAACACAATGGGGAAAGAAAAAAGAAGAGGGTCGAGCTTTTTATGATTTTCCTCGCCAGTGTCGGGGCGAAGGAGGAAAGAGGGGGGCGGAATCTGTGTCAATCATGCCATTCATTCTCGCAATCGCTTCATGCACAAACAACCTGGCGGGGGGGGGGGGTAGAAAAAAGGAATACGGGCTCTTTTCGGCAATTCCGCGTGTTTGCGTACAATCGATCAGAAAAAAAAGGGGGAAAAAAAAAAGAGGACGCTGGTCGCTGACAATTTCTGCAGCGAATTCGTGTCCATTTCTCTCGCGCCGACGGAAGGAAGAGATCCTGAAGAAAAAAAAAAAAAATGGGCCATTCGATGAGTTGCCCTCCGTGGGGGCGGACGACGGAGAGCAAAAAAAAGGGAGAATAAGTGACTCCCCTTTCT
>Ga0179593_1627840_pt1 | contig 10383 bp, 16 predicted proteins | sample CZODoug2_1_08_16_FD_185931 | JGI IMG/M metagenome (GOLD analysis project Ga0179593, IMG submission 185931) | Vadose zone soil fungal communities from Angelo Coast Range Reserve, California, USA - CZODoug2_1_08_16fungal (PacBio error correction) | ecosystem: Environmental > Terrestrial > Soil >...
GGGGGGGGGCGACCGTTGAGGTCTGGGAAGCCCCGAAAACGGGAAGACTGGGGAGCTCCGCCGGAGGGCATTTCCTTAAAGGAGGTAATGGAGAATAGGTTCAGAAAAAACAAAAACTTTCGATCGTTTAGTGGATTGGAAGGTCATGGATAGAACAGGAAAAAACAGATCAAGGCCGTGGGGAGGTCTTTGGGAGGTGTTGAAAAAGCGGCTTATTCTATAGATCGAAGAAAAAGCGCGCCAAAAAGTGCGTTCTTAAGGGGGGAAATCTTGAAGTGAAAATGAAAGACACGGGGGATTTTGGGGAAACCACAGTGGAGGGGGGGGGGGAGCACTCAACTCAGGATAGGGGGAATGAGGAAAAAGCACGGGGATTTGGGGGACTTCGCGATACAAATAGGAGAATTGAGACGCATGGAATCTTCTGTTAGATCAAGCAAAAATTTGGAGGGGAAGTCAACGAAAGTACGCTTGTACAAAGCCAGTCCGCGTTAGGAGGTAAGGAACTTTAGGGAGGGGGGCGACAGGAGGGGGGAGACGGAAAGAAAAAAATCCCGGGGGAACAGGAGAGGAGGCCGTGTGATATTGGGGGTGGAGGGAAGGGAGAAAAAAAAAAAAATCATGGTGAACTCTTTGGTATCAAATGCGGAAGGGGAAAATGCAAAAAAAACCCAGGGGGCGACCTTTCGTACACAAGGGTGTGGGGAATGGGGGGGGGGGATGGGATGGGCCAAACGTGAAAACTGCCGCTCAGAATTGTGGAAGGGACGGTGGGATTATGCAGTGGGGGAAGTATGACAAACGTAGATAAAGGCATTGGGATAGTAAATGGGGCGAGCTGGCATGGTGTCAGCATAAAATGCCTAAAGCAGGTAAACTCAAAGAACCAGGGGAACTGGAGATTTAACCTGCAAGGTAAGGGGGGGGAATAGGGGTTTATCGGAAATTATGGAACAATACTTGGGGGTTGTGGAAAAAACTTGCAGATGGGAGGGAAATTCAGAGACTTCTTCGGAAGTTCCTGGAGGTAAGGGGCTGAGAGGCCATGCAGGGGGACTAAGGGGTATCAAAAGTGAAGATAATTTCTTTCGTCAACAAACAAGGGAAGAAGAAGTGACGATAGGAACGGCGAGGGAAGTGGAAAAAAGAAAAAAGCTATGGAGCGAAAAAAAAAAAAAAAAAAACAGCAGTTCTGACAAATTCGTGGGGGAAAAAAAAGAGCAATCCCTGAGAATGAGGGCAGGGAAACGGTTCTGAAGGTAGGACCTTGCTAAGGGGAAAAAGCATCGATTAATAACAAGGGAGGGGCCCATAGCTTTACCATAGGGGGAAGTTCACAGGACAAAAAAAAAAAGCTGAAAAAAAAAAAAATAAACAACATCACTACAATTAAAAAAAAACAAAAAAATCGGGAAGATGGGGGGAAAAGAAACGGAGGCATTATGCTGGACAGGAGAAGAGGGTATGGGGGAGTGTCCAGGCGCAGTGTTGGGAGCAGAGTCGAAAACGGAAAATTTTTGCAAAAAGAGGTTGCTGGAAGGGCCGGGTTTATCCGTCATACCAACTGGGGGATCGAAAAAAAAAAGAAAGGGGGTTACAGAACTCCGGAATGGGGGATCAGGAGACATTACTTGTTCTGGGGTTGGGAAGCGTGGGAGTGGCTTGCAAGCCCAAAAACTAAAAGTTTGAATAGACTTAGGAAACTTTGGGGGGGGTCGAAATTGAACATCTCATGGGGGGGGGGGGCGTTTAATGAAGACATGTGCCCAACTATAGAGGGGGAAGTATGGGACGTTAACATCAAAACGCTGTGTCCCAGGGGGGCATGCCGGACTGAAAGGGGAGGGGCTGGTTGTTTCCAAAATAAGGGATAGGGGGCTGGAAGTGCTTCAATTTGCGAAACGTTCAAGTGCCTTTCAGTTACCCTCTATTTCTCTGGAATCATAAAGGGGGTGGGTTTTGGGGGATGGGGACTCCGCTTCTTATGGGGGACTTAGTGGGGTCAAAAAAAGGGGGGGCTGAACGGAGCTGTAACGGGTTAAAGGATGGGAGGGAAAGTCTTTTGAGGTTTAGCAAAAGATCAGGAAGGGGGTTCGAGATCCCGAAGCAGCTTTTAACCATTATTAGGGAGGGAAAGGAGCGAAAAACTGCGCCACGGATGGAATAAAACTCAGGATTGCACTAACTTGAGGGACAAAGTTCTTTTAGAGTCAGGACTGATGCCAAGTTTACCCAAAGAAAGGTTAGGCGCTTGTGGTCATTGAGTAGGTCCATTCTCCTAGAAGAAACGTTACTGGGGAAAGAGAAGAAAAAAGATGAAGCGGTGGGTTTTTTATACGTAAGGGAGGGGGGGGGGGGAAAAAAGAAAGTGTCGGAAAGGCGTGGGAATCAAAGGCTCACATGAAAGGGTCCTAGAAAAGGTTTTAGACTAAGAAGGGGGCAGGAATCGTATGTCCCCCCAGTAGAGTAAATGAGGGGGGAACGCGGGTATAGGGGGGGAAGGGGGTCAGTTTTGGGGAAAACTATTCCAGGCGAGAAGGAAAAAGGAACGGCTAGTTCATCAGAGTGACGCTGGAAAGAGCGGAGGGGGATGGTGTGGGTGCCTGAGATTGGGGTGCGTCAGAGGAGGAAGGAACGAAAAGCGGGCTACAGAGCGCCAGCTAGAAAAGGGAGGGAGGAAGAGAGAGATCGGTCGCTATTGGTAGCCGCGGAGGTCGGGTGAGGAAAGAAAGTGCACCACCACCAAATCTGCAACACAACTCAAAAAGCGAAAAGAGGGGAACCCTGGGAACTAGCCTCGCCAGAGGTGTGGTAAGGATGCGGAAAAGGAAGGAGTTCCAAAAAGGAAAAAAACGTGGCTCCGAATCACCTAATGGGGAAGTCCAATATCGCCTCCGGAATTCCAACAGGAGGGGAAAGAAGATGGGGGATTGTTAAAAAAGGGAAGGGTCGGAACATATGCACTACTTGTACCGGGAAGGGGGTAGGTAATACATGATTTCTTTTAGGCATCTCGAAAGGGCAAAGGAGCATGGGGGGAGCGGACTTTCAATCCTAAAAAGCAAGAAAGAACAAGGACTCTGTGTGTACTCAGAACGATAGGAAACCGCCGGCATTACACTTCAAGATGCGCAGAAAAGTGGCAAGAATTTGACGCTAGAGAATAAATCAACACGGTGAGAGGTCCAGCTGGGGGAATAAAAGCAGGTCGCTGATCCATCCACTAAAAAAAAAAAAAAAAAAAAAAACGGGCCCTCAAGTTCCGGGAGGGGAAACAGGGAGGATACGGGGGAAGAGGGTAGAAAAAGATAAAGAGAAGGAAGCTTCCCCATCCCAAGGGAGTGGGCGAGGGCGGGGGTCAGAAGTGCAGTTCGTGTTTACGAGGAGCCTATAGGGATGGAAGGAAAAAGACCAGTCCTCTCGTTAAAAAAAAAAAGAAAATCTGGAGGGGGGGACAAAATGCAGGGAAAGTTGGACGTCATCTTCGCTGGGAGAGGAAAATACCTGAAGAAAAAAAAAAACTACTATAAAGGGGAAAAGGGACTCAGAAGGGTTGCAACCAAACTTGAAAAACAGTCAGCCTACTCGTACAACCGGATTATGTGCCACGCTGCCTTGGGCGGGTGAAGTGATCGCTCGAAATTTTAATGTGGCCTGATAAAAGGCTATACGTGAAGACCACACAAGACAGTGAGGGGTGATTGCTACCCCGAATAAGAAAAGGAGGAATGGAATGCGGACCACAAAACCTTCTCTCTGGACGGAGGAACAGGAGGGGGGCGTGAAAAAAAATAAGACACAACAACAGAGTGGGCGGGCAAGGGCTGGTGGTGGGGTGGGGGGGGGGTGAGGGGGAAAAGGGAGGTAAAATCTGGTCAAGCGCTGGGAACAAGAAGGGGGGGGGGGAAGAAGAAGCGAATTGTTGTAGGGGAAAAGCACGGGGGTCCGGGGGAACGATAGTAGACTGCGAGGGAAGTATTAGCTACGTGAAAAGGAGAGTATTCAAAGTGAAAAAGCCTGGAGAAGATCTCTGTTGTGACCATAAGGGGGGGGCCAAACTCAAGGGGGACTCAAACTGAAGGGAAAAGCGAATTCGGGGCGAGGAGAAAAAAATTCTTTTCACAATTGTGGAAAAAGTGAAGCCTTTATGGAAAGAGGAAAGGGGAAAAAAAAAGAATCCTCCCTCTACTGCAGATCTACTCCGTAATTGAGAAACCAAAACGGGTTCAATAACGGGGAGAGGGAAAATTTCTGCAAGGACTTCCATCAGTCCTTTGGATCGGAAGGGGGGTTCCTGGAGGTTCACCGAGTGAGTGAGAAAAGGGCCATCATCCTAATGTAAAAACTTCCTGAAAAAAGGAAAATTTCTCTAAAGGTTTCAGAAAAAAAAATTTCGCCTCTAGTCCCCATTTAAGATAGGAAAAAAGATCTAGAAGGTTACACGCAGGGCCAAAGGGGGCCAAGGAGCAGGGGTGACAGCTAATCGTGTGTAATTGGAGAAAGGGTCAGGAAAATGCGGGATTGGGAACCACAGGACGGGAAAAGAAAGCTAAAGGAAAAAAAACCCTCACACTGCCAACGATCAGGCGAAGGATAAAAAGGTTGAATCCTTGCCAAATTCAGCAAACCGCCGACGATGTCAGAAGAAACCAAAAGAGGATCCGCGGAGGGGCATGGGGGGGGAAAAAAACAAGAACCGAAGGCGGGACGAAGTCACAACATTTTGGAAACAACGTACAGCGTCGCCAAGGGAGCTAGTCTAGGATAGAGCGGGACACAACTCGTTAATAGTCAGAAAAAAAAAAAAGCTTCATTCTTGGACCGGCAGCTGCCGGGGGGCATCCTCCGTTTTTCATAAGTTGAATTGGAAACGCATTCCTAACGACCCTGGGGGGGGGATTATTTGGAGAGGGGGTCAGCGGAAAATAATTTCCTAGTGTGAAATCAGAAAGGGAAGGGGAGCTTACGACTATTCCGTAGAACTTTTCTATAAGAAAGAAAAACCCACCACAAAGCTGCATAAACGACAGTCAACTTGGCGGGGGGGCGTCTATCGGGCCAGGGGGGATTCGGGGAAAAGGGGGGGAAAAAAAAAAAAAAAGGGGACGGGGGAATGAAAGCCTTACTTCGGAAAGCTCAAACGCAGGAGATTGGTAGGGGGTCCCTTCGTGGCGGGAAAAAGAAACTTAGTAGGATCACAACAACCACGGGAATTATGAGGTATATTGTGGGGAAATGAGGGGGTAAGAGTCAGGCCGCAAGGCGAACGAAAAGGGAAAGGGGGGGGGGGGAGTGGGATGAGAAGTTCCTTCAACTTAATACTTTGCGAAGACCTAGGTTGAAAAACCAAAGGCGCTTGAGGGGGACGTTTAGGCAGGGGGGAAAAGGGAAAAAAGGGGAAAAGCAGGATAGGGCAAGAGTCGGCGCTGGGAACCGGGGGGCAAAAAATCGGAGGAGGGAAAAAGATCTTAAAGGAGGGAGGGGGGAAAAAAAGCATCGAAAACTCTCCCAACCGGGGAAGGACGAGAAGAGAAGCTTGAAGAAGGAAAAGGCATCCAGTAAAAGGGGGCTGAAAGACACGGGCCCGATGGGGGACGGGGAGACCTGGCAAAAAGATTGGGAATTTACTTTACGGGTTTTATTCAAAAAAGAAAACGAGTAGTTTCCAAGAGGATCTCCCCAGAAGGACGACCTGGCGCCGTTGTAAGATTATGGATCGCCCGTCCAGTTGCGTACGGAGGGGGGGAAACAAATACGTATTGTGTTCGTTGGACAAATAAAGAAGAAAGGGAGAGTGAAGGGGACATTCCTTTAAGATTGCTTTTGCCTGCTGCGGGAATAAAAAAACCACCGAATAGATGACGAGGAGGCAGTTTGATATTGGGGGTCTTAGTAATATTAGGTCGTTCCGAGTTGGACCCCAGAGAAAGGGGATGCTTTGAAGATAAGGGTCGTAAAGAAATTAAACTAAAAGTCTTAGCACGGGGGGGGGGCATATTGATGGAGGCTGGTCCCAACTTCTGTAAAACTGGGGGGGGGGGGGAAGGGGTAGCGAAAAGAGGGACTCTTCAGTTTGGGGAAGGGTGAGATTCAAATCTTACAACGGTAGAGAAGGGCATGGTATCTTAAGGCCCGAAGGGGGTGGCATGTGTCCAGGTCCCAGAGAAGAGTGAACAAACCGTTGGGGGGAGTGAATTTAACAAGGGAAAGCTGAGGGGAAAAAATGGTTGTCCCCACGAAAAAAAGGGGTAGGGGGGGAAGAAAAGTAGAGAGAAGTCCGCTCAGGATCGCTAAACTGGCGTCCGGGCGCCTTAAGCTGGACGTACATGGTTTCGCGTAAGGGAAGTCCAATGAACATATAGGGCAGGAACGAGTTACCAAAGAAAAAATCTAAAAAAGAAACAGGGGATCGAAGGGAAGAATGGACGTGCCTTTGACCTATGAGGGAGGGAGGAGGCTGCAAATTAGGGCTACCGATGACCGAGGGGATCCACATAGGGAGGGGGGGGGGCAAGGAAGGGGTCATCTGTCTTAAAGGTAAAGGAGGTGCCCTTGGCTGAATGGGAAATAAAAAAGAAATCGGGAGAAAGAAAAAGCCAAGACCACTCTTTAACAAAGATTAAAAAGGTAGGGGTCTGCAGAACCAAATACCACCTGATGGGGAATCGCTCAAAGGATGAATCGAAAGGGGCCTCCGATGGAAGTTCACAGGGTGGGGAAAGATATAAAAAGTGGCAGCAAATTGGGGGAGCAGGGAGAGGGGTCTAAGGGCATTGAATAAAAAGGATTGGTCGTAAAGAAAGACCTTCTTTGAAATTTGGTACGAAAATCCGGGGGTAGTTAACCTTCCAATTTCTCTGGTCCGGTGAAGTGAAAACCAAAGTGGTCACCGCAAAGAAGGGCGTTTGGGGAAATTCTGAAGTTGTTGGGAAAGAAAATCATGTTTTGACAATGAAAATTGTGATAGCTCATTGGGGGGGAGACAGGGCGGACGGTTTCTTGTATCAGTAATGTGACAAGGGGGAAGACATTAAAAAAAGAAAAAGTGTACTCAGTCAAGGCTTTGGGGGTTCAACCCTCTCGATGTGTCGTTGGTTCTAGGGGAGATCGGGGGAAAAAGGTGGTATGGAAAATCCCCTTGCAAGACCAAGTAGACGGGAGAAATCCGCAAATCTGGGTTGTGGGGTGTTTTATGACCGCGCGTATGAAAGTGGGAAAAAAAAAAAATGTGAGAAAATCTCTTACGCTTTACGCAAAAGCGTCTATGGAAATGAGGGAAAAGGTCTGTGCGTGGGAAGCAACCGGCGGTTTGATATACCCAGGGTGGAAAGCCAAACAAGGATTCCCGTAATGAGTAGTCTAAGGGGAGGACCAACTGGATTAAGAGCAGGCTCAAAGAGAGGTCGGGTGACGGGGGAGGTCTGAGGCTGAAGCGTTCGGAAAAGAGGCATGGGATTGGCTCATCTTGGATCAGGAAAAGGGGGTAGATGAAGTCTCGGGAAAGATTGAGAAAAGGTTGGCCTGGAGAGAGGCATAAAAGGAATCAGAGAAGGGGGGTATTTACGAAAAGAGCGGTGTGAAGGAGGACGGGGGCAAGTCGTTGGAGACAAATTCTCAATTAAAAGCCTGGGGGGGGCCATTGTTGCTACGGGGGGGGTAGGGGGCTCAAAAGACATTCGGCAAGAGGAAATATGGGATGGAGGGGGGTTGGGGACTTGTTGAAAAACCGGGGGAACTGCCTAAAGCGGAGTAACACGGAAAAAGGGTCTAGCTCTTTGAAGGGGGGTGCAGAAAAGAAGGGGAGATGGTGATTGGTTACTTATTTTGTTGGGGGCATATTCATGAGGAAGAAAAGAGGGAGCTACAAATAGTCTAAGGAGAGAAGAACACAACGATGTATTATGCAGAAGAAAGGAAATAGGTTCTCTCAAGACGGGTGCTGTCAGGGCATTCCTCAAGGGACCAAAGCCACTAACCATCCTTCTCAGCGAAACTGATGACTAGACTCTCCAGTGACCGGGGGAAGAGGCTGAACGAGATTAAAAAAAAAAGAAACACGTGCACAAAAAAATTTAAGCGAAAAGGAAAGGGGAGAAATAGCTCCGTGATGTCAATCGACAGAATTGATCTAGAAGGGGGGGGGACATGGAAGAAGGGGCTCCTACGCACTACGTGAGAAAAAAAAAATGGAGTAGGAAATAACACTCCGTGATGGAGTGAGAAAGAGACAAGGCAAGGGGAGAAGAGTAGTGCATCCTACCTCAGAATCCAAGAGAGACACTTCTCTAGGTTTGTAAGGAGCAGCATAATCAAGAGGACGGGGAACGAATTCAGTCCATCTAACTCTAAGAATGCGAAAGGCCGACGAGCGCCTTAGGAAGGGGGGGGGGGAAAGAATGCGGCGGGCTGAATGATAAAAACAGGAGACCCCCCCAGAGTTAAAGGCTTGCGTCACGCGGAAATACAAGAGGGGACAATTGGGAGGGAAACACGGACAATAGAGCAAAAACGTCAGTACTCACTCCAAAGAAAAACAGAGGCTAAGACTCAGCGGGGTCAGTGCGGTCGGGTTCACGAAAGGATTAAGAGGGGCAACCTGCACTCCAAGCTCAGAAGGGGGAAAAAAGGAAGGTCCAGGCAGCTGAATGGTCCGTGTCGGCATCGGGGGAAGGAAGGTCGAAAACCGAAACTCTTTGGGGGGGGAAAAACTCTCGAAAGGGGGGTCAAAAAGATTCTTAAAAAAAAAAGGTGCCTGATACTATGACAACCGCGGGAGGGATTGGGAAAGGGATGGACTGGCAAGAGAAAAAAGGTCAGGAACAGGGGGGGAAGGGGAGATGATCAAGGACGGTACTGCACATTTCCACAAGACGTCTTGGAAGAGAAAAGTGGATGGGCGGCTGACCCTGCGCAAATACAAAGGAACAAGAAACATTCTGCTGGCGATATAGGACCACCAAAAGGAGAATGAGGGCCCATTGGGAGGGAAAGGGGAAACCGGAAAGAAAGGAGGGGGAGGGGGAAAGAGGAGAAAGCTCGGTAAGTTGTTGGGGGGGAAGGTACCCGGAGGAAGAATCTGGAAAGCTCTGTCACATAAAGGGGGGGCTTTGAGGAAGGGAATGTGAAAGTCAAAGGTCAAGCAAAAAGTCATAACTAAATTCACTGAAAGCGCTTGCAAGATGTCACTACTGGGAACGCAAAGAGGGAGAATGAAAAAAAAAAAGGGGGACAAGGGGGGGTACAAGGTGACAAGCGGGAAAGATCGAAAGGAGCTATCAGGTTCCAAAACTTAGGGGGGGGGTGGATGTTACTAAATAAAGAGAGCACGCAAAAAAGGGAGGGAAAGACGAATACTGTCCATGGAGATCTGGCGGAAAAGTTCAAAAAGGCAGTAAGCTCCCGAAAAGGAAAAAGAGAAAACGCGAGGGGGGGGAAAGTTAGGGGGGGGAAAAACACTGGTTCGAATCCTGAGGTGAAATTTCTTGAGTCCATCTGCTAGGCAAAGGGGGGACTGAGTTTTCCACCGTCTAGCATGTGAGCAAACGGGGGGGAAAGGCCAGAGGCGGGAAGGTGCTTATCACATGAGGGGCTAAAGGGTTACTTTTCAACTCAAAAAAAGGCTTCAGAAGAATTACCCCATTTCGGTAAAAAGGGGAGGGATTGGACACCGAGAAATTTTCAGAATCATAAGAGGACAAGCCTTGTTGAGAAGTATAAGAACGATACGCCTTCATTGAGTTATGATGGGGGACACACGAAAGGGGAAGACGCTACGAAAAGTCAAAACACTCACAAAAAATAAAAATTGGAAAAGTCTTGGACTCGAATAACTTCCTGACAGCAGGAAACATCCAAGAGTCCGGGAAAATCAACGAAAAAAAGTACCTAAGGAATGAGGAGGAGAGTCAGGGTCCGAACCGTACGGTGTCTGGCTAGGTGCAACAGGGGGAAGTCTAGAAATACATTAGGCCCCGAGAGGAAGTCGGGTCGGGGCCTACTCCTGGTAATGTAAATGCCACACGTAGCCATAAGGTATTCGGGAAAAATCTCGGGGTTTTCATGTAATCAGACTACAGTTTTCCCATTCAGGTAATAAAGAAAGGGCCTGGAACGCCATATTAATCCAGACAAGTGTTAGTATGAGCGTTAGCTAATCTTATTTTCCTAGTTTTGCAAAAGGGTCTCAACGAGGAAGGCTGATTGACTCGATTAAGGAAAAAGGGGTAGAAAACGCGGGAAGAAGGGGAGGAAAACATCGGAAGGGCGGGTGGCTAAGACTTGCCACCGTCTTACGGCAAGGGGATAGGAAGAAGACTTGCGCGCCAAGGGGGGGGAAAATCTTAAAAGAAAAGAAAGTTTAGGAGGAAAAACCCGGAGAATACA
>Ga0179593_1359995_pt1 | contig 10382 bp, 9 predicted proteins | sample CZODoug2_1_08_16_FD_185931 | JGI IMG/M metagenome (GOLD analysis project Ga0179593, IMG submission 185931) | Vadose zone soil fungal communities from Angelo Coast Range Reserve, California, USA - CZODoug2_1_08_16fungal (PacBio error correction) | ecosystem: Environmental > Terrestrial > Soil >...
GCAGGAGAATGTTGGACGCGGCGGTCGCGAGCTGGCGGCAGCCGGCTGGAAAGTTGTCTGATCTGACGAACCAGGGGGAAAACGGGTGCGAACATCCCATCCAGATGACAGATAGAAGAAAAACATACAGGGCGGTTGCGTCATCATACCGTGATAGCTATAAACTTTTTACAATCCAAAAGCAGCCACACATATCAGTGGCTGATAACATTGGAAAAAAAACAAAATTCTCCGGGTGTATAAAAATATGAAGTCTGCTTTGGAATCCTAGAGGTCCCACGTCATCGGCAGACTCGAAAAAAGATGCGGACGATGACGAAATCCGAAGGAAAAAAAGACCGCGGCGACCAGCTGAGGCGCGGACGATGGTCGCGGACATTGCCCGCGCGAAAGAGACCGCCTAAACCAAGGTGAAGGTTAGTAAAGGGGTAAATAAGGAACAAGGCAACGGAAACTCATGCGACGGAGTCAGCCCAGGGGGCACCGGCGGGCGGATCCTGTCGAAGAAAACCAAACAGCGGATCTGGTTGCAAAACTGGGACAATAGACATGCTAGCGGAAGCGGGGCCCAAAAAACATCATCAAATGCAGAAAATGTACAAACGTTTCGTGGTGTGGGAAAAATCCGGTGCAAAGGCAAAGAACCCAAGCCAAGGGCCTGACGACACCATCACGCCGCCAAAGGTGACCCCAAGCCGACAAAAGAAAAACGCGGCCGGCGCCGTTAGTGCATCACCAACAATTACAGGGCAGGCAAGACCGGGTCCATCCGGCGAGGGAGGCGGGAACAGAGTGAGGCAAACAGAAGGAAGCCAGACCAAAAAATGCGGCGATGGGCGAGTAAACCCCCCTTCCCAAAGACAAAACTGGGACTCTTCTTCAAGGAAAAGGGTGCCAAAGGCGGGCTCTAACCGGCAGACACACAACAAAGTGGGTCTCGCTAGGACTGGGCGTGACCGAAGGGCACCACTGGCCAATAGACATTATCGCGGCCACGAGCGTGTTGAAGTGAAGGAGCACAGACGGAGATGCGAACCGGAAATCCAGACCCACAGGCAGTGGGGGTACACGCGGATAAGGAGCCAATGGCGCATAGTCATGAATTGAAGCGGGGTTAAAAGGCCGTGACTAAAAGACATTGCCGCCGCTGCCCGGGGGAGTAGTAATAGCTGCCTAAATCGGGACAATGAAGGACGAGCCCCCGCAGGCTAAACAGACATTGCAACTCAACGCGCCGTAGGGCAGGAAATCGTCAACGAATGTGTCGGAAAGGCGCATCGAAAGGTGCAAAAGCCACGGAGGGAGAGGGCCGCGCGAGGAAGGGCCGGTACCCTAGTAAAATAAAGGGTGAAAGCATTCAAACAAAATCGCGGCCAGCGAAGGTATCCAAAGAAAAAAATAAGTAAAGCCAGCTCAGATGAGGGGGGCAGAAAAGTCCACGCAACAGAATCTTGCACAAAGAGGCAGCTTCTATATTGGGATCCTGCCATCCTGAGAAGCAAGAAATAGTTGAAAGAGTAAAGAGTTCTGAGTCCGGGGATTAAGGAGCGATCCGGGCATACCTCCTTGTAACACGAAGGGGGCGGATGTGCATAAGGAGAAGCAACGAACAACAAACTAGAAGTGGCTGCCGTTCTGAGGAGGATCCAAAAGGTAGAGATATCAATCGAATTTCCTTGGTGAGAGGAGATAGAGACGTCCCTGCTCTTGACTGAGCCCTGTAATTGGCCGCAACGAGGGGTCGAGAAAACGGGAAAAGAGCGTGGGTGCGCCCGCCCGAATTAAAGAACAGCCAGGTGCGGGAAAGTAGCCGGAAACCAAACAAGAAGAAGCACAAAAGGCGGCCAGGGATCCAGAACGCGGGAGGACTGTGTCATCTGGGAAAGATCGAAAACAACAACACGAAGAGAAGAGAGGGAGACAAAGGATGCTGGGCTAGGTGAAAGTAGGATGATCGGCGCCGGTGGCGGAAAGAAAGGAGTTCCCATCCTACCAACGAATCGTACACATAGATGTAGTCGGGCCGCAGGAGGGAACAAGATATCAGGCAAGTGCTCAGAGAGCTGGCGGAAAAAAGACCGGGTGAATCATGGCAAGGAGCCAACGATAAGAGCACAACAAGGAAAAAAAAAGAAGTGGGGAAAGAGGACGGAAAACCGGTGTGGATGCCCGGGTTCGAAACGCGCAAGGCGCGGATTGGGTTGCGGGAGTGCCTGGGACAAAACCCAGCGCACGGACAGGTGTTCAAGAGGGGGTGCGCCCCGGGATCGCATGGCATCTCGCACGCACCGGGATACTTAGAATTGGGGGAGGCCTGCGGGGCGGAACGTTGAACGGAAATTCTGAAGTCTTTATAGGCGCCGAAAAAGCAATCGGGCCACGTTAGACAACCTCATTCTGAAGCGGGGGCCCGGTGGGGCACCTTTTGACCTGCAGAAGCGAGCGTGGACTTAGGGATAGTTGGGCGCAACTGGAACGAGCGCTGGCATTGCAAAATCATCGGAAAAAGGGGGTGCCTGGGGAACAGCGGGTGGGGCGGAGGCGCGGCCTCGCGCAAGCTGGGAACCCCGGGACTGGCGTAGGGTTACTACGAACTGTGAGGACGAGGGGAAAAAGGGTCTGGCAAAAGGACGCGAAAAGTCCATTGCGAGCGGAGAAAAATGAACAAATATCGGTTAGCATGTCTCGGAAAGAGGTCCGTACATCATGTTCCCGACGCTTTCACACCGGGGTGTAAATGGACGGGGAATGTCGCGAGGGTAAGGACGTCACCCTCTTCAAACTAGTCAAAACCCTATCGGGGGAGAGCGGACTTGCTACTGCCGCGGGCATTGGATCAGGGGGGGCAAGTCAGTATGTGGAGAATCACCTTAACTCGCGGGTCTGCGCGACCTGGGCGAAGTCAAAAAAAATGGAAGGCGTCGCTGGTGAGATCCCGCCCTCGCACGTACGGGGGGATTGGGTTGGGTAGGCGGGAGAAAAGCTTTCTGGGGGACGCTCTGAGCTCCGACGGAGCGGAGTCAAAGGTTGGAGCTGCTCCAAAAATCAAAGCTGACCGCAATGGGGAAACTCCTGGGGGTGCCCTATGTTTGTACTCGTTCACTCGCCACGAAGTGGGGAGACTGAGAACAGAGGGATGGGGGAAGACTCTGGGAAGGCACTGAACGGAGAAGGCCGCGCGGTGAAAATGTGACAACATTGGGGGAGGACAAAATTGGCCGTGGATGTGAACGCAATTGCTCTCCAGGGCTCCCGGGGGGGGGGCAGGGCGGTTGACGGTTCACGAGAACCCATAAGACCGTCGTGGCTATTGCATAACCTTTGGCATGAATGTCGAATGGCCATGACAAAACATGAACGAGTCTATTTGCGCGCAAAAACAACGTGCATATCGGCGCAAAGAAAATGTGGGTGAATCAACGGTCAGGATCCGGACGAAGGATGGCAGTCTTACTCAGCTTGGAGTAGGAAAAAAAATTCTCTTATTGGAGAAAGGAACAGTTGGAAAAGATATTTCTGGCATGTTTGCTGCTGGTGGCGGAGCGAGTGGAGAAAACTAAGCCGAAGGGGGGAAAATGGATGTTCTGGAGAAGATTAGGTGGTCCATTTCCTCTAGGCCGTTAAGAGTACTAATGACCGTTCTTGGGGGGCGCAGGGTCACGATGATAAGGGTAGGGATGATACACTGAGAAACACGAAGAGCTTCGCACCTGAATCTCTAAGCGGAAGATGAAACTTATATGTGGGTGAAGGGGTAGTGCACCCCCATTGCAGGGGACGCCCCAGAGGGTAAGGTAGTCCTGTCTTGAATCCTGTATCAATGCTGATGTGAGGGAGAACACTGGGGCGAGGTATCAACGAAATTTCAGCATCTGCCAGCAGCTCCCGAATATCCCCTACTCAAAAGGGAAAAAAGGAATCTAGACAAAACACAACGGAAGAGGAAAGGAATTATCTCGGGCGCGGATGATTAGACTGTCGCTAAATTGCAGGCAGCCATGAAAGTTCGGCATGAGGGAACCACACAGGGTGGGCTGACGAGGACGATACGTCAAGACAAAAAACCGGCGCCGCTGGACGCGCAGAGAAAACCTATCGCGATAAACGGTGTCAGCCAAGGACTAAAAACATAAAGAAGTTGGCGGGCTTGAGAGAAAAAGGGAGAAAGCACGCTTGTTGCATTTATAACGGGGAACGATCGAGATCGAGCCGGCCACGGTAGTAGCGTCTATAGCACGAAGGCATTCCCAAAAAAGCAGGACGAAAAAACGCCTCGCACAACTGCCTGGGGGGGGGAAAAGTCAAAAAGGCGGGCGGCTCCACTGGCTCTAACGCGAACACGGCAAACAGGGGTCCACCTCCATCTTCGGGTAGGGGGAACAGCCATGGGAAGGGTAAGCTCGGTCACGGAACTAACAACAATCATGAGGTAGAAATCCAATCCTGCTATTTCAATACCCGTGAGGGGAAACAAAGACTCTATTCACGTTGAAAAAACGTGGGAACCCAAAAGAGAAAGCAGGGGAAGGGGGAATGCGTGGCCAATCTAACTCTCCATAACAGGGACAGGAAAGAACGGGGGGGAAGGTATGGGGTTTGCTCGGGGCCGCCAAAAAGCGACAAACCCCGGGGCGCCAGTAATGAGAAAAAAAGCACCCGTGTTACAAAAGACGGGAAGAACATTCAACCTCCGAGGTGGGCCGGTCTTGGCCGTCACCAGAAGAAAGAAACGTAAGATGGGAGCGTCAACAAAAAGACATTTAATTCGTCAAGAGAAGTGATCACAGATGTCACCCAGGGGTTATAAAAAAACACCGCCGCGGAAGATTGCGATGATCAAAAAAGACGACGCGCAACCTATGTATCAAAGCTGGGCCAAGGAAAGACGTTCTAAGCCACACAAAAAAATTAGCTTTCAAGCTGCTATTGTTAAGGGGATGCACATAATACCTGCTGCCATACATGAGAAAAGGGTTGCGTAATGTCCTCAACCGGGTTGAATAGTGATTAAACTAAAACCGGAGACATCAAAAAACTCAAAAAAGAAAAAAAAACACCCAACCAACATCAAATACGTCAGGGGGTCACTAACAGAGTCTTCTGAAATCAACTTCTCGTGAATAGAAGGATATGGGGCAATAGTTAAAAGGGTTTACGGGTCCCGTGAGCCTCGAAATTTCAGCGAGGGAAAAAGGAATTTATAGTCGGTGCCCGAAGCGGGCAGGACAAATGAGGCAGGACCCCACGCCATCAGACGGCAAAGGGAAGGATCCCGGCTCGCAATGGCAAGCCGAAATAGGCAGAACTCTACCATCGTCAAGAAAAAGGGCGAACATCGCGGGGCGGGCACCGGGACGCGGCGCCGGGGGGGGGGGGGGGGGGGGGGGGGGGGGGGGGTGGGGGGGGGGGTGGGGGGGGGGGGGGAGACCTAGGCCGAGCGCCCGCACCGCGTCGGACACCGGCGGTGGGACAAAGGGAAAGATTGAACAGAGAACAAAAGGTAAAAACGAGACTTGCTGCGGGAGACCGGGAGGGGAGAGGGACGCGGCGGGATGGTCAGGGGGGGGAAAGGTATGTCTGAGAGGGAGAGGCTGACAAGGGAGATAATCAAACCAAGCTACGCTTCGAAACACCAGGGACACCAGGGGGAACAGAATCCAGCGGGGTGGACGAGAACGAGATGGACGCGCCGACCGACAGCATCGAGGAACGTCATGCCGAAATGAAAAAGTCCTCGGAAAAAAATCGAATTCCAATTAATCGATGGAGGGAAAGAAAAGGGGACGCAGGGGAGAAAATCACCCTCCTGTGAAAACACCTGAGGGCGAGAAAAAGGGGGGTGCGAATGATGAAAACTATCCACACCACGCGAGGCAAGGGGCGCCTTGTGAATAAGAAGCAACCGGTTGTGCGGAAATCAACAAGACGTCCCGGGGCGGAGGAATCAGAATAGTAGCGAATCCCTTTAATGTTGACCCACAAAAAAAAACGTTACTTTTGGGAACGCCAGCGCAACCGAGCAAATCATATCTTGTGCGGAAAAAGGCGAAACCGCTGCATGAGGAAGGATGCCTGTTGGAATAAAGCGAGAGCACGGCCACAGGTGGGCCGATAATCCGCGGGGCAAGAAGGGTGGGACAAGCATAACCTGGTGAGTAACCGGCTCCTCGCTAAACAACAAAAAGGAAGGGAAAGAGAAGAGGTTCGCCCATGCTGTGTCGAAACAGGGCCAGAGGAGGGTCCGCAGAAGTGATCGGACGGGGGACTTGCCAAGAATACCGCAAGAGTCGTAGAGACCGCGGAAGGATCTGGGATCATGCAAAGAACAAGATATCGGCAAGGTGAAGAAGGGTCGGCTGCGTCAAAGACCGTCAATAAAGGAAAAGTAGCTTGCGAAACAAGTTCGAGACGGCTGCACCTCGAACCGAGGGAGTCGAATTGATTTCGAGCAACACGGTGGGAGGAGCCCGTTTCAGCCAAATCAGTGTGTTGCAGACGTGGCCGCGCATCAGGAGCAAAAAACCATCACCGAGGTGTGCACAGGGGATAAAAAAAAGAAACTGGCACAAGAAGACCGACGGAGGAGTCTGTGATGGAAGTTCAATGGCCGGGACTCAGGTCGGGAGGGCATAGTACGCGTCGGTGGTCGAAAAAGCCTGAGCGCGGAGAGACAAACCCCATCTGTATGGAACCGGGGGGCACTTGTTCCTTAGGCTAAGAAGGAAGAGGTGACTTATATCTGGGTACGCTAGCTGAAGCGATCGTGGCTGCTGGTGATCACCTGCACAGCCAGGGTAGGCCGGGCGGCTGCGGCACGGGGAGAAAAGGCGACGCGGCTAGCCCGGGCAACGAGCTGCCGAGTGTAAGAATTGAGGACATGGTTAGCAGCGGCCGACTGCGCAAACGACGGCCGGGCGACAGAAGCCGTGCCCTGCAGGCGTAGCGATGGCGTAGAGGAAAGAACGATGAAATGCCAAGGCTGCGCAAATAGGTTATACTTAAAGGACGCGCGGCGCTGAAAGTTCAGAAAGTGGACAAATGCACTTTAGGGGAACCCTCAGTTATCGCGACTTGCTACTATCAGCCGGGACCACTGCCTGTCGGAATGAAATACTTTTTTCGGAAGAACACTGTCTAAAAATAGCCCACATCGCTGTGCCTGACCGGGGAGAAAACTGTTGATGAAAGGGGGACGGTTAGCGGAACAAATAAGAGCCAGGTAAGGGGTTGTGGGGTCAAGGCGTGACCGGCTATCTGCACCCACGGATACCAGAAACGGCGCGGGGAGTTTGGGAGTCGGAGGACCTCGAGCTTTCAAGGGAGGGGCGGGCTTGGAAAAAATCCGGTGTGAAATTAAAAAGCTGTTGAACGTAACCAACTTCGGGGAGTGGGGGACCGGGAAATTGGGACTACTTGGCTGGTCCAGGAATCTTTTTCTGCGCGATACAAGGCCAGATGACTCCTGGTTGAGGCGGGGGGGGCTTCTTGGGTGAACATGAGGAAAAAAGGGGGGGGGGTATTTGGTGGCGAAATGGCGCCGAAATGTGTGCGGGATTAACTTTGGAGGGCCACCAGGAGAGGGAACCCATAAAGAAACTTCGTGGATATTTCCATTTACTGTTGGCAGGGTCAAGGGACATGCCAAGAGCGCAAGGCCACTCTTTATTTGGGTCAAATGCCAGTGGAACCGTGGATCGCGAGAGGGGAGAGACGATCATGAGGCAGAGCAGAAGAGGCTTGGGATGACCCGCGGTAAAATTTAAAAAGGGTGGGGGCAAGTCTGCTAAGTGGACTGGGGAAGAAAAGGGCTCAAACTCCCGCCTATTCTCGATTGCTTTTTGCCGGCCTTGTGTCTCTTTCGAGGGGGCGGCAATCGCGCGAATGAATGCGAGCTGGGAGGGCGTGCCGTGGTAGGCATTAGGATCATCAAGGCTGCCGGGACTTGTAGGCTGGTCAGGCATGACCGGAGCGAGCGTGGGAGAATTCAACGCACCCAAAATCTCTGGACACCTAGCGGGACGGCCGCCGACATATGTGGAGGGATTGCACAAAGGGGGGGCGGGCTTTAGCGGGAGGGGATCGCTCCAAAAGAACAGGGCGGTCTGTCTGGCAGAATGTACTGAGGATAAATCAACGGCCCATTGGAAAGACGGTAGGACGTAACGTTAAGACGGCTGCGAAAGCGCGACTGCTCGTCATAAAAAACGGCAGCGACAATATCTAAGCACACAACGGGTAGGGGAAGATAGAGAGTCGGGCGCGAGAAAGGGGGATTACCAATACGTTCCGCAGCTGAGGAAAAAAGAAACGTCGGAATTCGTTGAGTCCCGAGACTTCCCACCAGGGCCGTTTTCCGCAAGGTCATTATCCGATTGAAAAAAAATAAAAATAAAAACCGTACCCTCTCGGGGGCGAAGCATAGGACCTACCGGAATATCGGATAAACGTTCAAGGAAAACAATGACCCACATTTGTCGTGAAGCTCTGAAAAAGAGGGAGCCGTGCAAGAGCTACGGGGGTACCGTTAGTCCTCAACGATACACCCAACCCCCTCTATGGACCTGCATGCCACCATGCCGGGAGGAGGAGGAGGCTTATGAGAGGAGAAAATAAAGGAAGATATAGGTACAGAAAGGGTAAGAGAGTCGTTACCAAAAGGTCTGCGCTCAGGATCGGTGATCACTAAGAGAAAAATCTGCATGGTAGTGAAACGCCTGCGGGGTGAGCGACGGCGCGAGAGGACTCGACCAACAAAAAAACAGCATCAAAAGCCCAGTCAACTAAAAAACAAAACGAAAAAACAGGAACAGAAAAAACGACAATAAGCAAAACACAAGAAACAACAAAAGCCAAAAAAAAACAAGACCACCGGCCACAGAAAGGAATCGCGTCATGTGGACACTGTAGCGGTATCAGGAAACGGACTCAGCAAAACGGAGTCAACCGCCAACGGGCGGCGAAACCGCTATGCCGGGATGAAAAAACAACGCAACTGCACGGCCAACTTTTCTAGAACAAGAAAGAAATGGCAATTGCACGGGGTGCCACGTCATCGCGGCAACAGGCAATAAAACGCGTTTACGGGGGGGTTTTTGCGCGGGGTCAACGCCAAAAGAACCGCAAACCACCCGCCGCGCGCAATGCACAACTCACGGAGGCCGGGGAGCCCGATCTAAGAAAAAACTAAACATGCGCGCTCCTTTAGAAAGAAAGGATCGACTCACGATGACAATGAAGCCCGAAAGACAGGTACAAGTAAGGCGAAGCGAAGGGAAAAGAGGCATATTTCAACTCACAGGGAAACAGGGAAACCCTCTTGATGAGCATCCCAAGGAATCAGCAGACCGACAGAACTGTCGGTTCTCCACTGGAACAAAAGGCTAAGAAACACACGACAACACACAATCCCATTTTCGAGGGGGGGGCGAAAAGTATGGGCGGCCAAAGAACAAGAAGACCACACCATGAGCAACAGGAGAAACCAGAGCGTGTAGTTTGGGGGGGGAGGCACGAGGGCGAAACTAGCCAGATCCAAACCAGGTGGGAAGACGGGATAAGAATCCGCGAAGTCACAGCGCGTTGCCATAAGGGGGGTGCTGGGACGTTACTCAAAAGGGAAAAAAAGTACGGGAAGTCATTGATATCTGCGCCGAAGCGCGGGGACAGTAATTCATCGGGAGGAGAATCCACGCCATGCGACGCCGGGAAAAGAAGGGGCTCCCCCGCAGGCAGAAAGGTCAAAGCAGCGCTCCGTCGAAAAAAATACTGCGCCGAACCAACGTTCGAATCAGCGGGCGGCCGTGGCGGCACGGCGCGCCAAGGCATCGCACCGAGTCGGCCAAAAGGGAAAAAGGGAAAAACCGGCGGGGAAACACCAGATTTCGAAAAAACCGATCGGCCAGCGAGGTATCCAAACGATATAAGTCAAAAAAAGCACCCTGTTGCAGGCAAAAGGTGAAAAAAAAAAGGGACATCAATAACAGCGGGTTGCACCGAGAGGGCCTTCGGCCAGACGCGGCAAAGGCGCACGCTCCACCGAAGACCGATGACGCAGTGCGACCATTAGTCCAAGCAATCAAGCCGGTACACCAAGACAAGGTGAAAAAAGAGTGAAAGTGTCTACGGCGCAGAAACTAATGTTGAAAACACCCGGCGACGCGGGTGTCTTGCATGGTAGGGGTACGATGGGGTCAAAAACAAACACCAATCGACGAGTCAATGAAGCCTTGTTTCTGAAAGGGCATCCACACCTGAAGATTCAACCGACGAGGCTTGTCGGAAGGGATAAGGAACTCGTTACGCCCGCTCAGTGACCTGAAGAAAAGTCTTTTGGAAAAAAAAAAGAAAGCGCGTACTCGACACAATTGACGTAATAGGGGTCG
>Ga0179593_1488285_pt1 | contig 10382 bp, 6 predicted proteins | sample CZODoug2_1_08_16_FD_185931 | JGI IMG/M metagenome (GOLD analysis project Ga0179593, IMG submission 185931) | Vadose zone soil fungal communities from Angelo Coast Range Reserve, California, USA - CZODoug2_1_08_16fungal (PacBio error correction) | ecosystem: Environmental > Terrestrial > Soil >...
GTTGGTGCTAACTCTAAATTGTGGAAGGTCAATTCTAACAAGAGGTCGGGGGTCATAGTTCTAGCCAGTAAACAGACGGGGAGGTGAACCTCTAAAATGGTAAGAAGGGGCCTGGGCAAATTGTCTAAGTAGAAGGAGGGATAAACTGGGAAGGAAAGGTCATGCGAGGATTGAACTTCAGGGGAAAAGACCCAAACGGACGGTGGAAGTTTACAGGCGGTGACGGGCAAGCGCGGGGGGAACTCATCGATAGATTCTAAATGGCTACTCCAAAAGGACATTCTCAAGGAGCAGCATTCCCTAAAGGTCAAAGGGGGAACGAAATTGGGGGAAGGGGGACGCCGCTACTAGGACATGACCGTCAAAAAGGTGGGACTCGCGGAATGACCGGGTAGGTATCTTTGTGTGAAAAAGAGGGTGAGACCCGGCTTATTTAAAAAAGTCGCCGTCAAAAAGCTCTCCGGCTCCTGCTAGGCGAGTCAGCTGAACTAAAACAGGGAAGGCAGGAGAGCTACTCCCAAGAAAATTTACGAGGGAAGGCATCTAACCTGGAGTTATAAAAAGAAAATAAGTGGCCCATCGTCAAATTAAAAATTGAGGGGGGGGGGAAAGGTGCCGGCTGGGATTAATGCGGGGAGGGAAGTCAAGAACTCGCAAGACCAACGCTTCATCACGCACCCGTTTAGGGGGAAAAGAAGCGGAAATTACAGCCGCTCCATCAAGAAGCCAGAGGATAAGGAAAAGAAAGATTCATCTTTGAAGGACCAAAGAAAGAAAGAATAGGGTAGGGGGGTCTGACGAGAAAAGTCTTGTCCGATGAGGCACTGAGTAACGTGCTCTGCAATACGAGAATCTAATACCGTATGGTCCAGAACATACTCCGAAGGTTGAGGAACAACAGAATGGGGGGAAGGATCACGTGGAATGAAAGAGGATGTCAACGTAGGCGCCCGAATGAGGGGGAAAGTTTGCGAGGCCAGAGGACCTAAAGGGTCCTAGAATTCTCAGATGAAAGGAGGGACTTCTGCCACCTATGAAACTCCCAGACCTCATTGTTATGATACTCAGTGCCCGATTAGGCGGGGGAGAACACCGCTCAAAAACCAGCGGGAAGTAAAAGGACCGAGAGCCATAAAGAAAAAAATCAGCCGTGGTGCTTTGCAAATGAACAGCGAAAAGTCGGCACAAACTTCAGCTCGTCACTATAGCAGAGACAGTAGTCTTCAAGCAGGTTCCTGCACTCCTCTAAGGAAAAAATACTATGAAGGTCCGCAGAAAACAAAAAATGTAAATAAAAAGGGGAAAGGGGATGTGCAAAGGAGACAGAGGGGGGATTCATTTTAAAAAACTACTCTGAATGATGCAACTACCACAACCTAAACAACTTCTCGCATCGAAAATTTGGTGTGAAAGGCTCCGGGTCCTCCCCTACGTTGCGAAGGAAGGAGGGGGGAAAGCCAAAAAACATTCAGGGGGGAAAGAGTTTTGGTCGAGTGAAAGAAAAACAACCCACCGAGAACACCCCCTTCTCTCGGGGGAACGCAATGAAACAAATTGGCGTACGGAGAAATATCGCCGGCGACCGAGGAAAAGAGAGTACACGTCACCAGAATCTATCTTTCCATTGTACGCGGACTATTCCCGCGCAAAAAAAAGCGGGCGCCGGAAAAAGAAAAGAACGGATCTGGAAAGGAAGGAAGTAGGGTTAAAACAGCGGTCCACTAGCCGCGCAAATCGCAGTGAGAGAGTTCAACAGAATCGTAGTAGGGCCGAGTACTGTCATCGAGAGAATAAAGAAACAAGGTGTTGGTAAAGAGAAGAACAATCCGATCGTCTCGAATTTAGCACATACGTCGAAGATCATTAATTTGGAGACACGCAAAGGGGAAGGGACGGGTAAAATCCAGAAGGGAGGAAGGACACGAAAGTGAGAAAAACAGCAGACTCGAAGGGTAGCGTTTTTGAGTGGAGCAAGGGGGGCGCGTACCAAGGAAGGCTAGAGGAGTGGTGGACGAAAGAAGTGGAAAGGGCAACCTTCGAGCGATAACTAGGTAGATTTGGGAGAGAGGTGAAGGGGTCGAAGTATTTCTCCACGGGGTAACCAGGTTGGACTCTGAACCGCTTACTAAAACCCACAGATGCCATAAAAATGGAGGAGGAGAAAAGACCCAGCGCGGACAGGGCTGCAACCTTTCGGTGGGATGACGGAGAAGGAAGATTTACTCAAAATTGGTATGTGTAAAAAGTGGGGGAGGAAGTTGGGGTGCGGACATAACGAGTCTGGCCCCTTGGGCTACATAAGGATGGAAGAAACCTTGGTGAAAAGCAAAGATCGGCGATGGGAAGGTTTGGGAAGGAGGGAGGCTAACTGCTCCACTAGTTGCCTTACCTAAAAGAAACTGGTCAGCGGGATCCGATGGAAAAAGTAAGGTGGAGAATTGTCGGGGTCAGAAGGGCGACACAAGAAACTTGTTTGTTGACAGGGGGAATACAGATTGGTGTCAACACCGCTTTTTTTATCGGCTCCACAGAAGGAGGGGTAACGAGAGGAGATCACCGGCTTCTTGAGGAAGAGGAGGTCATAAGAAGGAGTCAGGATGTGAAGGAATTATAGAAAACCGTTCCTCTAGAGATCAGGAAGCAATGAATAAGATAGGGACGGAAGCGAAGTTCCCTGCCGGTTAAACTAAGAAGTTAACCATACAACGGGAGAGGGGGCATTGTCTTTCGGGAGGGGAAAAAGTCAGGAAATGGGAAACGAATTCTCTCTCCAGCCCTCTTGACTAACGGACGACTAACTGTTTCCAAAATCACATAGGGGATTAGTGTCTCACGGCAGTCGTTATTTAAGATTCCGGGAAGGAAAATGCAGGGGGGGGAGGGGGGGGTCTAAAAGGAGTTGGAATAGAGTGGAAAAGGCTAAGGGCGATTCGCAGGAAAAGAAAGTCAACTAGGGAAGAAAAAAAGAAGAAAAGCGTTCCGTCCTAACAGAATTGAGATGCAGAACATTTGGATTGGGAATCCCAGGAAGACGGAGAAGCAGGTAAAACTTCGACAGATTAAGAGCATCAAGGGTAAGAAAATTGGGGGAAGGCAGCTTTGTTACGAAGTGGGAGCAATTTCGAAAAGATACAACGGCAAGGAAAAGCGAACAACGGAACCGGGGCTATCGGGGGGGAGTTTGTGTGGGTAGGGACTCTGGCAAAACTCGTTTCGTTTCTTTCAAAAAAGGGGGGGGGATCCACTGAGGGACACTGAATTGCCTTATTAGGGAAAGGCGCAAAACGCACGCGTGAAGAAAATTTGGACATAGTGGGGGTGCCAGCGAGAGGAAAACTGTAAAAGGAAAGAATTACGAAAGGCGTATAAGACTATCTGCCTGAAATTTCCGCAGGTGTATCTTCCGGAACAGAAATTGACACGGGAATTAGCCGTCATGCCGGTTAACAGGGGGTGGTTAGGGCTAATACCCGGAGAGGAGGAAATCAACGGAAATTCAAATAAATCATGAGCCCAAAAAAGGGGGGGGGAGCTAAAAAAACAACAAGCTTCTTGAAACAATAAAAGAGTAACAGTGGGGGGTTCTAAGGCAAACTTGGGGATGTCACAGAAGAGAAGGTATTCGAGCGAAAATGGCGGAAAAAAAACAAAATCGTATAATTTAAACTTCTACTTCGTTAGTGAAGGGACTCAGTAGAAAAAGGGGGAGGAAATCTGCAAATGGCTTAGAACGGTCACTTCGGGGAAGTTGAAAGGGGATGTGTAATAAAGACTGTTCATCTCTCAAATCGGGAGAACTATCTTCCCTCTGGAGAGCAAGAAGAAAAGCTGGATACGTCGGGAAAAACAAAGGGGTGTAATCACTTTCATTTGAACAGAAGGGCGGACGCCGGGGGGAAAGAAAAAGTCCCTTCTATCAGAAAAGGGGGAATCGCGTCAGGCCGGTTAGTATCTTTTCACGGGGGGGAACGGGCCACTTCGTAACACGAAGAAAAACAGAAAGTGCTCAAGGAGGGAGCGAAGAGAGATCGATGCTATGGCTGAGGAGGGAAGGAAAGATGTTGAGGGGGCGGCATCTCTACAATTGCCGTTAGGCAGAGAAGCCGGAATCGCGGCGATGGAAAAGAAGGGAGGTGAAAGTAGGCCTGCGTCATGAGTTGGAGGAAGGCTCAAAGCAATTACGCCCGGCGCTGGAAATAACCCCGGAGGAAGACCCATAAGAACTGCCTATCTACGAGAAATCAAGAGTTGCGCACAGAAGAAAAACATGTTTTAGGAAGAAAAAAAAGAGGGGACTTTCCAAGGCGTACTGAGGACGAACCAGATTGATCGAGAATCAAGGCCGGAGTAGTCCCAAACAGGAAGAGAAAATTCCGCACCTCTCGGGGGGAAAAAAAATGAGGAACATGGGTTCCCCGCAGAATCTCAGGAGGTAGGGAGGGAAGCAAAAGGGATCTGAAGGGAATGTATTTGCGCTGCTGCAGACGCAAATGGTTTAGAATCTCACATCCGAAGGAGCAATGATGCAAGCCGATTAATACCGGAATACATCATTGTTATCGCGATTCTTCCTATTCTTGTATGAAAAACCGGGTCTCCCGCGGAAGGGGAAAAAAAGAAACGCAAGAGGATTAAAAAACGAAGAAAAACACCTCCTTGTTCTTGGGTTCGACCTGACGACAAAAAGAAACAAATTTTCTCAAAAGAGAAACGAGGGAGTAATCGAGACCGTAGGATCTGAAGCGTTACTTCCCTCTGGAGCTCGAACTCCTCGTAGAAAACCACGAACCTGCACAAATGCCATTCTCGAAGTAAGGCATTGGGGGAAAAAGGTCGGATCATTCTGAAAGGGAACAGAAGAGCGGAGGACGTGAAAAAACCTAAAAACGCTCGCGTCCAATTTGGACGAACGCTCGCTGCTGTCAGCCACCCATCTTGTGAGGACTTTGTAGGAAGCTCAAAAGACATAGGGTGAATCGTGTTGTTCTATCGGGGTCATAAGAAAAGAAAAAAGACAACAAGGAAGTGAAAACAACTCGTACGAGAAAAATAATCACCTCTGTGTTCCCCTAGTCAGCATAGAGAGGAACACAATCCGCGGCTTAAACCGGAAAAAAAAATCTCACCATGCCAAAACAAATAAAAACCAAAATCCGGGAGGCGGCTGGCCCTTCCTAACGGGATTAAAAAAGAGAAAAGAGAAAGTGCGAAAATCGGGGAGGGAAGAGGGCCAGAACGCTTCTTTCAAAGAAGTACGATGGATGATTCATCTATCTCACAAAACGGAAAAAACTATATTGAATAACCACTGTGACTGAAGACAGAGTATCAGGAAAAGGGGGCGAAGCATCGGGAGAGTCCTGTGGGGAAGAATGGATTAAGGTCCAGCAAAACAGTTGTTGGGGGAGGGGGGGGGAGTCAACGGGCTCAGGAAGAAGAGAGGGGGTGGTCGGGGAAAGCAAGGGGGGACAACCTGGAGGGAGTAAGCGGATTGTGCGCGAGATGAGGACTAGGGAAAAAAGGCGAGGTTGTCCTACGCCAATCCGTTTTGAACATCGAAGAGGGAAAACTTGGGGTGGGGGGTGGTCTCAAAGGGGGGGGAAAGTGGGGAGAAAACCGCTGCGCGAAAAGAGTAAAAAGAATGCTAAGGGAGAACCGTTAGTGCAGCAACGCGTTCGGGGGCAACCGCGCTAAAGAGGGTTTACGTATGTAAAATGGTTCTTCAAGGGTGCGACTAAAAGAAGGTCAGTTTGACTCACAGAGACCAGAACCAGGGGAAAAGTACGGGAAAGTCGCGAGTGATGGGGGGGGGAGGTTATGGCATGAAGAAGAGGCGGCAAGGTAGAGCCACGAGTGTTGCAAAAGTAAGTCCTTTCAGCCAGTTCGAAATGTCCAGGGGGCAGAAGGAGTTGTGACACAAAAAAGGGGGGGGAGGGGGGGTCTCGGGGAGACACAAGATCACACACAGTTATTGGTTGGGAAGGAGGGAATCTATACGGGGGCTTAACTAAACCGCGGGGTTGGGACAGGGGGTACCCCTACTAAGGGCCGGGGAGACAATGAAGGGGAGGCGGATGTCATCAGCCGAAGGAAAAAGGACTAATTCGCCTTCTTGGACGATTCTCGACCCACTGGCGCCGGGTCGAAAAGCAGAAAAGAAGGCCCCCCGTAGGGCGGCGCCGCGGGAGAATTAACCTCGTTACTACTACTCATGAAAACATCGCAGTCTAGGGGAAAGGGGGGTCGGCGTAATTTTACGACTTCCCGGCCGGGCGATGTCTCAATCAGCGCATTCCTAAATACAGACGCAGGGAGAAAAATGAGGCGAAAAAAGCACATCTGACGATGGGGTCTCACCCTCAGTCATGAAGAGGGGGAAAGTCATGGGCAAGGCCACGATCTGTAAAGGAGAAATTGGGTGGCAAATGGTGGGGAAAAATGGTCGTTTATAGCATTGGCTATGATGCGCGGCCGACCATTCCCTGGCCTCTCTGGCACGGCAGACACGGAGAACTAAAACAGCCGGAATTTCATAAGGAGGGGAAAAATTCGCCGAACATGCAAAAAGGGGGATTGTTCTTCATTCAGAGAAAAAAATGTATATAAACGAAGAACATTGTAGGGCCACAGGAGGGCTGATAAGCATGGGTCCGAGCATTGCTCGCACAGGATTGGGAGGGGCGAGTTGGAAATCCGCGAATTGAGAAAAAGGGAGAAAGAATAAGTAAAAGGGAATGACGCGGACGTAAACATTTCTGAAGAAGGATGGCGTTGTAGGAGGCGTCCGCATTTCTATATTCCTAACGGTACCACATCAGGTGTCAAGCAAGTAAAGGGACTGGGGAAGACCACATGCGTTCGTAGTCGACATCCGCTCACACAGCCTCGGGGGCACGTGCGCTGCCTGCCAGCGGTTGATATAGGGTGAGACATGATTGTGCCAAGATCAGTTCCCGTAGGAGGACCTAATAACCGACTTGTCCTCGAGATCTCCATATCACCTGGGGGGGGGAAAAAGGGATAACTAGGAGGGGAACTGAGTCTAATTGTCTGTTTGGACGACCGAGAAAAAGAAAAAGGGGGTTGAAAAGGGGAATTACCGTCATGAGACGGTGCACGAAAGCTGGGTTTTGAGGCCGAATCCCGCTAGCGATCTTCGGTATAAAAAGGAAATACAGGGAGAAAAACAAAAAAAAGTATACTAAAAAAAAGGGAGGATAAAGAGAGACAGGGGAATCTGTTTGAAAAAAATGGATGAAAAAGAAACCAGAACTTGACGAGCCTCAACACGGTCAGTAAAAGCGAAGGGAAGTCTGAATGGCCATCATCCTTTGAGTCTCGAGATAAAAAATGAGCAGAAGGATGAGAATTCTTCACGTCTGGGGAAAGGGAAGGACTTGTGGGACTTTCATCGCGGTCAAGCATGGAGGAAATATACTTCAACCGCTGCATCCACCCGGACGCTCATGTCAGACGGAGAAAGATGTGGGAACAAAATTGTTAATGACAACTAAGTTCTGAAGACGCCTGACCAAGAAAGGATACAAAAAAAAGGGGAATGAGCTTCAGAAACCAGGGGTGAGTAGCTCTAAAAGGGCTCCACTTCGGCAATATGTCAAGTCCGCGTCACACGGTGGAGACGTAGATGCGGTCCGGCAGAGCTAAGGTTCTGAAAAAAGAAAAAAAAATGGGCGGCAGGGGGCTTCTCACATTTCTTGGAGAAGAGAACACCTGGCCAGTCTCTAGGGTGAAACCAGCCTTGTCTGGAAGATTCCGCTGCTTATGAGGTCGGGAAGGCAAAAGAGCATAGACAGAACATGGATCAAGCTTCTACCACTCGCTGCCGACCATGGCCCTTCGAATCCGTAAAAGAAAGGGAGAGGGGAGAAACATCATCCCCTTCTTTGAGGGGGGGGGTACTCCGGAACATAAGTTTCCTGGGGGGCAGGCAGAGGGGAACGAGCAAGGTCTCGAAAGGAAATGCCTCTTAGTGAAACATAAGGAGACCAAATAAAAAAAAAGGGAAAAAAAAAAAGGGGCAAAAAGGAAGGGGTCAATATAAAAGGGCTGACTTCCCCACGGGAAGTTTGCACTCGGCCAGACGAAGATGAAGATTCGTTGCGCTCTTCTGCATCGGTTCTCTAGAAAAGTCAAACAATCCGGGAGTTCGAAAGATGCCATGCCGTGAAAAAGGAAGACAGCTGGGGATCGGGGGGACGCCGACGTCTGGTTCACGGAGAAAAACGCGTGAGTAAAAAAGTCAAAATAAAAAAAACTGAAGGTGGGTAGATGTGTCGCCCGCGACCATTGGTCGGTCAAGGAGAAGCACTCGGGATACGAGGGAGGAAAGTATCGAGAAGGGGAAGGCTACAACTCAAGAGACGAAATAGTCCAGGGAAAGACATGAGGAAAAAACTTCGTCTCGAAAATCGGATTGGAAATTGCAAAAAAAGGGATGCTGCCGGAAAGAATCTCTGATGACTGCAACCAAACCTGAACTCAAATAAGGAAAAGTGTTAGTAAACTATCACAGGGTCAGCAAACCAAAGAAAGAACGGGGAAAACTTAAGTGGGGGTCAGGGGGAGCCGCGTAAAAGGAGGTGATCTTTTCTAGAAGAGGGCAGAAAAAGGGGCAAAAACCTTATAAAAACACTTCAAAGCCGAAAAAAGGGCAGGATACGGTAAAAGACTCGACTGTGTCCCTATTCATCGATGGAAAACCGTTCCAAAAAAATCATAAGGGCTTCCAAGTGGTACAGAGGAAAACCTGGATTCCGAAACAAAAGAGGGAGGAAGAACTGGCCCAGAAAAGGCTGCGGCTGGCCTTAATCACTGCGGAGGTCAAAAAGCGTCCACTCGCCGTGCAGCAAGAGTTGAGCGAGTTTCCACAGACTGATTAAGGACGATGGATCCGTATCTATCACGAAAACACTTATTAGGTTCGATATGGAAAGGAAGAGGGATTACAAGATGGCGGGGAACTATCACATTTAGAAAGAAAGAGGGGGGAAAAGGGGGGATCCAATGCGGAAGTTGAATCAGCATCAGGTGGGGGCACGGTGAAGGCAAGCACAAAAAGGCGCGTTCGGGGAGTGGGGAAGAGAGTACAAGGGAATCTAAGGGTTTTTCTACTCTTCTTACTGTCCCCGGCCTAGGGGGGGAGAACGAACAATCAAGTGTCGAGAGGGAATTACTGGGGGTTCGCGGGTGGGGACGGTTTGCGCTGACACGCGTCTCGAACACTCGAGAAACCAGAAGGTCAGGTAGGAGAACGACATTTCCTGAAAACATTGATGGGGCGACGCGGGGAAAGGAGCGTTTTACAATTAGAAGAGAAGGGGTGTGGGAAACGGAAAAGGTGTGCAGTAAAGGTACTTGAAAGGGGGAAAGAATGCCATACCGTTGAACAAAAAGGATTAGCGATGCAGTTGGGGGGAGTTATGGCCGACGGACTAGGAAAGGGCTTCCCTCTCCATTTGTTGAACCGGGCTTCAATGGCTGAGAAGAAGGTCGCGAGTATCCTAGTGCTGGTAGTGGAAGGGTGAACAATTGTCGGGGGGGTCGAAGGCGTACATCCAAAGAAAGGGGGTAGGTTGGGGTTCTTCGGATCATGGAACGGTAGGGGCAAAAAGAGCTGGTTTTAGCCTTTTTACAATACTTCTCAAGGGATTTCGAGAAAAGGAGGAGGACGTTTAGGGAGAAAAAGAATGTCAGACGGGGGGTGTGAAAAAATTCTCCCACCGATGCAGAGATCTCACAGCAAATAAGTCAGACACATAATCGCTCATCCGCGAAATGAAAAGGGGAGGGAGTGACAATGTGAATCCTTAAAGATCTTGGAGAGGAATTGGAAAAGGGGAGGAAGGGTTCTTACTCCGGCAGGGACGATTCTCGGGAACATCAAGAGGGCCTCATAATCAGGAAAACGAAAGCACAGGGGAGAGAAAACAAATTTTTAGGGGGGGGGCCACATCATGAGGGGGGGGAAGAGCGTTCTATGGTGCAGAAAGGCATTGAGCGGCATATCGTGCTTTGATGGACGGGATGAATAAGGCGTTTGAGATGTCCTTGCTACATCCGAAAGCATGAAGAGGAAAGATTCCGACGGGAGGGGGGGGAAAAAGGGTCCGAGGAAGGGCCACGGCTTCTTCATAAAGAAATGGGTATGCCGAAAACTATTGGTAGGGCGCCCGTCGCGAATAAGCAACTGATTCATTACTCCTCGGACGGAGAGGGTGTAGGGGGGGGTGGGGACCGACTGGGGGTACATCAAGGAAGGGAGACGTTGAAAAGAAGACACAGGACAGGACTATCGACTGAACTTTCCTGATCTAATGGGCGATTGGGGGGAGGGAAGTCAGGAAAAGGGAGTGACTGAAAAG
>Ga0179593_1515470_pt1 | contig 10382 bp, 14 predicted proteins | sample CZODoug2_1_08_16_FD_185931 | JGI IMG/M metagenome (GOLD analysis project Ga0179593, IMG submission 185931) | Vadose zone soil fungal communities from Angelo Coast Range Reserve, California, USA - CZODoug2_1_08_16fungal (PacBio error correction) | ecosystem: Environmental > Terrestrial > Soil >...
GGGAGGAGGAAAATCCAAGGGAGGTGAAATGGCTAGGGACACACATCTCCGCTGAGGTCGGTGGAACGGTCAAGAAAAAAAAGTAAACTTATCTAGCTACAGTGCGACAGGGAGTGAAGCCGAGGAAACAGAGGCGGGGCCAAATATTACTAAAAGATGAACACACAGTAGTTACATGCGCAAGGAGTACTCTCGCTCAAGGCAGGTATTCCTATGTTGGAATTGGGACCTGGGAGGACAACGATCCTCGACAACATCTGAGGGGGCGGTAGTATGACTTCCGGAGGAAAGGGAATTGTGAGTGAGTCTATGACAAAATAGGGCGGGACTGGTTAAGTCGGGGGCCCGTGAGAAAAGGGGGGTGGGAACATCACTAAACCGGACGGCAAGGGGGGGAAGGTAGAAGTCTACTCAGGCAAGAAACAACTAGCGGTTCCAATGCGAAAGAATGGGGGTCCTACGACAAAGCACGTTTCGAAGGCGAAGGTCCAGACGATCAGAATGAGACCGGCGAAGAAAACAGGCGTACGGAAAATGAGGGGGAGTGAACTAACATTGTGGGAGGGGGGGGGTGCCCTGATGGCGCGAGGAAAAAGGGGGTTAAACACCGAAAAACTAGGAGTGCGAAAGTACAGAGCACCGAGAGCAAGGTTAGGGGAGAGAAGCCACGCAAAATCGAATGAACTACTCCAAACAAAGGGAAGGCCGTCGGATACAAAATGAAACAAATTTCCTGGAAAAAAGGGGATAACGTTCTGGAGCGTTCGTGTGATGGCAGAAAACGTGACAAATGTCTCCGGTCACAGGGGATTCGGTCACCCGAGAAAGTCGAGAGGGGAAGCAAAAAGGGCTGCGCCACAAATTAACGATAAGGGCAAACGGAGTTCTACTAAACAAAGTGCAGCCGACTAAGACAGAGAAATGGGGTAACGGAGAAAAAACTGCAGGGGGAGAAGGGGGCGTGCGAGGGGACAAAGAGGGGGGTAGTGCTTGACGCTGGGGGATGCACGGAATTGAGCGCGCAGATTGAGGAAAGGTGGCCTGACCGGACTGAAAATTCCCAAAGGAAAGAAGGGGCCATAGGCCGTGCTATTGGGAATATGACATCCCAAGGCGTAAAAGGGCCGCCAAGATCCGTATAGACGGAGGGTCTTCTAAAGGAAAAGCCAAGGAATACTTCCTAACAGGGAACAGACACAATTCTACGTAGAAAAGGGAAAGGAACCTGCTGAATGATTCGTGAGGGAAAACGTCTCGAGCGTTGTCTTGCATGAGAAAAAGAAAACATTCTATGATCCCAAAGCTCAGAATTAGGGACAGTACATTTGCGGAGGCACAAACACTAGGTCCTGAAAGGGGAGAGGTGAAGGGTTACAATACTATAGAAAAAAGCGATCTGATCGTTTGCAGGGACAACTGCAGCTTTCACCTCTGAAAAAATGGTGAAAAGAAGACGTAACAACACACGAGGAGCGCGACGGGGTGGGGAAAAGAAAAAAGAGTGGACTATCTAGAATGCACATCCTGTCCCTAAACAATAAAACCGTATGCGGGGACCAGACCACCCAGCCATGGGGGACCAAAGGGAAGGGTTTTTGCTGTTCCACAATCATGAGGCTGACAAACGGGTAAGGGGAGGAACACAGGGGGGGGGGAGAAGTGGCGGGAATTCGACACTCGTGAGGGGGCACTCAAAAAAATCGGAAGGAACTCGAGGCACAGCTCTAAGCAAAACCGAGCGGGAGGCTAGTCGAAAAAAAAAAACCTCGTCTATTGAAAGGTTAGGAGAAGGGTTGAGGGAAGAGTCACTGACTCTGAACTCTGAAGAAAGAGGCCGGACTGGGGAATGACAACATAGCCGGCAGAATCAAGAGACGAGCACGGGGCCTGTCCAGAAAAGGAAGATAAGGGCAGCAAGGGGAGGACTGGATGGTACTTAAAAAAAGAAAAGAAGGAACAGACCAATGGGGACGCCCCTGGGAAAGGACTTTAATAAACTCAATACGCGCGTAAATAGGGGCTCAGACAACGGAAGGAGGGTGAAATTGTGTTTATACTTTCAAAAAAAGGAGTGGAAAATGTTAAACTGACAACGCGGGGTGTGCGTAGGAAAGGAGCACGGGGGAAACTGAATTTGCGAGCGAGTAAAAGCCCGAAATAGGTGACTGTGAACTCAGTAAGCACACAAAACAGGTAAGGAGGAATCCTAGATATATGAAAACAAAGAGTACTCACAGAGGTCTCTTAGAAGGGGGAAACTGGGCCGCGCACAAATTAGAAGAGGAAGGGGACCGTGGGAGTCAAATGGCTAAGTTCAAGTAACCAACCAGAAAGCAGAAGTGGCGGAGGTCAGTGGGTTCCTACCCGAGGGGTGCAGTGGTGATGGCTATGTGCGCCGTGGCGAGATAAGGCGGGGGAGGCGGGGGGCGAAAGCGCAAAAGAGGGGAGGATGTGTCAGAAAATAATAAAGGGGGGGAAAAGCAGATCCGTCGAGATACGCCCAAACAAGGGACCTGCCCAAGGGGGAGCTGTTTCCAACAAGACGTGCAGGATCCTGACTGTCCTTCCCCGGGACTCGCTTAGACACGGAGCCTTATTAAGTTGGGGTCTCACTCCACGCAACCAAGCAGAGCAAGCAGCTTAACACAAAAATCCAAGGAAGAAACGACCGTAAGATAGGTAAGAGATCGTGCATAGCGTGGGGGGGGAAGGAACCGCAGGCTGGCGACTGGCGTTTGCGTCACGGATATTCCACCTCAAGTTGAGGGACGCGCACGAAGAACTGACCCGCAAATCTTGACAGGGGCGAAAGGGGGGCGGACAAGCACCAAACAGGGGGCGAACAAGGGCGTGCGGGAGGCAAATGAGACTACACACGAAATGGGTTTGAGACGCAGGTCCGGCTTGCACGGTCAAAAGCGGAAGGTTACAAAGGAAGCCCACATATCGAGGGCTCGGAGGGTGGGGGCAACGCCCACAGAAACCCCGAGCGAGGAGTGGTCACAAACGTTCCTAAAAGGGGTTCCATCGGGGGCGTAAATTTTGAAAAGAGCCATCATGACTCAATTCGAAATGGGCCGACAACGCAGGAGGGTCGCAAAAGGGAAAAAATTATGCAACTCCCGGGAAGGGGCTCCAGTGGAGGCGCACACACCCAGGAACTGTAAACGATCATGAACGAGACGTCGCGAAAACCGACGAGGGGGGCCGAACAAAAAGGAAGAAGTCCTGTCGGAACAAAGCCCCGTCCGCTGGTTTCAGAGGGACACCAACGTAAACGCTGGCAGCCAATTTCTCAAAGGAGCGGGGGGGGGTAGGTAGACAGGTAGGCAAGGAAAAAAGGGAGAGGAAAGGGAAAGACAAAGGGGGGGGGGGCACGAGAACCGCCGGACGGGACGGGGACGCAAGCGGGTATTTGAAGATAATCAAACAGCGGAATACAGCGGTCAAAAAGGCAAAGCATCTTAGGGGCAAGGACGAGTTGCAAGGTGGGTGCCTAAAAAGGAAAAGGAGGGGATCGAAGGTTGGAAAAATGGGAAAAAAAAGGAGCTGGAAAGGACCGGTACCGCTCTGAAAACACGTCATGAAAGCGGAAGTAAAAAAGAGTCGGGGACGGGGTGCCAGTGCGGAAAAGAATGAAGAGAAGGGAGCGGGAATCCGTAGTAACGCGAGTGATCAAAAGAACCTACTTGGGAAAATACAATCGAAACATAAGGGGTGAAATCGTTTGAGAGTGCTAACATCGGAAGGGGAGAACGAAAAGAAATAACGAGTATAAAGGAACCACCTATACCTTGTGGGGAGGGGGGACGGTGAAGTTAGTATGGAAGGGCTAACAGTTCTGCATTTATCCGTAGTCAGTAAGTGAACGATGAATAGACTGGAAGGGGGTGGAGGTGATAGACTAGGGCCGTAATAGAGGTCCTGCCTAGGTGTCGATGAGTGATCTAGATCCAAAAAAGGGATTGCTAAGCAATTGCGACAAAAAAAAAATACTTGAAAAAATGGAGGAAGAAGCTAAACAAAGGGGGGGAGGGTGAATCGAGGGGCTTTTGGGGGGGAAGGTCTATGGTCCGAAAGCGGAGGGTTTTGGGCGAAAGGTTTGCAGGTGGCTGGGACGAGGGAATAGCCCATGCAGGCATTTGGAGGGCACAGCGTCTTTAATGTAAAAAGAAAAAAGTCTGGGTCGGGGGGGGACAGCGGAAGTGGAGGGGAAACCAAAATGCGAGCGAGGTGAACGGGGGTAACGAGACTGCAAGAGAGGCGCTTTCAGAAAACGTGGTCAAACAGAAAAAGTCATTAACTCGGTAGTTCCTCCAAGGTGATAGTCCTTGAGTGATAGTGTATGGAAAGGGGGGAAGAAGGCTACAACCCTTCCGGGTCGACACTAAGCGCCAGGGCGTATATACGGGTTCAGGAAGGCGACGGGGGTATTTCACGATAGGGGGGAGGAAAGGGGAACGTCCTTTCCGGGGCTGGTAGTTGAGGTTCAAAACCGGAGGGGGCAATGGCCGGTGGGGGTAGAGAAGACTGAGTATGGGGGGGGGACCTGAGGCGATTCAGACAATGAACGGACGGGAGGGTGGTGTCTCGTCTACGTAGCACCAGTGACATCTCTAACTGGAAAAAGCAAACTGGACGGTGAGGACGTAAGAGGCGGAAAACGTGAAGATGGGAAGAGGAAAGGACGGGGATACTCGGACGCAAAGAGGAACGGGGCTTCGGGGCAAGGCTGCGGGTGAAAGCGCACACTGAAGTAACAATTTTTGGACATCCAAGAACCGGGAAGACGTTCAAGGCATTGAACTGGCGAGGCCATTGGCGCTGTTTCGAATGCACCGGGGTAGGGCAAAACAGAAAGGGACGAGAGATGACTTGCCGCCTGTGGGTAACGATAGGGAAACTGACAACAAGGTGGGGCGAGGAAGGGAGAAGAGGAAACGAAGCCAGGAGGGCGATGGTAGGAGAAACAAGGCGGTGCTTAAGCATTAACAAGGGCCGTCTGCAAACGCGAAGTGCAACACAGCAAAGAACGGGAGCCGCCGTCAGAGTAAACTTAGAGCGTGAAGATTTTACTAGCAGCTCGTCCCGGGGGGGGTTGAAAGCGGGAATCTCTGTGGTTCAAAAGGGGGACATCAGCGCAGGGGGGAGGTTAGGGGAAAGCAAAAAGGAAATGGTGTAGAAAAAGACAACAACGGACTGGAAAGGGGAGAGTTCGGTTATGGAAAAAAAACACCGGTCACGACCCCTTCTGCAGGCATTACAATCTATTGCAAGAAGGCCGAGGGCAGGAGGGGAACAAGGTGTCTCGGGGGGGAAGAAGCACAATACTCAACAATCGCGAGGTGTGTCATGAGGAATGTTGCAAAAAAAAAACTGTTAAAGGAGATGAAAGGGTCAAAAGCTGGTTCGGGGAGTCAAACATTCGGACAGGGACGGGGGAGAAGGGGTAGACAAATGTCAGAATGCAGTGGGGCCGGGAATTTAAAAGGACTCGTGAGTCGGGCTTGTGGGCTGCCCTAGTACGCGAAGGGGCTAAACTATGCGCTACCAGAAGATCCTCACTAAGACCGAAGGACTGTGCAAACAACTGCCTGAGGTGTGGACGATACACTCCGAAAGGGGGAACCTCCGACTGTCCAATCAAAGCAGGACTCGTCGGTCGAATGGGACTTCTTAACGGACCACATATTCTATAAGACTGCTACAGGAGAAACTAGCAAAAGGTTGGCCGGTAACACGGGAAGATGTTTCTCCCGCTGGGGACTAAGAAAAAGATATGGGGACGGGGAGGGAAGTTGAAATAAATCTTGTTTCGGGGGGAGTGGCCTAAGAGCCATATGCGGAAGAGACGAAGGGAACAAGTGAGAAAATCAAGAATGGGCAAGGAAGCTTCATTTCATAATCAAGAAGACAACGACATGTGTCAAACTCGCTAAAGGGACAGGGTTAAACCTCTATTCCGGAAGCTCCTCGAAGACGCAAACGAAAATGACGTGGCGGAGGAAGACGAGGTAACTGAGCGAGTAGAAAAAACCTGCCTGGAACGAGACCGCGGGTCTATCCTGGGGCGGACATCCAAGCCAGGGACAAGATGGGGCGCGATCATAAGGGAATAATCAAAAAGTGTGGGCAATGCACAGGAGAAATAGGAGATGAGGAGCATCCCCGTCGAAAACCGTGGAAGAGGAATGCTTCGGGAAAAGCGAATGAAGGGGGAGCGAGGCTTTATTCCGGATTCTGCAAAAAGTGAACTGGCAACGGAGGGGATGGCTCACAACGTCTCAAAGGAGGGGCGTCTACGTATAACACGAAACGACAACGCTGAATTGAATAGATTCTTACAGTGGGACACTATCCACGGAACGAATCGAACGTGGCAAAGCGATCGGTTGAAGTGTAGTGAATGCAGAATCACATAAGACGAAAAAAAGGGAAACGCAGGGGGGTTTATTTTTTGAGGAAGAGGAGCAAGACGGAGGGGCAGTCTCTGGGAGCGAGGGCTATTGAACATCGGGAAAGGCTAACAATCGCAGAAACTGATTCAAAACGGCTTTCCGTGGGAGAAGTGCGGGGAAAAGAAAAAGGGGAGAAAAAGGCTAAAGTGGGTTCTGATAAAACGGATAGGCGAGAGGTAGGGAAAAAGGAAATAAAAGATCACGGGTGAGGTAGCACACAAGTGGAGTCGGCAGATCGTGTCCAGCAAACACTTCAAGCCGTCATCGAAGGAGGAGACGTGACACGAAAAAGGGGAGAAAACACTAGAAGACAGTGCCCGTATGGAATGCATATGCCAGATGGAGAGCGGGGGCGAAACGGAACCTCTGGAAAGACGTAAAGGGAAAAAATAGGGGGAGCAACTTCTTTACGAACCGAAAGACGGGGCGTCTACGGTACTGGAAAAAGGAAGGATGAGGAATGAAAAACCTGAACGGGATGGCTGGCTCGTGGCGGGAAGCTCTGAATCACATCGATCCCGCTATAAACAAGAGATAGGGGAAAGGTGCAGACGGTTCATCACTTACCACCTACTGGAAGTGAAGGTGAAGGAAACAAGAGAACAGAGGCACTAAAGCTTAGAGGTCCGGCTTTACCAACCTGACGCATAGGGGAAAAGTACGTTGAGAACGCTGGGGTAAGAGCGTTCGAGCCAAAACCGGGGGTGGGTGTGCAAAGGCGCGAGCTGGCCACTACTGTGGGTGGGGGGGGGGGGCGGGGAACGTAGATGACACGAGGGGATAACCCGGAAAGAGAGTGGGAAAAATGGTGGAAGGGGGACCCGGAAATGTTCGGGGAGAGATAGTGTTTGCGGGGAGACAAAAGCTACAAAAAAACAATAAGAAAAAGGACGATGATTGGTGGGGGTGGGAAGTCGCGGGGTGGAGGGAAAGGTCTCTGGCCGGGTCCGTGAGCCTCATGTCTGGTGCGGCAACTGGGACTGGGGGCATAGAGGGACTGGTATGCCCAGGCGCCGTGGGATCTGCGAAAGGGGGCGAGGAAAGCGAATACAAAGAAGAAAAACCTTTAAAACAGGGGATCCTGAAGGGCCAACGGACAGGTTCGGACTCGGCGTGGGTAAGGGGGGAATGGGGGAAGGAGATAAAAGGCAGGGGGAGGGATGCGGGGGCAATACCCGGCCGAATCGGCAGAAGCGGCCAGACGCGATGGAGGAGGTGGAAGAGTACACGCATTGCAGCTGATGTCCATTGCACGAGGTGTTCAAACACCGAGAAACGGCGGCTGACAAAAGGACCCGAGCGGCAAGTGGACATACATATGAAAGAGAACCACAATGAAGAACAAAGCGGTATCAGGAAATCAGACCAACGCTCATTCGGTAAAAGTTGGGGGGCTGAGTCTCCCTTCTCACTGCCGAGCGTCCCCTACGTAGAGCAGCATGAAGGGGCGAGAAAGGAAAGTCAATGTTTGCGGCAATGTGGGAGGCTATCAAGCGGGGGAATGGGCAGGTGTGCATCGGAGGACAACACCACAAAGGGGGAGGAGGACCAGAGAGGGGGGGATTCTAAAGGAAATGGGAAAGGAGACGACGAGAAAATTGAAAGAATCATTGCAGTGCGCGGTCCGTCCGACGCGGTTTAAAAACAGAACGGGGGCCGATCCGGATTCAGTAGGCACTAGAAACAAACGGCAAAAATCATAAAATAGGGGGGGGGGTTCGAGACAAGTTTTGGCGTGCCGAGAAAGTAAACAGCGGCGCGAAGGCGTGGGCAGGGACAGCAAAGGGCGTAGGGGAAGGAAAAAAAAAAGCGAGGCCTTCCCTGGGATAGCCACACGACGAAAGGTCGAGGCCGTAGGGCAAGCGGAGAAAATGCCTGCCAAGTCGCCGATGGTGAACACGATCAGGAGTCAGGCAAAGCTTCGGGGGATAAGAGTCCGAAAACGACTCTGGTCAACTCTGATGATCCTGCTTCTGTCGCGTGGGGGGAGAACGCCGGCCGGAGGGAGTCGGCCAGGGTCGACAGGGGGGGAAAACAGCCTAAGCTCGGGGGGGGAGAAACCCCGTTTCGCATCGGAAGCGACCGCTATGAGGGTAGCGACCAGCGTAGGGAAGAAAACTACCTTGGGAGGCGTGGGGGAGGAGGGGGCAAAAGGCCATGGGGTTTGAATTGAAACAGCTCGCAATTGCCGGACCTCCGAGGAGAGGCAGGTCCTTCAGTCCCCCAAGAGGACGCATAACGGAAAAAGGTTGTATCCCAAGTCGGACGGAGTCAGTCACCTGGGAAGTCTGGAAGGTAGAGGGAAAGGGTTGAATGAAAAAAGGAGCGAATAAGAGGATGGTCGTGGCACGCCACGCAACGTAAAATTCCAGGCCTGTACAGGGTTACCGGAACCTCCCAGAGAGGTAGTTCTAAGCAGTGGGCTAAGATCCTGCCGGTCTAGGAGACACCTATCCTGAAGGGGGGAGAGTCGTAACGGAACTTGAAAGCAGGTGACCACAGCTCCTCTCGGGAAGTACAAGCGGGGGTAAAAGTACCTACATGAGCGTTTAAAGTGGTAGGGGTACATCAGGGATCCCCAGGAGGGGTAAAACACACTATTCTAGCCTCAGCGGTTGTGCTACACACGTTGGGAGGAGCACAGCTAAGAACTCCGTACAAGGCAGTGGGCCTTCTCCTTGTTGACGACTGAACCGAATTGGGAAAGGAACGTCCTCCTCCCTTTGGAAAGACCTTGCATCTGGGGGACACAAGCCATCTGCACATACCGATGGAATCGACAAAGGAGGAACTCTAACACGTGCTTTCTTTCTAGGACGTGGAACCAAAAGGAAAGGGTCTGAATTGACTAAACTTGCTTACAATTCTCCACAGGGGGCCTAGACTCAGGGGAAGGAAAGCGTGTCGCTCATTGGTGAGGCATCAAAGGGACGAACTTCTCGGACCTGGACCTTTCTGGGGGACGAAAACGACGACAAGAGAAGGGGAGGGAGCGCAGAAGAACGGGGGGGGTAAATGAACTAAAAGATAAAAGGAAAGGGGAAAGACACCCGAGCGAATTGACTGGGCGGTGTTACGTCGTGGAAGACGGAAAAGTCTAGGGGGTTTCTCACTGTGCGCGGATTAACCCTGGCCCTGATTCGAAGTTTTCAAGTCGGACAACCAAATCGTGACGCAGCGACCTGTGTGAAAAAACCCTCTCTTTCGGAAGAGCCAGCAGTTCAAAACAAAAGAACGCAGGGGCGTAACTGCTAAGTTTAGTCGGGTGTTTGGGTCATTATTATAGGAGAAGGGGACCTCCTCGGGGGCCGTGTAAGAGGGGCGGGAAAAAAAGGTGACCAACTGTTGATTGACGCTTTAGAGGGAGGTAAGGGAAAACTAGGATATTGCGTGTATTGAGGGGGACACCGTGTCCTTCCGATTACAACTGGGAGCATTGTTTTCAAAAGACCCCGACAGCCCTGGGGAGGAAGCATCAGAAGACGGGATTGTTTAGGGAAAGAACCCTCATGCTGGCCTCATAAGACACCGGGCTGATTGAAGAGGATAGAGGGGGCAGCGGTCAGCCGTGGGGATCTGACGCACAAATCGGGAAAAAGAAGCGGGGGTTACGGAAAGGGCAGCAGGTAAGGGTGCACCTTAACGGGGTCCTGGGGCAGGCCATGATTTCCTCAAGGGTTGGGCAAAGCAAGCCATGCGAGAAAAGGTCCGGCGGCCTGGGCGCTGCATAGGGGGGGAGGGAAAGCGAAGTGACGGGTAGCCACAGAGAGGTAGATGTAGTACAGGGGAGACTATCACAGATAATACTTCAAATTTTCACAGAGGCAACGAGGGGAAGGAGAGCCCTGATTGCGATTGATCAAAGCGTGTAACTTAAAAGGAAAGAAGGCGAAAATTAACCTTAAATCGGAAGGCACACAACGC
>Ga0179593_1536240_pt1 | contig 10382 bp, 14 predicted proteins | sample CZODoug2_1_08_16_FD_185931 | JGI IMG/M metagenome (GOLD analysis project Ga0179593, IMG submission 185931) | Vadose zone soil fungal communities from Angelo Coast Range Reserve, California, USA - CZODoug2_1_08_16fungal (PacBio error correction) | ecosystem: Environmental > Terrestrial > Soil >...
AAAAGAAGGGGAAAATTTGGGAAAAAAAAAAGCGACCTGCTAAAGGAAAGAGGGGGAGATAGAAATCAGAAAAAAAAAGGCTTCTCGGAAGAAGGAAGATAAATTTATCAACCAAATGTTACGGACGCCAGGCAATACCGAAATAGTCAAAAAGAAAAATGAAAGGAACTAAAAAAGGAGGGGGAGGAAAAGATTCATTCAAAAGGGGGCAGGTGCGATTAATATAGCTTATTTCTGAAAAACCAAAAAAAATGCGCAATGAACCGGAGCGCGGAGCGCCGCTTCAAAGGGGAAGTTGTCAGGGAGAGGACTAGGGGGAAAGACGAAAAAAGGGAAAAAGTCTGAAGTCGAGGGAGAATTACAATGAAAAGGGGGGTCCAGCAGAAGAAGGAAGTGCTTACTGAAGGGCATGCCTCTGTAACTTTCAGTCTGAAGGAGAAGGGAGGGAGGAGGTCTTGGCAGGTTCGAAAAAAGGGGTTCTCCCAAAACCCCCGCCGGACAAAGGGGGGGGGGGAAGTTCCTTAGGTTGGAAAAAAAAATGAACTTCATTGGCACGGAAAAAATCTTTTGAGAAAAAGAGTAAAGGGAAAAATCCTTTTTTCCTTTGGAGAAGTCTCAGGGGGAAACCCCCGGAACTCTCGCAACAAAAAGGGAACCGCGAGATTGGAAGACGGAGGCAGTAGGGGTTAAAAGGGGTGGGGGGAGTCCCTAAGTATCTTGGCAACAACAAGGATCGTATTGGGAAAAGTAGGGGGAGTTCCTATTGACAACGGGGAGAGGTGTACTCCCTAATCTTCGAGGACAAGGAAAACATGGAGGGGGGGGGGGGTTTCCTGAACGAAAAAGTTTATCTGGGACCCATTCGGAAAAAGGGGGAAGCCTTCCAACGTACTTGAACAGGAATAGGTAAGCGGACACGGGAACAGAGGGGATAAGCATCATTTGCGTAAATCAGCTTAGTCTTCAAAATGGGGGGAGTTATTACTTGGAAAAAGGATTGCCCGAGAAAAAATGGTGAGGGAAAAACAAGAAAAAAAGCCGTCAGTCTTGTGAAAAACATTATCTGCCAGTTTTGGAAATTAGAACCAAGAAGAAAGAAAATGGAGAAAAAGGGAGAAGGTTGAGAAAGAACAGCTAGAAATACTAAGGGGGGGAAGCTCCTCTTGGGGGGGGGGGGGGGAAAAACAAACTTTGCAGGAGATAGTAAGAGAATCTCAAAAAGGAGGATGAAAAGGCAAAAAAAACTACTAGATTTTGGCAAAAAAAAGAAGAGAAGGGCGAAAAAAAATTCTCGGGGAAGGGGGAGATTGGGCCGCTGGAAGAGGACTCCGAATTAGCGAAGGGGTCAAGAGGAAAAGGGATACACTCGGAGGAAAAAGGGACAAAGAAAAAAAAGTCGCAAGGTAAGGGTTGCGGAAAGGGTGGAGAAGGGGCACAATGGCCCTCCTGGGGGAAAAACAGCTCATCGACAAAGAGGGAATCCAGTGAGTAGGATCTGAGGGGGGTAAAGTGAGTCGTCCCTATGTACAGTAGAATGGGGGGAGGAAGGGGGGTAATCAGGAAAAGGAAGGGGGACCCAGAATCAGGCTTCGAAAGGGGAAAGAAAGTAAACAAAAGGGTTTCCTCCTTGGAGGGGCAGTCAGGAAGAAGAAGGTGGGGGGAAACCAAAAAAAAAAACAAACAAAAAAAAAAAACCCAACAAAAACAAAAAAAAAAAAAAAAAAAAAAAACCAAAAAAAAAAAAAAAAAAAAAAAAAAAAAAAAAAAAAAAAAAAAAACCCCAAAAAAAAAAAAACAAAAAAACAAAAAAACAAAAAAAAAAAAAAGAAAACCAAAAAACCCCAAAAAAAAAAAAAGAACAGACATCCAGGTAGATCGGATAGGGGTAAATGGGTTTGGTTGACAGGGGGCTACTGCACGAAAGAAAAAAAAAGGTAAAGAACATGAGCAGGGTCGACAAAAAAATGAGGAAAAGACGTCCCTCGACTAGGGGGAAAGCACAACCGGAAAAGAAGGAGAATGATTATCTCCTGGACGTCCACTGAGAACCTAGAGGGTTGAAAGAAAGGCCGGGGACCATAGGAAAATAACAAAGGGGGGAAGGAAGAGGTGAGACAAGCCAGGGACGAACCGTCAGGATCGTCTACCCCTCAAAAAAGGAAACTCTAATACGGCGGAAAAAGGAAGGGGGGGTTTTACTCAAGTAAAGGGATTTCCAGGTTGGGACCAAGAGGAAAGGGAGAGGAAAAAAACCAGGACAGGAAATTGTCGGAAGGGGGAAAACTATTTGATCAGTCATTTATAATTAAGCGGAGGCAGGGACCTTCAAGGAAAGAGGGAAGAGAGGGTGTCATACGGGAAGGGAATCCAAGAGGGGGAAAGAGGGAAGTCGATCAAGAGGAGGATTCATCTGGAAGTCGGAGAGAGAAGAAGTGTTCGGGAAGATGGGGGCGAAGTGAAGAAGGGAGTAGAGAGGAACTGATGAAAAGGGAAACTGATCCATAAAACCCATAGATGCGGAAGGGGGAGAAAGGAAACAGGTCGCATCTTCGAAGAAAAGGGGTAGATATAGAGAGCAAAAAAAATGAGAGAGAAGAAAGGGGATTAAAAGGAGAGGGGGAATCCGCATCTAGGGGAAAAAAGAAAGGGATCATGATCAAAGAAAGCAGCGTTCGCGGGAAGAAGGGTTAACTGGAAAAAGGGAAGCAGGAGGAAACTTCAGAAAGACTTCAAACAGGGAAAAAAGCCAGATTAGGGGCATTAAATGCGAAAAGGTCACCTACAGGGGGAAAGGTTGATAACAGGAAGATAAAAGGAGTAAAAACAAAAAAAATCTGAAAGGAAGGGGGCCGGCCGAGAGGGGGGGGTAAATAAAAAAGAATTCATGCCGCTCTGAAAAGAAAGCGAAAAAGGGGGGGGGTTTCGGCTAGAGACGGATCGGGGTGAAAGATGAGGAAAGCTTGGAGGGAAAAAAAAGGCCATTCGAGGAGAAAAAGGACGGAAAAAGGAAAGGGAATCGTTACGAGGGAAAGGGGAGCATCGGGGGGCAGGGTGACTTCCTTGTTCGTTGGGATTGGGGACACCGGGGGGAGAAAAAGGTGAAAAATCCGCCACTAGGGGAAAAGGTTCAAGGGCAAGAGGGGCCGGGGGGACAGTAATCATGGAAAGTGTTGTTAGCGTATACCTCAAGGTATCATGAGAACCAGAGGGGGGGGGAAACTTCCCAGTGGACGGAAAGGAAGTCTTGAATGGTGGGAGAAGGGTTATCCGAGGGAAAGAGGACCTTTCTCAGCAGTCCAAAAAAAAAATTTAAAAAGGGGGGAAAGAGAGTGGAGGGGGTGGCCGAGGGGAAAGGGGGTTGAAAATCTGCTTAAGGGAACGGACATATCATGGCCTTAAAATATGTAGTTCAGAGGGGAAAAGAGGAGGGGGGAAAGAACCAATGGATACAACACCATTCGAAGAGAGCCCCCAAGAACACATCTGAGACAAGAGGGAAAAAAGCCACTTTACATAATCAGGAAATCAGAAGATCAGGGAAAAATGGGAAGGAAAAAGAAAAGCAAGGGTTCGATTAGCAAACCGCGACAAAGATCCGACCAAACTCGTTAGGAAAGAGGGGGGAGAGGGAGGCCTGGGAGTAAGGAAAAGGAACTAAGAGTAATCGACGGAAATGATCGCAAGGAGGAAACGTGTCGATTCTGAAAGATACCAAGAAATGAAACAGGGGGAGAGCTCGGGGGGGGTGCACGAAAACACCAGGGCGTAGAGGACTTCAATTGGATCTCCGCAACAACAAATTAAAGGGAAGGATGGATCAGGGCAGGAAAAACTCCAAAAAGGAAAAAGGAAAGGGCCAATTAAGGGAGGGAAGGGGCATATCTAACGCTGTAATCCACAGTAATAAATGAAAGGCTTCTTAGGAACCTGGAATAAAGGAAGGCTCGAAAGAAGGATCTACCAAGGGGGAGGGGGTCGTGATCGGTTTCAAGTTCGATGAGAAAAAAGGGGGTGAAAAGAGACTCATTGGGCCAAATAGAGGGTAGTGTCAAATTAAGAAAATGCTGCTGTCGAAATGAATGAAGAAAAGATTGAAGAAAGTTTGTTTAAAAAAGGGGGAGCGCCAGCAAGAGGAAATCTAAGAAGATGGTAGGAGAGGGGAAGTACCGAGAAGGAAAAAGAGTTTCCGCCCTGCTGGAAAGGGACCATGGTGAAAAAGAAGGGAGACATTCTGAAAAAGTGTCAAAAGAGAGAATAGGGGTAAATGGTTGTGTTTCAGGAGAGCTCGCAGAAAAAGATCCACAAAAAAAGTCACGAGACCAGAAAAGGGGAGGAAGGGGGCTCGGGAGGGTCTCGACTCTAAGGTGAAGAGAAAAAAAATACCATTCCTTTCAGCAAGGAAGGGAGACTGTACTCCAGCTATAGGGGGGAAAATTGGGGGGGGAAGGAACTATGCACAGAAGAAAGGAACTCCTCAAGGAAAAAAAGAACCACCGGCCTAAAAGAAAGAAGGGAGCCTCGGCGAACCCCTCCGTAAAAAGAGAGCAATTGCATGGGAAGGAGGTGAAGGGAAAAATGGCTGGTTTGAAAAGAAGAAAATTGTAAGATAGAAAAGGCCGTCGGAAAAGGGCCCTCGCAAAGGAACCAAGTGGCGTCAAGAGGAGGGCTACTTGTTAGAGAAGAGAGTCTTGAAGGAAAGGAGGGTAACGAGCGGGAAAAAGGGCGTCCATGGGGGAAAATAAGGGGAAAAAAACGGTGAGGGAAAGAAGAAAAAAGTATGAATGATGGCATATCAAATCCAAAGGGGGAATCAGGAAAAAGGGGGGGGGGGGTTGCAGGGGGGAAGAGGGTTGAAGTGTATAATGGGTAAAAAATCTTCCCGGGCGAAAGGGGGAGAGTCCTGATCATAAGAGAAGCCCATAGATGCTGAATTGGGAAAGAGCTCCTATAAGAAGAAAAAGGGAAGTAGGGAGAAAAAACACGAAGGGGATGCATAGAGGGCTACTAGGAGAAGGAAAAAAAAGAATATTGGGAGAAAAGGGACATGGAGGGGTCATATCATGAGGACCAGAAGAGGAGGAGGAGGGAAGACGTCTGTGAATGAAAGAGGATAATCACTGTAAATGAAGATTCATTGGAGGAATGGGGAAAGGCTAGGAAGGGGCATGAATGCTATATCTTTCCAGAACCGAGGGTAAGGGTGCGAAATTAGGAGGAAAAACCAAAATCAAGGGGGGGGGGGGGGGGCCTCAAGCCTGAGGAAATTCCAGGACTGGAGGAAGAATGTTTGGGGGGGGGGGGTGGGGGGGGGGTGTTTTTTTTTTTTTAGTGTTTAGGGGAGCTAGACGGGAGGATTAAATCCTCGAAGCCACAATCAATTGAAGTCAGATGGGAATGGTAGGGGATTTTACGTGAGGTGTAAAAGGCTAAGCATCGCAAGGGGGAGCGGGGACGGGGAGTGGGAAGGGGGAGGGGGCCTTCCAAAGGGGGGGGGTCCGAGCATTGAAAAATACCGGGAACCGGATAATCATAGGGGTTTTTTACTATAAAAAAGAACTATGGGCGTCTAAAAAAGAAAGCAGGAGGGGAAAAGACCCATTCTTGGACGAAAGATGGTTTGCAAAAGGGGGGAGACGATGGAAAAGGAAAAATTCTCTGAAGAATCGACCCTCAACCAAACCCCAGGGAAAAGAGCCGATAGGAGTGGGAAAAGTTGGAACTTTCGTGGTACACCAATCGGGGGGGGGGACCAAAAATAGGGGGAAAGGGGGCCCTTTCTAACGAAGAGAGGAAAAGTATCTTGTAGATTTACAACTATGGCAATAGGGAAGATGAGGAAGTACTGAAAGTACAGGGACTAGGCAAACGGGAACAGCAGCAAGGAAGGGGCCTATACTCAGATAAAGAGTTTAGGAAAAATAAAGTGGGGGAAGAATGGAAAAAAAAGACACCACAACCGCCATTGGGGGAGGGGGGGAAGGACGGTCTTGGAGAAAAAAGTATCTATGATAATTTCCTAGGGGAGAAGGGGAAATAAAGAGAGAAAAAGAGTCCAGAGGGAAAAAGATACCGAAAAGGTGGGTGTGCTAAGGTGTGGGGGGGCACAAACCGCATGAACGGACTCCTGGAGGAAAAACCCCAAAAGGAAAAAGAAGAGAAAGTAAGGGAGAAAGGAATACAGAGGAAACCAGCTGTGGTAAAGAGAGGGAGGGGAGGGGGGTACTGGGAGGAAGATCGGATTTGCTCAGAAGTCTCTTAGGACTTGCGGGATGAGGTAGGCAAACCGGGTACATAAAACGAACACAGGAGCAAATCACTTCTCTAGAAAATTTGGGAGAAACAATTTTAAAGAGCAAGAAGGGGGGGGGGTCTCATCAGGAGAGGGGGGAAAAACGAAGCACAAGAGGGAAAGTAGTATGCACCCGTAAAGAGCGCTGTATGGGGAGGAAGGGGGTCCTCTAGGGGGGGAGGGGGGGGGGTTCACGGAAAGGGCTTATAAGGGAGAGGAATCTCCCAGAAAAAGAACGCATCGAGTTCGGAAGTTACCTCTCTAAGAAAGCCAATAGGGGGAAAAGCAAGGAAGCCTTAAAACTCGAACGTGAAAATCGGGGAAAACTCTATCGGAGGGAAGGGGGGGGGTTTCAGGGGGAAAGAAGACAGCCGAGAGGTCCACCATGGCGCAAAAAAAGGCCGCCGTTAGCAAAGAAAGCAGGGAGAAAAGGAATTCAGAGGGGAAGCCTCGAAGAAACCTTAACCATTCAAGGAGTACTTCCACGGAGAGGACGTTCCAAGGGGGAGAAAAAGAAAGTGCGATACCTATTGAACCATAAAAAAGGTGGAGGGGTACGAAAATAAGGGGACTCCCAGGAAAAAAAAAGAACCCTCTTAAAGCAAGTCCCAAGGGAAGATGGGAGTCAGTCCTAGAGGGAAAAATCGGGACTGGTATATCTGCAAAAAGGCTATCCAGAGAAATCGAAGAAAAGGAACTCGCTGGATCAGATGCGAAAGGAAGAAGAAAGGGGGGAGCGCGTTTAAATAAAAGAGTCCGTACAGGGGAGGGGGGGGGTCATAATAATTTACTCTAGAGGGACTTGGGGGGTCAAGGAAAGAAGTCAGGAAAAGGTCGAGAAAATAAAGAGTTCCATCTGGAAGGGAAAGTTTCAGGGGGAGGAGGAAGGAGGTTCACTTGCGAGGAAAAGGGGGAGGGATCAGATTAGCGAAAAGAAGAGCAACTATCGAAATGAGGTAGAATTAGATAAAAAGAGATTCTCACAAGGGGGGGGAAGAATGAAGGCATCTGAAAGCAGATCTCTAGAAAAAAGAGTAAAAGGAGAGAGGAAGAGGGAAAAGGGTTCTTCTCAATGCGACTTCTCTTCATCATTAAGCCTCTAGGGAAAATGGAAAAAGAAAGGGGAAAACCCTAAAAAAAAAAAGAGGGAGCTAAGAGGTACCTTCGCAAAAGAGAGGGGAAAAGAAGGACACGACCTGCAAAAGGGACGACTTTCCATATGCTCAGTGATATAGTCTAGAAGGGGGGAATTACGGAATTATTACGAGGACTCATAGAACAGTTGTATGTAAAAAGGCTCTAAGCTGAAAGGACCGCTCGGTAAAAAGGCTAATACCCTTGGGCTGAGGGGGGTCATAAACTGGTGGGATTGGGGGTAGAGAAAAGAGAAGACTTTTCAAACAGGACTTCGGGAAGCGCGTGGGAGAGGGGAATCTTTTAGGGGAAAAAAAGCCTATTTCTAAGGCAAGGGAAGGGGGGACAGAGGTTGCATTTGGGATTTAGAAACCTTTGGAGGAATGTAATAAAAAAAGGGGGGGGGGCCTAGGAGGCAATGGGCAAAAGGGTCCACAAGAAAGTGGACGAAAAAGGGGGAATGCGAAGAAGGTTAAGGTGGGGGAGCGAAAGAAAGAGGAGAGGAAGGAAGAAAACCGAGAGAGGAGGGAAAGATAAATGCGAAGGGGGGGGGGAAGGAACTCTTCAGAGGAAAAGCCTCAGAGATGGAAGAAACCAAAACACATTACAAGGACCAAGAGAGAGTGGGACAACTATGGAAAAGATACTGGGGAAAGGGGAAAAAGGCCCACAAGCGGAAAGGGGGAGGTTCCGAGGTCCATTCGAAGCTGAGGGGAGCGGGGGAAAAGTCTTCAGAAAAAAGGGCACGAGAAACATCGGGGGAACGCCACTGGGAAGGAAAAAGCCTCATCTTAAAAGATAACTAGAGCAATAGAGGGGCTGGCAGGGGGGGACTAGGAAGGGAACCTAAGGGGGTATGAACCAAAAAGGTCTCCTCAAAAAAGAAGGGGGGTATCTCGCCGTCTTGATGATCATCTGTCAGTGAGGATATAGGGGGGGGGAAGAAATTGGAAAAAAGAATATCCGGAGCGCAAAGGAAAGAATTCGAAACCACGGCAATTCCTCGCGCCTGGTTTGGCTGTCTCCGGAGTTTGAAAAGAGTTTTCAGGGGGAAAAAAAAAGAAACAAAAAAAAATCTGAGGAGGTCTCTCCCCGGAGAAGGAAAATAAGCACCTCAAAACGGGAGGGTTCAACAAAGCGGAGATCGAGTGAAGTTTAGCAGAAAACTTGAAGAAAGAGAAGTTAAGGAGAGGAGGTGCGGGAGGTCAGGAAAAGAAAACCCTGGCGAAAAAAAGATCTTAATTCCACTGCTCTCGCACCCTTGGGCCTAAAAAGGGAGGGGGGATCGGGGGGAACGACAAGGGCCCTTCGGGAATCATCTAAAATGCCGAATAAAAAAAAAAATCCTGAGATGAGGGTAGGAAAAGGAGAGGGGAAATTTCGGAAAGGTCCCGCAAGGTCCGTAATGGGGGGAACTGTCTGAAAATTGGGGAAACTCGGGTAAAAAGACCAGATCGCCTTGGTCCTCTCGTTCGCAAAATAAAAAGGAACTAAAAAAGAGTAAAAAGGGGTTCAAAAAAGTGGGGGGGACAATTCAGAGAAGCAGAAATCCGAGTCCGCACGCGAGAGGAGGGTATTGGGGTCGGGGTTCAAAAGAAAAACCCGGAAAAAATCGTCCGGAAAAAGAAGGGCCCCATTAGGCGGAGGAGAAAGGGGAAGTAGACGTCCCTCGGGAGAGTAGCTACACAAACCTTACAATGAGGAAAAATGATTCTACCTTGAAAAGGCAAAAATAGACCTGTTAAAAAATGTGGGGGAAAAAGTCCGGTGAGAAGCAAAGGAGGCCTCTGCAGGAAAAAGGACCCCTCCGTAAACGGAGACGCAATTCTCCCAAAAAAAAAAAAAAAAAAAAAAAAAACCCAAAAAAAAAAAAAAAAACTGATTGAAGGGGGTTGGAAGGAAAACTTGTAAGAGAGAAGTCTCAGATGTAAGAGAAAGGGGGTCGCTTATAAAGTGAGGCAGAGCAGGGTAGGAAAAGAAAGGTACCCAAAGGGTAAATCGAAGATTTGGGGGGGGGGGGCGTAGGGGGGGGGGGGGATGGAACTCCGTGAAAGAAGGGGGGGAAGATAGAATGATTCTAGCAAATGTTGACATAACGCACCGGAGGGAAAGGACGAGGTGGTGGCCAAGGTGTGATTTAGGAGGGGGGCCTGGGAGAAGAAGTAGCTAACATACGAGAAGATGAGTGTCTACTGAAAGGGCCACTTCTTCTCCCAGGAGGGGGAAAAGGGGGAGCAGTCGCATCTTCTAAGAAAAAAGGGGGAATCTAAAAAAAAAAACGGAGGAAGAGAGGAGACTTCACGATTCTCAGATTAGACAAGAGAAGGGGAATCTATGGGTAGAAAAAAGGGGGGGGAGGAAAAAAGGAGACAGGATCAGGTATACCTCATATGAGGCGGAGGAAAAGAAGTATGGGAGAGGGGGAACAGACAAAAGGAGGGAACAGTCACGAAAGTCGGAAATTACGAGGGTAAGCGCGAGAACGGAGGTCTTGAAAATACGACTCCAGTCTATAGCCACTTTAACGAGGGGGGCGGATTCTTAAAAAGCAGACGCTAGGAGCCGCGCAGCGGGGCAAATGCGCCTATTCAGGAAAAAGGAAACTGGAAAGACTCTAAGAACATAAGAAAAAGACCAAAGGAGGGGATCTAGCTAGCTTACGAAGACGCAATTCCAAAATAATGCTTAAAGTCAAGGAATGCAGGTAGGTGAAGGAGAAAAAGAGGGGAGGGGTCGCCGATGGCGATTCACGAGTAAAGGGGGCTGTGGGGGAGGGGGGCTATGAAAAAAAGCCACTTGGGGGGGGTCAAGGGGAAGCCCACACGAGAAATCACAGGTATAAGAAAGGCGAAAAGAAGTTAAGGGGTGAGAGAGAAAAAGTACCTTCAATTCTCATCAAAAAAGACATACCGCTAGGGCTTCAGCGGAAAGGGGGGGGGGGGGCGCCAGGGGGGGAGTC
>Ga0179593_1538418_pt1 | contig 10382 bp, 11 predicted proteins | sample CZODoug2_1_08_16_FD_185931 | JGI IMG/M metagenome (GOLD analysis project Ga0179593, IMG submission 185931) | Vadose zone soil fungal communities from Angelo Coast Range Reserve, California, USA - CZODoug2_1_08_16fungal (PacBio error correction) | ecosystem: Environmental > Terrestrial > Soil >...
AAAACAAAGGGCTTGTCAGGACCTCGGCGCGGACGGAAACATGGGGAAAAACGTTGAGTCGGGAGCGCCCTCGACTGTCGGGAGAGAGAAGAGCTTGATGCCCAAGGACTGAGGGGGCCGTTAACAACCTGGGTCAATTTTCTATGAAGAGAAGACGGCATCTCCGTATAGCTCTTGTACGCCCCGCTGTGAAAGCCGGACCAGGCTTAGAGACTACCCATGCTTTCCAGTCTCATAACTTCGACACCCGAGATGATGCAAGTCTTACAGAACGGCTATCACGCATAAATCCCTTGAGGCAACCTACAGGACAGTGGGGTCTCTAGAGCATCGACGGGAAGAAGAAATTTAGGCAGACTCTTAGCCTTCTGCAGACAGAGAAGAGTCCTGCTACCCTAATCAGGGGTTTTTCCCACTGTACCACTCGAGCTCATAGAACACCTAGCACGGGACGCTAGCTCAGCACGTGGCTGAAAGGCTCTCCAAAAAGGAAGGCACGACATCATTTACAGGCGCGGACGCGGCAGGTGGGTCACGGGCCACTGGACCGCTCGAGTTACTTGAGCCAAAAGCAGGAGTGAGATTCCAAAATTAAATTATACGAAGAAGCCGGAAAATAATGGAAATCCCTAGATTAGAAGAGGAAACGGCGAAAGTACTTTGAAGCGGGTGAAGCATCGAACAAGAACTGTTGGGCAAAACGACCATAATCCTGTTCGGGGAGAGGAAAAAGACTTCCATGGTCTAAAACTTATAGGGAAAACCCTCCGTTCCAGCAGTTGGTACAGGGGAGCAAAACCTTTAACTCCTCTCGCTTGCATTCCCCATAAAAAAAAAATCACGTGCAGCAAAAAGTGGAGAACAGTCCACATCAGCACAAGCCCTGGGCGTCAGGAAGTGGGCCCAAGCCAAAAAAACTGGAGGATCATTGTTTGATCCTTCTACGGGAAGAGGGACTATCGTGAAGCATCACGCCGTGAGACTTTGTACTCAGAAACAGGAAACATTGAGACACTCACGGGCGGGGGAAACTTTCGATAAAAGGGGAGGGGGGTAGCGAGTACCCAACATCTACTCAAATAAAAGCGCCCAAAAAGAGAAAGGAACACTAAACATCACTACATGCGCAAGACGGCCGGCTTGTTGCCCTTCCGTCTCAGGGAATGCCTTAATGACTTATAATCCCTAAAACCCATGAGAACAAGGGGAAAATGAGAAGTGCAGAGGAAGCGCGCAAAGCACGGCTAACGCCTTTGTCCCCGGACAAAGATAAAACTCGGAGCAACGAGGAAAAGAATTTCGAGCGGCGAAAAAAGAAAACCTCCAACAAAGCTCGCGACAGGGGGGGGGATCGGGGGAAAAGGTTCTCGGACAAGGAAGGGGGGGGTTCATCAGAGTCTCATCAAGAGGGGGCGTAGGCAATTGACTCACGCCGGTTCGACTTATTCCGGGGGACGGCGAACCGAGCGGACGCGATGTCTCAGCAGGGGGTCAGAGGGAACGCCGACCCATCTTTTTCATTGACCCCAACTTCAGATTTGCACCGGACTTTCCGGTGACCGGGATGAGGAAGGGTGTCAGCCAGGATTAGTGAGACGAAAAAAACAGATGGGGAAAGAAGCTCATCTCAACCTCTATTGGGGGACGCCGTAGTGATATCAGGGGCGATAGAAAAGCAGTCGTGTGGAATCATGGAAGGGGGAGCGGGGGGAACGCTTTTCTTAAAAACTTCATTTGGAAGAGGGAACATATAATCGTCAAAGAAAATCGGGGGGGGAGGCGGGGAGAATTTACTGGGGAAAAGATGCAAGTGAAGAATGGGTCTCGACTTATTTCGGGTTAGAGCCGCGGTGATCTGGGAGGGTCGCGGGAAAAGCGCTTGGGGAGATGCCCTTCTGTCGAAGGGCACGGGTAGGGGTGCTGAAGACCTACTGAAGCACCGGAACTAGAGGTACGGAAGGGGAGGAGGCGTAAACTACTAAAGGACTAACGACGTGGATCTGTTTAATCTTTGAAAAGAGCGGGGACGCAGCCTAACGTGTTCCTTGGAGCGGCGGAGGCGGGGAAAAAAAGGGGAAGGCGGGAAAAAAGGAATGTACGGTGGGGGGGTTTCTCCTGCAACTTTTTAGGGCTCGGTCCCTCGGACGGGGTCAGCGAGGGAAAAACAATAGCCACATAAGGTGCGGAAGTTTTCGCTCAGAGGGGGTCGTTAGGGGTCTGGCGGCTGGCAGCGACAACAGTCAGAAGAGAACATTCGCTAGCGGGCGCACGAATGGGGAAGGCCATAGATTGGGGAATTATGTCGGGTCATACAACGATCCGGTCCTTTTGTGAGAGGCGAGGGTTATATGACGCGGAGGGGTTGGGGCGGGGAAGGTGGCATACAGGTACAGAGACTGATCGTCGTGGCGGGTCAGCTGCACCGGGTCTTCGATAATTACCTCTTCTATGGGCAAAGCTGGGAAGTTCAGGGGCGCCTGGGGCTGAAGGGGCATGTCAACGTCTGGGTTTTACGGAGGGGTTCATCCGCCTCTGCGCGGGAGGCTCTTGTCAGGGACGGGGAAAGAGGGGCCTGAGGGGAGAGAACCTGGCGGCGATTATAGTCGGGGTACGTCTGAACGATTGTTCTCAAGATCGGAGCAGAGTGGGGGGTCGCAGGACGATTGCAAGCGGCTTGTTCAGGGGGGAGATTCCCGGCGAAGACTGAAGCCTGAAAACCTTGCCTTGGGCTGCGTTAGTGTGTGTAGGCATGGCGATCGAAAGCAGGGGGAAGGCAGACTGGGGCGAACGATTTCGTCTATTTTTTCAATTTCTTGGGGAAAAGAAGATTTCGGACACGCTTAGGGAAAAAAGACCAAAAAAAAGTCAAGGGGGGAAGAAAAACGAGAGGCGCGGAAAAAGTATTGATGCACGTTCAACGTACGGTGTCCATCAAGTCTTAATGACTGAGATCAATAAAGCGTCGCAAGAAAAGCTCGAACAACAACACTAAGAGAGGGAGAGAGTTAAAGGCGAAGGGAGGGAAAGAAAAAATGAGGATGGGGACCGGACCCGGGGAAGAAGGCGCGCATCTGTACGGGCCGCGCGGTCCCCTGCCACCTTGATTGCCGAGGCTGTTAAGATGCTGAAGAAGACAAGAAAAATCGAGTAGGGCGACAAAAAGAAGTGTCAAACAGGAGAGGAAGAACTCTGGCCAGTGGGTGAAACACAGAATCGTGGAGCAAACAGCCCAGAAGCACACTAAAAAAAAAAGGGGGGGGGGGGGGTGGGGTCAAGTTAAACGACTGCTAAAATAACTTCATCAAACCGGAGTATATAACTCTGAAGGGGGGAAGTGAAAAAACACCAAGCCGAAAACCTAGCGGCTGGGGGAAATCGAGAGATCCGACAGTGGTCGAGCGAGGGGGCTAAAAAATCAACCTGAAAAATAACCCTCAAAACGGTTGGGATACCAATATTTACGCTCTGTGTGGAGGATTAATTAGAGATCCTCACACAGGAACAAAGGGAAAAAAGGAGAGTGACATCCGACGAGGGACGTTGCCGGGCCTCCTCAAAAGGTCTGTTCCGCAACCGTCCCCTACTAGGAAGCACTGGGGAGATATGGGACGAAGGTACAGAAACGAGAGCAAGGGGGGGGGATTTCGGGAAAAGCAGACTCACAAGAAAACCGATCTGGCCTGGTACGCGTAAATAAAGGAAGAGAGCCAAAAACTTCGGGGGTTCGCCTTCTCTTTCTCGAAGAAAGAGGACACGGGGGTGTGTCTAGTCACCAGCACAATACACGAGAAAGCAGACAAGGTCACAAAGTTATGTCATGGTGGCCTTTCCAGGAAGGGGGTAAATCGGATGCCTTGGCGGGTGGGAACTCAAAGATCTACACTCACCGGCAGGGTAGGCGAGCTAGAAAAAAAAATGGGAAAGGATCCGTCCCCTGCCAGAAATTCACCTGCGCCGGGCTATCCTTTTTCCGAGGACTCGTTGAAATAAGGGCCATTCTGGGAAAATTCAGAGGACTGGAATGGTGGAATATGCTCAGATACAGGAGCCAGAACCGGGGAAGGTTAAAAAGTTCCAGGAATTTGAAGAACTGATCCCGCAACACGTTAAGGCCAGGTACAAGCCCCGATAAAGAAAGGGGGGGAGCAAAAACGTCTTTAAAACCGCTAACTAAGTGAGAAAAAGCAAGGGTGGGAGACTTCAGCTATAACGTGCGTCAGAAGTGACTGCGGTCGAAAAATCTCGGGGAAAAACTGCATTGACGCAGGGAAAGGCAAGCTAAAGAAACAGAGCCAACGAAAATGGAACTACTACTTGGCGGCTCCAATTGCATGAGGGGTCCGGACTAGTGCGTCCATTCCACGCCCTGCTTTTCCAAACAGGAGGGGGGGTTAAGGCTACATCAGGGGAACTAAGTTGCCTACCCACAAGTAAGTGCCCTGGGGGGGGGGGGAGCCGAAGATGAAAGGACAGAAAGGGGAGAAGGGCAACGGTGCCTGCTGAAAACAACATTCTTATAGGGACCGAGGGCCTCGGGGGCTTTTAAGGTGAGGAAAGGAAAAAGGGAAACAGCAAGAGAGAGAAAAAAAAATCGATACTACGCACAGGAAAGACCGGAAAGATGATGGCAAAAATCTTTTTCCGACGGACACTGGGACAAGACACTCCGACTAACGTGGGAGGGGACGTGAAGGGGGGGGGAAGAAAAAAGAAAGGAGTTTTGTTAAAAAGTCTTGCCAAGGGGTGTGGATCGGGTGGGGGCGAGGTGCATCCCAAGCGTCACGGGTGGGGTGGAGGCGCGCAGCATCTCGATGAAAAGAAAGGGCATGCAGGACAAAGATGGGGCCCGTTGGCTGAAAAAGGAGCGGGCTCTCAGATTACATTAAGGAGAAAGGCATTACATCACGGACGCAGAGGCCGGCTCCGGGAGGATCTGGGTGTTCCTTGTCTTTGGTGGGAAAAAATTAGTTGAAGGAGTGGGCATCCCGGGCCATCTCAGAAGATCGAAAGGGCAAACCCATTGGATTGAAACCCATGTCCCGCTGAAAAACCAAAAAAAGAAAGAGAAGACGGCGATAGACAAGGAAGACACGGAAACTTAGGGCGCCATGCAATCACCAAAGGGGAAAATCGAAACGACCCAGTGGTGTTTTGCGGGGAACAGTTCGGGTGATCCGCGGAGGGACGTGCGCCATCGAGAGGCAAGTGATTCTTGGAGAGGAAGAGGAATGAGCTGCGTTCAGAAGGATCGTACAACCAGGAACTGGTCGTGTGTTGAGCTCGCGAGCAATCGACAAGCTCGAGGCTAAAGCGAGCTTCAAAAAATGAGGGTCGTGACCGCTGGCTCGCTGCTCACAGGGGAGCACACTTAATCTAAAGGCCTCGGCGGCTTTCCCGGCCAAGATGGGGGGGCCTGGGCGCATCGTTAGAGGTCAAAACGAAAAAGAATAAAAAAGTCAATCATCGGACTGAACCTGACGGAGCACATGCTGTAACTCAGGAAGGGAAATGTTGTGAGGAAGAGGGCTTGGGGAGATAATCGCGAGGAGTCAAGGGGTTACCGACTTTAGTCAGCCGGGGGGGGGGCCGTGGGGCTGCAGTTACAGGAGTAGAAATCTAAAGGGGGGGGAAGAAAATCGAACTACTCTTCCGAACGAGACTCAGAGGGGGGGCAGGTCTATTAAGTAAAATCTTAAACCAAGGGGTCGTAAAAATGGCCGTATGTATCGGCCTTATTCAATAGACGTCAAAAAAGTCTCGGGGGGTGGGGGGAAAAGGAGGCGAGGGGGTAGGTCGCAGGGGGGGGGACGGCATGTTATCACCTGAATTCCTGTAGGACAACCCCGGGGAACGACGGGTTCCGCCTCCGAGGGGGAAAAAACGGACTTAAGAAGGGGGGGAGTAGACGAGGTCCTTGGCATTCCAAACTGCCTGGTTGGGGGACGAAGGAGCGCAGAGGCACGAAACCGCTCTAAAAGGGGAGTATCTGGAAAAGGGACCAGAAAGAAAGAAAACATTCCAGAAAAAAAAGGGCAAAAACTCCACAGGGGTGGGGAGGTATCAGAGTAGAGGGATAGACGTAGTCTACTCCACTATACGGGGGAACAATTGCAGATGATGTCCTCTTCGGGAAGGGAATAGGAAAGGGGGTATATACGGTTCAATGGTTTTTTATGGGCTCCGGGTAAACCCCCGAGTTGGGGGTGGGGGACGCGAAGTAGCGTCAACGCAACTCTATGAAGATCGTTCGTTGGGTTATTATCCCTCTACAAAAAAGGAGGAGGGGGGGGGGGGAGGGGGGGGATTCACCATAGGAGAGACCAGCAATTTAACGGACATTCGGAGAAACAATCGAACGAAAGGAGATCACAAGGGGGAAAAAGAAGGGAAAAAAACAAACGGTATAGGGAATAAGCAAGGGCTCTACATAAGTGGGTACTACAAATCTAGGAACCTCTCAAACAAGAACTGCGTTAAACATTTATTATATCGCACTGAGGAAGGGGAAGAGGGGGGAAGGGGGGGAGAAAAAAAAGACCAAACTTTGGATGTCTTTTCCCGGGAGGCACATTGCGTACTGAACAAGTTGACCCTTTTCCGGAGCCATAACGGCTCGAAGGAATGTGCAGCTCGAGTGCTCAGGGATTACAAGGGAAACAAAGAAGCGTTCAACCGTGTGAGGAATTTCAATATTCAAAACCGAAGGGAGGGCGCCAGGACCAGTCGCCGGGTGGGAAAAAAGTCCAACCTTCCTAGAGGGGGTGGCAGCCGTCCAGAAAACGGAAAATCAAACAAAATTCCGCCGGTGAGCTCAGACTTTCAGACAACACGCAAACCGAGATTCGGAAAGTAGTTACCTTACGTCTATCAGCGTGGAAACAAAGGGGATCAACATGGGGGGTAAAGTTGGTCTTAAGATCCAGATACTTTCCATACTTCACGACGGAGAGAGTCGGGTCGCCTTCTGCAAAAACGAAGAAGAGAAAGGGTCTCCCGCGGGAATGGAAGAAAACTTTCGGCAAGCATCCGGCTAATAGTCACCTGGAAAAGCCTCGAAATATGCACAAGGGGGAAAGAAAGAGTGGCACCATCATTAAAATAACGGAAAGGCGTGGGAACATAAATTTTCACCACTTACAAGACGCGCGAGATGGGATGGAAGACGAAGGTGGGAGAGGGGAAGGAAGGAAAAGGAAGCGACCAAAGGCCCATAACGCAAAAAGCGGATCGGGGAAGAAGAATGAAAACTTGGGTGACGGTGGAGACAGGGGGAAACATCTGTTTAGAACACAAGGACTGGGGTCGGGGAGCAGCGGGGGGTATTTCGAAGAGCTCTGCTAACAGAGCACACGCCCATGACTCGTTGGGGAGAGCAGAAAGGGGGCCGGTCCAAACCAGCAAGCGGGAAGATAGGAATGAAAAAGAGCATCACGAAGAAGGGAGAGTACCCGAAGAGGGGAGGGTGGGGGGAGCACACCGTTTTCCAGTCGGACCAAGTGGAGCCGGGGTTTTGGGGTTGGACAACCCCACGGGTCGAAGTCAGTTGGGGTGACCTCTAACAGCAAGAGAAAGAAGGGGGAAAAAGCACATTGTCAAAAAAGAGAAAGGGAGTATTGGGTGTTTGCCTCTGGACAAGCCACACACGTTTAGGAAACACCCCTGCAGGGAAAGGTGAGAGGTAGGGGACTGTTAGGGGCCACCCCCCTCTACTCCAATCCACAGCTCCCAAAATAGGAAACTTAAAACCTCAAGAACATCGCAAGAAGGAGCAGGCAGTGAAGCCTTTTTCTCCTGGGGGAAATGAATAAGGTGGGAAGCCAAGGAAAAAAAAAGCTTACACAAAAATAGCGACGTGAACCGGCAATATGGATCGTAGGAAACAACCACGGCGACAACCTGGGCACGCATCGCAAGCGGACCACAGAGGTAAATGAACCCCACAGCCAGTCCTGCGCGGAAATAAAAACGAAAACGACAGGCAAGATCGTCTACCATTGCTCGGTACAAAAGGGGATTACAGGGCGCAAAAGTTGTTTGCCGTCGGAAAGCGATCAAGTTCTCAGGACCAGCCGGTGCTTCAAAGAAAGCGCTGTTTGACGGAGCAAAGGGAAAAAATCAGGAGGAGGGGAATCTCAAGGAGAAGCAGACTGGGGTGCAAGATTCCCATGCACCATCTGGGGGAAGATCCAGTCCTATTTTGCGTCAACGGAGAGGGAACTTCGAACGAAGGAACCCGTTGACTAAGTCTGAGAAAAAGACAGGGCAGTGAATAAACCCGCCATGGTATAAATCATCTCCAGGGGAATTGGGGAAGGAAAGGAGGAAGAGGGGCCAAAATTACCAGCAAACCTGCCAGTACAGTCTCAAAGGATGGCGGGGGGAACTTTCCCGGGAAGTACAGAGGGAAGAGGAGGGTTTTTGAAGGAGAGGGGGCTCCAAGGAACGATCTAAAGAAAGTTTCAGAGTGGGGAAAATGGTACTGCGCCATAATTGTCCTGTAGAAAAGGGACTTATTAAGTTTATAAGCGACTGGGGAGTTGGGAAAAGGGGGAAGGAGGAAAAATCTGATCCGAGTGTCATCCCTTACACGGAAGGGGTCGGGAAAAAGGCTAAAAACGGGGGGGGGGGAACACGAACTTCTTTTTCAAATTGATGACTATGAATGAGCGAACGGGATCACTCCAATCATAAAGAGAATAAGGAGGGACCTATTCAACGAATCGGGAGCGGATGTTGGTCATAAGAAGAAGCTGGGGGACAATCGAAAGGAGAGAAGGCTGCGCGGAACGTGATGAAGGGCCTTTGCGCGTTGAGAGGACCACGGAACAGAATAGGTTAACAAAGGGATGAAGGGGTGGGGGGCGTCGTACTTCTTTTTCGGGAAAGTCAAAAGGAAAAAGGGCATAGGGAGAATCATAAGGCAAGCAAAAGGAGACAAAAAGTTGTCGGCTTGTAAAAATAGGGGAAGGGGGTACACGTAGGGGGAGGGGCGGAAGTGCTCTCGACAACTAAACCAAGTGGCCGAAAGGAACGAGCACCAGAGGACAGATAGGAAACTCTTGAAGAGCCAAAAGGGGGGGCCGGGTAGAGGGAAAAAAAGGGGGGAAGGGGGGGGTCAACAAAAGGGGTCGTAGGGTGGACTTTGGAGGCTATGGAGAACCAACGGTTTTCCAAGGGACAGGGGACGACTACTTGTTGATCTTATCCGGGAGTAGGGATCGAAAAACCGGTTCGGGAATCTCAGCAAAGGAGTACCTCGTCGGGAAGAGAGGATGAACCTTATTTACTTGCCGCAGTTGGGGAAGGAAAGGATCAGGGGAAAACGCATTGGTGGATTTGAAACGAAAATGTCTCGGGAGTGCGATGGGGACGCAGGGGCTGGGGTCTGGGGGAAGGGGGGAGACGAGAAAAGGGGGAGGGGAGGATATTCTTTCAACGGTTCTCTAAAAGAGATGGTCGGCCTAGAGTTCGGCGTTTGTAGGAAAATTTCATCAAACTGGTGGACCGGGGTAGGTGACCTGCGAACCTTCAATTGTCAAAAAGGGTCCTTCCATTTGGGGAGGGGGATGCGGGAAAAGGGGGGTGTTTTGGGCCGCAAGAAGAGTTATTCTCTCATTCCGGGGCTACTGGGAGGAGAGGCTGGGGCCCATAAGGTCAACAATAGAGGACTGGGAGGTAGACAAGCCCTAAAGGGAAGAAAGGAAAAGGGGAAGTACAAGTACATGTAAGATGGGTATCAAGAAGACTCCGGAGGGGGGTTCCCGCGTCAGGGGGAAGGGAAATTCTGACAGCAGGGCGTCTACTGAAAAAAATCTGCCGAAAAAAACAAGGATAGCACATAGTCTTACTTCTACTCGTGATAGGAAGAAGGACCCATCGGAATGGAGGAGTATCCCGTCAATCTCTAAAAAGGCAAGGAAATAACCCGATCGGGGGGGTCCCTGGGTCCTTTGCCAGGGAGAGGTAGGGGGGAAATATACGAAAAGCAACGACGAGGTATACGGGAGCAACCAAGAGAACGGTATGAACAGTAGGTGACCTGAGAAGGGTAAAGGGAAAAGGCGGGCACCCCTCTACTCCCAGCCACGCATCAAAAAAAAAAACTCCTAGAAGGCGTCCTGGGGGTATTAGGAGGAGGCAAAATAAAGGAGGGGAATAGAGAAAATAGGAAGGGGCTACAGAAGAGTCCATCCTAGGCCACAATTATAGGAAAGATTAAGCTAGGATCTGCCGTAGGGGGGAGGAAGTAGAGGGGGTGGCCGAAACTCTACAGAATACACTGAGAACACTGACGGGGAAGGGGGATGAACAATAGAACGGGAGCACTTCAAACAGGCGAACTGGAAAAACAGGACGACAAGCGTGCCCTAAGCGAGGAACGT
>Ga0179593_1613321_pt1 | contig 10382 bp, 15 predicted proteins | sample CZODoug2_1_08_16_FD_185931 | JGI IMG/M metagenome (GOLD analysis project Ga0179593, IMG submission 185931) | Vadose zone soil fungal communities from Angelo Coast Range Reserve, California, USA - CZODoug2_1_08_16fungal (PacBio error correction) | ecosystem: Environmental > Terrestrial > Soil >...
AAAAAAGTTTTCGGGGAATTCTTAAAGGGGATAATTTTGGCTTCAAGGGGGAATTGGGGTTAGACGAGTCAAAGGGATTTGACACTGAATCCCATGAAAGCAAGCGGGAAACCACAATCAACAAAACAAGCTTTTGTCAGGGGGGGGGCACCAGCTTATTGTCTCTGTGGGTTAATATGACCACGGACAGCTGAAGACAAAAGAAGGAGGGACTAATTTCCCATGGGGGGGTCTTGTCATAGAAGAAAAATGGAACTAGAAAAAAAAAAAAAGTCAGAAGTAATTCACCATCACAAGAAGTGTTGTCAACAACGAAAGCACGTAGGTCCAACAAAAAAGTCCCGAACTGTCGGGTTTAAGAAAAAACCTCTCGAGGGCACGGTTGCTGTAGAACCGCACAGGTCCTACCGAAAAGGGAAACGAAATGCGACTATGGGGGGGAAATCATTAAATGTTGTGGGCACTCTAGGAAAAGGTAATTTGTGGGAGGATCTGTCTCCAGGAGAGGTTGGGCTAGGAAACAAAGTTCAGAAGTTATGAAGGCCCCTTTGTTGTGTGGACAAAATGAAAGAGCAAGAGGGGTCACCTTTTTGGGGGTGGTTGAACGTTTTGAAGAAAACTCTAAGCGAAAATTATCAAGGCAGAAGCAAAGAAAAATGGGGGAAAAAATGCCTGGAATTCAGGAAAAGTTCGCAAGGGGGGCATTTGGAAGTTACGTACAGGGAAAGGGGATGAAACAGGTGGATGGGAAAGAAGTGATACCAAAAAGAATTCGGGAAGGGCAGGTGTAGGGGGAAAAAACAAACGAAATGGACGTGCCAGATGACGGAGCTCAAGATTTCATGCAGTCCCTTAGATGGATGGAGGAAAAACACCGGACATTGACGTGTGGGGTATCTACTCCTGGGGGGGAATAAAGAAACGCAATAACAAACCGAGTGGGTAAAGAGGACCGATCATTACAGAACCGAACTCCTTGTGTATTGAAATGGGGGGACAAAATAGAAAAAAAGAAACTTATCGGACACCCCTTCACGGGAAACAGTTTGAAAACTCCTCCCCCGAAACGTGAGCTACCTTTTTCCAAGGGCTCCTCCACAAAAAAACCTTCGAAAAGAGAGCAAAAGGGCTTAGGAAAAGTGTATCCATGATCTCAAAGGAAAAAAAAGTGAATTAACCCCCCAGAGACGAAGGAAGCTATAAAAAATGGGGGCCCACTAAAGGAATAACGACATCTGGGGGGCGCACTGTTGAAAAGGGGGGTCGCGAGGGCAAAGGACGGTTATGTGGGGGTTGAAATGCTATACCAACAATGCCCCATAGTTTGGGCTGAACCGCAAAACGGGCAAAAAGAAATCAATGCATAAAGCTTTGTAGGGCGCACACAAGGAGCCTCTTCCTAGGGGGGAGGAAAAAAAATTCAAAGAAAAAGTCGATTGTCTGGCATAAAGAAAAGCCAGGTGCCGTGCTAGGGGGAGGAAAGAGACCAAAGAAAAAAGGGACTAATAAAGAAAATCATGAAGCAAACCTCCTTGGGGGGTTCAGATATGGTTAAAGAGGGAAAAACGCACCGGGAGGATGTTCTTTCATGTTCAAAAAGGGACACCAGCCTTACAGACTAACGAAAAGGAATTGGGAAAAAGGAAACCTTCTTCGAGATGAGCAATTGTTACCAGGAAAGTTAGGTCCACACCAAAGGAAAAACAAGAATTCTATTACCCAAGGGCGGAGGACAACAAAGTCGAAGGAAAACACCAGCCAGAAGTTCCCGGAAAGAAGAAAATAACATTGATTTAAGAGGAAAAAGTGACACACAAGGGGAAGTTGCCACAAGCCGTTAAGGGCACAGGGGGATTGTTGGGGGATAAAGTGTCCTGAGCTGACATCCCCGCGGGAAAAAAACCGACCAAAGGCCTCATCAAAAGCGTGTGTAAAGTGAGTAGCCAACTCAAACTAAAGAAAAAAAACCAAAAGGAAAATTAAGCTGACTCCGCAAAGGGGTTGGGGGGGAGAATCATTAGCCCTCCCGGAGTGAGGGGGGGGGGACCCGCTTGACGGGGGGGGAGGGGGGGGAAAGGAAAAAACCCATTTGGCACAATCCCATTTCAAAAAAGAACATAACTCCGGAATCTCGAAAAAAAAAACAACCGGTAGTGGGATGGGGTAGAGGGTGAAAAACTGCAGGGTTAAAAATTTGGGGAAACTTGTGGGATTGGGAAAAAAGACCAAGAAATGGGAGGACCACTTGAAAAAGAAGAATCCGTCCAAAGAAAATTATCCTACACCACAAACAAAGTGCTTTTCATCTTGAAGAGAGGGGACTTAGGGGGTTTATCAACTGAGAGACACACAGTTGAAAAAAATAGAAAGTGTCTTCAAAAAAGGGGGGGGGGGGGACCAACAATCTCGAAAGGGGAGAATACAAGAAACAAGCCAACAAAGAAGACTTAACTGCTTGGGGGGAATCCAAAGGGGGGATGTGGTTCCTATCCGAAATCCTTTTCGGTGGACCGCGGCCAGGGAGGGTGGCAGGTACAAAGGGATACCCGGGGAAAAATTGGGGGAGAGGGGAAAATCGACTGAATGGGGGTAAGGAAGGGAATTGGAAAGGGAAAAAGGACCCCCAAGGTCAAAAACTTCTCCAAAGATTGAAGGTCGAGGCAGACAAAAGAAAAGGGGGGGGGGGAAAAATTATCGGGAGGGGGGAAGTCCTTTTTTGGGAATGAAGAGGAAACTAAATGAAAGGGTTAAGGAAGGGTGAGGTGCAAGAGGGGGATAAAGGAGACAACAAAATAGCAACAAGGGAAGGAGGGTATCAGGGGAAAATGTTATCACAGGAAAGGGAGGAGGGTGGTGAAAGGTGCAACGCGGGGGGTCCTCGGGGGAAGGGAGGGAAAATCCATAACAAAGAGGGGCAACTGGTGGAAGGCAAACAAAAAAAGAGGGTAATTCCTTCCTGGGGGGGGACCCTAAGAGAGTTTGTTGGGGGGAAAAAAATCTCGCTGGGAAAAAGGGAAGTTAGGCAGAAAAAAAGCCCACACTGGGGACAGGGGGATTGGAGGGATTGGTTCTCGAATTTGGCTTTTGAAAAAGTGAGAAAAAAGGAAAAAACCCCATCAAAAAAGAGTTTGTCAATCTCGGAGGGGGGATCATTACAGAAAGAACAAGTTTAATAGACATGGGGGTAAAAAAGGGGGGTTGGGAAAAGGCGCAGAATAAAAAAAAAGTGAGAGAAGATGGCCCTTACTAGGGGGGGGCATCGGGGGGGGGGGGGAACTTTCAAAGAAAAGACCAACACACTAGGGGGGGGGCTGTATCAAAAATGGGGGGACCCAGGTGGGATACATCCAGGATCCCCCAAAACCCTTAAAAAAAAATATCTATCAAAGGGCGCCGATTTGGATAAAAAAGGAAACGTGGGGAAGAAAACCCCGCGTTAGCGCGCCTCCAAGCCCTAGGGAAGCTGGGTGGGGGACCCCAAAAAGTGGTTTCCCCAGAGGGAGAAGTGGAAAAAAAAAAACTAAGAGGGGGGGGTTTAATTTATAAGGGGGGGGGAAGGAATTCAAAAAAAGGGTTTTTCGGGAAAAGAAGGGCGAGCCAAACACAAAGGGGGGGGGGGATTTTAGAATCCATACATCAAAAAAGGGGAAGAGACTTTAACCATACCTCCTAAAGGAGGGGAGGAAACAGGGGCCAGGGGCAAAAAAAAAAAAAAGAAGGGCCCTTGGGGGTGGGGGTCTTACAACTTCAGGGGGAGGAAAAGGTTTCTGGCTATAGAAAAAAGGCGATATTAGCTGCCTCAAAAAAATGCCCCAATGGGAAAAGGCAAGGAAGTCATTAAAGAAAGTATCTCTTCAGAAAAAGTGGGGGGGGGAATATAGGTGGGGGATTATAGAACAAGGAAAGACACGCAACAAAAACTTTTAAAGTGAAAGGCAATTGGACAAAATAAAAAGCAGAAAAATCCCCGAAAAAAGGGAAGGAGCTCAAAAAAGGGCTCCAGGTCTCAGGAAAACAAAGGGGTGGAAAAAAAGCGGGTTAGAAACCAAAAAAAAGGGGACTGAAACCAATCAAAAATTCGACATTCACCTTGGAGGAAAAAAAAAGGGGAGACCGGGGCGTAACTCAAACCGTAAAAAAAAGGAAACGGTCCTTCTAGCCAAAAAAAGGGGGAATCTGACAGAAATGATTTTGCCACAAAAGGGGTAAAGGAGGAATGGGTGGGGAAAAAATGAATAGTTAAAAAAAATTTCCGAAAGCAAAGCAGGAAAGGGGGGGAAAAATCATCAGAAAGGGGCAAAGGCTTTCTCCATCGAGAGATCACAGAGCCTCCAGAAGAAGGGGGGCTTACCCGCAACGGGGGGGTGGGGGGGGGTGACTGAAGAAGAAAGGTAAGGGGGGGGAGGGCCTTGGCGAATATTCTTTTCTCTTCCCTTGGGGGGGGAAAATACAAAAAATTTCGAACGCCATAAAGAAACGTCAATCCAGACTAAAAAAAGGGGAACAAACAACAAAAAGGGGGAAAAAATAGATCTGTATTTCGAGAAAGGGAAACAAAGGGGCGTTTTTCGAAGGGGGGGGGGTGACAAGAAAAAAAAGAATTTCTGGGGGGGAAAAGGAACCAATACTCCCGTTCGGGAAAAGTGGAGGGACCAACAAAAAAGGTTCCAGGGACAAAAAAAGAGATTAGTGGGGGAGAAAAACGTGGAAAAATAAAAAAACACGCTTATGCGGCTAAAAGGGAGGAATCAGGTCCGCTTCTAAAAAGAAGAAAAAAAGATGGGGCAAGGAGGAACCAACAAGCTTAAACACGGTCTTGTTGGGAGCATCGTCAGTGTAGGTGGGGGAAAACAAACACCCCATCCAAGCTTTTGGAAAATGGACCGCAACAATGGGGAAAGGTGGGGGGGAAAAACTCATGAAACCCATTTCTCCAAAGTAAAAAAAAAGACGGGGGAGGGGTATTGTTTAATAAGGGGCAAGATCATCCGGCAAAGGACAAAAGGGAAAACTCTTATCACTTGTCGGGAGATGGAACAAAGAGGACTATGGTCTAGGAGATGTTTGAAAAGCTGCCCTCCCGAAGAAAGGGGGTTTTACCAATGGGGGGAGGTTTTACACTCTGGGGGTTCAGAACACGAGGGAAAAAAAGGAGAGGGAAGGCATGATCTATCCATGCAAAAGGGGAAGATATTCGAAAAAGGGCATGTTTAAAAAGGGGAGCGCTAAAGGCACGGACAGAAGGGCCCCTAAGACATAACCATTCGCCGAAAAAGTGCAAGTTTGAAAAACAACCGAAGAAGAGGCCAGGAAAAAAATTGGAAGGGGCCCTAAAAAGTTATCAAGCCTTAAGCTGGGGGGGGACCAAAAGAAAAAAAAAAAAAAACGGCCGAAAGGGGGTCCGGGAAATGCCTTGAAGGTGCCGGGAAAGGGGAGGAGGCAAACCAACAGAAAACTATGGGGGCTAACCGTTGCAAAAAAGTTGAATCCAACTGGTCATTTTTTTCTGCTAAGTGGGCACGGGGGGGACAAAAAGAAGAACAGGAAGAGAGGAGCGCACCAGGTGACGGGGGGGCCCTCAGAAGGGGACCTTAAATAGTGGCCTAGAACTTGGGGGGCCAGCGAAAGTAGCAAAAATTGGGGAAGGGAGACAACCAAAAAAAAAAAAGAAAAAAAAAAAAACTGAGGAAAGGAGTAGGAAAAAAGGGGTCTCACCTCCCTATTGGAAGGGGGGGGATCATTCAGTCAAGAAAAAAAAGGGGACTAACCCCAAGGTCTTTCTCAAAGGGGTATCTCTAAAGGGGGGAACACACACGGGGAAATAGAGGGGGGGGGGAGTTGTGCTGGGGGAGGGGGGAAGAGGGGTCTCGATTCCCAACTTGGGGGGGGTGGGGGGTCAAATTGAAGAAGGCTATACCACGAAAGGGAGAAAAAAGGGATGGGTAGGGGAAAAAAACAAAAGACCTTGAGGAGGAGAAAAAAGGACTTCTTATTTCCGGCACAACAAGGGAAAAAGAAGCATTTCAGGGGGGGGGGGGGGGACAACTTCCATCGGGAGAGTCCCTGTAGCAGGGGGAGAAACGCAACCAAAGGGAAGGAGCTCTCAAAAAGTAAACAATGCCCCCAAAACCCTTTGGAGGGTCCATTAAGAAATGAATCATCAACGGGGGAAAAAGTTTTTGGTGGAAAAAAGGTTAATCATGATACAAGACAGTCCACAAGGAGTTCTTTGTTCACACGGGAACAACAGCCCACAGGATAAACTCAACTCCTCTGGGGAAGAAGCTCACGAAAAGGCCTAAGCTCAAGGCACCAATCAGACAAAAGACAGAGGGGGGAAAGGACCCCATTACCAGGATTAACCACATATCAAAAAAAAAAGGGAAAACCTTGGAGAAGGTTCGTTGCGTACCAAAAAAAAAAAAGCAAGGCCTTGGGTCGAAAAAAAGAAAGAAGAAACGACCCTACTAATTGAAAGGAAGGGTAATCGGAAAAAGGGGGGGTTTCATTATAAGCCTTGCACAAAAACAAAAAAAAAAAAGGGGCGCTGAAAAACAATGCCTTAGCAAAAGGTGTGAAAAGTCCTCATCTCGAAAAAAAAAATAAGCATAAGAGCAAAGAAAGGGTTCGGGACAAGAAAAATCCATTAAAAAAGGGGGAAAGCCCCGTTATATTTTCAAAAAAAAAAAAAAAGGGGGACAAAGTAATAAAGGGGGAGGAAAGGCATTTTGCCGACAAAATTCGAACTCCATAGAAAAAGTAGGAAAAACTTCAAAAAAAAAAAGGGGGGGGGAAGGGGGAGGAAAATAGAGATATGTGTTGAGAAGTTGCGGTCGTGGGGTAGCCGAGGAGGGGGACACGGACTGGAAAAAAAAGACCAAATAAAAAGAATGAGAGAAAAAACACGGGGGGAGAAAGGGAAGTTCAGGGGGTACCCTACTTATCTTCTAGGAAGGGGAAAAACCGAAACACTGTCTTGGGTATCGATGCGCAGGAAAATTGGGGGGGGGGAAGGAAACCCACAAGGGGGAGTCGCCTAAAGGAAAGGGAAAATGGAGAAAAAGGAAAACCATCCAGAAAAAGGGCCTTGGTTTAAATCAAGAGGAAGGGTGTCATAAAAAAAAAGAAAAAAGAAAAACTGTCCGTTTAGGGAAAGTTCTCCGGAATTTTTCTTGGGAATACAACTCCCCATGGAGAAAAAGGGGGCCAATATTATAAAAAAAAGAGGTGCAAAGAAAAGGGGGGGGGTAAGAAATTGAATTTTGGGGAACTTGTCAAAAGAAAAGAACTGCAGCAAAAGAGGGGAGATATCCTCCTTTTCGCAGGGAATCGAAAAAGGGGGACAGGCATTCGAAAAGTGAAGGGTCAAAAGGGGCTTAACTCAAGACATTGGGTGAGGGACTGGGTGAGGGGGGTCTCTTATCGGAAAAAAAGTAAAAGCCAAAGAGTGAAAGACATTGAGAAAAAAAATCATGATTAATTTATCAGAAGGAAGAAACTGTTGGGGAGGGGGGGGTACACCGGACACTGCGAACGAGACAGAAAAGGCAGTCTAAGCTCATAGAGACAATGACGAAAACATTCGAACGGGGGGGGGGGTGTGTCAGAACACGTACATGGCCAAAAAGGGACTGTGGATCAAAAAAGGTGAAAATCCCTGAAGGGGGGAGGGAGCCTCTGAGGGGGTCGGGAGGAAGGACACCTTTTCCTAAGAATGAACACCCACCAGTTGGGAAAGGTACTGGGGAAGGGGGGGGGCTTTCCCCCCAAAGGTGAATACGCAAACCAAAAATAACATAATAACCCAACACAACACAAGTGGGATGAAAAAAAAAAAGGGGGAAATTTACAAAAACCAAAACCAGAAAAGGGGAAAATGAATATTTTGAAGGGGGCCTGCAGAGGAAGTCGGGGGGAGGAAAGTCCTAGAAAACGGTTAGCAATCACGTTGAAAAATCAGGTTGGAAACGGGGGGGGGAAGGGAATATCCGGGGGATCGGGTATCAAAAAAAAACAACGAAAGGGGGGGAGATATATAAGGAAGGGGGGACCTAGAAGGGGAGGAAGCGTTGTTAAAGTCATGTAAGAGAAAAAACCCCCGTCCAAGGGAGAGAAAAAGAGACCTAATGGGAGATCATGTGCCCAAGGAAGAAATCTTGGAGTGGTAATTGATCAAGTGGGAAAAAAAGGGAAAAAGGAGGGGGGGGGTTTGCGATAAACGAAGACCAAAAAATGGGAAAAAAAAAAAAAAGCCCGGGGATGGTTAATCAGGGAAAAAAGAGCAGAGAAGCCTTTGATCAAGGGCAAGAAAGGGCAGGGAAAAGCCTGTCCCTCAGAAAAGAGTGGTGTGTGGGGGAGAAACCGGCGGGGTCGAGGGAAAGAGATCAAGTCAAAAAAAACCTTCCGCTAAAGAAGAATAGTTAAAAGGGAAAGAATAGCTAATCCCATAAAAGAAAAAGCGCAGAGTGTGGCACACGAAAAGGGGTTTTAGACTAAAAAAAAATAAACAGGGGAGAACCATTCAAGGCTGTAAATTTCGAAAGGTGAAAAAGAAGAAGCCCCTGAGGAAAAAGGTCCGAGCAAACCGGCCTCCGACAAAGGGAGGGGAACAAACTTGACTAGGACACATGACATTGAAACCGAAAGCAGTAAGAGGACCTTGTTCTCCCAAAAAGCGTACAGCCGCCAAAGAGCACGAACGGGAAAAACAGGGACCGACTATTAGGGGGGGGAAAAAAGCCGGTTTAAGCTGGGGGGGACGTGCACAGGGGAATTCCACATTTCGCTAAAGAGAGGGGGGAAAAAGGACATGGGGGAAAAACAGAAGGGGCTCAGTGGGGGAGGCTTCGCCGCTCAGGGAAAGAAAAAAATTAAAAAAAAGGGGGGCAGCCCAACGTGTTTGGGGGGAGCATTGGGGAGGAACCCCAGGGGGAAGGGGGGTGTTCAAAGAGAAGGGGGGACGGCATTTGCCTCCAAAAGGAAAAGCCATCAAATACATCTCTCTCAAAAGGGGGAAGGGATGAGAAGAGAAGGGGAGGTCGAAAAGGGGATGTGGAAAAAAGGGGGGCGTTCGAACTTGTTATAGGGAAGGGACCAAATGCCGGAGAAAGTTGGACACGAGGGGCCCCAGCGCAGGAGAAGAGAAAAAGAAGAATAGTGAAGGAAACAGGTGGAGCAAAACACGATCAACTTAAGAGGGGGGGGAGAGAGGGGACGAGAGGGAGGGAGGAAGGAAAGCTTATACAAAGGAGAGGCGCCGGGGGGGAGAGCCGAAGGTGGGAAGGGAAGGGAGCAGTCGAAAGGGGCGAGACCATAAACCTTTGGTCAAGACCACCAACAAACCCGAAAGGAAGGGGTGCGGGGGGAAAAAACACGTAAGGCCCCCGCAAGTGCTTGAGGAAAGGAAACGTGGGAACAAGAAAACAATCCCGGAGAAAAAAATTCCAAAGGGGGGGGGTGCAAAAGAGTGAGAATCAGGAAAAAAAGAACAATATAAAAAAAAAAAAGGGAGAAGAATCATGGAAAAAAAAAGGGGAATAACATTTAATGGGGAAAGAAATCAATAGGGATTTTTCAATAAAGGAGACGGAGGGGGAAAGGCATTACAGACTGCCCTCTGTGGGAAAATGAGACACCAAGGTCTACAAAGTGCTCAAAGAAAGGTAAGGGGGTGGGAGAAAGTTAATTTTTAGAAACAAAGTCAAGTGTTGCTGGAACCAGAGCCAGATGAGAAAAAAGGGGGAAAGCTTCCAATCGGGAAGGGATGATCGGCCAAAAGAGTGGGGGGTTGACCGGTGAAAAAAAGAAAAGTTGGGGGGAAAAAAAAAATGGTGGTTACGGTGGGGAACTATACGAAAAAAAAACAAAGATCCGAATGGGGAGAGAGAAAAAGGTTAAAATGGATACGAGGAGGGGGGGTAGGGGGGGAATACATGGTAATCTCAGGGAAAAGGGAGTCAGAGATAATTCCAGAAACAAAGATCGTAAGGGGGAAAGGTGGGAAAAAAAAAAAAAACACACAAAAAAAGTGCCTTATTCCATGGAAGGACAAAAGAAAGAATCTTTAAGGGGAAAGGGGGGGGGGGAGAGCTCTAAACGGAGGGGAGGGGCCTTAGGGACAAAAAAGACAAAACACATTGAAACAGGGGGGGAAAAAAATCCTCCAGTGGGAAGCTCAGAAAAAACATCACCAACGGGAAAGGGGGGGGGGGGAAAGAGGAAGAACTTTACATCAAAAAAAAAAAAACAAACAACTACTACGTTCAGGAGCATTAAGGGGGCGTGTGGAAAAAAACCGCTCTCCAAAAAAAAAAAGCTCTACCACAGGACGGTGGGTTAAGACAAAGTTGGGGAAGAAATACAGAGCCGAAACTCAAAATGGA
>Ga0179593_1279531_pt1 | contig 10381 bp, 7 predicted proteins | sample CZODoug2_1_08_16_FD_185931 | JGI IMG/M metagenome (GOLD analysis project Ga0179593, IMG submission 185931) | Vadose zone soil fungal communities from Angelo Coast Range Reserve, California, USA - CZODoug2_1_08_16fungal (PacBio error correction) | ecosystem: Environmental > Terrestrial > Soil >...
GGGGACAAAACAAAAGCTAAAAGAAGGAAAGAGGGGCCGGTGGTGGATCGCTAACGGAAACGAGTGGAACCAAATCGCGCCGTTCGGACTTTTCCACGCCAAAGGATATGTGTGCCTTTGCATCTGTTCAACTGAAAAAATAACGGGGGAGGGGGGGGAAGGCAGAAAGGGGAAAGAGAGACTGGAGGTTGACCCACCAAGGAGGAGAAAACCAAACGTCTGGGGAGAAAAAAAGCTGTCTCTTGAAAAAGAGGTCGGGGAAAAGGCAAAAAGGTTAAGGAGACTTTAAGGTCAGGTATGCGTCGCCACCTGCCAGAGGGGCGGAGGGAAGAGTAGACCAAGAAGAACAGAAAGGGGAAACAAGAACGAGAGACCAGGAACTGGATCAGGGGAAAATAGCTAAGGCCGCGAGCTCGACCTCCGAGCAAAAGTCCTCCTTGACGACTCGAGTCCTGCCCAGGGAGATGCGTAGGGGGAGGAAAAATACAAAAATCAACGTTATCGCCGCGAGGACGAACGGTGGAAAGGAGAAAAAGCGGCGTCAGCGCAAAGTGTCGCGACTATACACCAACTCAACTATCACTCCAAAAAGGAAGAAGACGAAATACGAGAAAGAAAGAGATTCGTCACCAATCCGCCTCCTGTTTAGTTGAAGTAAGGGGGAAGGACGCGGGAGGAAAAGGAGCGCCCGGCTGCAGGCAAAAGGACTGTGCTGGACGTCAAACCAATGCCCGTACCGTTCTTTACAAACAAAATCTCTGGCCCGGGGAAAAGAGGGTTGCTCAAGAGTATCGAAGCAGAAAACCTTTAAAAAAGGGGGGAGGGGGACCGCATAAAAAGGGGACGAGGACGTGCCAGACAGGATGGGGAAGGCACATTAGACTGATTTCAAAGCTTGCAAAACCTACGGTTGGCGCAAAATTGTCGCGTATACAGATTGTGACAGGGGCGGAAGAGAAAGAGAAAAATAAAGCACAGTCGAACCGCGCCGCCATTTAAGGAAGTACTATAACAACAGTAACTCAAAAGCATCCGTCCTGTATGGAACTTGCAAGGACAAAAGTCGGGGAGAAAAGTCATTGGGAAAAAACGGTAAGGGGACGGATGCGATGGACGTTCGCATTTTGAAGAGAAAGAAGTGGTCAGGACCACCGCACCGACCGCACCTTCTCCTGGCAGCAGCCGAACTATCTTAATCACTCCTGACAAAATTTTGTCTTCCAAGGCGGTTCCCCAGGAGAAGGGGGGACGCGAAAAAGAGGGGGAGAATGAAAGAAAAAAAGGCAAACGGATGCAGTTATAGTTGTGCTCTACACAAATGAGCGGAGGTATTCATAAAAACCTCCCTCGAGGGTTGGGTAAGGAGAGGATCCAGAAGAAGGAAAAGAGGGTAGCAAGTCGTGCGGGTACGGAAGGGTACTTATATCTAAAAGAACAATGCTAAAGAGGATGAATGCACCTTTGGTGGCCTACCTCCAGTTGCTGATATTCAGTAGGAGCGAAAGAACCCGCAGTAGAAACGACAAGAATGGAAAAAAAGGAGCCGCCCCTACGAGAGAAAGTATGCCTCTCGCCCTTGGGGTAAAAAGAGTTCCAGCACTGACACAAGAATATCGAGCGGCTAACATCGGGTTCGAGACCTGAACTAGACAAAAAGAGAAGAAGTTTGAAAGGAGAGATCGGGGAAAACGGAGGAACTTGCGCCTGTGGAAAAAAAAGAACAAAACTCTGCGCGCACTCCCTACCCGAGGAGAGTGCGTGACGCGGGGGACTGACAGGAGGGTCGCCTGGAATCCAGACGGGGGGAAGGAAAAGGGGAAGGACGGGGACGCCCGGGAAATTTCAGCTCGCCGGATCAAGAAGGGAACTTATCCGAGGAGGGGCCATGGGGCGCGCACCCGCTCCATACTTAATCAGCTCCATTCTTAATGACTAAGGGAAAAAGAACAACGCGAAAGGGCTCGTCCGAAACTACCATTTAAGGAATACTAGTACACTTCTTTGACCAGCGGAGGGAGTATCTTCTGGACCGCGGGAAAAGGGGGGAAAGGAGATCCAAAAAAAGAGTAAGGATGAAAAGATATATAACCACAAATCATACTTACGAAGGCGTCAAAGAAGGAAATTCGGGAGGACCGCGACTCAGGGGGGGGGGGGGAGGCCGGAGGATGGAAGAGGCCTTCGAAGGATTCAGGCAACCCAAACACCGGGAGGGGGCCTTACCAAAAAATGGCCGGGTAGCTGCTCCCCGCGCGCCCATTTCAAGGCAAGTGAGAAGAGAAAAGGGGGGAAAATCGTGAGGAAGGGAAGAGAATGGAGACTGAAACCTTTACATTTGCAAATATCGCCCGGAGATTCTCATTGCACATTGCCGTCAAGGGTATAAAAACTTACGCCGCACCGTCCTTAGGACGAGACGACGGCAGGCAGTGTTAAACAGGCGAGCTGGGGGTTTGGGGGGCGACGCGCGCCTTAGAATCTTTCCTTGGCGGAGATTAAGGCGCATATGTGTAGCAGGCTCTGAGGAAACTCATCCGGTGCCTGGGAAAGAAAAAGGGAAACGGGGGGACACGGCGGGGAGTCTGTTCAATAGTGGAACTGCTCCTGGGCGGCGTTCGGGAATAGTCGTCAATCATGAGGGGCCTTCATCGCGGGCCAGTGGCTCCTTCATTGCACGAAAGCATAGGGGGCGCCCGGGGAAGGAAAAAAGCACGACTCTCTCGTTGAGCCTCGTATGGGATCGGGAGCAAAGGGCTAACCTCACCCTTAAAAAAGTCGCACACTTTAGGATCACGAACATGACGGGTCTGACTGCGGGCCGATAATTGACCAACATCTCGCAGGTTGGAGCAGAATTGTCGACAGAAAAAACAAAGTCGACAACCCACATCCGGCATCCGTTTCGGAGTCCGGCCTTGAGGATTCAGTCCTCAAATGGAGGGGGTCGTCATAACAGGGTGAAAACATCGCCACATGGGGGGGGGGGGACAGACAATTGTGGGACGAAGTTGAGTCAGCCGAGTGCGCGTGGGCAGAAGGAAAAAACTTTTGCTAGGTGAAGTGCGAACGTGTGACTCGACACTGATCCGACACTCGCCTCGGGAATCAGAACAAAAGAGTTGGGGGGACAACCCATGAAGTAAAGGAAAGGGTAAATTAGTGTCAGTGCCACTTTGTCCATGACGGAAAAGGGTATGAGTACTGTTGTCTCTAAAGAACGGTAGGGTCGCGGACGGCTGAGCGGTTTAGGCGAAGTTTCTCGGGGAAAGAAGCTGACAAGAAGAAGGAAAAAATGTTGGAAAACACAGAACCAGGCATTTTGCAAACTAGATCATAGGGGAGCAAGAATCCTAGAGAAGTTATGGAAAGCAGTCATCGCTTCGATCCACAGAAGCTAACTTAAGGGAGAAGCCGGGGGGCAAGGAGCGCTTTTATGGGGGCGAAAAGCCACCGGAAAGGCAAGCATCCGGGGTTGCCTGCGTGCTAGGGAGAAAAAGAAGAGCGCACATAACCGCAAAAGAAAAAAGGGTAGGAGTTGCGAAGAGCGATAATTGGTCAAAGTCATCTCGCGCAAAGGTTAGAGGCCGAAGTGAGTTGGGGGGACCTGTCGGGCTCGACAACCGTTGACTTTCAAGGAAACGCGGGGGGCAGAATCAAAACCATGGGGAGCCGGCGCTCACCAGTACGTAAAGGATCTCATAACCGACGCTGCCAAGACTACATACTTAACAGCGGAAAGGAAGCCAAAAGCAGTCGGCTCTCAAGCCAGGAAGAAGGGGAGACGCGGTGAAAAGGCGGGAGTTAGACCGGGAACTTTCCATATAGAAACGTCTGGCTCGGCTGTCTACAGAAAATCCCTAGTGCTTAGCTATGTTTTTATTTGCCAAGATCTCTGCGTCATCCCCCCCACAAAACCAGGCTGCCTCGTACATCATAAGGGGGAGGGGGGGGGGAGACGGGGAAGAAATACAGGAGGAAGAGGTGGCAGGCACGTTCTGCTCACGCTCATCACCTGGTATCGTTGCGACATCTTGGACAAAAACAACAAACTATAGCTTCAGGAAGACCCGACCTTCGATAGGGTGGTCCACGTACGCCGTAGCGTAGAGGTGGAGCAAGAGGAAGGAGGGGAGTTAACAGGCGCGGTGATCACGTCCATCAGCTCTCAAAAAAAACACAAAAGTGAAAGATGAGAAAAGTAAAAACCAAAGAAGCGCAAAAAGCCGCTGGTTCGAGAGGAAAAAGGGAAAAATCCGCAGGGGGCGGGGAATGGGCCGACGACCGATCAGTCCGGTTCACGTTCAACATCTGTACGGAAGGTTTTTGAGAGAAAACTGGAACATCCTGAGTCATGACAAAAAAGGATTACTCAAAACGGATGGGAAGCTACGGCGCTTGTACGCCGGGAGCGCGGATAGGAAAGAAGAAAAAGAGCGTTCCAAGAAAGAGGAAGGGAAAAGAGTCGCAAGACGGCCAGCGGCGGAGTGAGGAAGGAAACAAATTCCGGCGACCCGAGCCAAAGAGCGACCAGGAACGATCAGCCTTATTCGCAGAGCTCGACCGCGCAAAACCACCTGTCAAAGGGGGTAGAGTCTGTCGAGAAGGGACAGATGACGCGGAGATGAGGGGGGGGAAAAGTCACGACCTGGACGTAGCGAAAGGAGGAAAGCCGTGCAACGACGCAAAAGGCGTAAAGACAGAAAAGGTTTAGCGAGTAGGAGCACCCCAGGCAAAACTGAGCAAGGGAAAAGGAAAAAGATGAAAGGGAAAAGACAAGAGAACGTCGTGCCCTACTAAGGCAACCGAAGTCCTTTTTCAAAACTGGTTCTTTCTGAAGGAACAATGTGGCGGGCTCGGGAGCCGGGACGAAAAGGACCTGAAAAAACAAAGGACTGAGGACGGGCGTTAAGGCCCAGTACCGGCTTCATACATCACTTATCCTTCACATGATTACGAAAAAGAAGTAGCGGATCGAAGAGGACCTCAAGGGGAGGGTACCGATAAAGGGCAGGGTTAAAGGGACAGATCACTATTAAAGGCTCGTTGGCTCGACCGAAGGGTTGCGTCAAAAGGGACGCTTATTAGAGTGGGGTAGGGAAGAGGAGCAGCGAAATCGTCTCTAACCTGATAATCATAACAAGACCCCGCAATAATTTGAGGTACTGAATATAACAACATAAGCAATCAAACGGCAATTAGGAATTGCCCAGGCCAAAGCGAAAAATGGGGGGGACCATGAATATTGGATGAAAGGAAAGTTGCTTCGTTATAGAATGTCCGCGGGGTCATTACACGGGGACCCCACCTCCGTAACCGGGAAAACAGGCCGCCGCAACAAGGTCTGAATCACCCCTGCAATTTCGGAACAAAAGATGTACCCTTTGGACGCCCCCTCGGGGCCGGAATGAAGAAGACGGCCTACAGAAAAATGAAGGGGAGGAGGGCGGACAAAAACGTGTTGGTGGGCGCGGCAAAAAAGAAACCCCGCCCTCGGGTTGGCAAAGGTATCTAGCACTCAAAGAAGGGGGGGGTCATCAGCGGGGAAGGCAGAAGAGAAGGGGGGATGTTATCCAAAAAAAAAATCAAGACGCACAATCAACGAGGGCGGAATGTACCGAACGAAGGGGGAGGGAGTGGGCGGAAGGGGGAAGGAGTCAAGACAAAGTCTCTAGAAAACCACCCTAGCCTATCACTTCTCTCGCAACGCCCCTACGTACAGAAGGAACATGCAGCAAAGAGGAAGAAAATGCCGTCAAAAAAGAGTGGATGGCTTATCCAAAAATCCAGTGAAAAATAAAATATCTAGAGAACCAACTGCGCTCCCTGATAAACTCGCCACCGGCAAAGAATTTGACAGAGGGGGAAGCTCGAAAACGCGGGGCAAACAACAGAGAACGAATGTGTAAGACGGAACGACAGCCTACCGGGTCGGGCCGGTCCGGGGGGGGGTGTGGAGTGACGCTGGGGGCATGAATGAAAAGAAAGGATATCGGACTGGGAAAAGTCAGGACTTCGGGGCCATTCTGCCGTGAACTCAATGGAAAAACGGAACGAGGGACATTGAGCTCTCGGATTCTCCGATAACGCCCCAACGGAGAAGACAAGGCGTAAGCTCCGTTCCAGCAAGCGAAGGACAAAACCGCAATCACCAATAGCATAGACAAGGCTGTCACCTGATTGACACCTCGCCGCGGCAATTGTCAAAAAGGGAAGGGAAAAATATCAGATAAACAAAAAGGAAAAAAAGAAAAAGATCCCCAATTGCACGGGAGAAACCGCGTCTAAGTCAAAGAATTGCTGCTGGCTAAACGGAGCATGGGAGGTGCGTCAGCCTATGAGAGGCATGCACCCGAAGGGAAGTGAGCGAACGTCGGGAGCGGCGACTTCAACGCGCCCTTGCCAGGGAGTCTGGGGGAAAATGCGTTCACTGCGAAGGTGCCCGGAAGTCAGCGCGACTGGTGCTCCCACGTATCAAGGGAGAAGGGAGCCATGCAAGGAATAAAAGGGAATTCACGCCGCCCGCCGGCAAAACTAGGCGAACGAAAAAATCGTTTCCGGTGGACGCTCTCGAGGTTTGCCGTGCGACTGCGCCATTAAATTACTGGGGGCGGATCAAGGGGCGCAAGAGGTGGGAAGGCTCGAGAGAGACCTGGAGTCAAAATGCCTCCTGGCCCCCTGAACTCTTTTGTGGAAAGGGCATTACGCTGCTTGGGAATAGCGTACTGTCCTAGGTGGCGGGCTGGAAAAAAAGGGATCGTAATCCGGGGAAAGGGGAGAGCGACGGAAGTGGAAATAAAACATGCTTGAAAGTGTAGTAAAAGAAAAAGGACAACCGGGAGGGCGGGAAAACAAAGGCACGCAAGGAAGAAGAGGGGACAGTGCTCTGTATGCGGGGATAAACGATGACTTCGACCAAACAGTAACTGATACACTGTCAGGGAATGTCGAGGAAAAATGCCAACAAGCCTAAAGGGAGGGAGGGGGTTGTGCTACGCGGAAAAAAAGCATCGCGCACCACACTGGGGGGGTGCGAGGCAAAAACACTCATCGATCAGTTCGGTAGCCGTTGAAACTTTCATTCCTCATCGATGGGCATACGAAAACTAAGAGGGGTGAAATTGACAAGTGGGCAAGGGGGGGGACAACAGGAGGAAACGAGTGGGGCGGATGGGCGCGCCGTGAATTATTTGTGCGGCGAAGTTGAACTCTACGATCCGCTATCTCCTCGCAAGGAAACGCCTACCAAAAAACTCCCGGGACCGAAAAAGGACAAATGAAACGCGATTTGAATGGTGCCACTTGGTCGGACGGGATTGATTGAAAGGGGGGGTATAATACCACGGTAAGGAAATAGACGGGAAGCCTGATCGTCGGGTTGAGCGGATGGAGCAGAGAAAAGAAAACAAGCTCCATTGCGAAAAGGTGCCCACCGGGCAAATTGCAACAGGAAAAAATCTCATGGCTGTCCAAGTCCGCTGGAACGTCGCAAGGAAAAGAGGGATGTCCGGGCAACAGCAAGGAAAAACGGAAAAGCAGGGCCGCGACCTGGGGGTGGGAGAACGCTGTAAATGCTCGTAGGGTTCTGGTTGATGAACCCGTGTCAGGTCATGTAGCCCCAAGGGAAAAGAAGGGGGGGTTTGCCGGCACCGGGCGAGCGGGGCGGAAGCGCCCCAGTTCCTATAGACTTCGTGAGGAAGGGACGTGCTGTTGAGATATTGCGTCACCAACCTGATAGAGGAGAATATTTAGGTGAATGGGAGTGAAGAAAGGAGAAAGGACAAAAAAAGTTTCTGTGAAACAGAGAAAAAGGTCGCAGCTATCAAAGTGAGAAGCGCCAGGACAGAAGAGGGATGGTACTAAATCATCAGCAAAACGTCAGTCCAAGGACTCCTACTCTTCCCCAGAGAGTGGCTACTTTCAGAGCTCTCACGCCATAGAAGAGGGGATAAGGAATGGTCGCTAGGATAGATTGATCCGTTCATCACAAATACTGCTCACGAGGGCATCTTCGACGCTCGCAACAGGAAAGAGGCTCGCGTGTTTTATTTAAGGCCATAGCACTCGGGAAGATAAGGAGGAAAGCTCCAGCAATACCTTAGGAAAGAGGGGTGGAGGGTAGACAGTTGTGTCAGAACATAAAAAAAGGGCCTTAAATAGAGTTCCAGTTTCTTGCTCACCTCAAAAACAAGTTAGAGGGTCACATGTTTACGAAAAAGGGACACCAGCCCAAACGGATAGGAGGGAGGAAAAAGTGGCCCATCAGGGGGGGGTCCGTCACGACCGCATCTTGAACCAAGCGTAACTTTCTGTCGCGTCGACGTGCAGGAAAATAGATCCGAAAAAAAAAAAAAAGGGGAGGAGAAAAGAAGGGAGAAGGGGAGAAAACGCGAGAAAAACCTAAGGGGTTCAAGATCTGCTTCGACGGTCTCTTAAGGGAACATTTCCCTCCTCCGGAAAAATCATGGGGAATCATAGTGGGAAAAAAAAGAGGGACTAACGAGACAGGAGTGAATGGTGAGAACGGGAACAGAAAACGCATCTAGTGGGACTTAACCAAGGGACAGCAAAAACGTCCTGAAGAAAGACACTGCCGTAGTCGAGTTCTGCCGAAGGACAAACATCGATGAACCTATTGAAGTGTTTCGAGCATCGAAAACTTCCCATCGGATGTGAGCTGCTGAAAGAAGAGAAACGATACAAAGAGGAGGGAGAAGGACCATAGCTGGCGCGCTCGACGAACAGCCTTCAAGAAATCCTTGGCGAGAGTGAATGGCACAGGGGATCGGAGCTGTCGAGGATTAAAATCCTGGACTGTGATGCAAGGAGTGCTCAGGGAAGAAGAGCAAAGCAGGGGGGAAAAAAAGAAAAAGGGTCCCCGGCGAGAACATTTATCCAATAAAAAAGATCACGGCCTTCTCAGCCTCAGAGATGAAAAATCACGAATAAGGCGCCGTATCGCACCCAAAAGAGGGGCTTCTTTCTGATGGCATAGCGCGGAGTCCGCTAAACGCCGCTTTGCCCAGATTGACTGTGCTTATACCGGAGGGCGGACACCATCAAAATCCCGAAAGGAGGGAAGAAAGGAAGGGGTGAGAAGGGGGAAAGCGACCGCTAAACCGATACCCGAGTCCGGATACGTGACAGCGGAAACTTCTGACGGGAAGTACTCTCTTTTTCAAAAGAGTGAGGAACGACGGGTAAAGGGGAGGTAATTCGAGATTGTAGGACTTGGGGGCTGACAAATTCCAAACACCATAGGAAAACCAGGAGTCCCAAGCCGAAGAGGGGGGGAAACGGGAAATGAAGAAATCCGGAAGATGACAATTGGCCAAAAGAAAGATAATGTCATTTTGGCAAATCCGGGGTGTCACTTGAATTAGTAAAGGGAAAGAGGGAAAGAATGTCCACGGATAGAAAGGTTCCCCGCATCCTCAAGGTCCATTACTCGCAACCTAAGGAATCAACTCGCGACGATGCAAAAGGGGGGAGTTGAACCGGAGTGAGGGGGGGGGGAAACAGCAGCACTCGAAAAGAAAAGCCGCTCATCCTTCCTCACCTGAGCCTTTATGCGTGTGTGTCACTACACCAGTTGGTGCGCGCTTGCGAGCGGAAAAAAAATCACCGAAAGAGAGTGGGAGAGATCATTATCACGGCGTGTCTCCGACCTTGGACGAAGGAACGAGGTCCTTCGTTGCCCTCATCCATTAACTGTCTCAAAGGAAAAAAGTGTCGTTCTTTGGACCACCGAAAGGGAGGGGGACTGATGCTGGGGAGAAAGGGGAGGAGCCTAGCCCCGTCTCTGAGCCAAAAGGGAAAAAATCAAATTCATACAGCCACTACACAAGGCAGGCATCACTAACTGATCGTCCAGGGGGGGACCCCAGGAAGGGGTGCATAGGGGGGGGCCAGGAGCAAGAGGTAAGAAAGAAGCGGAGCATGACTAAAAAGGGGGGAGAGCCCAGGGAATCCTCGCACTCGGCCATCTAAAATTTCTCCACTAAACGCGGCACAAATGGGGGCAGCCTTTAACCTACCAAGCTAATCTCCGTAGGGAAGGGGGGGGGGGGGGGGGGGGGGGTTGCAAAAAAAGAATGTTAAGCGACGGCGGGAATGATTAAATGCGGAAAAATACCTGACTGGCCGAACATGCGGGAAGTACCGGTGAAAACCAAGGAGCACAACTCGCCGGGATACATTCCCCTTATCTCTCCTTCAATGGGCGCAGCGTCGCCCTCCAACCAGCTTCCGCGCAAGGCTGTAAAGGCTTAGGGGGGAAAAGGAAAGCGAGGAAATCGAATCCGAGAAAACACCCATGCGAGGGCGGAACAAGTCACCTTCTTTACAGAGTTCCGACGAGGCCATTAGTCTTCCCGTAAAGGGG
>Ga0179593_1279569_pt1 | contig 10381 bp, 7 predicted proteins | sample CZODoug2_1_08_16_FD_185931 | JGI IMG/M metagenome (GOLD analysis project Ga0179593, IMG submission 185931) | Vadose zone soil fungal communities from Angelo Coast Range Reserve, California, USA - CZODoug2_1_08_16fungal (PacBio error correction) | ecosystem: Environmental > Terrestrial > Soil >...
CGATTGGGAAGGCTCACATCAGACAGAAGATTAATGTTTATGGAAGGAGCTCCGAGAAGAAGTAAGCCTAGCATGGGACTGCTCCATGCCAGAAGACACCTAAAGGAAAACTTACAAAAATTTGAGCATCTGGTGATCCAGGGAGGTGAGTGGGGAAGGGGAATCAACAACATCCAAACAAAAAGACCGTTGATGGAATCTAACAGCCCGGAAAAAGGTAAGAGGAACTAACAGTTCTTGTGGAGACCGGACCGCTCACACCAGGCGCCAAGAACGGGGGAAGAGGGGGGAATCGTAGATGACGACAGAAACCCGAGGAAGGAGCCTATACCAGATGCAGTTTCTCAATAAATGACGGGCGATCCGTATTGCGGACCCAGAATCGGAAATTCGCGCCGAGAAGGGACGAATGAGTGAAAAGTTGATCGTCCGCCAACCAAGAGCGCTGCACGGGGAGTCGGTTACGTGGAATCGGGCTGGAGCGGTTTCCTGGCGAACAGAGGCGGGCCACAGTAGAGGGTCAGAAGGTCGGAAGAGGATAGGGCCACGGCCACGACTAGACTTTGGAATGCCGAATGCTGCCCATGTAGCTCAGGGGCCGTCGCAAGGAGAGCGATGCACTTCCCCGAACCTTGGGGGGCGGCAAGATGGGAGGAAGAGAGTTGGATGGAGGAAAGTGGGGTGTCCAGCCAGGCGGGTATTCGTAAAAAAAAAAAAAGAAATTCCTCTGGACATTCCGGGTAAAAAAGGAGGTTCCGAACGCCGGAGAGTGGTCAGAAAGAGTTGCAAGCAAAAGGGAAGCCCTGTTTCAGAATCTTGTTACCAAAACGGCCGGAGCGCCGCGGAGAAGAACATCGCGGTTGGCGAAAAATGTGCAAAGGTGCACGACGGGGGGAGTACTGTCCCTGGCCTCAAAAAAGGGGGGGATGGGTTAACCCCGGAGGGAGACACCCTCTCCACCATTTACGGTGCCGAGCTCTGACTGAATAAAAGGGAGGACTCGAGACCGCAAACCCAAAGGTGTTTGCCTTCGAGGAGGAGTGGGAGTATAGGGAAGAATCTCTTGTTCCCGTTGACAGAAAGGGAAAAGAAAAAAACGTTAATCAAAGCCCTATTCGCGGGCGTCAAGCAAACTCTCCCTCGAAGGTGTTGGAAGACCATACGGCTGTTGTAAAACGTGGAGAAGGCAGTTGGGGTGGACGGGGAATTCCCTATAATACTCAGGCAGAAAAAATAAAAAGCCGCGACGTTTCCCTAAAGGGCCTTGCCCAAAGGTAAATTGCGGCACTAAAGGCTCATGGGGGGGTAAACTCACTAAAAAGGGAAAAGGGTTGCAGAATAATGGATTCAACTGGGAGCATCTAAAGTAGCCTTGGGAGTGGCTAATCAACACCTTTCCGACCAGCACTTTCCATGTCGGGGGAAAATGGCTTCCGAGGAAGGAGACCATCAAAAGGGGGGAAAATGGCGCGGGCCGATACTCCGTCCAAAAAGTAGTGGGTGAAAAGTTGTATTGTGGGCGCCGGGCAGCAAAAAAAAACTGAAACTCCCGCTCCCGTTCCTCTGAAGCCCCTGGAATTGGCTAAGGGAGGGAGGAAGAGAAAACAGCCTTTCACAAGATCAGAATTCGAGTCTTCTTCTTAAAATGGATGGCCAGGGACTCCAACACAAAAAAAACGAGATGAGGAAATAGAGGGGCAAGACGCGAGATTCCTTCTTCTCTTAGGAAAAACGGCAGATCCGCCTCAAGGAACCGGACAGGTAGGGAGAGGAAATGGGGAACGTACTGGAAGAAGTTCCGTATGAACGAAAAAGGAAAAATTTCAAGAAACATTGGGCCAGACTAGGGAGGGGAAAAAAACCGCTCCTCCCGGGTACGAACTGGGGGGAATTGGAGCGGAAAGATTGACCGAACAGGGGAAAAAATACTACTGACTTTAGGATTTGTGTACTCACCGAAAAATCTCCTACTTCAGCAGCGACAGGGATGGGGAGGAGGGGAAAAGTTCGTGGGGTAGTTAAAAAGGTTAAAAGGAGGAAAAATTGTCCCAGGGCCGCAGGCCATTTAAAAGTCATGTGGGGAGAACAGGCCACTGAAGCCGAACGTCGAAAGATGGGAATTTTCAAAATCCAATGCGTGGTCCAACTCATGGGCCGAATCAACTTCAACCAGGACTGCGGAGAAAAAATGTTAAACGGGAGAGGGGGGGTGGGCAACTCCGGCAATCGCAGGTTCGGACAGATCAAAGGGGGCTTGCTTGTCCCCGGTATCCACGGAAAATCACGGGGGGGTACCAACCTCGAGAGGAAGAGTCGGTAATCAACCTCACCATGATAGAACGGAAAAATGTTTTGTTCAGTTTCTCCTCGGGGTCGATCAAGGAGAGACTGAAAATGGGAGGAATTAAAAACTTGACGGACTAAAATGTTTTAACCGCATCAAGGTTTACAGAAAGAGGAACAGTGACCGTATACAGGGTGGACCACGTGGGAAAAAAATTCGCTCCTGTTGTATTTGCGGGAAAGTCTGAAGGGATACTCTACTTTCAAAGGACAAACCGTTACGGTGAGAAGTCCCAAAAAGGTCGGTGAAAGTATCGACCCGGGAGAACTACCAACGGACAAATCGGGTGCGGATGGTACTAGGCTCGGTTGGGGGGGGCTTGCACGCGCTAAGAAAATGATCAGGATCAACCCGCGCAGCAAGCATCAAAAAAGAAATCCGACTCGGGGGATGGGGCCGCCAACAATGAAGTTAAATGTCAATCGCCCGGGAGCGGCGAACGAACAGCGATGTACGTGATTTTGGAAGTCAAATCCTGGGGGCAACGCTAGGTAACCCTAGCCGACGTGTCCCAAGGCCTAATAGCCTTAGGGAATAACTTGATTGCCCGCCCAAAGCACTCCGCTCCCTTAAACACTCATCCGGAAGAGGAAACCATCAAACGGCTGGCGTGGTCGCTCACGGGCCGTAGTACTTCCACTCACGGGAATTCGGTAAGTGGGGATACCCCCCTTATATGCCGAGAATTCCCTAGGAAGTCCCCGGAACTCGGGCGCTTCAAGTGAATTTATCCTTGCGAAAAGGGGAAAAGAAGGGGGATCCCGCAAGGGGGTTCCCCTCTCCGGGAGGGAGGAAAATTCCTCCAAAATAAAAGTAGGAAACGGAGCTCTTCCACTTCTTCAGGACGAGTCCTTGCATAGGACAAAGAGAGGGAAAATCTTCCAATGGGTATGATGAGGACCTATCATACCCAGATTATGTTTGTTCGTCTGAATAGGAGGGGGTTGACGATGCCTTTTCACTGTCCTAGCCGAGAAGTCTCTCGTCTCAAAATGGTTTAGTGAAGTTCGGAAAGTCCGAGGGGGGGGTAGAGAATTTCGACGGACACAAGGCGGGCGGGGAGGAGGAGACTGCAGGACACTATGGGGTTCATCTTGACGCCTCACAGAAGGAAGACACAAAAAAAAGAAGAAGGAAACTAGGATATGGAAGGGGGACCGCAAACATCGTAAAAAAGGGAAGTTATGTGTGCGAACCGAAAGCCCCCGCAGCCTCGCTGGGTGGGGGGGGGGGGCACCAGGGAGAAAAACTCGAAAAATCGAAATAAAGATTGGGGAAACGGGACTCTGACTTTATCGATATTCTTGACGGGGAAGGGCATCTACCAAAGCGTGACAAGCAGTACAAAAGCCGTTCCAGGGGAAGCGAATCGATCAACCAAAAAGAGGGCGATAGCTTTTGCTTGTTTTAAGAGAAAAACAGGAAGCGCGGCAGTCAAATAAGAAAAAGAGTTCCGAACTCCGTCTACTCAATGCCGACGCGGCCCCGGAGAGAGACACACAACGCATTAATAGCTAAGATCATTAAGTCAAGACCCAGGTTTGGCGGGGACCGGCATAGCATTCTCGACATGGGGAGGGCAATGAATAGAAATTTATATGTACGATAAGGCATAATATAGGGGGGGGACGACACCGTTTTGACTGGGTTCCTCGGGTTGAATGAATTCGTTGGAAAAAAAAAAGCCAAGGAGGGCGCATGGGGCAGCTTTGGATCAGGGGGAGATGAGGGCCAGGGGGGGACACGGGTCATCGGGGGCCTACGCAAAACGTAGTCAAAAACACATCAATAATTTCGGCGCAGGGGGAACGCGAAGTCGTACCGACTTGGGAGGAAAATCAGGAGAGTGGGCTTTAGCTTTTGGCGAGCGGTGTCCTCTACAGGTGGAGGTTCTCGGAGAATCCAACCAAAAACGGACAAAGGAACACATGATCAACCCGGGTTGACGAATGGCCACGTGTTTTCATACTCTAGGGTTTCACGCGAAAGAACCTGTTTGGATCTGAAAAGGAATGGGGGACCCCGGCAAAAGGTTTGGATAGAGAAAAGATAAATAAGCGATTTGGCTTTAAGGTGAACGGGCCGGACAGGGAAAGGGGACGCTCTCAAAGTAGGCGGGGGGGGCGGGCTGTTCAAAGCTAAAAAACAAAAGGCCCAGAAAAATGGTGGACGTGCGCGCCGGGAGGAAAGGCTGGTCCGAACGGAAGGAAAACGCAAAGCCCTGGTTTGACTGAAGGACGATGGGGGGGTTTGAAGGACAGTATCGACCCGGAGAGGAAGGGTTGGCCTTCAATACTTGATACCGAAAAGCACGCAACCCGCGGCGGGCGATCCATAAAAAGAAGCTCTCTAGGTGGAAGCGGGATCTTCTTCGTTTCTGGGTCATTAAGGGGGGGTTTACATCATTCCCCTATAGAAAGAATGCCGACCGAGAAAAATCAGCAGTCACAGTTCCCGAGTTGCCCGGGGGAACCACATTCAAAGGGGGAAGGTGGCGAGAGTGAACCAGAAGGGTTTCCATGGAGACCACGTCCTCCCTCCAAAAAAGGACGAATGGGTCCTCTCTTTCGCGGGGAGGTGAGGAAATCAAAAAAATTGGGAAGCAACAGGAAGTTCCTAGGTGACGCCATGGCGGGAGCCTAGATCAAAATAGCGTCTTGACCAAGAAGTCATCTTGGGGAGGATTTAAAGGGAGTCCGGTCATCACGAAAAGAAAAAACGAAGTACCACAGGAGGAAGGTACAGGGCATGGCGGGAAGAGAGCGGAAAAAACCTACTATCGAAGTCTAAGGACAGGAATCCGAGAAACAAAAAAACGGAGGGAAAAGCATATAGATAATGGATCAATTGACGCCGAAGGGAGAATTTTCTCAAAGTAGGAAAAAAGGGAGGGAAATCGCAAAGTACAAGAGCCGGAAACGGGGTAAGACACCCCCCCCAAACGGGGTTTCAGGGGAGTTATAAGAGAAATAACTTCATCCACCCGTGATGTTTTTCAGGCGGTCGCCGGTACAAAAAAAAAAAAACTCGAGCAAAGGGGGGAAGGGTCGCAAAAGAGGCCGGTTCAGGGAAGAAAGGGCGAAAAGCGCGTCAATCGCCAACGCAAGAGATCGCTTGCAGGGGACCGGCAAAACGAGATGTGATGTGGAAAACAATGGACTGAAAAAATGGCCAAACCGGGCGATTGAAAGAACGAAGCGTCAGGGGGAAGAACAAGGGACGAGAAAGCGGGGCATTTGCGGAGGGACAGTACGAGGGAAAAGAGGGGGGCCTCCCTAAGGAAAAAAGGTCGGAAAGACCCTGAATTGGGTTGCCCTCGAAATCCTTAAAAGGATTGTGATGGAGCCGAACGAGAAAATGCGGCGATAAGTTGAGAAAACGTATGGGGGGACAAAAATAGGACTCACGGAAGGGACCCTAAGACTGTAAAGAGGGGAACCGCATCAAAGAAGCCGGCGGCGCTCCCACCCCATGGGGGGAAGGAGGAACGGTAAGAGGGCGGACTCCCGAAGGGGGAAAGAGCAAAGGACATGTGACTTCGCAAAAATTTCAAGACAAGGTCAAATAGCCGGGTTATTGGAAAAGCGGGGGGTAAGCAGCTTTCAAACCGGTGCGCAAAAAAGCATAAAATATCAAAAGAAAAAAAAGGGAGTACTCGGGCAAAAAAGACACGAATTCTTTGAAACCCAGATCAAGAAAGATCTTCAAATCTTGTACGGAAAAGGTCACCCGTCTTCGGGAGGGTTGTGGGGGTGCTTTAAAGATCACCAAATTTCGAAGGAAAGAATGTCAGACAACAACTCAACTTTGAAAAATTGCACACCCGACAAACCAAGGTTACGGGGAAGGAATCGCCCGAAGGAGAATACAAAAGGAAGTACTTTAGGGGGGGAAGGTGGAGCGATGTAGTCTCTACCCCATAATCTAGGGGGCCAATGAAATCCCAGTTCTCATAAACGGGAAGTGACTCGGACATAGAAGGAAACTCCGGGAAAAAAAAAGACATCATAGAACTCTCGGGCCCAAGCAACCAGGATTTCTAAACGCAGTAGTAGTCACTAAGAGGGAGGAGAAGTCAATGGATCTCCCCCCTTATCTACCGCTGGGTGGAAGGGGAGAACGGGCCGCCCAAGCGAAGCTGCAACTTAGGGGGGAGTATCATCCAAGTGGGTGTTAATCCAGGGGATAATTCTGTAATTGAAGGACTTACTGCATCAGAAAATGTACATTAGAGGAAACGTATATATCTGCCATGATTGAGGCACTCTTTTACAGGTGGTAGGTACCACAAAACCAAGTCTCCCCATCAGATTTAGATTCTATTGGGTCCTATGGACTGGACCGGAAAAATGGTGGTATGGAAGGGAAATCAGGGAGGTAGATGTGGAAAACTCCCATGAGTAAAGAAAGGATCAAATGGGTGATATTTAGTCTGGGACACAAAAGGAAAGATTTATGGTCCGTAGGGGGGGATACTTGGTCCAGGCTTGAGGCAGGGAGAGGAAACCTCTAATAACTAAGAAATCGACGCTGGAGAAATAGACCTCGAGAAAAAACAAAAGAAAACGAAGAGGAGAAAAGATGAGAGAGGGTAGGTGGGAGGAAGGACATGGAGTAACACTGTCTTATAGCTAAGAGGGCTGGCCCGGAAGAAAAATAAGACTCAAATAGCTCGAGGTGTACAACGGGAACTAAAAGGTGTTAGGAATTAAAGATCTGGGACCTTACAGCAAGATACAGATGGCACAGACACCATCAAGTGACAACCTAGAAGCGTACAGTCAAAAAAAAAAAAAAAAGAACAATATGGGAAGAGGCGGGTTAGGACTGACCCTAAAAAAGGAGGCAGCAGTCAGGCCGCCGAATCGGTTAAAGAGACGGAATACGTGTGTGACCTGGGAGAAAGAAAAGTCCTCAAGATGAGCCAAAAGCCGGGCTGAGGAAGATTCAGGGAATATACCCGGTCAGAGATTTTCTTTCAACAGAGAGGAAATTGAGGCAAGGACAGTAGAAGGGGGGTCCTAGAGGGGGATACCTGGGAGGAAGCTTCATACGCGTAGGCGCGACGGGACTAAAAGGTTTGGGGGGGGGAGAACTTTTTGACTTGTCCTGGACGCAGGGCGCGAGGAAGGAGATGCGTCCAGAAGGGAATGCCAGGGGTGATCCCTAAAAAGGAGATCTTTGGGAGTCGCCGAGCTTTAACCGGCCAAAGAACGTGAATCTCATTTCAGGGGGTCTAAGGGCGAAGGAAGGGAAGGAAACAACTAACTCTGTGGTGGGGGAGGGGAAATACGATCGACTGGTTTTGGGGGGAACTTTAGGGTTCTTGGTCCTAGACAGGGGAGGGGAAAAGAAAAGGCAGTCAAACAACTAAAAGGCGGGAACAGGTTCCACGTGGAAAGAAGGGGAATAGCGGGGGAAATCTGAGGGTCAATGAAAAGAGGTTTTCTTGGAGGATGGGCCACGTCAGGAAAAGGAGGCACGGGAACGGATAAATACATCCGATTGGTGCGATGTTCACGGTGAAGAAAGGGAGGGACCCACCGGAAAAGGTCACATTTAGGGAGGTGACACCCAAGGGTCATTGCGGTGACTCAATCGGGAAAAGGGAAATCCGAAAAATGGTGAGTGCGCAGGGAGGAAGGGGGGGAGGCGCGTGGGGACAACCATGTTAGGAGCGATTGGTATTTACAACGTCTCTATCCATCGCGCGGGTGGGTCACCCGTGAATCAATACGTTGAATAAAGAACATAAAGAACCTCTCTGTGTAGAAGAACAATCTCAGAGAGTGTCCATCTTGACGACCAAAAGGGGAGGAATTCCTAGGGTCCTTGGGTCCTTACATTGCAAAACGGAATAAGATCACCCGAGAAAAAATAAGAGTGGAACCTCGACGTTGAGAAGTAGTGTCCGGGGGGACGCCAAGTACCATTTTCCAAAAATCTCATGGGGAAAACCTCCTTCTCCTGCAAAGGGGGTGGACCCAATAAATCTAGCCCAAGGACACAAGAAAAGCGAAAGGGGGCAGGCTAAGGTTTTGCGGTAAAAAGGTGCCTCATGGGAAAGTGTCGATGGGAAAACCAGGGATGGGTAAAAGACTCCCAAAAACACAGTCTAAGCGAGGGGAGGGTAGAAAATACGGGCATTTAAAATAATAGGGTTGCATTGGGAAGGGCTGCTTTCTGGGTCAAGAACAAATTAAAGCCTCCGAACAAGTCCGTCATTCTCAAAAAAGGGGCCTGGATATTGTAGGCGGAGAGGAAAGAAGTGAACCTCCGAAAAAGAAGGGGAATCTTTAAAGGGGGGGAGGAAAGGGGGGCCAGGACCTCAAAAACCAGAGGAGGGAAAAAAGAGAGAATTTCAAGACATAAGACAAGAAATTAAGTTCATAGGGATCATACTACGAAGGGCCAGTACTTGTAACGAATTAATAAGTTTTGAAGGGGCAGGGAAGACCGACGCGCACAGAAAATGAATCAAACCCTGAGTTTCCAGGAGGGGTCCGTCCCAAAGCAGGAGCTCTAACAGGTGGGGGGGAAAGTGCCGCGCAATTATAGAAAGGCATGTCTTATGGTGGTTGATCGAAAAGTTAGCGCCGAATGTCACGGCTAAATCTCGGGGAGGAAAACCGGAGAAGTTTTGGGGACGACTTTAGGGAGGAAGGCCAATGAGTTGGTCTCCTCATACCAGGAAGGGGGTGGGAAAAACAAATTCAAGCAAGGAGAAAGACTATGACCTCAGTTGATGAAAGCCAGGAATATTAATCCAAGCCCGGAAACAGGACCGTGGATGAGGAGAAAGGGAACACAGAGGGGGGGGCACCCTCTCATTGGTCCTCTAATTAGGGCTGATGTCGGGTCAAAAAAAAGTATTTGTATCATGAGGGACCCAAGTTCAGATCACTTTCCTCTAACACTAAATCAGGAATAACTGGGACAAAAAGACGGCTTGAGAATCAGAAAAAGTGAACACTCTCAACAAAAAATGGTAGCGGAAACCTTTTAGTTAGACTCCAAAAATGTTGTTAAACCAAGGTCAATTTGAGGAGCACGGAAATGGTACGACCTGAAGATCGCAACGTCTTTAGGGGGACGAGCGGATCTATAAAGACTGTGACAACAGGTTTGAAGTGGAAAAAATCCTAAAATATCAAGAAAAAAGGGGGAAGCATTACTTTCCCAGCAGCGGCTTAATGGTTTGGATGCCACGGCCGTTGGGGGTGTCGGGTCCACCGATAGAAAGGAAAGAAAGGGGGCGAGGAATCAGACCAAGCCAGGACTACGGGGAAATTATTTGACCTTGCCAAAAAAAAAAAGGGGCATCTCGACTGCTCGCGATCTATTACCGTGAGGGGGAAGGGGTGGAGCAGGGGGGAAGTAGGAACCCCGAGACTAAGGGGGGGAACAATTCGAAAGATGATAAACAACTCCTGTAGCAAAACTCTGACCCTAAGACGATTAAGTACCGGAAACGGAAGAAGACGACATCATAAATCAACCTTCTTCAGCCGTAAAAAACCTCTCCGCTCCCACGGGGGCTGCAGCGTCTTCCTCTGAGAGATGGCCTACTCAAAAAACCAAAAGAAACTGACGGCGCATTTTCAATGCCCCGGGGCATCCCACATCCGGAAGCTGACCGGATGTGAGAGAAAAACTCCAAAGAGGATTAAACATACCAGAGAGGGAGGGTTGAATTCCGAAGGGAATCCGAGAGTTCGTCTATTAGCAGCCGAACGCATGAAGGTCCGAAGGGAAGGTAAATGCAAATTTACACAATAATAATAGTACATTAAATACGAGGCGCTGTTGCTGAAATCGTAATGAGGAAACCAAGGGGAACTCGATGATGGTGGGATTAGGGGGTCTAGGGGACTATTTGGGCCCGCCGCGAGAGGACCGGAGAGAAATGTGCTAAAAGGGTTTTTCCATAACGTCAACCGGTCAATCTGTGGTCAAAAGAGATTGCTCCGTTTACAAATGCGCCGTAGGCGGCGAGGCGGCATCTGAAAGGAAGAAGAAGAGGAGGGCGCTGGCTCA
>Ga0179593_1292927_pt1 | contig 10381 bp, 20 predicted proteins | sample CZODoug2_1_08_16_FD_185931 | JGI IMG/M metagenome (GOLD analysis project Ga0179593, IMG submission 185931) | Vadose zone soil fungal communities from Angelo Coast Range Reserve, California, USA - CZODoug2_1_08_16fungal (PacBio error correction) | ecosystem: Environmental > Terrestrial > Soil >...
AACAATCAGGAAATCAGGGCCTCGGCCTGGCCTGTGGATGGTAAACAGGCGAGAACACACAGGGCAAGAGGAGAGGAAGGGCTGTAACAAAAAAGTAGAAGGCTCGCACGGCAAAAAGAAAAACAAAACGGGAAGCAAAGAGAAGATGGGAAAAGCGAGCCGAGTTGGCACATACGGCCGAATTTTGCGGGAATAGCGTACGGCTGATTAAACGTGCAGGCGAGCGACAAACCGCAGAAGTGAGTGCGCGAGAGACACATGCGCACCCAGACACACACAATAGTAGTGGGACGAGGAAATCTGAAAACATACCGTTGCTACTAAAGACACAATTTCGTAACATAGCACACTCTAAAAAGCAGAAGGAATAAAAGGGCCATCTGGGGCACAAAAAGGGAAAAAAAGACGGAAGGGGAGAAAGATACCCCAGAGGAAAGGGGGACGGGGTGGGGGGGACAAAAGCGAAAGGGGAAAGAAAAAAGGGGGGGCGGGGAACAAGGAAGACTTCACTGGAAAAGAGAAAAAACAAGGGGGGGGAAAAAAAAAAAAGCAGGGAAAAAGGAAAGCACAATAAAAAAAGGGGGAAGGGAATGGTGAGATACATATCAACGGACCTGCATCAAAGGGGGCAAAAAAGGGGGAAACGAGGGGTAAAAGGGGTAACCAAAAAAGGTCCCAGGACAACTAACAATACCAGCGTAGGGAAAAAAAAAGTCCGGTAATGACCCCGCGAGAATAATAGAGGGGGAGGTCAACAACGATGGGACCAACGACAGAGGGAGGGGGACTAACAGAAGACGCACAGAAAGAATCTCTTTTTTGTAAAAAAGGGGGTACACTCTACTCAACTTCCAAGTAAGGAGGGGGAAAAAAAAAAAAGCTTGTGCGAGCCGCACGCAAACTGTGTGTCTGAGGGGAAAAGGAGAGTGGAAGCATCCGTTTGCAGAGGGACGGAAATCAGGCGAAAAAGGAAAAACAAAAACGAAGGAGAAGAAAAAAGACAAGGTCCAAGCCACAAGTAGGCCTTCGGCGAACATGAGGGAACATCTCACTCGAGAAAAGTGGGTGTTGAAAGGCCTAAGGAACCACCTGGGGCTCGTCCAAGTAGACCCGGGGGAGGAACCATCTGATTTGGAAGGGGCAAGGAAGGCAACAGGTCGGGAGGGGGGGAAAAAGGGAAAAGACCCCGCTGTCCGGGGTCATGGTGGCCCAGGGGGGGGGGGGGGGTGGGCCGGGATCTTTTTATTAGAAAAAAAAGGTGTGACAGACCGTTTTGTAGAAGTCGGGGGGGGGTAGGGGTGAAGTTGGAAGGAAGGAGGGCACAGGAAAGAAAAAAGTCTTACGTAGTTGGCAAACGGCGTATTGAAAGAGGTTGGTGCTGTATGGAAAAAAGGAACTGAGGTATCTGAATTGGCTTCTTGTCAAAGGGCAAGGGGAAAGGGCAAATTTTTTTCAAGTGAAGGTAGGAAGGTGGCAAACCCCAATGCTGGGGGGGCACAAAATCCTGTTGGCAACCAAAAGGGGACACATGTTACAGAGGGAAAGAATTGCATCCTCTTGGCCGTCAAAAAAGGTAAAATGAAAAAGGGGAGGGGGAGAGGATTGGCGTGATGGGGCAGGAGGGGGGGGAAAAAAAAGGGGGGTTCAAAGGTCCTGACTGACATCAGTTACGAAGGGTTTGCCAATCCCAATCTGGGGGGAAAAGAATGCCGGGGGAAATAGCCAATTAGGCAAACTCGGGGGACGGGGAGGCACTGGGAAGTTTGAAGTTTCCAGACCTTAAACGAAAAAACCCGCACGAAGCAACGAAGGGAAAAAGGGGGGCCAAGGGGAGCTCATGGAGTCCGGGGTGTTTTGGCAGAATGGAGGGGACGCTAGGGGAAAGGGTTTCTGTGCAGTGTGCGAAAATTCAATTGGGGGGGAAAAGGGGGGAAAGGAAGGGTGGCTCAAAAAACGAAAGTCTGGTCCCTGACGGAAAGAAGGGGGACTTTCGTTCCAGTCCGGGGTCTATTTGGCTTCAACGTTTTGGGAGGGGGGCAAAAACGTGTGTCTACCCAACAGGGAAACGGTGGGAGTCTTTGGGGTCGAAGGAACAAAAGTTCGCTTGTAAACGGGAGGCGTATGGGCCGAGAAAATCAAGAAGGAGGGGGGTTGATAGAAAGAAAGAGCAACAAGAAAAAGGGATGGGGAGAAAAGGGCGGAGGAACGAAGGACGAAAAAAAGACAAAGGAGCAAACGTTGATTTAGCTGGACACTTCAGGGGGGGAAGGGAGGTTGGGGGGGGGAACCTTCCATTCTCAGTTGGAAAAGGAAAAAAAAGGAGGAAAAAAGACGGATTGTGTAGGGGATGGAAGAAGCCAAAAATTTTGACATTTTGGACAGGACGAAGGGAAAAAAAAACCAAGAAGGTGAGGGGGTTTGAAGGGGGGAGGGCAGATCCAAGGGGGAGGGTACGGGTGGGGGTATGTACACATGTAAAGAGGGGAATTCACAGGAAGGGCAGGGAACTTCTCCGGGGTATAAAAAAAAAAAAAAGCTGAAGAATTCGTCAGTGCTGAAAGTGAAGCGACCTTAGAAAAAGGGGGGGCTTGGACATCAACCGAGCTGTGGGGGGACGGACTCAAATGAAAAAATAGCGGGAAACTCCAAAAAAAACTGACGTTTCAAAAAGGAAAACTTGGGAGGGTGATAGATCCTCGAAAAAAGAACTGCCCCACAACCAATCAACATTGGGAAATTATGGAAAAAGAGGAAAAGTGTGTGGGGGTATGAGGAAAAAAGGGGGGGGTGAATGGTAATTTTGGCATAAAAGAAAGAAGGGGGTGAAAGTAAAAGAACATTTGTTGCTAAATGCAGACCATTAAAAAATAGCGGGAAAAGGGGGTAACGAACAGAGGGGTGACTTCAGACTGTGAATTTCAAACGAATTGGAGGAAAGACAAACCCGGACCAAAGGGGCGGGTGCAAAAGCCAAAGAAAAACCTTAACGTTTCAAAAAAAAAATTTTATGGGGGGGCTTCAAAAAAAAAGGACCTGAACAGAAAGTGGGAGGTTCCCACTGGGAAATCAAGTGTGACAACAAGAAATCGTGATGACAGTGGTGCAACGGGCCAAACCTGAGAAAAAATGAAGCCCTGGGTACACAAAGAGAAAAAGATTGGCAAAGGCAAGGGAAATGTAATCCGGAAAAGATGTAAAGAAAAGATTGAGACTGGGGGTTGGAGGGGGCATTAACGGGAGAAGACGATGAACTAAGGGTAGGGCTTGTCTTTTCATAAGAAGGACGAAAGGGAAACACCATGAGGGCCATACCACTTAAAAAAAAAATGGGGAAAGAAAAATGGTTTAAACATCCAACCACAAGAAAACGGAAGGAAAGGTGTGCCAAATGGGGCGAAGAAAAAAAAAAAAAGGGAAAGCAACCCTAGACCGAAGCCTGCTCTACGGCCAACACTAATACTGTTGATCATAACCCTCAACTTCAAGGGGGGGTGGGGGGAAAAAAAAAAAAAACAAAAAGGAAAGATCAAGAGGGAAAAAAAGAAGAAACTCCTACCCGCTTCCCATCAAAGAGGGGGAGGACACGGACGCGGTTAAGGGAGGAAAAATTGGAAAAAAAATCTTCAAAGCGAACAAGGGGGGGGTTCAAGGGGTGGGGGGGGTGGGCATATAATAGTGAGGAGCACCCTTGGAAGGGGAAAAAAAAAAAGGGGGGGGAAACCCTTCAACGATGTAGAACTTTACAGGGCAAAGGTCAAAGAACATCACCGAAAAGCGAAGAAAAAACCAGGGAAAAAGGTGCCTGAACACTAGGGAAAGAAAGTGTCATGAACTGCCTATTAAAACAAGGGGAAGTGCGGGAAAAAAAACCAACATCAAAAGGTGGCAAAAGGGACGGTAAAAAAGGAAGACAATTCACCTTTACATAAGATGAACTGGAAAAGAACCCTGGTGTGAAGAGCCCAACTGAATAACTTCAAGAAGGGGAAATGGGTACAGAGCACGAATCACTGGGGCACTGGAAACACACAAAAAAAAGGGGTTAGACCAGGAAAAAAAAGTAACGACGAACCAAAAACAAAGCCCTTCTAAAAAAAGGAACTGGACAAGTCCGGGAAGAAAAAAAAAGAGTTTGAGGCCAACAAACGTGGCCCTGAAAACAAATCAGGTGAACCGAGAGAATGGAAAAGGGAGGGTGTAAAAAAAATGGGGAAACAAAGGTACTTGTAAAAAATTAAGGGGATTGTGGAGAGGACGGCTTTCTTCAGGACAACGAAAGGCAAAAAAGTTTATGGAAAGTTGGGGGACAAAGAACTCAAAGGAAGGGGCAGAAATTAGAAAGTGCTCTCTCTCAACAAAAACAATAAAGAGGGAGAGAATCTGAAAAAGCGTAAAAAAAAAGAAACGGAGAGGAGGCGCAGGAGTAAAAGAGATAAATTGGTGAGTAGGGAATCACGGCCACGTAAGAAGGAGAAAGAAACGAAAAGTGAAGCGGGGGGTAAAAAAGGAGTGCAAAAAGGTAACGTCAGGGGAAAAATGGAGTCAACGCGGGACGTGGGGGTGCAAGTTTTGCCCCATAAGTTTGGTTGGGGAGAACGGAAAAAAAAAGGTCCTGGCAAAAACCTGGGCAGAAGGGAGTGGGGGATTGGGTTGGGGGAGGTTTGAAAAATGACGTGGGAAATCCAACCCTAAAAAACTTTGCGTGAGTTGCTGAAGCAAAAAGTGCCAGCGTGGTTCCAAAGGGGGGTGAAAAAATGGGAAAAAATTCTCAACGGGTGATAGGGAAAAGGGACGGGAAAGGTGGGAAGGGTAAGGGAGTCCTTCCGCAAAAATCTGTTGGCCACGAAGGAAGGGGGGGGGTTTAACCAACGACAAAAGGAAAAAATGTTTGAAAAGCAGCAAAGAAAAAAAAAAGGAAGTAGGATTCCCGGCTGCCAGTGTCAGGCCAAAAAACGGGTTATCTGAAAAAGGGGGGGTGCGGCGGAACTTGGGTCAATTTGAAAACAGCAGGGGGAGGGGGGGGGGCTATTTGGAAGCAAGAGGTCTACAAAATTTGGGCAAAGACGGTAAGGGAAAAAAAAAAAAACCTAATTCAAATCTAGTGTGCATTCCTTTGAAGTTCAGGGGGGAAAGGTAGGCCAAGTCAAAAACAAGAAAAAAGCAAGGAAAAGATTTGCCGCCAAGAGAGCTTTTTCTTCGTTGTGCTCGGAAGGGAGACAGCCTGGGGGGAGGGTGTGCGGTTTGGCTGGGACAAAATAAAAATTCGTCGCCGGGGTTCTGCATCCAAGAGGTACCTTCAGGGGCAAGGCTGTCGGAGAGTTGGTTGCTCTACTGTGGGGAGTGAGTATAGGAAGGCACACGGGGTCCAAATGAAATTGGGAAAAAATTTTGGGTCTTTTTGGGGGACCGAATCGGGAAAAAACCAAGTGGGACTGCTTTAGAAAACGGAGGAAGGAGTAGTACACAAGACCGGAGGGGGGTCAATTGAAGAATAAAAGGAACGCCCAAAAAAACTTTGAAGGCAGTAAGGGCTTATCACGAATATGAAAGCCAAAAAAATCCAGGAAGGTTGGTGAAAAAAGATGACCAGGCGTCATATATGGGGAATCCAGGGGCAGGGTTGGGGGGGCAGCAAGCAAGAACTTAATTCTCGGTGGGATCTTCCAAAGGGAAATATAAAGATGATGGGTACTTGAAAGGGGAAACCAATTTCCAAGGGGGGGGGGAACCACAGGCTGAGACACACCTAACAAAAAAAAAACGTTTAGGGGTTGGGAATATAGGGGGGGATGGAAGTCGTCCGCCATTGGGTTCCGGGGTGTATTGTCAGGAAAAGGCGTGAAAGGAACCTACTTAAAGAACAAAGCAGAGAAGGGAAGAACAAGCAAACAAAAAACGGGCTTGACGTAAGTGAGAGTGAATAGAAAAAAAGGGGGTATCTTTAAGAAAAAAAGGGAATGTTAAACAATTACTGCGAACAAAACCGACCCAGCACACTCCTGTGGAAAAAGGGAAAAAAAACGATAAAAAATCAACACAACAAAGGAGGAGGGAAAAGGAAAAAGAAGGATATCAAAAGTTTTCAAAAGGAGGGAAAGGAAGAAACGTGAGGAATGGGCTATCAAATAAAGGGGGGATATGCAAAAACTCTGGGGGGGGAGAAACTTAAAAACCGTAAAAGGAAGAAAAAAAATGGCCGTATAAAGGCAGAAGAGGTGCAGAAAATGATTGGGTAATTTCAAAGAAAAAAGGGAAGGGAGACAAACCCGGAACAAATTCGACATGCGGCAAGACACAGAGAAAACCTTTCTATAGGGGGCTCAGAGGAGGGGTGGAAAAAGGTGAAAGACGTAAAAGAAAGTTACATAAGCTAGTTATTAAGACAAGGGGGGGGTAATCCAAAACTATACAAAAAAGGAAGTTGCCTGCGGGGAGTACACAAAGAAACGAAAAAAAGATTCCCAGGTTCGGAAAAGAGGGACAAGATTTAATCCGCGGGGGGAGAATTGGTTGTGGCTTGCCCGTGGAGAGCAATATGGTAAGTGTGGGGATCCTGGGAATACAACCCAACCAAAGAGAAACGGAAACGAGTGAGGGCAACCGGCCGCGTCGGCAAAGAAACGCAGGCACCGTAAAGCGAAAATGCGGTTTGGCCGCAAAATTAAAAAAAAAAAACAGGGGAAATAAAAAGGGGGGACAGAATAGAGGGGAACAAAAAATCTCCGAACTGATCAGACTGGAACAGAACGTGGGGATACTCCTACTCCAGCAGGTACAAAAGAAAAAGGGGTTCTGGTTTGCGCACAGCCAAACCCCACTAAGAGAAAGACAAAAACTCAAGCAGAAAAAGTCAAACAAACTCGTCTTTGCACGGCGGGACCTTGGGAGGGTTGAAGCGGACGTAAATGGAAAAAATTCAAAACCAATTTTGCAGGGTGGGAGTAAAAGGGCAAACGGAAAAAAAAAGGTGTAATAGTTGGCAAAAGTAGGAAAACGAGTGGGTCAATAACCTTGGGGGAAAAACAGGGAACGTACCAACCTCAACGCCACGTCAGAGAAGTAGGAAGACTTTAGGAGGGAAAAGTCATTACCGAAGGGTGGAAAAGTTAACTTTCCGTGAAAAACAGCAGAAGGGGGGGGGGGAAAAGATTAGGGACAAAAAGGTAAGAAGGTGGCACCGGGGAAAAAAACGGGAAAGGAAAAAAGGGGAAAATTAGCAACGGAGGAAAAGGAAAGAAAGGGGTCCCCACATGGAGAAAAGGAAGAAAGGGTCCCGGGCCCCCTGAAACTGGGGCAAGGAAACAGTGGTGGGACCCTGCCCACGGAAATTCAAAAACAAGACAAAAAAAAAAAAGAAAAATCCCTTGACAGAAAAAAGGACAAATTACAAGTCCTCGAGAAAAAAAAAAAAAAAGGGGGAAGGGGAGGGAACACAACGTGGAAAACATACCACTAAAAGAGCAACTGAAAAAAAGGGCCATCGCACAGCCGTATTGAAGGGCAAAAATATATGCACACAGAACGGTCCAATTTAGGAAGGTGGAAAACAGAAAGGGACTTTTCACGTTAATAAGAAAAAAGGGATGTATTGAACGTGAAGGAAAGAAGAAGTGTTTTTCTATGGGTTAACTTAGCTAGAATCAACGGGAGATGAGGAAAAGAGCAGTCATAAACGGGGATTTCCTGGAAAGAGAAAGAGAAAAAAAAAAAAGGGGGTGGTGACTGTGAAGGGGAAAGAAAAAAGAACATATGCCCGGTACCCAAATATAAGAAAAAAAAAAAGTGGGAGTTTCCCAGCCCCAAACTGAAGTGGGGTAAAGGAGAGGACAATTAGGGCTTTTGAGAGGAGGAAAAAGGACATCCAAAGGTCGGGTTCATTTAAACGGGTGGGGGTTGCCCAATAGGGGAAATGGTCTCAGGAGGCCTGTGGCCGGGGGGTTGGCGGAGTGATTTTTCATTTGGGTACGGGGATGACGTCACGGCACTAAAAAACCTTTACGAAGGTGGCCTCACGGAAAAAAAACAAAAGGTAGAGGGAGGGGAAAGCAGGGGGAAAGTCGGTGAATACAGAACAGCAGGGGAAGGATGGAAGGCATGAAGGTGCAAGCCAGAAAGAAGGAGGTGAGTTTCAAGGAAGGGATTCGGGGGGGGAACAAGACCTCTGGGGGGGGGGGGAAAAAATCAGGGGTGGGGGTCCAACGCAAAAGGGGAGGGGGTAACAAAGGAAAAGAATGACTGGATTGAACCACGACGTGAAGTTTCCCAAAGGGGCAAAGAAAAGGGACTGTATGGAGGGGGAGTCCCGGAAAAAAAAAAAAGGGTGAAATGCTTGGCAGACGTTTGGAAGGTTGGGTTCTGAAATAATCGTGCCGAAGTTGGCAGAAAGCTGAAAAAAAAAAGGCATAAGCAAGAATTCGCAACAAGATGCAAAACGCGAAAGGGGGCAGCCTTGTATTCTTTTGGGGGTGCAAAGGGCAACAGCTGGCAAAAAAAAAAGAAAAAAAAACCAGGCCAAGCAGCAACGGGGACAAGGGGGGACACGTCGGCCGCGCAAGGAAAAAAATTGTGGAAAACAAGCAGTTCGGAACACCTCAGGTGGAAGGGTTACTTACAGGGTTCACCATTTTGATGGAGAAAGTCCCAAGACAACAGTTTTGAGGGCGGGGACGTCAACTGGAAAAAAATCTCAAAAAATTGGTTTGCCGGAAAAAAAAAAAAAAAAAAAAAAAAAAAAAAAAAAAAAAAAAAAGGGGAAAAGGGGCGGCAGGGAGAGGGTTTGGCTTCAAAACCTTTTGGGTGATTAGTCTAAACAACTTTTGGGAAAACCCCTGGGAAAAGAACTGGGAGGGGTCGTTCTGGACGTTGGGGTGTCGGGGAATCAAGCAACCATTTTTGAAAAGCTTGGGGGGGAAGCGGGTTTTAAATAAAGTCACGGAAGGCACGGGAACCGAAAGGGGAGGGCCGTCAACTAAGAAAAATACGGTGACTCAGGAACAGAGCACACTAAAAAAGTTGTATGAGTCTTCTGATTGGAACCGAAAAAGGAAAACAGGAGCGTTGATTGGCCTGGCCAAAAGGAAACAGAGAAGGGAAAAACGGGGGGGGGGCTGGTTGTGTGTTAAAGTCAGCAAGAAGCTGCAGTCTATTGGAACAGGCCCCCCAAAAGAAAAGAGGAATCCGCGGGGGTGGCGAAGTGACCAAGAGCACAAGTTGTTCCCATTTACCAGGAAGGTGACTGGGGGGGGGGGACAACCAGAAGTCTTTTAGGGGGGGGGATGGCTTGGAAGACTCACCCGAAGTGGGGTGACACATTGGTTGTTATGTCAAGGATCGGGGGGAAAAAAAAAACACAGGGAAGTGTGAACACAGCAGCCGGTGAGTAGAAAACTCTCCTGGGACGTGAAGTGCGGGGGAAGCCAATAAAAAAGTACTCTGTAAAACCTTTAAAAGAAAAGGGTGCAGGGACCAAAATTAAAAGGGGGCGACCCAAAAACTGGAATGACAGAAATAATGGAAAACGTGATAGTCAGAGAGAAAAAACAAAAAACGGAGGAGGAAAAGCGGGAGAAGAGGAAAAGGGTCAAACAAAAAAAGGATGGTTCAGCAGACGTGGGCGCGGAAGGGGGTCAAAGATAATGGTGGAGAATAAATTGGAAAGAGATTTCCATTAAGAATCAGAAAATGGGAAATACCCACAGAAAAATCCTTGGTAAGAAAAAGTCGGGGGGAAAGGGAACAGGAATTTGATTCAACAATAAAAAAGGACCAGGAACGAGTGAAAGATAAAAAACCCTAAAAGTGACAGGATGTTGTCACGCGGACCTTTAAAATGGAAGGGGGCGTTGCGCAAATCCGCTTAAACAAGAATCTGTTTAAACCGGGGGGACGGGGAAAAACGGGGGTAATGAAAGATGCTGGGGTTCGGAAAAGAAAAGGCCAATTCACAGGTGTTAAAGAAAGGGGAAAGGTGGGAAAAAGTTCAGCTTTAATCAGAGGTCTCACGTGTGGTGTGTGGAAGGTCCGGCGGGGGGGGATAAGGCTAGACTAAATAAAAGGTGTAGGTTTTGTCCATGGGAGAAAAAAAAACGTAAAAGAGGGGGGGGGGGGGGCGGGGTTGACCAAAAAGAAAAAAGACGGGGAAAATACTCCCATTCACAAGGAAGTTAAAGAGAAAAGGTGTGGGAAATCACCGAAAAAAAAAAAGAAAAAGGGAAGTACCAGTGGGGTGACAAAGTGGGGGGACTGCAACAAAGTTAAAAACAAATAGAAACTAAACAAGGAAAAGTGAGAAAAAAAAAAAAACTTGACAAAATTGGTGATGTGGAGGGGGTCGTCCCCCGCAAAAGAAACAGAAGCTAACCGAAGCGACAACTCCGAATCG
>Ga0179593_1311030_pt1 | contig 10381 bp, 14 predicted proteins | sample CZODoug2_1_08_16_FD_185931 | JGI IMG/M metagenome (GOLD analysis project Ga0179593, IMG submission 185931) | Vadose zone soil fungal communities from Angelo Coast Range Reserve, California, USA - CZODoug2_1_08_16fungal (PacBio error correction) | ecosystem: Environmental > Terrestrial > Soil >...
AACGCCGAGAGGTCTTGAGCCGGGGTGCCAATGTGAAAACTTAGACTTCAAACGGAAAGAAAAGAAAAGGCCGCCTACCGCTGCAAAGTGGAAAGTTTGGTACCAGGCCAAATAAGAGGGGGGGGAACGCGAAGGTTGCGGAATGGGCACCCCCGCAATTTGAACTACCAGGTTAAAGGGAAGAGTGCGCGACCGGGGGAAAAAAAAATAAAATCTTGCTGGTTGTGGGGCAAGAAGTACCTCGAAAAAGGCGCTGGGGGACAGCAGGTGGTTGGTGTGCCGATTCAGGGGGAGAAGAGCGAGGACAGCTCTGGTGGGGTGTCTGACTGATAAGAGGAAGCGCTGCACGCGGGTGGGGATTTTGTGAAAAGGGCATTACCTTGACTGGCGGAACACGCAATAATGGGGGGGGGGGATGGAATATATGACGAAAGAATCCGTGTGAAGGGGGAGGGGATTAATGATTGGGCAGGAAAAGAAAAGCGTCGTGTCAAGGGGGGGGCGGCGCGGTCCCCACAGAGGCAACGCTGGAACTAACTTGGGTCCTTCCGGATTCAAAGACAAAACAAGTAAAAGGGGGGGGGAAAAGCAAAAGGGGGAGAAGTGGGGACTTGGTATAACGTAACACAAGAGCCTTGTGTACGGGGGGGGATGGGACGGAAAAAATTAAAGGTGTTTTTCGACTGGGGAGATGAAAAACGTGGTGGTTGTGAACCATCTGCTTAAAACCAGCACGAAAGGGGGGTTGTGGAAGGGGGGGGGGTTGGTCCGAGGGTTCTACCCGAGGGGGAGCAGAGAAACCCTTTGTAGAGTGGGGGAGCCGAGTGAGCTAAGTTATTACGTAACTTTAACAACTGGAGGTGTTACACAAGGGATGTCCTGAGGGGGGGCGAACGGGCTGCTCCGCCCAGGAGAGGGAAGGGAGATTTAACGTGTCCGGCCCATGGGGGGCACACGGAAGTTGTTTTTGGTGGGTTTGTCCGTTTTTTCAAGGAAAGTGAAAAAGAAAAAAAAACGAGGTTAAGGCAGGTGGAGCGGCCGGAGGGGGGTTTCCGTGGAAATATGTGTGGGGTTTTCAACCAGTGGGGAAAAGGACAAAAAAAACGATCAGACAGGAGCCGCCCGCCCATTCGTGGGGGGGATCAAAATCAAAAAGGAAAAGAAAGACATCTCGAGTTGGGGGGGGGAAAGAGGAGGACTGGGGGGGGGATACCACCGCGGGAACGCCCACAAAAGTAAAAAATAATGGATCCCACAATATACACAAGAAAAAAAAAAACAACCAAAAAAAAACCAAAAGGAAGGGCATGGGGAACACTTGGGGGGGGGGATGGGGGCTTGACTATAAAGCTGAATAGCCAGTTCGCGGGCCGTGATATCGAAACCTGTGTTGGGTTTTGTGCGGGCCAGCCTGGGGGGTGCCGCGGTGCGGGGGGTGGCCGGTAGGGGGATGTTGCACAAAAATGGCAGAAAGAATTGGCACCCTCCAAAGAAAAAAAAAAAAAAGAACAAACCTCAATGCAAAGGAGAAACCGAAAATATGGGAGCACAAAGAGGCGAAGGGGCGGGGAACCCGGAAAAGCGTTTGTGGGGACAGGGGCGAGCCCAACAAAGGGTTCAACGTGGGGGGAGAAGAATACAAGGGGCGAGGGCCTGCTGGAGAGGGGAGGGGCGCAAGAGGAAAAAGGGGATTAATGGAGGGGGTGGGGGGCTCAAACAAGAAAAGTGGCGTACGGTGACGGGGACGGAACGGGAAGGGAATACAAAAAAAAAGTCATATATGAAAGTGCACAAGCTTAGGAATGTAGAGGAAAAAAATGACCAACCAGAATCAAAAACGGAATGAAAAGAATCTCACGCAAGAGAGGGGGACCCTCAGACAAAAGTTATGTATAGATAGGGGGAGGGGTCCTTGGGGGGCGAAGGAAAATAAAGCCGATCAAGGGGGGGGGGGGTTTAATGAATTTTTGGGGCGGAACATGCGATGGTCTGGTGAGAAAAGGGTAGTTCAAACATCCCCCACAAGATACCTTGGGAGAGGGACGTGGAACCACGGGGGTACTGGAGGGAGGGGAACAAAGTGAAGGATGGGGAAGAATGCCAACAAGATATTAGGTGGCAATGCTATGAAAGAAAAAAAAAAAAAGGGGAGAATATGATTTCATACTCAAGGAAAACCTTCTTTCAGCTGTAATAAGCGGACCCAAGGAAACATCAAACAGAGGGCAATTAGAGGGCGGGGGGACGGAAACGAAAAAAACCCTACCCGCCAGGGAAAACTGAAATGGGCAAAAAAAAAGGGTAGTATACTTTCAGAAAAAACAAGCAAAATGAACGGAAGGGTTGCAACAGAGGGCGCAATAGAAAAAAATTGAAGGACGGGATAAGGTTGGTTGGCGTCACTCGAAGGACAAGTCAGAGGGGCAAGGTATTCGAAATTGGGCGTAAACCACCAGCAAACTACAAGAAAACACCACAGGAAAGCATGGAAAAAAAAAATACCAGGGGAGCCGCGGGCCTGATCAAAATGGGCCTCTTGTTTTGTCTCAAACCCAGAAGGTTTGGGGGGGAAAATGACTCTCAGGGACAACAAACAGCTGTCAGGGCGCTCCGGGGACACCTATTGATAATATCAGTCAAACGTAAAGGGGGGGGCGAAAATAAAGAGACAATAAGAAACGCGCCAGCAAAAAAAACAAAAAAAAAACAAACCATGAAATTAAAGGGGGTACTATTTCGACTAATGCAGCAATCAAAAAAAAAAGCATAACCGGGTGGTGGTAAAGAACATGATCTTCAACGGAGGGGAGGGAAAAAAACAAAGGAAAACCGAAACAAATCCGACAGGATAACTATTGGTGGGAAGAACCATGGAGCCAGGCACAAGTGCACGGGCTTGTGGGCAAAAGCAAAAAAAACACCACGACTAGGAACGCTTAAACCTCTGATGTTCAGGGGGAATAAAAGGACACTTAAAAAAAGACCAGAACGGTACTCCCTATGGGGGAAGACGAAGCGAAGAAGCAATCTCCACAAGCCTTGGAAAAAAAAAGAAGGGGGGAGACTGGGGGTTTCACAGTGAAGAATAGGGGATACTAGGAAAAAAAAAACACCACATAACGAATTAGACATTTAAAAGACAATAAAACCGGACTAAAGAGATAACAAAAAAAAAAAAAAAAAAAAGAAACGACAGCAGAAGAAAAAATCCACTGTGAGACGGCCCCCCAAACGAAAAGGAGGAGAAAGAACAACATTCAATTTTACAGGGTAAAGTACATCTTCTAGGCGGCAGGACCAAAGGGGGGGTGGTCACTTATAGCTGCGACACAGCAGACCCGACCAGGGTCTTGAAAAGCGAAAACCGATATCCCGGATTCTTGAGTATTCTATCCCAGACAATCGCGGTCATTCAAGCCGAACGAAAAAAGAACCAGCAACCACGAGGAATAAGCCGGACGCCTGCCCAAACCAGCCCCGTCGGCAATGGGCAGCGCCCAGCCATAAACCGTCTAGTGAAAGGCAACAAAGGGAAGGGGGGTACGTGTGGGAAACAAGAAAGAAGTGTAAGGGGGGAACGAGGCCTGCAGCTTTCCCATAAAACGAGGGAACCAACGCCGGGAGGGAAGAAGCCAAAATGAAGATGCGGTCCCCATCACCTGAAAAGTTGGGTGGGCAGGACAGGCGCACATCTTGAGCCCAGGAAATGGGGGACCAAAGGGCAAGAAATCGGAAAAGGGTTATCTAAACAGAAAAACAAAGAGGCTGAGTAACCAGTGCCAGCCCCTATGGGCCTTCACTGGACTTTTTTAAAAAAATGGTCTCAAATGTTATCGCTCGCCTGACGAACGGAAATGAAACGGGCGACCCTTCTCGGTGGGGAAGGAGGAAAAATAGGTATGGATTGGGGCCCATTGTTCCCAGTGTGTGTTATCTGGGGTTTATCAGAATAGCGGGGTCCCGTCTCGAAAACCTCGTGGGGGTCAAGGTGTGAAGGGGATCATCCTCTCTACGGAAAACTGGCTTGCTCTTTTGAGGATGGGGGGGGAGGGGGAATTAGGGGAAAAAAGGCAAACGGGAAGAAACGGGAAAAAAGGGAGGATACGACAAAGCGGAATTGGGTTCATGACAGTCGAGGGAAATTGACTGGGGGGCATTGGAAAAAGGGGGGGGGGGAAGAAGTACAGAAAGAAGGAAGTGGGACCGATTTACCTGTGGAGATGAGGGTGCGGGCGGTTAAAAAGGGCCCTGGTCGAAGGCGCTGGAAAAAATAAACCTTGGGTGGGAAGAGGCAAGACCGGGGGAAAGGAAAGAAAAACCAAGGGGACCAACTGTGCTAAGAGTTTGGGGTCAAAAGAAGGAGGGGGTTCACGATTCAAATAGGAGGGGGGTCTCATGTTCTTCTGGGACACAGTTTGTGTTCAAGGAAGGAGGAACGGGGGTTTTTATGTCCTAGGGTTGAAGAGACAAACGCTTCATGGTATCGTGGTCGACGATCTTAATGAATTAGGGGAATCGACACGATTGGAACCAATGTTTGTCACCGGTGAGCCGGGCTCTCGTTGGGAGGGAAACGTGCCGCCCTTTGGGCATTCAAAAGGGGGTTCCTTAGTGAAAGAAAGGGCAGCGATGGAGCGGGGAGAGGGGGCCACGTTGTTTGGTGTCTTCGGAATCAAAAAAGATCAAAGCCACAGGTCAGAATCGGGAAAGACATGAAAAAATCAGTCGAGTTGGGGTGGGGGGGGGGAAGGAAGGGTTTAAAGGGACGGGGGTGGGCCGAGGGGGACAGGAAAACTCATGCATTCAACAAAAAGTGGAAATGACGGGGGGGGGGGGGGGGGGAGGGGGACTGGGATAAGTTTACGGATTGGTACTTGGAGAAACCGGGGGGGTTAACCCAATCTGTCCAGAGGATTGAGGAAAAGTCTGGAGTGTACAGTTTGACTTCAGCACAGAATCAGGCGAAACCAGAAGAAGATAAGGGCGTAGAACAAAATGATGGTTTTGGGGGTGGTTGACGAAAAGAAGCCACCAAAACCAAGGGGTCGTGTGTGGCCACCGGAAAAAACAGCGTGTGTACCGCTTGGCACGTATCGGGGGACTGTTTCTTGGAGTGGCCTTGATCATCGCAAGCAGGCCAAAAAAAAAAAAACTGGATGTCAAAGGGCGTGGGAGGGGGCTGGAAGAAGCTTGGGGTGAAAGGCGGAAAGGAAAGACTCACCAAAAAGCAGCCGGGACCATGACCGGTAGTCATTCTCTAGTCTTTCCAACTCTATCCCAGTGTTAGTATCGGAGCGCAGGGGTTTTTTTTGAAGGTACCATATCAACCAAAGATAAAGTTGGTGTAAGGGAATGGGTTGGGGGGGAAACTGATGTCAAAGAAAGGTTTACTGGGGGTAGAAAATAATCAGCTTGGTGAAAAAGGAGGGGCTTTGAGGACGGGATGCATGTAAAAAAAAAAAGTAGTGGTCAAAGGACAAAAACAGAAGGAAGAGTATGCACCAACAGGACGAACTAAAAGCAACAAAAAATGGAGGAGGAAAGAAGAGATTTAATCCTCTTAAAAAAAAAAAAAGGAAAGGGACGGCCATAGCAAACGGACGCCCATCAAAGCAAAAAGAAACGCAAGGATCAACCCTGGTGAAGGATTTTACTCAACCGACCACGCAGGGCAGGGGGAACGCAAAAAAGGAATTACCCACCGATTCGGAGGGTCCTAAAAAAAAAAAAGACACGAACTGGGGGGCCTCCTTCAAAGTTTGTGTTGTTTGGGTCCCCCATTGGCGAATTAGCGACGTGCCTAAACAGGTGGGGGGGACGGCAAGAGTCAAAAAAACAATTTCAGGCTGCAGGTTCCACCGATGAATTGGACGGGGAACGAAAAAAGCACTAACGAAAGGGACTTCAACGAGAAGCACTCCAATAAAGCACAAGATGCCGCGGACAACACAAGCGAGAAAAGGACTTGGATTTCTAAAAAAGAACCGGGTCACGAAAAGAAACCGTTCACCACCTCTGGGGGAAAGGGGGAATCTCCAGCGCGATGGGGTCCTCTCGGGTTGGTCTGGAAAGCTGGGCCTCTAAAAAGTGAAAATAGAGAAATGGGGGACACGACAATCCTAGGAAAACAAGGGCCAAAAAAAAAAAAAGGGGGCCGCCAACACCAAAAAGGAAGAATATGAAAGGCAGGCAATTAAGAAATAATCGCAAAGCAAACAACAAAGAAGGATGCATACAGGGGGAAGGACCACTTAAGTAAAAAAGCATGGCCACACATCAAAGTAACCATCAAAAAGGGACACCAACTCCGATGAGACCGATTTCGGGGGGGGTCAAAGAGATTGTAGGGGCAGGAGAATGGAGGTCGGGGGAAATGAACAGAAAAGATCACAAAGAACGACACGAACGGTCAACCAAGGACAAAGATTTTGGAGTGGGAAATCGAAGAGGTAAAAACCGGAAGGTCAAAAGAAAGGGGGATCCCGACAGTTTATACTCGTAGAAGACGAAAGGGAGCCGGGGAAATCACAACCAGAGGGCAAAGGTGTTGGTCACTAAGGAAATAGGTCAAGGACTAAGGGGAGACCAACACAACAAGCGCTTAAATCTGAGAGGGGGAGAAGGAAACAAAACAATGTGAGAAAGGAGAGGAACAAACAAACTAAAAAAGAAGAAAAAGGGAAAGAAAAAAACGACGACACAAAAAAAAAAGAAAAATTTTGGGGTCACGTCCCTAACAAAATCAAAGGTTTGTTCGGTTGCACTGGTAAGAGAGGGGGGCTCAGAAGGAAAAGGTGTTCAAAAAGACGCCTGCAAGGAGACGCCCCACATATTCAAGAATAGAAGAATTGTCTGAGGGTAGTAATAACACTCACCAATCCTTCCGGAGTAAGAGGGGAAGAAACCGCAACCGCCCGAACTCTCCAAGTAAAACAAGGAAAAAAAGCGGACAACCCATATCAAAAAGGTCGGCTTAACAATGGGGAAAGAGTCACACATCAAAAACCAGGCATGGTGTAAAGACAGCATCATGTTAGGTGATGGAGGAAAAAAAAAAGAGGTTCAGGAAAGAAGATGGGAATAACATAGTGGTCCGCAAAGGAACAAGGGGGGCACCTGCAACGAAAAAGGGACTGCAAAACTCCTAGAAACTACTGCAGAAAGTACGCCGGGGGTAGATCAATCAAGTTCGCAACGAAGTAACATGGGGGGGGTTTAAAAAAAGTGAAGGGAAAAAATCAAAGGACTCCTTCGGCAAGATTTTAGAGGAGCAAAAAAAACAAAAAGGGATGAAGGGGAAAAAGAGGAGATAACTGGGTCCGAAGCCTGTCGGAGTTGGGGAAGTTAACGTGGGGGGGGGTAAAACATTAGGAAATGCTAAAAAAAGGAATGAAAAGCTGGGACAAAGGGCGGTGGGGGGGAAGTTCCTAACCAAACAGAATTCGGAACAAAGGGGGGGACCGGAAGGGGGAAAAACGATTGTCAAACGGAGGGGGGGGGGGAAAATCGATGAAAAGATAGGAAAACGAACAACTAAAATTTCCTTTTTTTGGTCAAGAGGCCTCCAAGATTATGATGGAAAGCTTTTTTTGGTTTCCAAAATGACAAATTGACGAGAAAAAGAAACTAGGACAAATCTGGGGGCGGTCGAAATAAAGCTGGGGGGAGCGCAATTGGTTGAGAGGGGGGGAATGTTTTTGGAAATGGACGGAAGCTAGGGGGAGTTGTTAATTAAAGAAGACGAAAAGAATCAACGGGGGGTCTATTTGGTAGGAGGCTGCATCTCTGGCCGGGGTGTGGGTGGGGGGCGGGAGGGCTTCCGGAGGGGGAAAAAAAAGACGATGGGACCAATAAACCTGGGTGAAAAAGGGGACAGCATAAAAGAAGACCTATGGGACCAGGAACAGGGGAAAACTCGGGCAGTTGGAGAAAAGGGGGGGGGGAAAAAGACTTTGTTCGGGTCAAAACAAACGGTCGGGTCAAAAGGGGCCGGGAAAAAAAAAAGGGGGGAAAAAAGTGGTATATGGGGCGTCGTTGGGTGGGGGGGGGGGTGTCAGGAGGGCGGCTCACCGTGTTAAAGGTGGGAGAAGGGGGCTACAGAGAGAATAACGCGTACTGGGGGAGTTGGGCGCCGGATGGAGACACTAGGGAAAGATGACAGCGGGGGGGAAAAAAGGGATGCCCACGTTTCACTAAAAGGGATCCGGGCATAAGAAAAAAAACGGGGACATGAAGCAGCAAGGTTCCCCGAATGTGTTTTGGACAATGGGTTTTGGTCTAGGGGTTTTCAATGCGATTAAAAATAAATCGAGCGCTGGGGGTAAGAGGGGGACGTGAAGGGGGAGGTGTTTTCTGTGGAAAAAACAGGGAACCCCTGATGAAAAAAACAACAAATGAAGAAGGAAAAAAGGGGGCTTAAAAGGACGCGGGGGGGAGGAAAAATTTGAGATCGGAGTTTGGGGACATTACTGGGTAAGGGAGGTGGGTGACGAAAGAGACTCGACGCCAGGAACAAAACCAAGGGGGGGGGGACACCGGACGGCCATGGGGGGGGTTTTTTGGGAAAAAAAAAAAACCGGGGACAGGGAAAGGATGTTCCAGAAGGAGCCTGCACGTGAAAGACTCACCAAGGGGGTGGTGTTGGGTCTTGACGCCTAGTGGGCCTTGGGGGAAAGGAAAGTGTAATATTTTGAACTCCAGGAAATCTTTTAAAAAAAAGGAAAACCGACGAGGGAGACAGTCAGAGAAAAAAGGGGATAAAAGGGGAAAAGAGGGGGTGTGTTACTGGAGGCAAGGGAAAAAAAAAAACGGGGTGGGTCGGGGGCGAAAATATCGTTTCCGCAACTGGCGAAGGGGGGGGTGGGGGGGGGAGGAACGCACGGGATCGGGTTAGGCTTGGAGGGAAACCGTCCTATATCCCAGGGGCGTAACGTTGTCCGGGGGGGGGAAAAACGCTGAAAGAAAAGAAAGTCAGAGGGGGAGAAATGCAAAAAAGAACCTTTAAATAGGGGAGCGCCAAAAGAAAAACCAAAGAGCCGGGGAAAAAAAAACCGAGAAAAAGCGCAAAGGTTCCCCCTCTTAACTTTCTTATGGGAGGGAAAAAATACTGGAGGGGTTTTGGTGTGGAAAAAATCAGAAGGAAATCTTGTGGGGAATGGAATTGGGGGGACCGGAGGAGGGAGGAACGTTGACAGGAGGGGGGTTAAAAAAGAAACATCGGACTTGTAGGCGTGGAAACCCGATATTCTTATTGTCGACTGTTTAGGATGGGGGGTCAGGGATATTGGGTTGGTAAAAACGGCCTGATATCCCAACAGGAGAGAGGCATCTAAAGAGTATTCTGCCTCGAACATAAAAAATAAAAGGTGAGAAGAATGGATAGAGCATAATATTAAAGCCTGTCTTTAGAGAGAAAAAAAAATATCCGGGTCAAGAGAACATAACAGTTCCCCGGAACGGACCATACCCGGGGAGTGAAGGGGGTATCGCCGGAAAACTAAAAAAAACGAGAAGAAGGCAAATTTGAAAAAAAGGTGACGATGGAAAAAAAAAAAGAGACAGGCTCTATGAAAAAGACGACGGGGAAAAGAAGGGAAAGTCTGGGGAATCAGGGAGAGAAAGACCTTAGAACACCACGGTTTGTGGGGACGTGCAGACTAAAACGTCACTGCGGGAATTCACCTATGTATTGAAAGGATTTAAATCTCCCGGGAAAAAGAAACGACCTCACCGAGGGAATGGGAAAAATCAAGAAAAAGGGTAACGCTTAAATGACAGCAGTGTAAAGGACCCTGACTTTATCCGACAAAAGAAAACTTTGGGTTGGGAGGGGGACAATGACGGATAAAAGAACAAAAGATGAAACGGTGTTACTCACAAAAGAAAAATCGCTAATTGGGCCTAGTCGTGGGACTAAGAAAAAAGGAAGCGAATTAAAATATGAATGAAAGAAAAGACCAACGGAGACGGCCAGAAACCTCAACAACAAAAAGAAGAGCCGGGAATTAAGGAGAAGTGCGAATCAAAGAAAAAGCAACCAAAAAAAAACAGGGGTCATCCCACGTTAATGAAAAGAGGATGGTCTCTGGGGGAACCCACTCCAGCTTCCTCAAAGGAAAAAAACGAAAAACACTAGAAAGATTGAGAACCGCAAAATGGCCCGGACTCAAAAAGGGGCGGATAGTTTCCTGTGAAGGAAAGCTGAACACCAGGAAAAAGAAAAGCTAAAAAAGGCTGGTAGGGAAATAGGAAGGAAAACTAAGAGACAAACCTGCATCCAGCGTGAAAGCGAAGATCATCCACCAGAGAAAAGTGACCAGGAAAAGCCGGGAAGAAAAGGGGTTTTCACCAGGTGGAAAACCAGAATGGTTCAGAAATCAAA
>Ga0179593_1443037_pt1 | contig 10381 bp, 8 predicted proteins | sample CZODoug2_1_08_16_FD_185931 | JGI IMG/M metagenome (GOLD analysis project Ga0179593, IMG submission 185931) | Vadose zone soil fungal communities from Angelo Coast Range Reserve, California, USA - CZODoug2_1_08_16fungal (PacBio error correction) | ecosystem: Environmental > Terrestrial > Soil >...
GAATAGCTCAAAAGGGAAGCGATTTGAGGGCAACCACCGACCCGTTCAACGATCACCTTCTAATTGACCCCGCGCGTGAGAGTATGGAAAGAGACCGGGTGAACAGAAAAACCTCCTTTCAAGAGCCAGACCAAGAAGAAAAGGAGAAAACCGAACATCGTCCACGCAAAAAGAATCTGGTACTGGCCAACTAAAATGAGTGGGGGGGGAGTCAAGTGAAACCTGACCAATTGAGAATACCGAGACTAGAACGAAAAAAAGTATCAAAAGAACTGGACAGACTTTCCCGGAAACGACACGCCGAAACACAAAAAAACAAAAAAGGGGAAAAAAAATGCCTCCGAAAGGACTCGTAACCAGTAACGTAACATCTCCTACCACTCAACAAAACATAAACAAACGGAGACCAAAATGCAAACCCAGGGCGTCCTCAAACCGCCCCGGCCCCACAACCTCACATCCTTTTACCACTTAGTTGAGGAGGAGGAGCAAGACCAATCGGGGGGGTTGGTGTGTTTAACTCTGGTCTAGGAAGGCACATGCGGACAATCTCAACTCGTAGTCCGACGTCCAGGGAGAATGAATCACTAGACCAGCAGAGAAACAAAAATTAAGGTCAGGTTAGAGTGCCCCTACGAGAACGAGGGCGTAGGGGTCACTACGAAGATTAGGGGATAGCCAGCGACCAAGTCTGCTATCAACTGGGAACCGAACAAGGCCCCCAGAAGACCCTTTTCTGGCGGAGGTACGCGAAAAGAAAAATACAGGGGACTAAATGCAAACCGACAAACTAAAAGAGAAAAAGGATGATCTTCGCGAGTATGACAAAAAAGACGGAAGCAACCCAGTAAAATCAAGGGGAGGACCTTCTTGGGGCAGCGGGAGACGGTTTTTGAAAAAGGATACACGACTTAGGGGGCTTCCGAAGGAGGAGAGAAGGGGCACAACGTGCGTTTAAAAACCACGCAAAACTACGGTACGCAACAGAGGTGGGAACACCATATGGTTAGACCAAAGCGAAACTTGAAATACCATAAGGACAAACTGGGGAAAATCCCACCGGGATACACATCTTGAATTCCGGAACCACCCGGCTATCGGTATCGAAAAAGACACCCAAAAGCCCTGGGGCTGGGGGGAGGGGGGACGTTCTACGGTGACGGGGTGGTCGGGTACCAACACCTTGAAACCCACGGGGGACAGTCTGTACTTGTCCACTGTCTGGGGAGAATACAAGGCATCTAAAAAGTTGAGAACAAAAAAAGGAATTGACGTCGCGCTCACCAAAATGGTCATCAGGCCAACCGGTGCGAGACACCGCAAAGGAGTGCACTCTTCAGGGGAGCCTTGGTGATAATTAACTGGGGAAAACCGAATTCACTAAAAAATCCATCGTTCGGGAAGCAACCCAAGAAAAAAAAAAAAGGGGCAACTACCTTGCCCCGACAAGTTAGAAAACTGGGAACCAACCAGTCCCACAGGTTCTCCTACTCGCCGAACGCGTACAAAAATACGACAGCCATTTAATGGAAAGTTGGTGGGGTCACTCAAAAAAGAAGAAAGAAAGGCTCTCCAAATCCAAGGTACCAGAGAAAAAGAAACGGGTTTTGAAAAGAAAAAGAGCTGACGAGTCAACTTGAGAACGAGGGGGTGAACCTCCAAACTCGGGAAACAAAAACAAAGGGTGACGGCGAGAAACTAAGGGGGGGGGCAAGACCTACTGTCGGGGGGACCATTACAAAGGGGAATAACAGGTCCCGTACTTCCATTCATGTATAAACTCCGGGTGATTGCCTGGGGTCAAGTTCCCCAAAATCAAGGTAAGGTTACGGAGAAAAGTGACCACATACAAGCCCGGGGATAGACATTTCTACCAAAGTAAAAACACACTACTATACAAGCTCACGCTGAGTGAGCGTCTGGAAACCACCGGAGTAAACAGAAAAGTCAATGCACGGAACCAAACATGGCTCCGCCGACGCATAAAAAACGCTAACAACAACTAGTTGTTGGTTAAGCCGAACGTGTTTTTTCAAAACTCTGTGAAGTTTAAACATACAACCAGGCGATTTGCAACTCAAGAAAGGCTAGATACAGTCCCCACCGGTACACGCCCGTTACGGAGGTATAACGGGGTACAAAGTTCCAAACACCCTGGAGGCAATGTCCAGCACGAAAATTCCGGTCTTTTGGACGCCCACCTCAGGGCCACCTTCAAAGTTCAAAATTCTTGGACTCAAAAAAGAAAAAAGGGAAGCAACAGCGCAGTCCGGGTTGGTGGGGGGGGTTTCTCCCACACTCGAACAGGGGACGAAAAGGGAAAAACCAGAGATTATGTTCAAAGCGGATTCCGGAGCAAGAGGAAAAAAGGCCCATCGTCCTCTGTATTACTTTGGGGGCCCAGGTGGTTGAAAAGAGATCCCGTTTTCAAATGCCAGGGGGGGGGGTTACACAAGATGCTCGAAACTCGGGTTCCACCAGTGGGGGGTCCTGGCAGCACGACGGTGCGGCAATTCATCGTTTATTGAAAATTATGGGAGGGTGTTCAGCGGCGGGTCTGCCACTAAAAAAAGGTGGGTACTCCGCTAAAAAAGGCCTGGTACGGGGGAAGAAGAAACGCTGTTGGAGATGGCCCGCGGGCCCGTAGATGGGAAAACTGAAGGAAAAGACTTCAAGTGCAAAGGCTCTAACAAGGTAGCCGAAACTGTAATTTAGCAGCCAACCCCCTCTGAATGCAAAAAAAAAAAGTCCAACTAAGAAAACGGTCCTTGAAGGAAGACTGAAGCAAATTCCATTTCAAGGACGATAAGACGGGTTCGGGCCTCAGTTGAGACCATCATGCTTTCCAGTACACAAAAAGAAACAGGGGGGGACGGGGGGGAAGCTCGCGCAATTGTTTTGTAAACAGAGGGGGACCGCCTGGGAACCCGGCCATTGCACTGAAAGGTTGTAGATCACACGTGGAAAGATCGGAAGGGGGACGGCCGTGCCTCGGGGTGGGGGGCAAAAAGAAACGGTTAAGGACTCCAGCTGGTCCTACCCTGAAATGAAATGAACGATGTCATGAAGGAACCGACGGGTTGTTTACACGTTTTGGTTGCCACTGATGACTCGTGGGGTCCGCCCCGAAGTTGTCATCCCTTGTTGAGGCCTCAGCATGGGGAGATCCCCTAACCGAGCAACAAAGGGAGGGCTACAGGTTTGGGGGAGATGAAACACTCATTCCGATCCCAGTCCCAACACCGCAAAGTCAGCCTGCACTACTGAAAATATGGCACGACCTTCTACAAAAGAATGGGCTTATGGAAACGGTACTGTAAGAAGGGGGAAAAAACGTTCTCAAAACCACAGAAAAACGCCCGTCGAAGAATTCAGGAGACAAAAACAAAATTGGATAGAGAGGCATCAGGTGACAAGCAAAGGGGGGGGGGGCGGCGCTCCCTCTGAATTTTGTACTATCCTCCTGAACCCCCCAAAAAAGGGGGGGGTAAAAAGATATAGTCCGTTGAACAACGAGTTTCGCCGTCCCTCAGACCCGGAAAAGGGGAGGTCAACGTAAGGGTGCGAGGGAGGAAGCGAGATGATGAAGAGCGACAGGGGACTTTGATTTCGGGTAAAAAAGAAAAAGGGAAAACATCGCCAAGGGTTTTTCATCAAGTCAATTTTTGGGTGGAAAGAAAGTGAAAACCATCGAGGAAGCTCGTCGCGCACAAAACTATCCTGGAGGGTAGGAAGGGGATCGGACTGGGGAACATGGTTGCAGCAAAGACACTGGGGGAAAAAAAAAATCAGGAGTCGAGGGCGGAGTTCGAAGGGAAGCAACGACGCACCCTGCCAAAACGAGTCGACGAAAGGTATCATTCGCCGGACCCGTCTTCAAAAGGGGGGGGAAAACGAACACGTACACTTGGGGGAAAGAGGGGTCAAATCCGTTCCTCCTCCCGGGTAGTTGATCAGACAACACATAAGACCCGAACCTCGGGGACCACGGCGGGGGCTACGTCCGGGAGCAGTGGGATCCAAATAACAAAGAGGGGCAAGTTTGGGGCTTTTAAACGGCTCTCTGCGATCAGAGAGAGAGAAACCACGAATAGAACTGAAAGCGGTGCAAGTGTTTTCAACCCTCGGCCTGGGAGGGGGACAAGGCGAAAAAGCGGTCTCCGGGAGAAAAAGGACTTGTAGGAAGGGCCACGGGACACCTACCCTTCCATCGCGTCGGGGGACTACATTTTCGATTCAGAGTGAAATTAGGACGGGGTTTAAAGCTTGGGGGCCTAAGACACGTGGGGAAGGATGTTCAGCCTGCACACGACAAAAGGAGGCCGTGGGTCACTTTGATACAAATACACCGATCAACCAAGAAAAAGCGGGCCGCAAAAAACACTGAATCAACTGAGAAAAGCTGGAGAAAAGTCAGGGGGGATTCCAAGACAAGCAGAAAACAAGAGTTTAGCAAGCAGCCTGGTCAACATGGAATTAACATGGTAGAAAATCAAAACTGAAAGGAAATCAAAATCGAAAGGCAGAGCAAGAGGGGGGGAAAGAAGTTTCAAAAGAAGCTAAAATCCTCAACGGGGAACATATCTATGGGCGGGAATGTTACGCTTTCCTGAGATAAACAAAAAAAGTCAAACCCGAAGTGAGGAGGGTTTAGTCCATTAGGGGGGGGGACCCCCAGATTTGACGTGAAATGTTACCGGCCAGGTGCTGGACGGAATCGCGCAAGGGGTCCGCCGGGGGAATGAAAAAATCCAACACCAAAGGAGAAGAGAGGAATGGCGGACGGGGGGGAACTGTAACTACCCTAGGAGCCCCTAAGAAGGGGGGAGGGGCAGAGACGAGACGGGGGGGGACGCGGTGGGGGTTAAAACTGGGCGGCTCCTAAACTATTTGAGATCTGGGCTTCCGGCGCCTGGACGACTGGGCATCAGGCCTCAAACAGTGGCTTACGGGTCGAAGGGGGTTGGGGGTCTTGGTTGTCCGCAACGGGATCGTGTTCCCCTTTCACTTACGTCCAAAAAAAAGGGGAAAGCCAGCACGTGTCGGCCACCCCTTCCGGAAAAGCTAAAATGGTAATCACCGGTGAAGGGGAAAAGGATGTGAGGGGGTTTCCCGCCTTCTAGGACCGAACAAGCGGGGGTTGGGAAGGGTTTAGGGCCCCCTCGGCGAGTTAATCAAAACGCCGCAGACCCGTGGAAAGCGGGGGGCGGGCGAGCCTCGGTGGAAAAGAGTACACAAGGGGAACCACTGTTTTCCAGAGCGTGACGGGGGGAAAAGGGTCAACGCGGAAGCCCTGAGGGCAAAACCCAAACTGAATTGGTTTTGCTTTTTCATGGGAAAAAAAGGGGGGGGGACAACGTAGGGGTTGCCAGGTGAAGGAGGGGGGAAAGGGAAAAAAATTAAAAGTAAAAGATGGGGGGAGTTTTGCCTGCGCTTTCAAGGGGGAAGAAGTCGCCAACACGGTATCGTGCCTCGCACTGGCCAAGGTCAGGGAAGAACGCACCTTTGGCGAGGGAACAAAAAAGCGTCGAAAAGGAGTGGGAGCGTTAGCTCGAGGGGAGGAATAACCGATGGAAAGGCCACCAACGGATGGTGTCGTGTTGGCCTAGCAGGAGAAGGGGGAAACTTCTTGCTGGGTGGCTCTTTGGAGACTCCCAACTTTTTCCCCGACAAAAAACGGGGCGCAGGGTCCTAAAGGGTTTATCTGTTTGAAAAAGGTGAATACGGGGGTATGATGAAATTTGGGGGGGGAGGTCTTGGTGGGGCACCAGCATTTGGTTAACCTGCTGCTGTTCTAAAACCCCGGTTGGCGGGTTACCAACCCTGGTCCAAATCCTACGAAGGACCAAGTCGGGAAGGGGCATCGCGTCGCCTTTGAATTATAAATGGGGCACCCGCAGGGGAATGAAGACAGAAACGTGAGTTTTCGGGGGTGACTCAGGGTTGGGGCCGGATACGAGTGAGAGGGGTAGGGGTGTGGGCGGTGAGGAGTCAGAACGGTCGCGTAAAGAAAGAAAAAGAGTGGGGGGGGTGGCCCAGAAGAAAAAGGGCCCGGCCTGGACAGGGGAATTCGCCAGATAGGGGTAGCAAAAAGGCCTGTTTGTCGAAGGCAAGTAGACAGTCGGTTTGACAGCAGAAAGAAAATAAAAACGTACTTTGAAGGATCGGAGCTCGGTGGGGGGGAAGGGGAGTTGACGCTGGACGCAACGATTTGTCTCGTGTACTGAAAAAATGAATCACGCGACGAGTAAAAACCAAAAAACTAGAAGGGGGGGGAACCTCCCAAAAAGAATAAATGGAAAGGGGAATTAATCTAGTGGGACGAATTTCAGATCAGTTTTTTTCAGGGGGGGTCCTCCTTGTCACACACCAGGGGTTTTTTGAATAACCTTAGGGGAGGAAGAGTTTTAGGAGACTACTGCTGGTAAAAGAAGGGACTTGGGTGGGGTTGGTGAAGGGGGAGAGAATTTACCTTTCAAGGGATTTTGAGTCGAAGCGGCGGTTAGGTGTGAAGGCAATACAAATGGTTGGGTCCACTTGGAGTCAAAAAATATAGGGGGAAAGGGGGAACGGGGAAGGTTTGGTCGTGGGGACGATTGTGCAGAGTGAAAAAACCCTATGGGGAAGGTACTGGGGTGGAGTATGGTCCGATGCACAGTTGTGGGGTGGGGGGTGTGGGTGGTAATACTGAGGTTCACGCGCGGGAACCATAGAGTGCCATAAGAACGCCCTGGGAATCGCAAAGAAAAAAAAAGATAAAGAGGGCGCAATAGAAGGTCGGGGGGGGCGAGAAAAAAAATCATCCTCAGTAAACCAAAAAAACGTAGGATATGAAAAAAAAGGGGAGAGATGATGCGCCCACTCGTAATTGTCTCCCTCACCATAAGAGAAAAAAAAAAGGGAACGCCAGTAGGAAAGGACATCTAATGGTTAAAGTCGTTTGCACGACTGGGCCTTGTGCAGCTAACGCTTGACTCCAACAAGAAAATACGAACCACGACTAAAATCTGTCCACGTACAACAAATCTGTGTAACTGGCCCACTATCGGGTGTAAAGGGTATTATGTTCTGGCTGCAAAAACCTAAACCAGAGAGAACTCAAAGACCCTGGCAAGGAGACTTCCATGGCCATAAAACGACAAGCCGAAGGGGGGGGAAACCGAAGAACCGATCGCTGACAGAAAGAGGCGCAACTTCCGACTGCCGAAACCAAACAACCCACGGGACATTTCCATGACACCCCTGTCGCAGAAAAGTCCCCAGACAAGGAACAAAAGGAACACATAAGGAAAAAGTAGGAGTACTGCAGGGGAGGAACCAAAATAGGGGTGGTGGGGTAAGACAGGTCAGAGGGGAAGTGAATTCGAGCAGTCAAAAGAGGGGGTGCCGTTCCGGCAGAACCACAACGCCAATAGACTAAGCCTCCGATCAAACGTAAAGGAGGGGCGTGCTATGAGAACGAGCTACAGGAGGGGAGACAAAAAATTTAGGCAGTAACCACAACGCGAACATCTAACCCCCAAAAAATAGCATGGGCGCGAAAGAAAAAAGTTTACCCCATCCCACAGTTATGCACCCAGGTCTGGAAACGGTAAAAATAAAGATAGAAACCTGGGAAGGGGAGAACGGAGCAACGACAACCTACAATGTGAGAAACCAAAAAAAGCCTCATGGGGGTTTCAATAAAAAAAACAGACTGAAAAGAACCGAAAATCAAGTAAAGGTGCAAAAAAACAAAGGGTTGGGGTAAAAGGAAATTCACCCGTCATCTGAAGACTGATCAAAAAAGGACCGAAGGGAGGGGGCGTCGAGATGCACCATTGTTGTCGTTTACCATCAACCGAACAAAACGACGGGGCAAGCAATCAGACAAACTTGAGACAACCACAAGCTCAAAGGGAAGAACCCGAAAGGGACATGGGGCAACAGATCCCAACAGGGGGCAACGCGTCCGCGTTAAGAACCAGTGAACCGATCGGAGGACCAAAAGGGGCACCAGAAACCCAACGAAGTCCTGCACGGGAAAAGGTATTGGGCCACAACCGCCACAAGACGTTCGTGGACTTAAAAAAACCACCTCGGATCTGAAAAGAGGACTAAAAAGCAGAACAAAGAAGGAGGGGAGAAACGAAAAGGTGGCTCTCAACACACGGTGCGATGACAGCCCGCGCGCTGGAGCGGCGGAGAACGGGTTTTGGGAGCTGGACCGCGAACCGAAAAAAAGCCATAGGTCGAATTCATCACGCCACACTGTGGCAACTACGGAAACGACCTGATAACCAAATGCAACAAACCATGCATTGCGCCAAAGGGAAAAAAAAAAAACCTAGAGACAAAGAGGGAAATCAGACAGAGTTATCTGGGGACTTGGTGGGGGACGAAGATCCACACTCGGCAAAACGCCAAAGGTCCATAACCATAAGAAAACTGGTGGGGAAGGAAAAAAAAAAATATAAAAAAACAGTTCGACCTATGTCCAAGAAGAGCAAAACGGAAGGTTGGGAGCGAGACAGAGGCCCACGACTCGCCCCCGTCCAAACTGTGAGAAAAAAAGGGGTCAGAAAGGCGGCCAGGCAGGTAAGTCGAACCGGTGCGGCTCCAACAACGTTCAGAAAAAAAAGAACGGGACGATCAGGGCAACAACCACCCTAACAAAAACTAGAAAAAAAAGACACAATCAGGGGAAAACCTGGGTTCCAACTGAGGACAAAGTGCCCCAGGCCTCACCCAAAAAACCAAAAAAGAAAAAAAAAAAAAAAAAAAAAAAGAGAAAAAAAAAAACCCAATAAGAAAAAGAGATCCCTAAGAAAGACAAAGAGGAGGCGGATAGTGGGGTGAGGGACTCCAGACGTGGGGGCAACACCGCGGCCGGTTAGCTGTCAAACCAAAAAGATTGGCTCCCGGACGGGGGCGCTCAATTCACCAGAGAAGTGGGCGCGTCTGGGGTGGGAAAAAAACCGTCACCGGCGGGGCTGGAAAATGACTACGGGAGGGAGGAAGAGCGCCCGCTTTCAAAAAAAACTTGCAAAAAACTTTTCCTTCAACTGAGGGGGGAGACAACAACTGAAAAGAGGAAGACAAAAGCTCAGTGGTGTGTTAGGGGGGGGGGGGGGGTCGCGCAAGGAACGCTGAAACCTCTGCGAAAAACAAGAAAAAAAAAAAAAAAGATCCGCTTGTGCAAAAAGGTCTTTGAGAGGCAGCTGAGGGGCTCCAAAAGAAGGTCCCTCTGGGTAGCCCTGTTAAAAAACGAGGGGGGGGGGGGGGAGGATCGGGGGCCTCCCTTTTCCGCCAGGGGGGGTGTGACAATTCGAGCTCACCTCTTTGGAAAGAGGGGGAGGGCAGGAACGACGGGTTGAAAGACAGCAGTAAAGATGTGGGGTGAGGTAGTGGGAGGGGGGCAATAAGCGTCGGCCCCAGAGGGAACGGTGGTGTAACTCGCTCCGACAGAAAAAGGCAACCGTTGGCAGCGTGTGAAAAAGAAGTGGGGACACGTCACGAATCGATCCCAACGGTCTTTCCATCGCCAGGACAAGCGGGGGACAAGTCTACCATCAAAAGAAGGCAGTAAAACCTCAACTCAACCAACTCCTTAAGGAGGGGAAACTCGCTGAATGGCAGAGGGGAGAAGGAAAGCAAATCACGGGTTGAAAAAAAAAAAAACTCCTCCGAAAAAGAAAACCTCATTGTGGTTGTCACACGGTAATCGTTGAAAAAAAGCCCGTCAGAAGGTGTTCAAAGAAACCTCGGGGGGGGAAACAAACGTGGAACACGGAAATTCGTCGTGGGGGGTAGGACGAGGCGCTTGGGAACAATCTAAACCACCCGAATGGGTCGTAAAACCCCCGCCACCAGTGGGGGTGAAAAAAGCCAGGTGGCAGGGTAATCCAACTGTGACGCAAGGAGACAGCCGGAGACGTGGGTGCAAGCGTATGCAACAGGGAAAATCTGGTGTGGAAAGAAAGCCCGAAGGGGGAATGTGTACGATGGCCGAAAAAAAGAAAAAAGGGTTTCTTTTGCCCCAAGGAGATGCGGCGTGGGTCCAGAGAGGAACATCCTTTGTACGAAAACCGCACGTGACAAACCAGGGGCAAACTCGTCGCCAGCGAAGATCACAACTACGATGAAAGGGGGGGGCGCTGCCCAAAAAAGAAGAAGAATCACCCCAGGCCAAGGCAAATGAGAAAACTACTTAACTAGAGAGGGAGACGAGCAGGGAGAAAAAAAAAGCGGACGGCGAATTTAAATTGGGAAACGGGGGGGGGACGTTTACCCGCAAATCAAAATAACTCAGCGGTATATGCGAATGGATCAACTACACGACAATAGGGGGGGAAATCAACCGGGGAGCAGGAACCCCTCTCGGGGGACGGGATCCGGAAAA
>Ga0179593_1452543_pt1 | contig 10381 bp, 12 predicted proteins | sample CZODoug2_1_08_16_FD_185931 | JGI IMG/M metagenome (GOLD analysis project Ga0179593, IMG submission 185931) | Vadose zone soil fungal communities from Angelo Coast Range Reserve, California, USA - CZODoug2_1_08_16fungal (PacBio error correction) | ecosystem: Environmental > Terrestrial > Soil >...
ATTTCCACAGAGGGATGAACCGAGGAACCCGCCTTGTGGGGGGGAAGCACGAGGAGACTGATATAAAATAGGACGATGCCGGGGCGTGGGCTAAGTAACGGGGTAACGCGCCAAACTCGACTAAAGAAAGAGGAATTCGGCCGAAGGTCGAAACGCCCGAGACAGAAAAAAAGAATGAATCCTGCAAAAAAAACTGTACCAAAAATGAAGAAGTAGAGAAAAATAACGAAGAAAAAAGGAGAGAAGGAACACCTTAGTAAGGCGGAACTCAAGGCTCCCACAGCAAATCAGGCGGGCACCATGGTTCATAAGAGAAAGTAATTCAGTGCTATCGAAGGACTGAAAGTCTGCTAACGAAGGAGAGGGAAGAACTAGATCTGGGCGGAAAAAAATATTATTCACGGGAATCTTTTACAGGGGCAGCCAGGGCGAAAATGGCCGTTATTAAAACGGGAGTTGGTCCAATCGGGGAGGAGCGAAAAGGCTCCGTACAAAAGAGCGGGAGAAAAGCTTCACGAATAGGACTTCTGTATCTTATCTGAGACAGATAAAACAAGCAACGCACAAAAAAAAAGGAAGAAAAGGTAAAGGGGATCAAAGATCATTGGGGGGATTCAAAAATTTTATCCCTGCGAAATGGGAAACGTTTACGCAAGTTGGGGTGGAGGGGGAATGAAAAAGGAAAGGGACCCCGTCCAACCGCCAAAGCGAGAAACGAGAAGGGGGAAGGAGGCTCTTAAGTAGAGGAGGGAAAATCCAAACCCTGCTGAAAGCCGGAAGAGAGAAGTGAGAGAATCTTTGTTTAGATACCCGCTGATCTCTGGCTAAACTGCTAGGGGTCAATGAGGAGAGAGGTTGAGGAGGGGGGAGGACGAGGGCGTTATCTGAGGAGAAGCCCGGCGCGAGCAGCTCGAAACGAAAAAAGGTCCCACAAGACCAGTACTAACTGGGAGCGGAACCAGGGAACTCAGAGGAAGAATCAAGGAGATTCACATACGGCGCAAATCTATTCGAAAATAAAAGGGGGGAAAAAAAAAAAAAAGGGGGGGGAAAAAAGGGCTCGAATCGCGGAAAGAGAGGAAGAAAAAGAAAAAGGAAATCGGAACTTTCTGCATAACATAATGGGGGGCGAATCGATTTGAAGATCCATCGCCTTCGGCAGATAAGAAAAACGCGTTAAGTCGTCGTCTTCGTGCGAAGGAGGAGACACTGACAATCGCCAGCGCGCGGGAAATCCGAAGAGGGGAAAGGTTCAAAAGCGGTGCAAGTCTCCATCAATACCGGGGGACTTGAGGGGGAAGGGAGGATGGCCGTAAGGACAGAAGGTCGGGTTAAAAAGGGTCGGCCACTGAGTCGATTTCTTAAGGAGATTTTCAGCAAGGGACATGAAGGAAAAGAAAGGTTCGGTGAAGGGGGCCTTGGCCAGACCGGACTAGGATGCAAAGTGGGGTCAGGTCGGAGAACGGGGATATCACACGGAACTGCACGCAAGGGAACAAAATTGTAGTGAAAAGGGGAGAATGGCGAAATGAGCCATCGTTAGCATGTCCCCGACACCAAAGGCTGCGGGCAGGGGACCCCAGGGGGCAACAGATCAACTTGCGCCAAGAGACGGAAGAGGGGGTTGGGGGACGTGACTAAGAGACCCGGAGGATTAACCGGAGAAACTATAAGCGTTGGGATGGACTAGAATACCATTAGCTGGCGGGAGATGAAAAAAAAAGGGATTCGGTGAGAGTGCTTAGACGCAGGTGAGGGGTCCTTGAATGTGAGGGGGAGTTGGGGGGGTTCAAAAAAAAAAAGGGTCCTCTCGTTTGTTTGATCAAGGCAGTAAAGATCGAAAGAATGAAAAGAGGCAATAGAAGAACACCGGTCGGGGACCGGATCTGGGGGGGGGGGGGGTAGACGGTGGAGGGGGGCCAAAATGATCAGGAGCCTTCGTGCATTGGGGTTGAAGATCTATTGGAATGTGAATTCGTGGAACCTTCTGCCGGACAGGCTCTAGCGCGCGGCGGAGGTGGGAGGGAAGGTCCCATCAGCTAGGGGGACTGAGTTAGGAGCTACGTGGAGGGGGGACGACAGAAAAAGGGGAACCTGGTCACAGCGGGAAAAAAATTTCCAAAGTGAGAATGGCAGAGGAACTTAGGGGTATTGTTCGGGAGATGCGGTGGGGAGGGCAGTCGCCGGGGGGCTAGAATAAAGCGGGGCGTTAGAAAGAGTCGGATAAGAGGGAAGCTCGACGTGAGCGGAGCTCGGCAGGTCTAGAAGACGGGGCGTAAAGATCCTCGTGGGCGCCAATAAGAAAAAGACGAGCGCACAGAAGCTCTAAAAAATCAGGAAGAAAATGCGAATTGGAAGAAAAAATGAATAGTGGCGGGAGCTCCCGGAAAGAAAGCGGGGATGATTAGCAGGGAAGGAAAATGGTCAATGGAAGAGGAGGGCTGTGAACGCTGCTGTGGTTGGGAAAAGAAGGAAAAAAAAACTAGATCAAAAGGGGAAATGCAGGAAATGGGAGCCACGCAAAGCATTGGGGTTCTGTGTCGGCAGAGGGAGATGGGGCACACGGAAGAAACGGGGCGGGCTTTCTTAAGAGAGCGAAAAAACACGCGGCTGGGGGGGCGGTCATGACACTCATATAGGAACCGAACCGGGTGAAGAGGGAACAAGAGGGGGGGGGTCGGGGGTCAAGAAGCGGGGGGGGGGGGGGGGGGGGGGGACTGACTGGATATCTCTTCACAAAAAACGGAGGTCTTTGGGGGGGAAAGGAAGGGGATATGGAATAATGGTGAGGAGACAGAAGGGGCTGGTCACGGGGGCGGTTGCTCTCGAGATAATGTGGCTTTCTCGAAGCAGTTATCGAAAGAAAAAAAGGGGAATCCAGAGTTCAAGAGGGAAGATGAATTAGTATCGAAAAGCAAAGGGAAAGGGAACAAGACCATGAGCGGCGGGCTGAGAATAGAATCAAGATAGAGGATCTGGGGTGGAAGGAAAAAAAAAAGTCACCGCAAGGAAGAGTCTTTCAATGGGGGCCCCTGATCATCAAGAGGTGGCTTCCAAGAGGGCTTACAGGTGAAAGAGGAAAAAAATGGAATGGGAAGGGGGGGGCTAAGCTGGGTCGGGAGAGGGTATCTGCTGCGTGGAAAAAAAACTTCAAACGGTGGGGAGAAAGGTATTTCGAGAGGGAAAGAGGCTGGGGGAGGATCTAGAGCAGGGGAACTCTTCAGAGCATTTCAGATAAAAACGGGGGAAAAGAAAAAAAAAAACGGAACGTCCAGAGGGCGAGCGGGAAGGGGAAATAGCTCTTAAGAGATAAGAAAGGACCAAAATTGATCGGGGGGTATGAAATAGAAAAAAACATGGAGGAGGGACATCTACTTCACTGGGTCTTAAAAAACTTAGGGAAAGCAGGACAGAGGTCAGGGAGGAGATTGGAGGAAAATGAAAAAATTCGGAGATCTAGATGCAAACGGCTAGGGGTCTGCATACGGCGAATCTGAAGAGAGGGAAAAGAGATGACAGGTCGAGATGGTCGTGAAACCGGGGAGGGGGTAGACAGGGATCGGCATAGAAGATCGGGAGGGTAAAATTCAGGGAAAAAAAAATTTCGTACTTCGCCCAATAAAATCACAGTCAAAGTAACAGGCGCTCGTAGAAAGCCGTAAGAAAAAAAAAGGAGGGTGGAAAAACGAGGAACCGCAAGTACAAGGTTTGAACACTCGGACGTGGGCGCGTATTTCCAGAGAATTGGTACTGCTACTTCCGCAAAGGAGCTAAAGCTTCAGGGGAGGGGGAGGGACGGTGTCCCTGGGAAAAGGGGAGACGAGAAAAGAGATCGGAATCTGCTGGAGAATTTCGAAAGTTCACACAACCCATCCGTCTGGCGCCGTGTTGGCGCGACAAGGGGGAAGCAGACGTTCACACCGGCGAGAAGCAGGTTCAATTGGGAAGGTGCAAATAAAAATCCGTGCCCTCCATCGGGGGACCGATCAAAAAAAAAAGGGAAAAGTATTCTAAAAAAGAACCAAACGCTGCGGGAGGAGGAATACTTCATCAGGCCGTCCGAAATAGTTTAGAAGGGATGGGAGGGAAGAGGGTGGAAAGCTCGTGAGGGCCCAGCTCTGAGGAGATCCGGATGGCGAATGAGGGTCTCACCCGACTCAGGGGACAAGAGGCGACTTGACGGGTGTCAAGCTCGGGAGTGAGCATCAAGCGATGTCAAAACACTGCGATAGAATTGGGTGATGGCATAAAAAAAATAAGATTAACGCTATGCGAGGATCAGAGAGTGGCTCGAATAGGGTCGAAGTCTGGAGAGCGGGGAGGGATTAATCAAGCGCGCAATCGTGGGGTTATGGGGGGGAAATGGTGGATGTGGGAGTAGGGGGAACGGCTCGGACGACGGGGGGGGCGTTGCGATCTTTCCATATAACACAAAAATCATACTCTAAGGAAAGGGTAGGAATGAATCCGGAAGCTTCCTCTAAGGAGGGGAGCAGGGGGCAGGGGGCCGTCTCGAAAAAACATGAATATCATCTAGGGCACTTGCTGGAATAGGCGCTGGTGGTCGTGAGGGGGTTAAGACGAATATGAGGAGGGGAAGACGCAAAAGGAAAGTGGCACATCGGGGGGGGACTTTGTGTGCTGGTAAGGGGACGCACTGGGGCAGAAACTCGAAAAAAAAAGAGGGGAAAGGAAATCGCAAAAAAGGAAATAAAAAGAGGGGAGGATAAATTCGATTGGGATGACCAGTTCGTCCTGAACGGACTTGGTGCTTCATTTGAGTGGGGAAGGCATTTTTGATGGGAAGTATCATAAGAAAAACAATTAGAGGCACCGGGGGGAGGGTTGAGAAGCCGAAGGATCGCAGGGGTGGGCCGCAGAGGACTATAAGAGACCAAGACAAACGTGGTGGGCATCCGGAGAAATGCAGCTGTTCTTCGCAAGGGGGGGAAAAATATTTCCTGGGCCGTTCGGCGGGCGAAACGGCCAGGATCCTAAGGCAAAGAAAAAGCGCCTGAGGGGTCGCCGCGGGTGAAAGGGGGAAACTAATCTGAAAGACCGTGAGACAGACGCGAAACCATTGGAACCGAAAGGATGCGTCTGAGAGATCCTGGGGAGGGGACAGAGAATGTACTTCAGGTTGGGAACTGGGCGAATTCACAAGAAAAAGGGGGGCGTTTTGCAAAGAAGGGGGGGGGATGAACGACGATTCTGGGGAATGCCGGCGTGTGCTCATGCGCGGGGGTCATGTGGAAGACGGAATGTATTCGGCGAGGAAGGGTCTCTGACATGTAAAAAAGTGGAAAACTCTAAGAAGGCCATCGTCCTTCTTGGGAAAAAAAAAATCTGAGGGGAAGAGGGAAACATCTGGGAAGCCAGGGGAAAGAGGAGCTCACAAAACCGGAGGGAAAGGTCTAGTAGATAAAAGTCTCACGATGTCGGGTGAAGAGTCACGAACTTGGGAGGGGCAGACTCTTCCGAGATCTATCCACGAGGGGTGAAAAAGGCAACCCGCGGACCGAAAAAACGGAAGGGCAGCTAGAAATAGGAAGAAGCAGGCTTACAAAGACGCGCGTCCGACAGGAGCGGCATCCCTTCAAAAGGGGGAAGTGTCAGTATAGGGAAACCAAGAGATCACAGGAGGAAGAGGGGGCACACAAAGGAAGGGCACTGCACAACACGAATGGGGGGGATCATAAGAGGTCTATCTCAAGTAGTGGATCGAAAGAAGGGGAACGACGACGGTAACGAGGGGGAAAGCCCGTCATAGACAGGCCGATACCGATAATGTTTTCCCGTCTAATCCAGCCCTAAAATGCGGAGGGAAAACGGTGACGTGGTCAGAAGCTCGCACGAAGCGACCGGCGATCAAGGACGCTCAACAAGCGGGAGCGAATTGCTAGAGGAGGGTCTCTCGCGAAAAAAGTAAACTATCAACGCAGAAAAAAAAAAAAAAGGACGCAAGGAAAAGGGAAAACAACGCTTTCGGTCGACGGTCAAAAATGGACCTTTGGGAGGAAAGGTGAGGGGGGACGCTTTGTGTGGGTCGAGTAAAACCGCATAGACCGAACCGGGGCGCCGAAATAGGGAAAAACCGCGGAGGGACGTCGGCCTCGAATATCGTAGGCTAATCACAAACCGGCGCAGCAAGACCTGGAGAATCTCAGTAAGGAGAGTCGGCTTGTGGGCAGGAAGGAAACGCCACCGGGAGCGCCCTTAAGCAGAAGGCCGGGAGGGGAAAATTAGGGGAGTGGAAATATGCTGCTATGGGAGGGAGCTTACAATCACGGAGCGAGGACTGAACACCCACCCCAGAAAAAAAGGCAAGTAAAGCTGACGTCCTTGATTAGCTCTAGGAGTCTCTACGGGGCGACCATCTTTCGGCAGTAGCCGTCGAGAGAAGAGGGATGTCGAAGGAGCCCATTCTCTCAAACCGAAAGAGGGGGGGGGGAAAGTGGAGTACAGAGGACGCGCTGATACATCGAGCTTAAATCCGCCGGATTCGCGTTGTTCGGATTCGGGGGGACAAAGTCAAGAGACAGAGGAAGGGCGTCAAAAGCACGAAAAGAAGGAGCGGAAAAAAAAAAAAAAAAAAAAAAAAAAAAAAAAAAAAAAAAAAAAAACATTCGTCCCCCTGACGGAAACCATCGTGTGACGGGCAAGGCGAATCAAGTAAGCCGCAAGGCGTAGTGGGGAATTCGCCTCGTCCGAGGTTCCGGGGGGACCCAGGGGCATAAATTTAAAGTCTGGTCTTTGCTCATGGGGTTTGGGGCCAAGATGCTGCACGAGGGTGGGGGGGCAAGTCGCCTGAAAAGGGGAAAAGGGGGGATGAGCAAACGCGAAGAACAATGTGGAACTGATGCCGTGGAGGATGCTAAATTAACTCAGGAGGAGGGTCAAAAGAATCGAGGGAGGCCAGTTTCCCGTGGTCAAGCACTGGACGCCAGCAGCTGAGAGGTCGAGGTGAACGGACGAGCCACGTACTTCTGTGAAAGGCCGAGCAGGTGAAGGGGACTGGGACTGACGGAACCCCTGAACGGGGGCCGGGATAAATTCGGAGGTGAATAAATCGGCGTAGGGAAGCGAGACCTACAAATTTGGAAGGGGGTCTGGGGGCTAATGGGAAGCGAGGGGTGGTCGCCTGCGGCAAGAGGCCATCACTAACGAACACCGTAGAACGTTAAGAGGACGTGGCAGGCGAGTTTGGTACAGAGCGGAAGGAAGTTTTTAGACGTCGGTCTCCGACAAAGCCATCTAAACTGCCGAGTTTGGGCTTCCCAAAAGGAAGATAGAAATAGCGACGGGGAACCATACGACGAGCCTTGTCAAAGTTCCTGTCTTTAGAAAAAAAATGCACTGGAGGGTGCGGCGCGGGGACGTCCTAGAATCGCGCACGATTGCGACAATCCCCGGGGACGATAGGGAGGGTGAAACTCACTTGAAGAAAAAGGGGGGCCAGATAAAGCGCTCTATCTCTACTAAGCCGAGGGGAGGAACATCTGAACTCTAAAGAGGAGTCGGAACCTTGTTCAGGGTCCGATTAAAAGACTTTTAAGTTCACACCTGAGTTCCGAGGCCAAAACCCGGACAAATCCCGAAGGGGAGGAATTGATGAAGGGATACCGAGTCAACGTATCGGTCTGGGAACTGTCTTCGTGTTAGGGGGCACACCTGAGGAATTATTGGGAAACTGCATGACCTTAGGCTATAAAAGCCTCTGCTCATGGTCTTGTTGTCAAAAAGACTAAGAACGTCGGCGACGGGCCGATGAAAACTTAGCCCCCACGGGGCGTATAGAAACGCGAAAAGCATGAGAACGATGAAGAAAAAAAAAAACGTAAATGTTATGCACGCCCGGGGGAAGTACTTACGATAGAGCCTCACAACAACAACGTTGAGAGAGATTCAAGAGGAAGAAAAAAAATGCGGGGGGCGTGAATGAAGGGACGGGTTCCTAAAGTCAGAGAAGAAAGCGGTTTCGAGGGGAAGCGTCGAGAACGGAAAGTGGGAGCGGCGCAGGTCTCCCAAGTGGGAATCTAAGGATGACCAAAAAATCGGCGGAGAGGCTGGTGATGGAATAAGGAGAGAGGGGTCAATCGCGGATGAAAGTGTTGGCCTCACAGCAAAACGACGCGCCGCGTGTAATAGGGGGTATCCAAAGGCAGCCCTAGGTAGGAGGTTCGGCATAAGAACATTCTAGGGGTTTAACGAAAACTGCAGCGAAAAGGCTCAACGCCGTTGTCGATCTGGAAATGGCTTCCAGGGGGAGGAAGAGGTATAAGAAGGTACTATCCTGATCGAGCACGTCACTTCGAGTTCAATATAATCGCGTCGAACGTCTAGGAGAAAAAAGCTGTTCGATCGCGTAAAGGGGATCGACATACAGAACCAGAAAGGTTCTGAACGGGGGGGACCGCCCCGGACATTTCGAAGGGAAAACTGGCCTACGTTGATTGGGGAGGACACGGTCGCGCGAGGAAGTCATCGATTGCAAAGATGAATCGGGACGAGCGAGCAATGCTGGGACTCAGGTAATTCGAAGTCACCAACGTACCTCGAATGCAAAAAAAAGAAGGGAAGGGAGAAAATTTCTTCAACTAGTTCACCGGGGCACTCCCTGCACAGGCGAGATCCGTTCTGCACAAGGGCAAGGAAAAAAATCGCAGGGACAGTCGGGTGAAAAATAAAAGTCAAGAAGGTCGTAACAGAGCGCACTACGCCCAGACCCAGAATGTTTTGGGAAACCGGACAGAAGAAGTGGTGGAAGTCCGTCCAGGAAAAAGGACTGGAATTTCCCTTTACGTCGAAGGTCTCAGAGTAACCCGCCTACTACAAGATCTGTGAAAAGTGAAACGCAGCGAAGCGATTCGATTACAAGAGGAAAAAGCGAGGATTTGCCATCGAAGGCAGAAAATTTGGAAAAAAAAGGGGAAACAGCGCCGTGGTTCAACCAGATAACATAAAGAAGAGAAGCGAAAGGGGAAAAAAAGGGGGGCATAACTGCAAAGCAGTTTCTGGCAAAAGCAAAAAGTAGCAGACCAGCGGCGGGGGAGGCCTCGCTCCAACGGGGAAAACTTACCGCACCCTGACTATGGGGTCAACTGCTTTCGGGGGAAGGAGGGGAAATTGCCGAAATCTTTCTATGGTGATGGAAGGGACGAGGGGAAAAATCAGTTCCGAAATGGATCCACGGGGGGGAAAGTAAACATTTGTACTCACATACACAATGCACAGGGGGGAGGAAAGAAATCTCAGGCTGAAGCTGTAGGGTAAAAGAACTGACGTATTCGCAAGCTATGGGAAAACGGTCAGATGACAATCGATAGATTAACGCCTACATTCTAAAATAAGTTGGCGCCGTCTGTACAAGAGAGAGTCATCTTAGAATCACGGAAGAGTTCGGGAAATGGTGATGTTGGATGTGTGGCGTGTTTCGGCTGAGAAAAATACGCCGTGGCTTTACTGATCGAAAAGATCACACAGCAAGAAGGAGGGAAGAAAAATTGCTCCACAAAGGAAAGGCTGCCCGCGTCTCAGGAAAAGGAAAGCGGTGGCGTTCCGCACTTCTCAACAATAGAGAAAGTCACGGGGGGACGCGAGAGTCGGAGGCGCTTTTTCTGATGGGAGGTGGGGAAGAACGACGTATTCAAAGAGGGGCCGACGTCCAATCATAGGTCCGTGAAAAAAAAAAGCAGTAGGCGTGTGGCGTCCAGGGACGGGATCAGTTTCAGACGAGAAAAAAATCGGGGAAGGTCCGAATTTAAAGACGAAGAATGCGAATGTGAAACGGGGGGTACTGGAAATCCTTGGATCCCTTGGGATCTTGTATTTGGGATATGGATCGAGAAGATGAAAGAAAGCAAGAAAGCGAGAGGGCTGTCGAGAGAAAATCGGGGCAGTGGGAACGTCGGGGCAAGAAAAACAATGAACAAACAAACTTGAATCCTTCGCATGAAAAAGGTCTGGCTCGACGCAGGGAAAAATATGTTCGCCGTCGCTGGGGGGGCCGAGATCGGGGGACGGGTAAAAGCGTATAGGTTACAGTTACGACGAGTGCCGGAGACGAGAAAAGACTGACAAGGGGTATCGCCCTTCTGACGAAACAGGGTTCGTCAAGGAAGGGAAGGGGAGCTGCTCATCGGTGTGCGATCATCAGGTGATAGTCTTCGGCATCACGAAGTCGGAAGTAAAAGAGTTGCAGGTCAACTGTCAAAAAGAGGAGCGCGAAACGGGGGCGCGGGTGCCTAAATGAAAAAGCAAATGCACGAACGACTGGAGTCTCCGACGGAAGTTCGTCAGAAAAAAAGGAAGGGACTGGGAAGAGGCCAGGAGGGGGGGCACGAAGCTCGGATCTGGCAAAGAACGTGTGCTAAGAGTTCCG
>Ga0179593_1453619_pt1 | contig 10381 bp, 17 predicted proteins | sample CZODoug2_1_08_16_FD_185931 | JGI IMG/M metagenome (GOLD analysis project Ga0179593, IMG submission 185931) | Vadose zone soil fungal communities from Angelo Coast Range Reserve, California, USA - CZODoug2_1_08_16fungal (PacBio error correction) | ecosystem: Environmental > Terrestrial > Soil >...
GGGGAAGGGGGAAAGGAAACGAAAGGGGGAAGAGACGGGGGCCCGGAGAAAGCGTCGAGGAAGTTCTGGGCGAATGCCCAGGTCCAAAAGGGGTCGCAAGAAAGAATGAGAGGAGAGGGGGGGAAGGGTGAAAAAAAGGATGGGCCCGGAGGCCAGAGAGGGAGGAAAATAGGGTAAAAAACTATCAAAGCAACCCGAAGTAAAAGAATAATAACCGGGTTTATCACGGGAAAACAAGAAAAAGAGAGGAACTAAAAGAAGAAATAACCCTCGTCAAACAAAGAAGTGCGGAAAAAAAAAAAGTGAACTTTAGAAGGGGAACCAGCGAAGGTGCCTAACAAGGGATAATTCGGGGGAGGTTCAAAAACGGCGAAGGAGGGGGAAACACGTGCCGAAAGATCATGTAAGAAAGAAGAAAAAAGGATACCAAGAGAGGGGGGGTGGTATTTCGAATCGGTCACAAGAGACTGTTGGAAAATTCCAGGCATGATCATGGTCCTATGAAATCGGAAAAAAAAAAAAGGGGGAGGATAAAGCGCACGTTGTGCTTGCAACAGTTTGGGGATAACACGAGCCAGCTGGAGTCGTCGTGCAGGGAAGATATAATCGTACGGCTCGCTTAATGGAACGTGGGAAGGGGGAGATGAAAAAAAAAAACCGCGACTCTCTAACAGGTGGAGCAAAAAATGAATAGAAAACTGTCAAAGAAAGTCGCCAAAAAGCCAATTGTTTGATAGTTAAAAGGAAGAAGGATTGAGTAAAAAGAAAAAAAAGAACATCTTTGGGAGAGCACGAGGTTCCATTCTTGCTGAGGAAAAAAAAAGAAGGGGGATTAGGGGAAGGGTGGTGTGAAAAAGGGTATTGCCGCCTCGGCTGATTTGATACGGGAAAAGAATATAAAAAGAAAGGGCGGTAAATTCTCGAAAACTGAAAAAAAAAGGAGTATAAGAAAAAAGTTCAGAATCCGATTTCCAGGCAATTGCCGAGGCGCGAACCGTGACGTCTGCGGGAAGGGAAATGAGCAAGATGGGTTCCTGGAGAAGATCGTAGGGCAAAGAGAAGGGGGAACCAAAAAAACGTGGGCACGCAAGGGCGCGTAGCCTATAGGAAAAGATGGGTCAGGGGGAAAAACAAGGGGCCGCTACCTCGGTCTACCGCTGAAGGGAAAAAAAGGGTATGAAAGGGGTGGCAGGAAACATTCCGGGTCCTTCGGGTCAAGAGCATAAACGTGACTCTCATTAACATCCATCTTGAAAAAATCATATACGGGAAAACAGGGGAAAGGGGAAGAAAACAAAGTAAACAAGTACGACGCGAACAAAAAAAAACATAAAGAAAAGAATGAAGGCAAAGTGACTCTATGTAAATCAGTAAAGACCCTGCTGGGTGATAATGGGGGTGTCACAAACACAAAAGGAAAAACCTATTTAAACACCCAGGGAGGGGGGGCGGAAAGGGGTGGCCAGCAACGAGAGCCGGACGAAGAGCTGGAAAAAGGGGGGGGAGGGCAAGAAAAGAAAAGTCAGGCAAAAAATCTATCAGTAGAATGATTTTTCAACAGATCACAGAAAAAGTCGGTAAAGGGGGAAAACAAAGAACGTCAACAACAAGTGCGACTTTACGAGCAGAGGCCAGGGGAAAAAAAGAGTGCACCAAAGAAAAAAAAATAAGACAAATGCCATCGGGGTCTAGGATGAATCGAAACTCTTCGTCAAACCTCATGCCAGATACAAAAAAGTAAGAGCAGAAAGGAAGAGCTGCAAAAAAAAGGAGTAGACACTATATTAGACGCGGTTCATACCATTAAGAAAAATTATCGCAACAGCACACACCACCCGGTCCCGGAGGGGGCGCAGATACGATAGATTATAGGGGTACTTAAGAAAAGGCGAGGGAACTTAGAAAAAGTCGCCCTCCCTGGAAGGTCTGGATGGCTAAACGGCGACCCGGCAAGTTGCTGCCTTGAAAAAAGGGACGGTTTTAAAAATGTGAAGCCCCGAGGGGGGAACGCCTCGGCTCGCGTTCCTCTACCAAAGGAAACGAACGCCAAGGGTCTTGAGTAACATGGGGGGAGGGGTAGATCTCTTGGGGGGAAGGGGGATGGGGGGAGTGTCCGCCTGATTGGGACGAACAGCGAGTAATGGGGGAAGCCGGTGTCATTCATGGAGGAGGAATTTTCGGGGGGGGTAGGCAGAACATAGACGCATGTCGCAGGACAAGGCGAAGGACACCGGCTCACAAGTACTCCAGCAGGAATTGGGGGGAAGAAAGAAAAAAGAGTAAAAAGGGGCTTAGGGAAAGTTTGGGGAGAAGAAGAAAACACGAGAAATTCCTCCTTGCCTATAACAAGGTGGAAAAAAAAAAAGAGAAAATTACTCAACTCAGAGACGAAAACCTGCATGAAAGGAAAAAAAAATTCCAAAATGATCCAAAAAAAGCAACGGGGAAGGGAAAAGGACCATGAATATTGAATTTTGTACTTGCACCAGTTGGGGTGAAAAAGGAAAAAAAAAAAACAAGGAAGGGGGAAAAATCGGGGTACAACTGACGTCGGGGAACAACGCTCCATCAAAAAATGGGTTTCTACGGCCGAAGACATGGCCTGTTTCTTCATCGGGGGGGGGATGGGAATGTTAAATAAAAACGATGCAAGGAAATGACTGGAGTCAAACGAATCTGAACAAGGGGGGGGGAATGGTGGCCAAAAAAAAAGTCCACTGCAAGTATTATTGGAAAAATTGGTTCGCGGTAAAAGCATGGGGCGACTTGCTGAATAGTCGCTGGCAGGGGGTCTCGCAAGAGAACCTGAAGGAGACCATGAGACGATCAGCGCCCTCCGCTAGCAGGTCGCGTGTTGAAAGAGGTGGTGAGCTGGAAAGGGACGCAGCGGTACAGTTTTACAAAAAAAGATCGGAAAAAAAAATTCCATGTCCTTCTTAACGAAAAAAAAATAGGGGGGGGAGAAAAAACTATGACTCATTGATGCTATAACAATGGGAACCCGAAAAAATGAGGAAACCTCTATAGTGTTGCATCGGGTTGAGAAAACATGAAACTCAGAAGGGGAACAAGGAAAAGCTTAAAGAGAGCTGGAAAAGGAAAAATTGGAGGGAAATTGAAAGGAAAAGCAAAAGCTGAACCGTACTGTTACTCATCGAAAAAATACGGTGGTACATTGGGAGGGGACTTGGTCACAAAGCATACGCAGTCGTGTCGAAAAACCGGGAAGCACCGGTCAAAGGAAAGAAATATAAACTAAGACCGATTTAGGATCATAGGAAGAAAAAGCGGAGGGGGAAATAGAGTAGAGGCCGGGAGAAAAAGAGTTACTTTTTGTTAGGTACTTCATGACTCAAGGAAAAAAAAGACAGTTAGAAAGAGGAAAAGAAGGCTTGACAACAGAAAAAATGTTGAGCCCCCGTCGTTTTGTCAAGGAACTGTGACAACAGTCAAGTGTTCGAAAAAATGAAGAATAATGTTGGGAATGGAGCCAAAGGACGGACATGTGAGGTGTCTTGGCCGGCGACTCAAGACATTTAGGGAGGGGGAAGTTGGAAAAAAGGAGGGGAAAATTGAAACCACAAAAGGGAGTTCAGAAAAAGGGCGGTTGTAGGCTTGTTAAATTGGTCTTCTGTAAAAATGTTGGTCACCGTGGGTAATGGGACTCAAGAGGGGTTGGGGAGTGGAAAAAAAAATAGGTTTCAGTGAATGCATGGTCCGCTTAGGATTTTTTTTGTGAAATGAAGTGTATCGTACCCAAAGCCATCTCACGCGTATACTATAAAGGGAAAAGAGGCGATTTAGAGAAACTAAAGGGGAGCTAGGTCGCTTGGGCCATATCGGAAGATAGAAGGCGTCTGACCACTTCCATCGAAAAAGGAAGTGGGAGAAAAAAGGCGAAACACATTTGAAATCAGTATCTTAGAAGAAAGAAAAGGAAGAAATCTGTCAAAAAAGACTTTCTTAATTTTGACTTTGTCATCGGGGTCCTGAGAGCGCGTGGGGAAAAGCACAACCCGATAAACAAAAAGAAATAAAGGAAAGCTGGAAGAACGATCAAACGGTTGTTATGATCTGGGTAGAAATAAAGGGCCTGTAAACCTAGGTTTTGAAACAAAGTCCAGGGGGGGAGAAAAAAGAAGACCAAAACAAATGGTCTTGCAAAAAGCGGGAAAAGTCATGTCTTCAGGGGATGTGGAGGTTTGCGGGGGAAGGGGACGGGCGAAACACCTGACTGAAAAGGGGGGCTTCGTACTGTTGATGTAGAAGGGGATGAAGGGGAAATGTGGAAAAGTGGAAGAAAAAGGCTCAGAATCTGAAAGGTTGGTGGGGGGAAAGGGGAGGTCAAAAAGTTTCGAGAACTCTGGAAGCAGTTGAAAAAAAAAGTTTTTGGGGAAGGGGGAAAAGAAGGGGAGGGTCGGGCCTCCGCGGGAGCGGGGGAAAAAACAGAGGATTAAGTTGCAAGGGGGGGCCGAAAGTCGCCCAGTGGAGTTTCCCGCAAGATAAGGGAAAAGCATCAGAATGTGACAACCATCGTTAGGAAAAACGGGGGGGGAAGGGAAAAGATGTTACCGTGGGGCGGTGAACCCAGGTTCAGGCTTTTGCAGGGAAGACAAAAGACGAAGACCGATTGGGTTTGCGCCACAGATATCGAAAAAAAAAAAAAAAAATCCAGGGCGGGGAGGTGGGAGGGACCAAATTTTTCCGTAACGAAGTCAAAAGAACTCAAGGGGGGGAGCAAAAAAAATTTTTACCAACAAGTCCCCAGGAAATACGACGTCTGGGCCCGCACGCTAAGGGGACTTGGCGCCTCCCAAGACTTTAAAAAAGGGAGTAGGAAAATGGGAGCGTTAAACGGTTCTGCAGAATGGGGCCCGGATTTGGACGGGGGGGGATCTGCGAAAAGGCGCCGGTAAAAAAACTTTTTTGAGTGAAGGGAGGGGGGGGGGTATTCTTCTTCCCTCGGGGGTCTGACTGGTGCTTAAAAGGCAAAAAGGGGACTCAGAGGCAAGTAGAGCGTGCCAACTGGGGGGGGAGGAAGGAGGTGGAGCCAGGTTTTCGGGGGCAGACAGGGGTTAAGTGTCGATTCCGTGTCACTTCGGAGGGGGAAGGGGCGCCGTCGTGCCTTGAAGGGAGAGCTGTGAAAAAGGGGCCCGTGACGTCGTCGGGAACTGAAAAATCTGTCGGGGGGGGGGAATGGGGATATGTCGACGGGGAAGATACATTGGCGGCTTGGGGGGGGGAGGGCCAGTCAAGCTAAAAAGGAAAAAGTCCGGTCCTCGGCATGGGAGACAGCCATGGAATTGGCCCTGACTTAATCGGGGAGTTCGTGGGGAAAAAAGGGAAACGGGAGGCGGAGGTTTCTTATCTTCCTAATACGCTATGGAAAAAGGGGAAGGGAGCATTGGATCCTTTGTTAGGGGAAGTGGTTTTGTCTCGAGGCCTTATGTAAAGGCTCCGGGAAAAAAGGGGGGGATGGGGAGGGAGGGGGGGTGGGCTTTTTAGAAATCTAAGAATGGTTTCTAGAAGGAACGTCGGACGCATAACAGGCTGGGAGGGGAAAAACGTACCAGAAAAGTGTTGGGAGGGGGGTAAAAAGTAAGGAAAGTCTGTTAAACCACCTGTGTGAAGAAAAAACTACCGTTAAATCTGAAAGTGCAAGGTTCATTGAACACACGGGTTGCGACACGAGTTTGACGGACTCAGGTAGAGAGAAAACTGTTCTTACGAAAACAATAGAAAGGGAAAGCGGGCGGTTTCTTGCGAAAGGGAGGAAGCGGATGAGACTCTGTATATACTCAAGAGCCTATAGGGGGGGGAAAGAGGTATAAGGGGAGGGGAATTCAAGCCTATTTACCGCTCACATTGCCCGGATACATAGGACGAGAGAGGAAAACCTAGAGAAGGAAGGAGGGAATAGGCAATAGAAACCTCGCTGCGGAAAGCCCAAAAGAAGAAGAGGAAAAGAGAATGTTAAAAGCTGACTCAAGAGCCGGTGGAGGGATTAAAGAAGAAACAAGCATCGGTGTGGGGGGGGGAAGGCCTATGGAAACAAGTATGTCTATTGGAGAACGAGCGAGGGAAAATAGAAAGTGTCAGTTTGTTTGACACAGAAAAGGGGAAAATCCAAAACCCGTAAGAAATCCAAAGGTCGCTAAAGTAAAAAAATCTAAGGAGGTCCGAAGAGGGGGAACGGGGGATTTAAGCCTCATTCCACAGTTTCGCCAAGAAAAGGTGGGGGAAGCACTCAAAAAACGGGAGGAAAGAGCTGGGATCGGAATGATCCTTATTAGGAATTGTTCCAAAAGCAAGACCTACCTAACGCACATTCAGTGTGAAGGGGAAGAGGTTCAGAAAAGGGAAAGGGACAAAATCTTCGTCGGCTAGGTAGGGGGCCTCAACCGTTATGGCGCATGAAAGGATTTAAGGTGGGAAACTCAAGAGGTCCTCAGTTGGGGAACCTGCGGGGGGAGGGAGCTTTCCTGTAAGAAAAGGGGGGAAGGAGGCATTTTTTGGAAGAATCGTATTCGTGTCTTGGAAGGGTGTTTGGGAAGAAAGGGGCTGGGGCTTCTGAAGAGGCATCCACAAGGTCTATAACTGGGGGGGGGGGGGGGGGGGTGGAAAAAAAAAGGGTGACGTAGGTTTCCGGGGGAGAAAGGAACAAGAAAGCAGAATGGCGATAGGAAATAAAAAAAAAGAAAAAAGGTGGCACCATTCTGAGAAAGAATCCCAGGGACGGGCAATCGGTTTTCTGAGTGGCACTTCGCACCCTCAAATCCTGAAACCATCCCCTGCCGGGAATATGTTGGCAGGGACAGCACATTAGAGCAAGAGGGAGAAAGAAGGGTCGAACTCTCATCCAATCTTACACAAAACCAACCACGAAACTATTTAGAAGATGATATGTTTTCTATGGTCTGGGACGGGCAGTTAGATCCTTGAGGCCTGGAAAAATCTATACGGATAGGGGAGAAGTTTCGGGGGAATTGGGGTACTGGGGCTAAGTGCCATAACCATAATGAATAAATATTTCCTATGACCAGGGGGAGGAAGAATGTTGCAGCATTATGGGGGGTCTCGAAAGGGAAAAAAAAAAGGGGATGAGTACACGTGAAACGCATAAAAGGCGATGCAAGGAGGGACTCTGGGTGGTTTCGGGAAATAGAGGGATCACGACACAGGGGCTCAGAGCATGTAAGGACACGCCTAGTCAGGTTGTTCGGGGGGAAAAAAAAAGTCAAACTAAAAGAAAAAAAAAGGCCTCCGGCATTTTAAAAAAAAAAAATGCATCAGAGGAACGAGTTCCTGCGCCATAAAAGCGAGGTCCGAAAAAGGGCTAGCATAAGGTGGAAGTACCAGAAAAAATCATCCTGACGCCAGGCATGTGGGAGGGTTTTGTAAGATGGAGGGGCGGGAGAGGCTGACAAGGCCCAGATCAGGAATCAGGAACGATCCCAGAGGGAGGGAGGAAAAAAACCAAAAAAAAGTGAAAGAGGGGCGTGAAAAAAAAAGTGGACTGAGGATAAAGAACGAAAAGATGCGAAAAGAAAAGGAATCGGAAACGGCCGCGGCATGGAATGGAAACACGGGGGATGGGGAGTTTGTAGCTGAACCACAAAAAGCGCTGAGAGGAAGCAGCGGGTGGGGGAGAAATGAAACTTTCAACGGTTCAGAAGGGGGGGGAAAAACAGGAAAGGGTCGCCTGAGGTCCGGAAACAGTTGGAAACCGCGAGAAACTCCTCTATTTGTTTGGGACGAGAAGAGGCATTCAGGGATACCGGCGGATGAGTCAGGAAAGGGAGTTTGGGGTGGACAAAAAGTGTGGCCGCGGGCAGGCCAGATTGCTAGGATGGAGGAAAAAAAGAGGTGAAATTCAGGGGAGCAATCTACGCGAAACACGTAAAGAAGGGGATTTAGGGAAAAAAAATAAGACAGCTTAGGGAATGGCCGGTCCGTAACCCGCCTGGACGCAGGTGAAGCCTTCTGGGTCGTGCAGAAATGAAGGGGAAGATATCGATACGGGGAAAAAATCGGGGATGGATCGGTGCAAAGACGTGGCTCCGCGATTGAAAAAGGGTTTAGTTGAACTTACTAGCGCACATCGAAGGGTCAGACAAAGGGGAAGGACGGCACTGAATGATGGCGTGGGGGGTAAACCTAAAAGGGGGACTTTTTCTTCCACCCTCAGTCGACTGGGAGAGCTCTGAAAAGGAGAAGAGGGAAAAGGGGAAAGAAGAAACTAAAAAGCAAACTAAAGTAAGACAAATCAAGACAAAAGAGGGGAAAACTCCTCTAAAAAGAGAAAGAAAAGAGAAAATTGGGACTAGCGTATACTAGAAAAAAAACAAAAGAACGGCTCATAATAATCCCTACTTAGCTTTTAGGAAACTCATAAGAAAAACCCAGGGAGGGAACCGTGGCCTCGGCTTCTCCGGGAGCAGAACGGGGGGGGAATGGGGGGTAACGGGGGAGGTCGCCGGGGTAAAAACCAGCAGCAAACAAAAAAAGAAATTCAATGTCAACCGCACCAAGAAAAACGCCGCGGAATGGAAATGACGGGGAAAAAAGTAAGGGCGACTAAAGACAGAAATCAAGGGCACGAGGAGGGGGTCCTGGAAGAAAAGGGTACACAACACTTGAGAACCATTGCCCTTCTGAACAAAACCTTCAAGAATAACTCACCCAGGGCACTCTATTAAGCTTCCGAGGGGGGGGGGGGAAAAGGAATCTGAAAAAAAGATGTCAAAGGACGAAAGATATGACGTGATCCCCCTACTAAAAGGGGGGGGAACGCAGGGGGGTGCTCATATAAAAGAAACAGGGATAGGGACAAAAAACGATAATTAAGAAAATGAATTGCTCGGACGGAACTGAAAAACGACGCCGAGATTAAGTCGTTTAGGGATAGAGACAAGGACTGCTTCTCAGTGGCCTTGCTCCTATGGGAAAGGGGGTTGGTAATGTAATCTCAAAAAGGTTGAGGGGGATGACCCGCGCTTCCAGAAAAGCCAGTGTACTCGAGCCGGAATCCCGAAGTGGAGGGGGGGGAAGTCGAGTAAGGACGGGGGAAAAATCAGAATAGTGGGGTGCACAAGCCTTACCCTGTGGAAGAAAGAGGGTCAAAAGGGAGGAAAATGGGGGGGTCCGTTTGGAAGTTTGAAAAAGAATTTCTTGGATCACCCGGAGAATGGCGGAAAAGACAATTAGAAAAAGTACTAAAAAAGAAGCCAGGGGTTCGTCGAGGGTTAAAAAATAAAGGGAGGCACGGGAAAAACGAAACAGTGCATTTGGATTTAACACTCAAAGTCGCGAAAGGGAAGGCAAAAAAACGTTGAGGATAAAATTAAGACGTTAGAAGGGGATTGGGCCTGGGGAAAGGCCAACAGAGGGAAGAAAAAAGTAACAGAAACTAATGACGGTACGGCCAAGTCAGACAAAAAGGGGGGAAAACGCAAAAAGACGCCAAAAGCAAAAAAGAAAAGCGTAAAAAACCATGATTTTCGCGTGTGAAAAGGAAAAAAAACTGGTGTTCTTTGATTCACTTTACGGGGCAAAGAAGCTTGCTACAGGGAAGGGAACTGAAAAAGCTCAAAACCCGTGGGAATGGTTTCGAAAAAAAAGGAAAGTGTGACAAAAATCGGGGTTGGCTGGGAGGGTTCAACAGTATTACGGGGAGGAGAATGGAGGAAAAACAGGGGGTAAACTAAAGCGCGGGCTTGCCATCGACTGATTCGGAATGAGGCCTGACGCAAAGATTTTCCACTATTTGGGAAGAAGGGCAAGAATTATTTGCTTGGCAAGACTCCAGACGAGGGCGGGGCTAGATTTCATCAATACTTCCGATGATGTGCAGGAACGCGAAAGTGATGGTAGTGCGAAGAAAGACCCGAACGAAATGCTAAAGGTCTTCTTTTCATGTGCAAAAGGGGGGGAATGGTGACGCTCCCCTGGGTACTCGGAGGGGGAAACAAAGGAAATCTGGAGAACGAGAAAAGGTGCCCCTAGGAACTCAAAATGGTTAAGGGGGAAAGAAGAAAAAAAAAAAATGAAAAAACAATTTAAACAATGAAAAAAGGGGGGAAAACAGACAGGGGGTCGGAGGAAAACTCATAAGGGGAAGGAAAAGCTTTGAGAAAGACTTACCTCGCAGGAAAAAGAAGGGGGGCAAGTTTAGCAAGAAAGGGAAGCTCCTTCTTACAGGTTTGGGTTCAATCCAAGGGAAAGGGGCCACTGGGAAAGAAAGGAGGCGTTTCAACTAAAAAAGAACGGTAACATTTTCTTTGGACTTTGGAGCGCGGGGGGAAAACGGAAGAGAAGGTTTGCTATCGAAAGGAAAAAGGGAAACGATAAAATAAAAACCAAAAACATAAGCCAGAGTAGA
>Ga0179593_1492302_pt1 | contig 10381 bp, 9 predicted proteins | sample CZODoug2_1_08_16_FD_185931 | JGI IMG/M metagenome (GOLD analysis project Ga0179593, IMG submission 185931) | Vadose zone soil fungal communities from Angelo Coast Range Reserve, California, USA - CZODoug2_1_08_16fungal (PacBio error correction) | ecosystem: Environmental > Terrestrial > Soil >...
GGGTGGGCTCGTGTCCGGGGGGTTTTGGGAAGCAGCAGGACTCTCGTTGGTCCCCGTGGAAGGCTCACGGCTCAGTCCCGGGTTTTTGAGGATGTGACGGGAGGGGAAGGGGATCTCTCTCCTTATTTGGGGTGCCCGTTCGATATCCGGGCGAGGGGCTTTCGCTGAAAGGAAATTGAAGAGGTTTAAAAACAAGTTAGAAAGACTCAAAGCGCACTGCACACGTTGGGAGTGGGAGGGCGGAACCCTGACAAAACGATGTGGGAAGAGTGCTTGGAACGGAAGGGGAAGCTGATACCGGCAGGAGGAATTTTTATACACGGGCTGATTCCTCATGGGGAAGACGGAGCAACGCAGCTAAGGAAAGACTTTGGCAGGGGGAAAACGCTAAGTCTAACGATGCTGACTTACCGAACGAAAAAATACGAGGTGCTTGCCGGAAAAGGGGGACGCGGGACATGCGCATACGCCACGTCAAACCCAAAAGACAGATGGGGCAAAGGGGACGGAAGCAGAAGGATTTGGAAAAAGTCGTTTGACGGTACGTGTCCTCTTAACGAAGGGAATTGTCGCGGGAGCGACCGTCTACATTCTGGGGGGAAAGCGTGACGGGCAGGGGGCATCGCGAAAATGGACATCTAACTGTCTCAGTTTCAGTGAGAACGTCAATCAAGAACGGGTGAGGCAAAAGGCGGAACCGAGAACGATCATCTGAAATACTCGGCCGCAGACGTAGATGTTTCTGGTGAGGGCCACGGGACAGGCCTCAGAGGGGGGAAAACAGAATTGCCACCCACAAACCCCCCCCCCCCCCCACAAAACCCCACACAACCCCACCCACCCCCCCCCCCACCCCCCACCCCCCCCCCCCCCCACCCCCCCCCCCCCCCCCCCCCCCCCAACCACAGCCCCCAACAACCCACCACCGCCCACACCTCCCCCCCCGGCCCCCCCCCCCCACCGACACCCCTTCCCGCCCTCCGCGCCCAAAAAACAGCCCAGACAGCCCTCCCGCCCACCCCCGCCATGTACCCCAATCAACCAACGGCCGCCCCCGGCCCCGCCTACAAAACGCACTTAAACCGTCGCGGGGCCCCTAGCGGCCGCGACCCCCCAACTAACAACCACCCCGGCGGTTGGGGCCGTGAATGATAAAGGGAACAAAGCGTGAACGTGGTGGAAAAGGGCTGGCAGCCAATCGATTGTTCCGCCGAACCCTCCGCGCACCTCTTCAGGAAAACTGTGGAAAGAGATCGGCACTGTCGATGGGCCAAAGATTTGCATGTAAAAAAAAAGCCTCAGGACGGGCGGAGGGAACAAACCGGGAGGGGAACATGGGCGCCAACGGATCAAAACCCTGTTAAGAATGGTAGGGAAGTAGGAAGAAAAAAAAAGAACGGGGCGACTCAGCTAAGCAAGTGTAACCACGCAGCAACTTGCCTTCCTCCAAGAGGGGCGAGGATGTGAACAGATGCACGGACTGCACCGCATCAAAATTGAAAAAAAGACAAAACCGTAATCCCATTGCAAGCAAGCGCGAAAAAGACTAATCCACCACGGGGGTGAGATAAAGTGGCGACACATCGCCCTTGGCAACCTTATTTTCCGGACCAACTGCTTCGTGACCAGCGTCGCGTCCGAATGGCTCTGAGTCGCCAAGGAGGGGGGCCAATGTCATGGGGCTCGGAAAACAAATGCGAAAGAGGGAACGGCCCTTTGAGCGTCCTGGGCTGGCTGCGCTTCGAGAATGCCAGGGAGGAAAAGGGGAAAATGGGGCCATACCCTGTTTACGTCGAAGGCGGGAGTATCGCCCGGCGGGAAGGGTTCCTGTGGCAAGCAGGATCGGCAAGCGAGTTAATTGTGGGACGACGATGATGAGCAAGAGTGGTGGGGGGGGCATGATTCGAGGGGGGTGACCGATGAAGCGGAAAGGGGGAATTCTTGCTGTCAAAAGGGGGGGGGCGTGCCAATTGCGAGAATATACACCAGATCACGGATGCATTTGCAAAAACCAGCACACCGGGGGGCGACAGAAAACATCCCTTATTCTGCTCCAGGATGGGACGTGCACTGGACGGCGGAAGGAATTAGTAAGGGTCACTTCCCCTGATAGAAAAAAAACGCAGTCCTAGGGCCCCGTCAAGCATTCGCGTCGGAAAGGGAAAGCGACGTTGGAAAGGGATTCAGACTTTGGGGTCGCATCTCCAACCAGGAAAGAATTGGGAAAAAAAAAAAGACCGGAGTGGAAATGATTCGGAAAGGGGAAGGCGAGACGGGCGGAAAAAAAGATGTGTACTATGATGGAGCCAGCGATAGTACGGTAGGGCCACGTAATAAGATATGACCACTTCCGGTCGAGGGTGACAGAAAGCATAGAAACTTCCTCAGATAACATCGTCCTTTCAGTGTGGCCGAATTGCACCCCGATCCCGGCCCCCGTTGGCGGGGTTGAAAAACCGTTAAACCCACCAAATCATGGCCCAGAAATTTGCTCCGAGCCATGGTCGCCTTGCCGCCGACACGAGCAAGGTCGCCCGAAGCAACCTTTACGTTCGGAATACTAGGCGCGCCGAAATTCGCCCTCCCCATGTGATAAGGGGCCAGGCGAGCCAATTGCAGATAGACTCCATTTTATCAAGTGTTCGCGGTATAATCGGGGAAGATTTCTGGGGGGAAGATATACGGGCAAAGTGGAACGACGATATACTCTTCGACTCACGACCAAACAAGCGTTCCCTCTGCCTTCGCGGAAAAAAAACTGGGGCGTTTGCTGGCGGATAGCCGCAATGCTGGAGGGGGCCAAAGCTGCGTCCCTCGTTGTGCGGGTAACCTCAATGCTACAAGGGGAAAGAAAGCACTTATCTCGCTCGCTCACACAAAGAGTAGGGAAAAGAAGAAAATAAGAGGCTGGCAATGGGAGATCCTGAGCGGATCAGAAAAAAAACCTGACGGGCCGCGGAGCACGTTGGGAAAGAAAATCTAAAGCAACGCCCCAGGCTGATCCGGGCGAGTCTCGCGTTCCTTCCGTTAACGGTGGTGCGTGCGGAAGAACGTGATCTCACGCGCAAGCGAAAAAAAACCTACTCCGTCTATGAAAATCTTTGATACGTACACGCCATTTGATCCAACCGTAGGTCTATCGATGGTACGAACGCGAATCGGTCATTGTGGCCAAGCGCCACCGATAAAAATGACTCATTAAAAACCGGGGCTACAAGTTGGAGATGCGGGAGCCCCGCGCGATCCGAAAAGCATGGATTGACGACTTATCCCTTGTGGGGCAAACAGTGACAGAAGGGGGAACGGGGGATAACAACCGCCACGTCCGGGAGTCGTGGAACGAAAACGAACCCCAGGAAGGCTGCGGGAAGGGACGCGGAGGGAGATCGTGCCTGACTCACCCCTACGGAGGCGAGACTGGAAGGGGCAAGCCATGAAAACGACCTATAGGGACACCATCAGATTGATTTCAGCCGTCTTCCAAGCCTCCAGGAAGGCCGGAACGGCCTGAAGCCTGAATAACGGAAGGGATAGGAAAGGGGGGGGGTTCTTAGAACCTGAGATCAAAAGGTCCAGGCTACTCTCCGATCCGAGCCTGCAAAAAGGGGGGGCAACTGAAATGCTGTCTTCTAAAGTACAATCAGGTTGTTATTCACTGGAGAATGGAGAGTGGTCAAACGGAATAGTCATAACAGACTGGAGCATCAGCCTGCACCACGGGAGGGGCTAGTCCTGACCCTAGGTTCACTCCCAGGTTCCGCACAAACAAAAAAGGATTCTGGGGGACTTCATAACTCTCATGTGAACGACAACCCCTGGAGAGCAAAAGTGACCGTTCCAGTAATCGCACAGCTGCCAAAGGTTAAAAAGTACTCCAGAACCACACTAACTCCCCAACAAAGAACGCGCAAATCATAATTCCCCACCTCACGCGTCTGTACCGCTTCCTGCAAAGCGCAAAAACCAAGGCCCTTCGAGACGCCTACCCTATCCCGAAACAACAAGGGAGGGAACCCTTGGAAAACCGTCCACTGGGAAAGCGTCCATGCCCGAGCACTGGGGGGGGGCGCTTGGGTTCCACTGACAAATGACCACTATACAGGAAGTCTGAAAACCAATAGAACTTGAGGGCGGGCGCCGAGAACCTGTAAGGTCGTTGGAGCGAAGGAACAAATCCTTCAAGCAGGGGGAGAATTTCGCCACTGAAAAAATGGGGAAGTGTAATGCTCCGTTCGTTAGATTTGGTCCCCTGACGCGGAGCGGCTATCGTATTTTGACTGAGGTCTCACTCAGAAAACAAAATTCCAAGCGCTTATATTGGAGTGTTCCGGCTTTTCACTCGATTTGCTTCGATCGACCTCTAGTTCTTGTCGTCATATATACGGCTCAAATAGGCCAGTTGGATCCGTTGGCGGCATTCAAGACTGAGTAGACCGCCCTGAAAGGATTAAGGACAATGAAAATGCAACGCGTGGGGCGGCAGACTTCCAGGATTCTCCTTTAAAAGGGTGGGGGTTAAGATAATTTTGGTATCGAGGGGGCTTTCGCGGAAAAAACAAATAGGGCTGCGGGTAAACAATCCACTCTACAAATCAGACCGTTATCAACATCGTATGAGGGGGGGGACATTATCCAGCTGCGCTTGTAAAACACAAAAGCAAACCATCAATCTGTTCTGGGCCGAAGTATCGCAAAGAGAAGCGGGAGAAATCGGGTCCTAACCCCCCACGTTTGGAGTCGATGCGCACTGGACCGGCGGAAGAATGGGTGTTGAACGAAAGAGGTCGATGCCAACCAAAGGACAAGGGGTGGGACGACCCAGCACCGGTCGTCCAAAAAAATTCGCCGTCGTCTGGACATATAATCGAGTCGACACACAACCCGAAAAGATCTTCATCAGTCCAAGATGGCAACTTTTGCGGGGACTCGACGGCGTCTTCCCGTCGGGGACGAAAATCACCCGACATGATCGTCCATTTGCGAAACTTGATTACCAAGAAGCATCCGCCGAGGCTTTGCCGCGATGTTTGAAATGGAGTCTCCGGGCGAAGGATGGAAATTTGCGTCTTGAGGGCGGGCCGGGTCAGAGGCCCCTGTTATCAACGGGCTTCACCTCAGAAAACCTGACTTCCGGTGTACGTAGTCTTCACTACGAACGGCAAGATGAGGGGAAACGGGGCCGCAGCGTTCAGAACGAAATCCAACGGATGGCAGGCGATAAGAGGGGAGACGTATCAAGCACGACAGCTCGTTTAGGTCGAAAGCCAGCGCCTCCTTCAAAAATCGACAAGGCGGCAATAAGAAAGAGGACGTGTCGCAAACCAGCCCGCCGTATTCCTCCGAGATGACAGAGATGGATAAACCGCTTTGCCAAAGTCTTGCGGTTCAAAACTCACGCACCCAGGTCTACAACACAACACGAAAAGGATATATGGGGTTGAGAGGCCGGGGGGACTGAAAGAAAAAACGGGGCATTACAGGCAGCCTGCGATCGGCGCGGAGACCCGATTGTTGCTATTTGCCTGGAAAGGCCCAGCATGCTCTCAATAAAAGTGTGTTGCGCCAAAGAACCGACCGAAGGGGAGCGAAGGGGGCGGGTCAACGCTTAATGTCGCTTGATAACGAAGCGACAGACTCAGACAGTATCGCCATGGCCAAGGGAAAAGCTTGGGATGCGGTCTGAAAACGCGCGCGATCTCGAACCGTTGCTGGAAAGTCGAAGCCGCTGAAAGAGGGACGAACAGTTGAACCGGGCGCGACGAGCTAGGGAAGTCTGGTCTGAAAACGGCGCGGAGAAAAGTTTGACGACCTCTCTCTGGCGCGAGGGGAAGGAAGGCGAGAGTTGGGATGCGAACGAGGGGGACTACTATCAACTTTTCGGCAAAGCGAGGAGGGTCCTTACTCAGTGGCCCAGGAGAGGGGAAGCGCTTGAGCCATTTGTGAAAGATCGAAGCGTTGACTAAGTATCTTTTGCATCGTGACGGCGAATGGGGGGTCAGAGGGAGTCGACTTCGAGCAATGGTCAATTCTGTGCGCATTCTTACGTCAGGAAGCAGATCCCGGGGATCAAGCGCGCAATCCAGGAAGGGCCTGTTCTCACCGATCACTACTCTGGCTCGATTGGCTGGTGGATGGGCAAAGGAAAACTGCGCAGAGAAGACTGAACACACCCACCTCGCGTGGGGGATAAGAACACGCTTTATCGGGACCGTCTAAGCCCGGAGCCCAAATTTTAAAGAACAGCAAAAGGCGCCCCCACCTTTTAAAACGTGTAAATAGAATCGAAACGAAAGGCGTGCCCGCCCGCGTGCATTTGAATTCTTTCCTTAGTACCCGCCTGCTTTCCCTGGCGCCACCAAAAAGGGAAAAATGTGGAGGGGTATGGAATCCCAGACGAGATAGATCGGAAGGCTATCCATCCCACAACGGCCTCTGGCACGCTTATGGCGATGAGTGAGCCCGATTCTCCCGGCACCGCAAGTACAGGGTAAGCGGTAGTCTATGTGTGTCCCTCCACAAGCGAGCACATACCCGGTGCCAACAGATAAGGGGGAGAACGCTCGAAATTAATTTGAGCCCCCTTATTTTAAAATTCGAAGGGAAAAAAGCCTACTTGCCCTGCGGGCCAACGCTACCTCGGCGTCCTGGGCAAACCGATGTAAGTACGGATAGTATGTGACTCGGCGCATGGCGAAACACGGGCCTTGAGCTCCTTCTTCGCTCGAGAATCGGGCCCCGGAGGGAAGGGGGCCAAAGGATGGCCAGCCTTGGGAACGAATGATGGTTATCTACAGGATTTCAGGAGTGTGATGCCCTCAGCAGGACGGCAAGAGAGGGCCGGTTTAACGACTATAGGGCAGAGTTTCATGGGGGGCAGTTGTATTCTCTTCAACTTGCAGAAGGAAGAATGAAGAGGAAGAACTTCTTGCGCGGGGTTGTCTTGCAGAGCATAAACGAACCGTCTTGTCGGAAAAAAAAATGGGATCCACCATAATCAAGACTTGCCAAGGTGTCAGGAGGTGCCAAAGAATGATTTAAGAAAGCCTAGGACGGCGACAAACAAGTGAAATACACATGATTGTCGGAGACCCGACACGAGAACTTGGGACACAGTTGACAGGCAGGATCGAGACGTCCAGACAGGCGACTTTGGAAAGCAGGGGGGCAAGCTAACCACCCTGCGACAGGGTTTACTAAGGCGGGGAATGGGGCTCGTTTCCGCCGGTAGGTGACCGGGCTGGAAAAATGTCCAAGTTGTTAAATTGAATATGGCTGCGAAGAGATGAGGAGCGGGACAAGTCCATGGGGAGCCTAAAGGAAGCTCGGCTTCGATGAGCCCGAAAAGCAGAAAGCCGCCGCGCAGAATCCAAAACGCGCCAGGCCGGAAAAGCAAATTTGGGTTGCTCCTAGCCCATACCTTCCCGCTTGGCGGTTTGAGAAAACTTTTACCTTCTGGTGGGGATTGGTAAAAAATGGAATTTTGCAAGGACCAATCAGTTACCTTGCCGCCGCACAGCGCTCGCAGGGCGCCGCGATCACCACTTGAGGAATATACCGAAGGAAGAAGAAATGCGCACAGACCTATTTACCTCGCTTGCGGCCCGCAGGTACACGCTGTATGAACCGACGGAATGCACCCTCCGGTAAGCTGAGTATATAGAGTCGCCGGCTTTGGAAGACGGGCAGGAGGGGGGGGAAAATGAAAGGGTCTGAAGCCCGACCAAAAACAACGGTTCCCAGATCTAACCGGAGGAAAATCCGGTCGCTGAGGTGCAGCGACAACATGATGGGCGGGGGACTGAAAAGATTGCGCCCGTCGGTTGGCTGGGACCCTAGATGATGCAATGAATCGAGGAGCCACAAACAAACAACCGTCTTTTGCCTATAGTAAGCATGCTGCAATTGGTCACATCACTGCGACTTCTACACGACGGGCCGCTCAAAGGAGCACCGCCATCAGGGCGCATCCACCAAGAACCAAGGATGGCGAATAAATGCTGCTTCGGGAAAGCAGTGTTGGCGTCAATACTTCATAACGAAAGAACGCGCAGCGCCAAGCAGGCGAAATCCAACAAAACCGATGAAAGGGTCTACAACATAAGGGGGTGATCCCCTATGGGAGAATCCTCGTCTGAGCCAGCCCCGGAAAAAGGGGGCGGGGGGAGGAAAAGTGGGCAAACTCGAGCGGTGATATTCCACTACAAATGAAGCGACGCCATCAGCTGTGCGGTCCCCGGCGGCAAGGAGACAAAGGGATTAGGTCAAATTACCGTTGGGGGCAAAAACCGAAGTGGGAACGGTGGTAGACCGGGGGGGATCGGAAAAAAGAGGCCATCCCAGCACCAAAAAAGGGGGACAGGTTCATTCGATGCCAAGGCGGAAGGGGATGGCCGGGGGCGCAAAACACCCAGGACGACGCGCGGTAAAGGTCCGCGAACAAGACTAATCGCTGTAGCAACCAGATCATCTTACAAGTTTCAGCCCTGTCTCCTACAGAAGGAACAGGGGCTTATCCACTGCAGGATAGGAAAATTCTTCAGTTACTGCTGCAACTCCCGCTGACAACGGGACAGGCGCCTGTCCAGAACGAAGATCCTACTTTGCCAACAACTGTCGGTAGACCAGGGTAAGTTTGGTCAATACTTATAGAGAAATTGGGAAGGGCAGGACACTAGGCACAGTGAGGGGACCTCCAGTCTGGAGTCCAGAACAAATCAAGGGAAAGGAACCCTTTTAAGCAATGTTCCGCACAATACCAAAGTCGGTCATTCTATGCACGCGCAAATGGCAAAAACCATCTTGAAATCCCGAGGAGGAAAAGCAGCCCGTCCCCGAAAATCTCACGCAAAAAACCTGCCCCCAATAAAGAGGGGGATTGAACGTTCCCAAGAAGAAATGGGGTGCCGCCTTGCAACGAATCAACTGAACGGCAAAATCAGGGTCGAGTAACGGTCATATGGGGGACACCGCCTACCACAATGGCATTCCCGCTCACCTGGACCTAGGGACTTAGTAGGCTCGGAAAAAGAGAACATGCCGCATCAAGGAAGCGATTGCGCAGGCACAGCAAAATGAAAAAACTATCTAATGGCAAAAACGACTGGAAAAAGGAGCCGATAAGCAGTGACCACGAAAGAAGGCGTGGGGGGAGAATTAATAATTTGCTCCGGGCGATGGCGCAACTTGAAGTGCCACCGGTGGCTTATATTTCTCTGGGGGGAGAGGAAAAATTGTCAATGTCTAAACGGCTTGGAGGAGAAGTACTTTTCCTGTAAATCGCGCACGAGCGCCAGCTTGCCGCCAGAGAGTTGCCGGGGCTTTGAAGTCATGCGCCTTGGAAAGAGAGACATATCGTTGTCTGGAGCCTTCTATCTCCAATTCGGCGGTTGGATCCTTTGGGGGGCGCACATGTCCACAGAAGGATACGAGCAAAAGGAAATTGTGCAACACAAATTCCTCTCTCCTTAGGGAGGAGCAGGACCCTTTTTTGTGGCCGGGCGGAGGCTTGGTTAAAGCGGAAAGACCTGGACGAGGGGCGGACGGGAGCCCATCCAAAAGAAAAGCTTTTCCTCCATTCAACCAACGCAGCGGGAGGGCAGGATCACACGCTGAAAAGCAGTTACTTCAAGACCAAAAGCCGGGCGGGAAGATATCGGCAGTTCGATAAAAAGGCAAGAAAGTTTACGATGGAGTCTTTTCTTCCCATGCGATTCGAGGGAGGAATTTCTCGATACCGCCCGAGGAAGTGGTTCGAATGCGAGACGTGGAGGACATCTACATCTCGCGTCGTTGAACGAGGGAACCAAAAAAAGGGGAAATTAATCGGACAACAGCACGCGGTCACTTCAAAAAATCTCGCGATCGAGTCTGGGCGGGCCGCACCGGGGAGGGAAATGTCAATGGATCTGCCGAAAAGGCAGCCAGGCGTGAACTGAAGTTCATTGCAGCCTGTTGGGAGGCGCGCCAATCCACTACCTCGCGCCAGAGTGCTTAAGGGCGCGGGGGGAAAATGAAAACGTTCAAGCGCCGCTGCAAGCCGAAAGAAGGTATGGGACCGGTCGCCCGGTAGCTTCCTCCGAAGGCAATACTTCCCTTCTCACGCCAGGTTAAATCGCGGGAACTAAATAAGGCGAGCAGCGGTTTGTCTCAAAAATGAGGAAGGGAGAGAAGTGCTGGAGAGAGGACTTGTATTATCTCAAGCCGCTTCAAGAAGTCAGGGAGGGGGGGGTCAGAAAGCCTCTCGCCATTCCGGAATCTCTGAGACATCAGACAACTAGGAGAGAGATTTGAAGGTCCCATCGGCCCGATTCGGGATTCTCCGCGGGCCTAGAAATTCACGCGCGCTGCCCGCTTTGACCCCATTGAACAAAACCGCAAACCC
>Ga0179593_1575714_pt1 | contig 10381 bp, 14 predicted proteins | sample CZODoug2_1_08_16_FD_185931 | JGI IMG/M metagenome (GOLD analysis project Ga0179593, IMG submission 185931) | Vadose zone soil fungal communities from Angelo Coast Range Reserve, California, USA - CZODoug2_1_08_16fungal (PacBio error correction) | ecosystem: Environmental > Terrestrial > Soil >...
AGGGAGGGGCCTCGCGCAATGGGAAAAAGACGAAGGATCTTGTCCAGTGGACGGGAGACCTTCCGTTGGGTCTCGCAGAGGATTCAACTCGCCGAATTGAAGGTAGCGTTCCAGAGCAAGGGAGGCCCCGTAAGAGTCAGAGACCAGAGAAATCAGGCAAAGCTCCGTTTCCGAGAAATTTAACCCGTATTGTCTAGAAAGGCCGTGGACGGACAAGCAACAGCCAAGAGCTCAGGAAAAAACACCGCACAAAAAAACTAGCTAGCAATGCGCGGAGCACGGCGATTGAGGGAAGAGAAGTTCCCTGGTGAAGCATTTGAACCACGGGGGGGGGGGGGGAAGCGTCATGATAAGGAAAAAATGTGGAAATAGAAAAATTTACAGCGCTAAATGGGTACACAGGGCCAGGCTAACGCTCAAAAGGGGAGGGGGGGCAGGCCAAGGTACTGGGAGGGAAAAAGGTCGCCGCCGATACAGTTGGAAATTCTTGGGTCAACGTGTCCGACAGAGGAGAAGAGGGAAGTCACCTGTTCTAAGGGGTTTTCGCTTGGGAAAGAGAGGCCAGAGGGATAAAACAAAGCTACCTGGTAATTATCAACAGGGAGATAATGTCCAACGGTGCCGAGGTATCATAGGGTAGGGAAAAGGAACAAACCGCTGGGGGAGGGGGGTGTGAATTCAAGTCCTACGGGGGCGAGGGGAGGGGATCGGGACAAGGACGCGGTCAATGAACCGGCAAGGGAAGCAGGAATGAAAAAAAAGCCAAGCTGGGAGAAAGTGCGTTCACATAGAGGATTCTGGTGGACTAGAACTTCGAGAGGTCGAATTAGGGTTCGGTAAACTGGGAGGAAAGGGGAGACAAAAGTGGTAGCAGGGGGGATTAGTTTATGGTAGAGGACCTGCGAGGAAAAGATGGGGAAATTTAGTAGGAATGGTCTTAGGCGGGATAAGGCGGGGGGGGGAAAAAATTACGTGTTTTTTGGGGGGTAAAAAACGGGGACGGGATTAGTGCAAACTTGGGGGGGGGGGTGAACATTACGCGGCTCCCCCTCTTTCGAGAGGGTACCTGTCGGGAGAAAAATGAAACCCCTGAAGGGATGCTACACCCGGACAGTCCAGAGGGGAGCGCCCTACATGGTCCCGGACAAAGGAGAAAAAGAGTCCACGCTGCCTGTCGATATTTTAGGGGAAGTGAAAGCAAAAAAAGATACAACTTTTCTCTACGGAAACTCAGAGGGCTGTGGGAAGAGAACGGAAGCCCACTTCGCGATGGGGGAAACTGAAAACGTGCTTTTTTGAAAAAAAAGCGTCTGTCTAGGGAGCAAAAACCCCAAACACCCGCAAGAAATCCGTGGGGGTGGGAAGTTCCCTCGCCGAAAAGAACTCAATAGATCGCCTCGAACGTTTAAGATCAAGACCACTGACGGAAAAGGCTTGAAATCAGGAGGAAGAGAAAAGAAAAAAGTACGTGAGAACGGAGTTGTTTGTAAAAACGGATAAGGGACCACGATTGACGGAAAATTTCTTTCGCATATGTCCAAATACTGAGGCAGTGGGGGAGATCTAGTCGACGAAAACTCCACCACACCTCCGGGGCGGTTGTCCATTCTGGGTTTTTGGAAAAGGGGTCGTCGGACTTGGTTAGGACTAAGGAATGATAAGTTACCTCGGAACATCTGATCCAGGGGGGGAATAACATTTGGACAGTACAACACAAGACCCGAAGTGCGACCTGTTGAGGAGGGCGGGTAAAAAAAAAATCGAACAGACGCGACAAAGGGGTCTCAGTACAAACAACCTCATCCGTAAACATTAAGAAAGGGTGGGGGGGGGGGGTAGGTGCGTCCATGCCCCTCCCACATACACGGATGTCTCGAATACATGAAAGAAAACCGAGCATGGGCCTTCTGCGTCCTTGTAGCTGAGGCCTTAAGAGAGAGGGGGTGACATGAGTAGAATTGCCGATGGGCCGACAAGAAAATTTCGAATAAAAAGTGTTCAGGCCCAGAAGAGAAGGAGCCTTTCGGGAACTGAACAAAAACCAAGGACGAAAACGAAAAGAGGGACCGCAATCGAAGCTAAACCGGAGGCTTCGGGGAAAGGGCCCTTTGTGAGGGGGGAAGAAAGGGCATTCGGATCGTGTCGTATAAGCCTCGGGGTCCTGAGAACGGCAAAGCGATCAAAAGCAGGGAAAAAAGAGCCAGAAAAATGGAGGTGAAAATGACCAAACAAGAAGGTACAAGGGCGCGAACCACCGGTTAAGGAAAGCAGTGGGGGCCGGAACGAACCCACAAAAAAAGAAAAGAGGCTAGTCCAGAAACGGTGTAAAAACCTCGTAACAGCTCAAAGCGAGGAATCGGAAAGCGTCTCATCGAACTGCTATTATGAGGGGTTATCCGAAAGGAGGCCCTCGATTCTGAGCCCGCAAAAAGAATTAAACTAGGAAGCGAATAAATCACTGACATCGGCCTTTCGAGAAAGGGCTTAAGCCGTGGGAATGAGTTCGTGTTAAGTTCCGAAACAGAACGAAAAGTGCGGACAACGGAAAACTTCGTGTACCTATTGAAAACCAAACAATGAAGCTTGGGTTTTCCGGCACTTGGAGCCCAACTGAAGGCTTAGGGAAAGAAAACGTCAGGGTACCGCCCAAACGAAAAATACTTTAAGGAATGGAGATCAAAAAGAAGAAAACAATATTGGGACGTTCAACCTTCCGGGGGCAAAAATACACAAAGTTTTCGTAGGACCTTTAACTTAATGACTAAGACGGGAAAAGTGTCCCCGTTCACTATTAATGAGAGAAGAAGACGTTGGAGATAACTTATGAGAGGGGAGGCATGGGTGGATTTAGCAAGGGCACCACTGGAAATCCGACATAGTTTCTCTTTTTGAACGGGGCAAAGGATAGACTTGGAAACACGGATCCTGACTCGTGCATCTGACTGTGAGAAACTTAAGGCCGACGGGTAGTCTTCCCGGATGGGGCGGAATGGGGAAGAAAAGCAGCGACGGGAAGAAGGACTCGTTCCGCATAGTTCCTGTAGAATAGGATAGAAAAAATGGTGTTCGCCCTAAACGAAAAAGCAGCCTCGCAACCCAGACAAAAATTAAACTGTGAGCGGGTAGCGAGAAAGAACTCTCGACGGACTGCATGAGGACGTACCTATGGAAGAATGAACCCAAAGGACAAAACCTAGGAAGACATGGAAGGAAGTTCTTAGTCAACTTGGAAATCTGGGAAGTTACGCCGGTGCGTTTACAGGATGGCCACCAACATCAGATACCGAGTACTGCGGCTCCAAAAGTAATCGAGGAAACCGGTTCGAGGAAAAGTCATAATGAGAAGGCCTTACTCGCTAAGGAACTAAATCAGGGGGGTTTTGCCAGTAACACATGCAGAACGGAATTGTGGGGCGTACATTTTCAAGAAAGAAAAGACTCCGCCATCACTGAGGGGGAGACGTCTACTTAAGAAGGCCCCTTCTTAAGGAAGTTCGTCCGGGAAATTTTGGGGAAATACAACGGTCTTCACAGGCTCTTGGGAACTCAACCTCCATTTCGGGACCAATAAAAGGGGAACAGGATCACCTACACCTCGACTGAAAAAGGTGTTACCTACAGGACACATGGCCGTGGGAGTTTGGGGCTTTAGGCCGAACCGGGGACACTCCTTTCAACAAAGTCCAGCTACAAGGTTCCTGCGATCGAAGAAAGTCCGGAAGCGCTAACATACACCAAATCACAAGGACAACGAAACAGACAACATAAGGGAAGAGGTAGGAAAAATAAGAGATACCTATAAAGATCCGAAAAGAAAAGGTTTGTATCGTAAAATGAGCTCGGGGGAAGGCGGGCGAACGACAAGAACACAAGACCGACCAAAAGGGGGAAGGGGAGTACCCCCGGGGGGCGAAAAAGAGGTGCAGACGAAGGGGAATGCGGGTAATGATATCGAGAGAATGGGGGAGACAACTGAGATGTTCTGGAGGGTGATCAAAGGGAACCTAGACAAAAATGGAACACTAGGAGGGGAAGGGGAGTGACTACAGGTTTACGTAGAAGGGGTCTGAGAAGAGGGGGGGGGGGCCAGGGATCAACAAGGCTGTAAATCAGGGGAAAAAACAATAACGGAAAGAGGTCGCTAGTATCAAGCGTCAGGAAAAAGGGCGGGGAAAATAACCCATAGAAAACCGAAAAAAGCAACGTTTTGCGGTGTTATTGATCTGTGGTGGTTGGAAAGACGATCAGGGGAAGTTGCTGCTGTTTACTGGGGTGGCACTCTGGGTAACTGCAAGGGTCTCAAAAGGACTCCCCGGGGGGGGAACAATTAGCTCAGACCCGTCAAAGAAATGTCCTCGGAAAAACGAAAATCCAGGAGGTGGGACTATAGGGCACTGGTTGAGTATACCCAGACTGGGTTCTCTAAATAGACAATCGAATAGCAAGTACATGGAGGTCGGCAGGGAGTCTTTCTAGTCTACTAAAAAAAACGAATAACAGCGTGAGAAAGTGCGGGGGTCTGTGGCGGGTAGATAAAAAAAAAAAGGGGGGGGGGGGGGGGGGGGTATGTATATATTAGTCGTGGTCAATGAGTCCCATGCTTTAGTTTCGACACTTCTTCTGAGAGTTTCCAAACACTCAAGGTGGTGGGGCAGATCAAGGCAAGAAATCGCGATAGGGGGGGACGTGAGAATTGGAAATGAAGCCTGCAGGTCGGGGGAGTCACATCGCGACTTCAAAAAAGGGAAAGGAAGAGTGAAAATCTGGTGAAAAGGTTGATAACGATGTTGCAGAAAGAGTCAGATCGGCGAAATACATAAGAAAGGAAAAAAGGTGAGTCGAAAGGTCTTGTGACACTTGTTCAAAAGGCGAAAAGGAAAGTGGTGAAAGGGGAGAAAGCGTAAAAACGGAGGATATCAGGGTAGGGTCAGTACAGAACCAGATACTGGAGAAAAAAAGCCGAGCAGTCAAATCGGAGAGAGGGGCTGCTGGGTCACCGAAGGGAATGCGCCGGGGAAAATTTGCGTGTCAGGAGGACGCCAATTGCAAAGGAGGTGTGTAGGAAACGGCGTTAAGACCGCTCTTGGGGGGATTGCCTCGACACGGAGGGAAAGGGGGATAGGGGCTTCCGATCACAAGTGAAGTACGAAGGCACGTCTCAGACGACATTGCCGACGGCAGAGAAGGACCTGATTTCGCGACCAAGGGGGTTGAACAGGCGAGAAGTGTAGGTGAGTGATGGGGTTTAACGTCACGAAGAAAATAGATGAAAAGTTGTTCCGATACAATTGACGTTTGGAAGGAAGAAACGCGACTAATAAGGCTTCGGCGTGAATCTGAAATAGATAAGCAATTGTTCTCTCATATCTATATCATTAGCGGGAAACTTCTGTCGTGAGTGATTCATGTGGCGAAAGGGCGGGGGCAGGCATCTTTGTCCCGGGGAGTGAATAGTTCGGGACATGACAGGCATTGGACTCGAAGGCAGAACCCTCTTAGCGAAAACTCTCTGTCGAGTGGGTAAAGGAGTTTTGGGATCTCGTGAGGGGGGGCAAGAGGGTTACAGGCGGGTGTGCAAACGAAAGTAGCACGAATTATTAGTGGGAGCGGGACGAAGGTCACAGCCCGAGGGAGGTCTGGGAGCACGACATCCGGTAAACTTCCTGTGGGAATTAAATTCATGGGGGGGAAGTAAGAGCGGAAGAGAAACCGAGCACAGATGCCTATGAAGTGGAAGAGCACCACGAGGAAAATGTCTTACCACATGGCATTGAAAGGGTGGGGGAGTGATGAGGGGGAGGCTCTAAGAAGGGACCGTGAACAGGATAGGACATTCTAAATTTGGAAGGACATAGGGAAAATGAAAACCGCGTCGGAAATCAAGGAAAAAAAAAAAAGAAATGACGACGGAAGGAGAAATGCTGAGGGGGGCCTAATCGGGACACTAGTCTAGGAAATAATCACAAGTAAAGGGGGGGCGGAAAGACGCACGGCAAACCACCCTTTCGCTTAAAACGGGCTGTTGCTCAATAAAAACCGCTTCCTGAAAAGAGGGAGGGGGGTGGTTTCTACGTGGGGGTAGCGCGGTTCTTGTGAAAGCTCCATCAAGGGAATTCTCGAGCGGAGGGGAAGACTCACTAAGGGCAAACACCGGGGAAAGGCGGCCAAGGAGGGGGCTAAGGGTTTGGGAGTTTCTTTCCAGGACTCACTGCTCGAAAGGGGGGAAAGGGAGAACAGAATTGGGCGGGACGTGCGGGGGACGAGTGTTTGAAAATCGCGTCATATCGGAACTAGAGTTTTTTGGGGAGGGGACGGAGAGAAGAATTCTGAACTGTTGGATCACCGTTTTGTTCCTTAAAAAGGGGAACCGGGTGGTGGAGTAAATGATAGAGCGAGACGAGGAGGGTCCGAACGGAAAAGAAAGACAGATACCTCCCCCACGGCTTGTTCTCCAATAACTGAGAAGGCGCGGGGGGATGAAAAGGAAATAAAGGGACGGGCACGAAGGGATCCAACTATCTGTCCGGGGCATTAAAACGGGGTATCGGGCGGAGGGGCAACATTAAAGAGCGCGGGGGGGGGGGAAAAGCGGGTTGTGCAATGTATTGCGAGGGACGTACCCGGTGAGAACAGCGTGAACAGTGTGATAAGAAAAGAAAAAGAGTAGTAGAGCAAAAAATAGAAACGGGGGTTTGGAAGGGGGTCATTCGGGGGGGGAGAAAGAGCACAAGGGCTGGGCACTAAGGGCTGGGGTAGGGAGGTGGCACCAAGGGAAAGAATCGAAAAACCAAAAGCTTAGCACGTGGCTGAAGAAATTTTCACAAAAAAAAGACGGGGTCCTTCAGGAGAATCCGTGAAAAAAACGTCCGCCAGGGAAAAAAGGAAAAGCTGCCTATCAGATCAAACAGTAAAGTCATCGTACCCTCCTCAGGGGGTGAAAAAGGAGGAACAAGCGCTACATATGGAAGACACAGAAAAAAGGAAAAAATTGTGGGAAGAGGCAAACGTGCGGATCGTGTGCTGAGGGGCCCTAATTGAAGGAGTCAAGGGAGAGTAGACGGCGGGGGGAAAGGTAGGACCCTTATCGCCAAATCTGCTTAGCGTCTTAAAAGAATTGGGGGGGGGGGGAGAGGGCTAGCCTACATTCTTTCTTCCAGCCTCGCGGTTGGAGGAGCAGGAGTTTGGTTGGGATCCTTTTCTGGGAAAACTACCTCCATCCCAAAAGCTGGTGTAGCCAGGTTATAAAGGTACTGGTAGGGTTCGACACAAGGGGTGATCCCGCTGACCGTACCAAAGTACTGGACCACCTCCACCGATGGAAAATTTTTGATAGCCTCAATGGAGCGTTCTGGAAAAAAGGCCAGGCTGGTAAAGGGGCTGTAAATTTTGGGAAAAAGCAGTTTTGGGATAGGAAAAATGAACTAATTCAAAAAGGGGGAAAAAAAATCTTCCAGAAGCTCGACAGGGCAAAAAAGAACCGTGTCCGCCAAGACAGGAAGGGCGGATGAAGGCGAGATGCGGCGGTGGTACGTGGGGAAAAAAGGGGGGGGAGGCTGTGAGGGCAGCGGGGAAATCTGAGAAAAAACGCGAAGCTGCCAGTGCGTCGGTCGTTTCTCAGTCTTCGTGGGGCAGGCTGGGAACAAGACGCTTTAGGCTTGTGGACGAGAAGGCTCGTTCGTGGGTCGAACGGGGGGAGGAGACAAACGGAACCGCCGATGTCTACTTTGCAGAGGGGAGAAATCTGCAGAGAACGATAAATGCGAAGGAAGAAGAAAAAAAGAAAAAGACTTCGTAAGGACGCCGGAGGGGGGAGAGAAGTGGACATCGGACCAACAAACTGAGGAGTGAGGAAAACAAACTTCTACGAGTCAACAAGCACACTTCGCCGAGGAAACAATCGGAAGCGAAGAAAAGAAAGATAAAAGTCAGAGGCAGCGGATTGCAGATGAATACTGGGCGTTAGACATTAGGGAAAGGTGGAAGCGTCAGGATGGAGGGAAGAATCGAAACGATACGGAAAGAATATAGCTCCGTTGAAAAAAAGGGCCGGCAATAGAATCTAGCAAAGTATTTCAAATTCTTGCGGGGCACGTCCGATAATTAGAAAAAAGACAAATTGGAGAGGAAAGAAAAAGGCTCGTGCAGATACTCGTCTGACAAAATTATTTATCTGCTGTGGCCGGGGTCCGATATGCGTTCCAGGGATTGTGGCGAACCACTTGTGGGGGGGTGCGCGACGGTTCATGTCCTTCTTCAAAAGGGTACAAGGGGCAAATTAAATTTGAAAAAGATTTTACAGCACAGGGGTACATAAAAAGTTTGAGGCTAGACAAAATAGTCCGGGGGAATTCCATCCGAAGCACCCGGGGCCCCGTCGGTGAAGACAAGGCGGGGGCAAACTTTGGCATGTTTACAACCAAAAAGGGGGAAAGGGTTGAAGCTGGTCTTGGAGGAATGACCAAGAATCTTTGATCCCAAACCAAGACTTACAAAGACTCGACATGGAAGAAGAACGAATGTCTAAGAAGAAGGGCGGGGATCATGCGTCAAGGGAAGCTGTGAGGTTGGGTAATCTCCTCGTTCCGCCTACGACACCCTCACTCAAATTCGCCCTTGGGGGAAGGAGGGGGGGAAGGAAAGTGGCTGCTTCATTCGTTGGCAAACTATCTCGGATGCATCAATCTAGGCAAGGCCGCACCTTCTCAAAAAGGAGGTTTCTATAGGAGGCCTATGGTGAAAAGGACGAAGACGGGGTGCTTTTCCGGGTTGGTGAAAGGCGGGCAGGCTGTGGGAAATGGAGGGGGACAGCGGGAGTGAGAAAGGCGAAATACGTAAAATGGTGAAATGGAGGTCTTGCGGTGTAAGGGAGGTCTTTGGGCGTGGATTCGGTGGGGGCACGGGGGTGTTCGGAGTAGAAAAAGGTTGTGAGGTAAGAAGAGCAATCAAGAGAGTGTGATGCCGTAGGTGTGCTTAGCCCTTAGGACAACGAAGTCTCACAGACTGCAAGGTAACTGCAGAACGGAAAGTGGGAGGGGGCAACTCACCTCGCCGAATGCACGCGGGGCATAGTGGGGCCTTTAAAGCAAGAACGTTTTACTTAAGGGGAAAAAAGGTCAGATTATAAGGGGGGGGGGAAGGCAATGGAAAAGGGAAAAGGGAAAGGATTTTTGCAAAAACCGCCGGTACACAAGGTCTAGTCGTCCAGAAATCCGGTGAGAAGAGATTTCCCCGCGCCGGTAAGAGTACTCCTACGGAGCGAAAAATCATTTAATAAAAGGAAAAAGGGGCGAACACGGCTTGATCATGGTGCCGGGAGATATCGACTCTCAAAGCTTCTTGTTGGCAACTCGACCAGTCACGGCCCAAACACATCGACGAAGGATGGTCGGAGGCGGAGTGGGCTTACGTAACTCTAACGAAAACAACTTCAAGCAAGGCTTCAATGGTGTTTTTGAGGGGCCTTTTTGCTTGTAGGGGGATCTGATAGGACGCAAAGGAGCGGGATCAGAGTAAAAAAACTGTGCGGGGTCACCGATGGGGAAAAAGGTGACGGAAGGGTTGAGCATGCTGAATGGAAGAAAGTCCTTCAGAGCGGCCGTGAGAGGTGGGCGTCATGCCCAAACGCCCCACATACTGGGGGGGGCAAACGAGTGCATGGCGGGAATAAGCTTGCACAAAACGTTACGTTCGCATCAAATGGCCGTAAGGCTTTCGAGGATTCACCGACGAGGGGGGGGGTCCCTTCATTTCAGGGGGAATAATAAATCGTGTTCGGCAGGAAAAGAGAGAATTATCTTGATCAACCTCCGCCAAAAAAGCAGCCTGCCAGAAGGAAGAGAACCAGGGAGGAGGATGCACCTTTCGCTTCCCGAGGAAAGCGTCCTCTGTATACCCAAGAAAATCACTCCTCCCAATCCCCCGGAGGGTCGCAAATAAATGAAATTCCCCGACCCAAGAAGCCCAATTAATTAGGGAAAAAGGAGGGGGGGAAATGCCCAGGGAAAGAAAAAAAAAAGGGACGGCTCAGAGGGATGACCACACTGGGGGAGGAAATCGCGAGTCGAGAGGGACCATCTTCCTTCGAGGACAGGGAATCGGGGGAAAGGGCCGACAAGAAAGAGCAGCGGCTTACTAAAAGAGTGAGCCGTTCGCGGAAGACTGGCGAACCGAAAGACAGCACCATTATCTTCTCCCTGGGCTCGAAACAACTTCCCGGGACGGGGACTATGTCGGAAAAAAAAAAGAGGACACAAAAAAGGTTGTTCCTGTGTGTTTAGGAAAACGTTTCTATCGGCATGGGCCGGACGGCAAGGAAATTCCGTAAAAGGGAAGCGAAAAAAAAAAAAATCTGTCAATAATCGGGTTCGGGCCAAAACCAGGA
>Ga0179593_1707970_pt1 | contig 10381 bp, 8 predicted proteins | sample CZODoug2_1_08_16_FD_185931 | JGI IMG/M metagenome (GOLD analysis project Ga0179593, IMG submission 185931) | Vadose zone soil fungal communities from Angelo Coast Range Reserve, California, USA - CZODoug2_1_08_16fungal (PacBio error correction) | ecosystem: Environmental > Terrestrial > Soil >...
TAAGCAGTCGGAAAACAAACTGCCCTCAAACCCTGCAAATAAACAATAAACACCCAACGTTTGTGAGACAGCTGTGGAGTTTTTGCAATAAGAAGTCACGCGGGAAAAACTGGCTCGAGCCCGGATGGACTTAGGTGCATTGCTCTGCAGTGAGGAACAATCTCGGCCCTAAGGGCGGAAGGAGTTAAAGGGTTTACGTGCCCACTTGGGTTCGGTTAGTGGGGGACGCGACATCACCAAAAAGCGAAAGATACAAAGCAAAGAGAGCAAGAGGACGAAGGAAGGAATCCTCGTCTCGGAGGGTTCCCCCGATAGCACTAGGGGGATGAAGAACGGTATGACTAAAGCGCAACCAGAAAAAAAGCAAAAAAAAAAAACAACAAAACAAACCCCCCCCCCAGCACACAAAAAACAAACGAATAAACAAAAACAAGAGTTTGGTCAACGACAAGCAATGTGGGGGGAGGGATGGGGGAACGCGAAGACTAACGAGAAAGGGGGGCGCGCATTCTATGAACAAGTTTTCAACACCACGTCATTTCGAACAGGGGAGGGCGATTCGGAAAAAAAAAGGATTAGAAAAAGGGGAAGATGAAGTGAAGGCGTGCGGACTGAACCTAACCACATGAGATAATGTTTAATTAGGGGGGGGATTCGGGCCCCGAAGTGGGGGAAAAATCTAGGACGGTAACGGCTACAGCCACTATTCAAACGGACCTCATAGTTAGGTTCAACACGACCAGCCACTGGACCGTTAAAAATCATCTGAATTTACTGAGGAAAGGCAAGCGTCGGGAAAACGTGAAAAAAAACTCGGCATCGTCAAATGTTCAAAGGGGGACAGCACGGGAACAAAGGGGGGACACCACGCAGGAACGGGAAAACGGCAGAAAACCTTTGAAAATAATTAGCTGGTAGGGGTCCGATCGCCAACAAAAACGTTCATCTAAAAAAATCGTCAACCCAAGCGGCGGCACTCAAGCGGTGATCACTGTGGGAAAACGAAAGGCGTGGAGGCGCGGCGAAGGGGGACATCTTGCAATTCTGGGGAGTGAGTCGAACAAGGAGGCCGTGCAGCGGCAGGAGTAAAAAAGACAAGGGGGGGGGGATCGTGTCTTTGGAGGACTCGATGTATGGTGCACTGCATAGGGAAATTCAAGGGGAAAAAAAACGTGCTAAAAAGGACGGGGGAGCGCCGCGGAAGGGGAGTCAGGAATCTTATAAACTTCACTCGATGGGGAAGAAATGATCGGACGGACCAAGAAAAGAACGCGAAGGAAAAGAGTGTTACCGAACTGGTTGCTTCGTCATGCAAAAAAATGGGACGAATGATGGGGTGAAATGCGAGAGCGAGAAAAAAATGATTCAAAGGGGAGAAGAAATCGGTCGGTTCGTTGTGACTCCGAACCCTATAAAAGGGCTGGGGGATGGGTAACACCCAAGAGAAGGTGTGGGCGGAGAAAGTTTTGCATGGTCTAAAAAACAAACTCGGGTAGTGGGCTAATGGTGGAGAGGTGACGTGAAAGGACGAATAGTCTTCCACGGTGTAGGATGGGCAGCTGCAATGGAACTTGAGTCATGCATTTCCCCAGAACACTTCAGGCCGGAGGAGTCAAGGAAAGGAAGCGGAAGCGGATCAGCCAGGGTACGGACCGATTCGGTAGCGAGACAAGAAGGGCAACATGTGAATGAGGGGCATCAAAAGATTCGACGAGTGCATCTTTAAGCTGAATACAGAGGGCGGGAAGCCTCATGGGCCGGGGAAAACAACTGTTCTCGATATGCAGCTGTGGATCAGGAAAAACGCGGTGGAATGTCGAACACGCAAGCGGGGGGGTGCGGGAGTCAGGCAACGGTGAAGAAAGGGGCGTATGGGGACGGAGAAAGATGGCAGGGAAGGGGGTCCTGGCGATTGACCTCTGTGGGCGGGATCGTAGAAAGAAGTGAGCAAAGAATCCGGAGGGCCGCAAAAAAGGAAAAGTCTTACTCAAGACTTTATTAATCAAGGGTGGTCAAAAAACAAAAGAAACGGAGAGAAAAGAGAGATGGGAGGCGCGATATTATCCAGTTGAAATGAAGAAAGGGCGGCAAAAAGCATCAAAGGGGGACATTGCCTCTGAAGGGGGAGGGGACTAAGCCAAATAGTAAGCAAGGGTGTGGGGCCTGGTCAAGCAAAAAAGGGGTCACGCTGAGAAGGGGAAAGGTTAGGCGGGCACAAAAAACAGAGGATTGTCCGTGGCACACTTGTTTCTCAAAAATCAAGCAAAATGGAACTGAGCAAAGCGAACAGGACCACAGGATCAACTGGACGGGGGAGGGAAACAACCGGCGGCTGTGACGGCTCATGAAACTACGGCGTGGAGGAAAGAAAAAGATGCTACAATGAACCTCATTCAAATTGGAAAAAAAGGGTAATTGTACTGCAGCTTTAAAGCTTCAAACGAAACCTCATCCGGAAAGCATAAAAAAAGGCGCTGAAACGCGCGGGAGTCACGCCCAGCGGAACTAAAAGACACCACAACCGACCACAATAAAGCTTCGGGGTGGATCGCGACTGATCATAACAGAAAAAAACATGCCTGCGTCAGTTTGACTTGCAAAACTCTGGGGGCGAGCTAAACAGAAGAAAAGAAGCGGTGAAATCATGGAGGGCCGTCCCTGCAACACATAACAAGCCAAAAACTGTTCGAGAAACAAACATTAGCCATAGGGCGGCCGGAAAAAAATCCCCCCCGAAGCACCGAAGGGGGATCCTCAAACGGAATCAAGCTACGGGAAAGCACAAGCTTGGAAAGACCAACGACCGCACGAAAACACGCATAAACGACAAGACCAAGACAAGCAATCAAAAGACGCGGGTCGACCGCTTCAGAGGCTGCGCGCAACTCACCCAGGGGGGGGGGGGGATGCAAAAAAGGGCAAGAAAGAATTAGAAAAAAGGAAAAGTTTCGCAAATCCGTGTTGACATGGAGCGGCCAAAAGAGCCACTAAAGCGTCCACCACCGCGAAAACGCTAGCGTTCTCGTCCGACGACTACAGAAGCCGGGGAAGGTGGGCATGGCGCCGCGAAAACGACCACGTCGTAGAAAGTTAACTGGGACATGAAAAAAGAGTGCGACCGCAGTGGGGTAGCCGCTTACATCTGCTCCCACGGCCAAGGCAGTATGGGAGTCGAATGGAAATAATAAAAGGGGGGTCAATCTCTCGGCCCGTGTTTTAAACGGACTAACATGGTCTAAGTGGAGGGGAAAAGCAGTAACGACAAAAAAGGGGAAAGCAAAAAAAGTGGCTGGGACTCTTACACGTCCGCAACAAACCTGATCAGGAAAGTGGACGTCCTACGACAGGAAACGATGCGGAGAAAAGGGGGGCGAAAGTCGTCGACATCGCCGAAGGATTGGTAAAGTGTCACCAAAAAAAGGGGAGGTCGGATCGGCTCAAATACAAGATACATGAACAAGAAGGAATGAACAAAGCGGCCAACGGACCACACAAGTAAAGGCTCGGGAACAACGCCACAACGATGTGGAAACAAGAACGCCTAAACGCAAAATTCGAGTGCATACCGGAAAAGTCATCAACATAGTGAAAGACGCCTGGCCAGACCGGAGGGGGAAAGAGTGGAGGGCGGGCCAAGCCTTCCTGGGAAAATCCGGGCGTGAGAATGCAGGAGCAGAAAGGGGGGTGGGGAGAGCACAAAGTAAAAGAAGAAAGAAACCCGGATAAGCAGATAAAGTGCACCCCTTCGGGGAAAGGATTGGGGGGTGATGGGCGAGAGTGAGGGTGGTGGTGCGGTGCGGCATAGTTTCTAGAACAAGAACGTTTCGACAGAGCTTCAATCGCCGAGCTCCCGGGGCGAAAAAATTTCAAACGAAGACAATAGAAGGACGCCTCGGAAAGCAAGGGGAAACCAAAAGGGATCGGAGCGTTTGGGGACCATAAAGCTCTTCAGAAAAGTTACCTGCCCAATGGATAATATCCGATGTTCCGGCGCAAAAGGGGGGTGAAATCCCAGAGGTGCCAGGAACAACGAACCGCTTAAGGCGCCTAATAGAGCGGAAGGGAAAGGCGAGAAAAGGGGGGCAAGGGACGTTGCGCCTGAGGGCGGAAATTTTTCAATGGACTGTATGAAGGATTCTAGGGGTCTCTCTCCCGGAAAGCAAAAAATCCAGGCCCAAGAGAGCGGACCACGACGTGGGGTGCGACGACCGGGGCCTGCGTGGCGTTGGGTGAAAAAGCAGGTAGATCGAAAGAAATTGGAGACCGCAGGGGAAAAAATGGAGGCGGGTGTGCCCAGCGGGATGTTACTGGGGCACCGACCAGTAGGGGAAAACATGAAAAGGGACGGCTAAAAAGAAGGTCGTGGGAAAAAAGAAATAATTCACAATGGAGATAAAAAGGAGTCAGGATTCCGGGAGGTTGGGGGGGGGGCCCAATATCAACTGGGCGTGTCAATTTCACACCGAGGGGGGGGGAAAGAAAAAAAAAGAGGGAAGGGGATGCCGGGGAAAGCCTCCGTTGAGGGAAGATTATGTCAGATCTCAAAAACGAGCATGAAAGAGAGTAGGGTAATTTGGCACAGAGGAAAATGGATACTACGATTCCACGCGTCTAGCCGGATAAAAAAGGGGTGCTACGAACAGGCCAAACGAGAAAAAAGCTCAGGGACAACCAAGTGTGAAATGTGGGGTCCAAAAATGGGTTCGACTTCAGTGGGGAGGACTCGTTGAACATTCCGGTGCGGAACACGTAGAAAAAAGCCACCTCCAGCACAACAAAAATACTGAGCTGAGGGAAGGGACCGATGGACGCCGAGATCAATAAAAAGGGTTCACTCGCACCCCGAACGTCAAAGTTGTATTCGCCTGTGGAGCGGGTGCCTTATTTTGAAAAAAGTCATAAAAACCACGTTGGGGAGAGGAAATTTGGGAAATTATTCAAGTTCTCGATTCAACATGGCAAAAAGACCATGTTTGAGCAGGTCTATTCATCCACAACCACAAGAGTGACGCACCTGAAAGTTTCTGGGTGGGGGGGCAACAGTGGCACGTCGTCACCATAAGGAAATAAAATCGCGGCGCAGGCCAAAATGGTAGCGCCGAGTCGTTTTGAACCTCGCCAAATCAGGGGGAAAAAAAGCTAAGGGGAGGGAGCCTGCGCATTGCAACGAAGGATGTAAGCCATGCTAGTGACTGTTAGCCAACTCATATACTGAAGGTGTGGGGGGGGGGGACAGGACCGGGTGTTGGAAGGGGTTCCTGACGAGGAGTTGGAGAAACTGGCGGTTGACGAGCATCAGACCGGAAAAACTCGAAACAAAGGGCAATGGTTGGCGTGACACAAGGGGGAATGATGAAGGCGCAAACTGGAGAGAGGCTCTCGGAAAGCTCACTGGCAGCCATGGCCCCCACAGCGGCAGTGCTACGGTCGCTCAACAACGGTCGTCCTCCTAAGTCCAAAAAGGATGGCATGGGCATAGCGCATCCTCATGGTGCGCGCATGCACGCGGGGGAAAAATATTTGACCACCGTCGTAAAAAAACTCAGGGGTCGGGAAAGAGAGGGAGGAAATGATTGGGGGAAATAACTGAAATGCGCGTGCGCTAAAAGAAAATATCAGGGAATGCGTAGTGTTTGCTCTATCATCAGGATACCGGGCGAATTGTTGCAGAGTGGCGCTGCCCGGGGGTGGTGGAATGCGGGGTAGATGTCGCGGGGGACAACTCAGGTAGATAAAGCTGCCACCTCGGGGGTAAAGCAACAAAGCATTCAGAGAGCAAGGTAGATCCTGAGCAAGAGATTCGCAGTCGCATCCAAAAATCTTCCTACTAGGTGATAAGAATGCTGTAAAAAGAAGAGCCAAACGTGCTTAAATTATGGGTAGCAAGCAAACGACGCAAGAAAAGCCAAGAGATAACGGGGTAGGTCCATACGTTCGGGCAGGAAATCTTCAAATGCAAAAGAAAAAAGGAATGGGAAGCGTCAGAAACTGTAGCTGAAAAAAATATCTATGGTGGAGGTCCACACCGAACGGAGGGGGGTCAAAAACAAAAAGATCAACGAATCCATATCCCACCTAGGCGTCGAGCCAATGATCTTCGCTAACACGTGGTGGACGCCTACGGACTCCGGGCTCGGCGGTGGGGCGATCACACGGATAATCGGGGCATAACCTGGTGACGTTGAATTGGGGTGGGTGAAGAGTGCTGCACTTGCAAGGTGAACAGGTGCGCTAAACACAAATTGAGGCGGGGACATGCGAAGCGGAGAAGAAATTCGAAGGGAAAAAGCGCAGAAGCTGGCGATTAGTTTATCAGGCGTGGCGTGCACCCACAGTGGGAGAAAATAAAAAGCGTTGACTGCGAGGTCCCCAGAACGGGGGGGGGGGGGGGGTAGTGCTTCACGTAAAGGTCGGGGGGGTAGTCGGGGGAAAGAACCATCACCAATCACAACGGTGAGGCCAAGAAGTCCCACAGAAGTTTGGAGGGAGAAGTTTGCAGGGAGGAGAAGCAAGGCGAGGCTTGCTCTCAAGAAGAGGAATTCGGGGGTGGGGCCAAACGCAGAAAGACTGCGCGGAGTTTGGCGCTCACGAAGAAAAGAGTGTGGCAAGCGGATGAACAGGTCCCCGGGGAGGACGAAGGACCGGCGCGGGGGGGTCAATGCGAGGATCATGGACATCTGCGAAAAGCGCAATATAGCACCTACGGGAAAAGAACGCGAGTGCAATCGTTCCGAAGGAAGACAACACCACGTAACCTGATGACAGGAAGTGCCACATCCAAGTGTGTAAAACGGCAGGATTGAGAAAGAATTGCACCGGTAAATGATCAGGGGCACAAGGATATCCATAAGCTGGGGAGGGGAAGGGAATGGAGCCAAGACGACTACCTCGTTTTTGTGAGGCGGGTGCTGCGGGGTCTGTCATCCAAACAAAACGGCGATTAATCGGGGAATTGGTCCCTGGACATCCTGAGCAGTGTCAACAATAGTGGAACAACACGAGCACGAGTGGGGGGAACGCTGGGGAGGGGAAGCGAACGAAGAATCGAGAAAAGGACGAATCCGTATACACAAGACTGCACTAAGCCGGCAGCAGACCAGCAACAAGCCATAAAGGACAAGAGGAGGCATGATCACTCGGAAAATGGAAAGCCTCAAATAAGAGGCAAAAAAGTAAAACATGGAGCGATCATGAAGAGAAGGGAGGTCCCGGCCTCGTGCCGTCAATAATCCCGAAGGGAAAATGCGTGGACACCATGGTTGTCAGCGAGCTCGAGAAACTGCCCATAAAGCCACCTCGCAATACGAAAAACCAGGTATGAAAAATAAGAGGAAGCCAGTCCCCAGGCGGCTGCCAAGCGAAATTTAACACGCGGAGAAGATGATGGAAGGAAGGTGTGTGGGATGTGAAAATGCTTGAAGATGGGGAGTGGAAAAACACGATGGTTCCGTAGTCACGTGATTTGTGTGGGCGCCACAGGGTTAGGTTGGAGCGGGGGAAAGGTGCCATTTGGTGCGCCAGACAGAATCGGGGGAGAACACAGCTCCGGGGTAAGCGGCGAGAGGAGGACGCAATCCTGCTATGACGCAGGTTTGGGGGCTTGTGGTGTTAAAGCGCGAACGATTGACGATACGTAAAAATCCATGAACTATCATACAGTATATTTTCAGGCAGTCCAGAGTTCCAAGAAAAGGGGGGACAAGAATTGGGTGACGGGAAGTTATGGGCGAATCTCCCCGACAGGGGAAAAGATGGGTGAAAATTCCCTTGGAATACGCGCGGGGGAAAGTCGCTAACGTATGATGCGGTGGGAAGGGGGGACGCGCACTGGACTTCCGCGAAGGGGGACGCATTCTAAGTGTGACAGGGAAGTCAGTTGAACGGAAATCGGAATTAGCTGTATGTAGGTATGTCAGATGCAAGACTGCATATACGCAGGCGACAGCTGGAAAAGCTTGGGATCAGCAACGAGAAAGAGCTTTTGCTGCGGTAGGAGGCGGGAGATCTCTACGGAAATTAACCAGGGGTCTGAAAGCGTCAGGTTCAGGGGGTGCAGGGGGGCTGTCACAAACCCCTGCCAAGTCTACGCGCAAACTTTCATAAAGTGGCCCATGTGCCCACATCGTAGCGCGTAAAGCAGTGGGAGCGCGACGTTTCACACCGAATCCGAATAATACGAGAGGAGGATAGGATTGAACTCTCGTGCAGAAAACAAAACATTTTGGCCAAAAGGTCATTTAAAGAAAAAAAACACCAGGAAACGATTCAGTCCGGAGATATCCGTGTTCGTGTTGCATCGCAGCGAGGGTCCGGACAAGTGCCAAAAAAACAAAATGCGCGTCTGGACTCGCGGGCGACGGCATACGATTCGGCGCTAACTTGGAACCCGTGATGAGGCAAGCGATGACACTCCTGGGGGAATTACAAATATAATCATTGTTCTCCACAAATCCATGTGTAGGAGAACCACGATGACAATCTGTGCAGGTCAGAGACCACGCTTGCCTAGGGGAACAGCAGTCGGGCCTGCACAAATCAAAGGGGGCGAGAAGTCCGTATAATTCGGTGTGAGACTGTTGCCGCTACGACACGGACGAATGGAATTGTTCTGCAATCACCCCACTGTGTAAGCGTAGAGGCGAAAAAGGGGGGATGATCGGGTTTTGCCAAAAAGCTCGCTGGGATAGTCACAAAAACTATGGTACGGAGGGAAGTAAGTCCGGTAGGAGTATCATAATGTGTAAAATACTGGTCTGAGGAAAGGGGGATGGGAACGGAACTACACCAATAGTAGCAGAAAAATCGGAAAATGGGAACGGCTTGGGCAAGCGTTTGGCCTGGCCAGTTTCTTACAGACAATAGCTGGGGGGAATAACCCGTGGAATAGGAACTTCAGTCCGATAAATATCATATTCTTGGGGCGAGGCGCGACTGGCAGGGTGCTAGTACGTATATGGACTAACAGGACATCGAAAAATGTGGGTCGCAGCATGTAACAACATAACCTAGATTCGGACAGGAACTATCTTGAAAAAGACATGCGCGGGGGGCAAAGCCCAGCGCGTACAGATAGCAACGTGAAAACACAACGGCACAAATGGTATACCCCACGCATACAGGACCAAGTATCAGAAGTGAGATACCGTAAGGGATGTACAGTAAGTCCGCGGCGCGCAACGCGCACTGTGGGCCGCGATACAGGATTAGGTGGAGACAGATGAATGGGCCAAAACACGATCTGAGCAATTAATCCAAGACAGAAAAAATCTCTCATGGGTGAAACTTCCTGGTAAGCGTGCATCGAATTCTGGGAATTCTCGAAATGGGAAGCGGCGTGGGTGTAAAGCGAACCTAGTTAAAAACAACATGCTGTCCAAATTGGTGACGAGTGAGGAGGCACGGGGCTGGAGCAGATAACGGGAACACAGCGGAATGAGCTTCACCGGGACAGGGGGAACCATCACGATAACGAGGCAAAAGAGAACAAGGAGGTGTGCGGCCGTGAGCAATAGTTCGAGGGAGCGTGGAGGCTCCAAGCTGCCAGCGAACAAGTGAAAAAGGGCAAGGAAAACCAAAGTCAAAAAAAATTTCGCGGTGTGGAGCAAAAGCGATTGACAGGAGCGTTGCATGCCGCAGCCAGAAGACCATCGAACTAGTTACAAAAGAGGTCAGACGCACGATCAAGGCAGGGCGAACATTGGGGGCAATGACACGCATATGAGGTGCGTTAGATACGGGATTATTATACTGCGTGCGGGTGCCACCGGCCAATCAAGGCCGCACATAGGAAAAAATTCTGTCAATAGGGAAAAATCCGGGTGGCGACTGTGGCTGTGCGAACCCATTGCAAATTCTCCGCCATTGGGGTGGAGATGTATCGGGGCAAAAAAGGGTCCAGGGAAGGGAGCCACGGGGAAAGGAGGTCACTCAAAGGCCCTGGAGAATGAGATGTGGAAACACCAGTATCAATGGCACAGCGGGGCATGCGCATAGGAATGATCTAGGGGGGCGAGTCACGTCGTATACGCTCGGAATCGATTCAACTCTGATCGCACCTGGTGATCGGATGAAACAACAAACTGATTTGAAAAAAGAGAGAAGCTAAAAAAGAAAAGGTACGGGTGTCATCGTGGGTAACGGAGAGGGGCTAGTGAGGAGAGGGAAATGACCAACAGGTAAAATTCTCTGCCAAAAATAGAGATAGGCCACAGGGGTATTCGAACTTCTTCTTGAATGGCCGGAACCTCGACAACATCAGCCGACAAAAGACCTCTCTACCCAAATGAGGGCGAGGACTGGACAAAAAAGGGTCCAACAAACAACACGCCGTCGCAATGAGCACCGGAGCGGTAACAATGAATTGTGCGAGGGAGGAAAAGTA
>Ga0179593_1526247_pt1 | contig 10380 bp, 13 predicted proteins | sample CZODoug2_1_08_16_FD_185931 | JGI IMG/M metagenome (GOLD analysis project Ga0179593, IMG submission 185931) | Vadose zone soil fungal communities from Angelo Coast Range Reserve, California, USA - CZODoug2_1_08_16fungal (PacBio error correction) | ecosystem: Environmental > Terrestrial > Soil >...
GGAAAGGGAGTCCACTCCCGGGCGACACCCCGTGTCCCAAAAGCCTTATCGTTTCTTCACGGGAAATGCTTCTTACTGGGGGGGGGATAAGGCGCCTCTGCAACGATAAAGGAGGGACGGCAATTGTAGTTTCTGTGCGCAACCCACAGCGAAACGGGTCGGGGGGAGTGGCTTCGTCAGCGGGGGAGGGGACGCCAAAGAAAAGTACGCAACAGGGACCGCCAAAGCGACAGCAACCCCGCCGACAATTTCGGAACCCTAAAGCCGACACGAGAGCATAAAAAAAAAAAAATGAAATAGGGTGAATCGCATCCCAAAGAAAGCCTTAACGGTGGGCGGTCCTCAATCCTCCACGGCCAAGGACTAAAAGTGTCGCCGAAGAATATCCCAGTGTCTGGCACAAAGAAGAATGGCGTATAGGCGGGGGGCAGAAAAAAAGGAAAAGGCTCAATTTCGCTTACAGGCTTTTTAAAGGTCGCCGTAGCCGGGGTCGTAGGTGACAAAAAACAAGGGAGATATGCAAGCTCACACGGGCAGCAGGCTATCGTGGTTGAACTCCACCAAAAAAAACGGGTTACAGGGATCCTGGTTCCGGGCGAGGGTGCAACGGGTCCCGTCGGGGGGGAGGGGTATTTTCCGCTGCTTCTTCCCTAACACGTGGATCAAATGGGGAATGTGTGTTGAACCGTTTACACTTTCCCAAAAGCCGGGGGACACTTCGCCTGTTTTCAGGGGGGGCCCAAACCATCAGAATGTGACGGTCTATAGAGGGGGGGGGGGGAAGGTTACCTGCTTTCCACAACTTACAGCAGGGGGGCCCTCAAGGGAGGGAAACAATGAAAAGGGAAACAAAACCCCGTTTCAAAAATCGACAGTTACGCTTGCAGTCCAAGGGGAAACGACTATAAAAGTAAAACTGCCAACACGACAAATGATGCCTTCACTCGATCAAAAACAAGAAATCCCAGCGCAAGGAGCAGATCAGCGCCTTAAAACATGCCCTGCCGGCAACCGAACCGCGGGATGTCGTGGTGTAGGAACAAGCAGATCAGCCGCACAACAAGTTCTCCGGGGGGGTGAGGCCCGTCGGGACTCGCCAAAAGAAAACGCTTTCCGCCAAAAGAGAAAAAAAGACAAGGGACCAGAAACGATGTTGCAGCGCGCTCATGCCCGGCGGGGGACGCGATATAAGGGAGTAATAAACAATAACCTGGAAAAAGAAAAGGGTGAACGGACTGACATCGCCTGGCGACGAAAAATCGAACCCTCTGGTGACGAACCTAACAAGATTCGGGTTTCCCAACCCTCGACCCGATAGGGTTAAACAAAAAATGAGGCCGCGGGAAAATCCGTTACCCGGAGAGTATGTCCCAAAACAGAATCGTAACTACAGCAGGATTGGGGGAGCGACCAGGCCCGGCGATGGGACCGAAGGTGTGGGGGCAATCTGCAAAGAGTCCCTTGGAAAGGTGGAACCATGGTCAGATGCGGGAAAAACGGGTGGCTTCGGCGCTGCCGAAAAATGCCTTTCCGCTGGCAAAAATCTGGTGCCTTCAACAGAATCACGGGGCTCGGTTGGGGGGTTTGAAAAGGCCCAAAGAGGCCGTGCCTGCGTCGCTAAAGGCATAAAAACGGCCCGTCGCATGGGTCCGCAGCCGCCGGATCAGGATCATCAAAAAAAACACAGGAAAGGGGGGAGGAAAATGAGATCTGCCGTCGGCCCCCAACGGGACCTTCCTAAAGGGAACCTCTTCTCTAAAAATTCCGGTCAAAGAATATGGGGAGGGGAAAAAGGAGCCCCAAAATCAGATCTGGGAAAGGTAAAAAAGAGCGAAGCTTATAAAATGGTTCCCAGTGAGCGGAAAATACAGGGACTTCACGGCATCGGAAGACGCTTCCCTCCCCCGAGTTTTGAAAAACTCGGCGAAAAAAATCAGCAGGGGCCCTGCGCGTAGTAAAAAGGACGCTGGATGCGAACGAAGAGCGTTGAAGATAACGAAAATTTGACGACTGCCAGAAAATGGGGGGGGCCTGGTTACCTGCGCAACGGTCGCGTAACTTGATGGAAAAAGGGGAAAAAAAAAAAGGACCTGGCAATCGATCACGGGACTTTTTGGACGCTCGCCGTGGGCAAGGGGCATTCGTTTTAGGTTCGGGAGGTTTGCGGACTCGGCGAAAAGCCAAAGTACATAGCGGAAGAACCTTGCAAAGGGGCGAGCTGGGGAAAAAAGAGTTCGGCAAGGGCTTGCATCAAGCGTCTGCGAGTCCACGCCGGGGGACGGGCCTGGCGGCGACGTCGTGGGAAAAAAAACAAAAAAGACTGGCGAACCAGTGAGGGGGAGTGGCAATTGCTGCGGAGGCCTGAAAACGGGTTTCCGCGGACGACTGGCGATTGCGAGTTTCTGGGGGGACAGTTCCCGACGCCACGGGAAAAGGACGGGGGGAGTTGTGACGCGTTTGAAAAAAATGAAAACTGCAGCAAATGCGATGTAGTGCACCAGGGAGGTGGTTGGTTGCCTGTGGCACCGCTGCGCATCAGCCAGAAAAATCAGGCTAAGCCGCAAGAGAGATGGGTGCACTAAAATAGTGACCAAGAGTGCAAAAAACACGAGGAAAACGGTCCCACACGAGGTGGTCGGTGAGACGAGGCATCTAAAAGCGGAATCCCGAAGGATGTTGAACGAAAAAAAACGACAGGTACCCAGGGACGGTAAAGGTCCCGGTGGAAAAAAAAATCAAAGCGACGGAGAGTTGCAAGGCCCCATCGCACCGGACATGGGGGGGGTTGAAAACCTATCGGCGGGGGAGATTAAGAAAAGCGCGGTACAAAAATTCGCGGGCCCCCCGGTCCTCAAACTTGTGGAGCAAAGAAAATCCAGATACAAGGGGGGGGGGGGAAGTCCGTATACATTCCGTAGCATTTTTGGAATGCACGGGGGGAGGTGAGGTGACCCACGCATCAAAAAAAAAAAAAAAGAAGGCGTTTGTGGGTGTGGGTTGAAGAAAAAAAAACGATCCAGGAATGCCTGTCCTCGGTTGGGTCAGCCTCTGTAGGGGGGGGGTCCAAAAGTGGGGGTTTGGGGAGGAAACGGCCGTCTCTTGGGGGCCGGTCATGGGGAAACGCAAAGCGTGGGGGACAAAAAGGGGACGCCTGCGAAACGCCGCCGTGCGAGTGGGGTGACGGAGAATAAAAAACATTCCGTCCCTCAAAGATACTGGGGAATAGAGGGGGGCTCCCAGGAAAAGTAGAAGATCGGCCTTATCCTCGCTTCAATGGGGAAAAAAAACTTGAAACTTTAGTAGAGGAAAATTGGAAACCTGCGCTTATCTCTCGACACAACCCCCCGGGCTCTTCCCCAGCAGCTCCTGGCTCCGATCCCACCTTCAACGTTCCGCTCCATGTCCCGGCAGTTGGCCTCGCTGAAAAGCCGGCGTTGCGGACAAAAATCAGGCAAAAGGGGGCAGGGGCGGCTGGCCGATAAACGGCGGACGCAAAATGTCTGGTTAGGGGGGCCGCAAAAACCCCAAATAGGGGCTCCCACCTCGGGTTGGCAGAAAATAGGCTGTCTTGGGCTGCGCGGCAAGGAGAGGCCCCGCAAAGCGCGCAAAAAAGAAATACCGAGTCGACGAGCTAACACAACACACAGGGCGTACATCAGGGAGAAGGAGAAGGTGGGGCACTCCGTCCCCCCTCGCTCAAACTCATCTCCTCTGTTTGTTTTCCTCAAGAGCTCCATCTACCACCCAAGGGGCCCGGGCTTTCTTTTGGAGCGGGGGGGCAGAACCTCAATCCCGCAAATTCAAATCTCAAGGAAAAGGAATAATACAGGAAGTGTGTTCACCAAAAGGCTAAGTCGGATATCTGTTCCCCCCCGAGGAAACATTACCCGCTAATTCCGAGTCCCAGCAGGCTTGGGGAGGGGGGAGCCGTCGCGAAAAGCGTGCGGTTCCACATGTGAGAGATGGTGGGGGGTTCCCTCACCGGAGGGGGGCACCTAGCTGACAAGTCAGAGTTCTTCCCACAGTTTCCAAAAACGGAAAGGGACCTGGCCAAAAACCAGCGAGTTTTTTGACGGGGGCATTGCGTAAGGGGGGGGGGGAGGAAGGGGCAAGCCCAATTGTCAAAAATATTTGGGGGGACGGACCGTCATCCAGTGGGGTGGGGGGGGGCAAGCTGGGCTCGCCAAAGTCGTCCCACCCGAGGTGCGTGGCCAGTTAGGGGCGATTTGGAGTTTCTTTCAAAAGGAGTGCGCAATTCGGAACATTAAAAAAAACTCCCGGGTGGCCAGAAACAGGAAGGGGGGGGAAAGTTATGTGAACGACGAAAAAACGCCAACATGAAAAGGGGTTGACCAGGGGGGGGAGGACTCGCAGACCAAAAGTCAGGGCCATCAACGCGCAAGACCCGGAGGAAAAACTATTTCAGACGGAAGGCCCGCCCAACAGAGGGGCTGGCCCAATGCAAAGCAACTTAAGCCATGGGGGGGTGGGCAAACGGAAAATAAACGGTGATGCCATCCCCCCAACGACTGTCCTAATGTTCAATCTTCTCAACATAACCTCTGAAGAAAAGAGACAAAGACACCCATCCTAACTATTTCACGCTAACCAAGGTCAAAGGTCTCAACCAGCTGGAGGCGGGGATAAGCGTATAAAGCGACTAACGGCTCCCAGAAAAAGGGGTAAAACTACTGCACACCCCAGCCAGCCTAGCACACAAAAAGAGAATTCACTAGCCAGGTGACTTTAGGACAAGGAATCAATCAATTGCCCAGAGTAAATAAATTGGGGACAATAAACATAACCCACATGAAAAGGAAGATGAAAGAAATATCCGGATCTTATTATCAAAGACCAAAAAAAAAAAAACACATTACGAAGACAGGCCTTTCAAACTTGACGCAGACGAGGCGGAAAAAAGGGCGCAAGAAGTGGAGGGAAAGCGGCATAGGACCTGGTCCGTTCCTGGGGGGTACGGGGCGAGCCTGAGAATGGGGTCATTCAAAGAACGGCCCGGTGGGGAAAAAAATGCTGACGCCTTGGGCAAAATTGGTGTAAAAATAACCTTAAACAGAAATAGAGGGGGTCGCGGTGTCACAATCGCCCCATCGCCGGCCGTCCCGACCCCTAGGGCAGAAAAGGGGGGTGACCGGGGGAATAGGGGGGCGAAAGGGCATTACCCCCGGGGGGCCGCCGTCCCCAGGGGACACAGGATAAGAGAAAAAAAAAACAAAACGGAGGGAGGAAAGAAGACGTCAGGCCCAGGAATCAGTAACGTGCCTTTCAACGATGAGGGTCAAAAAAACGCGGGCGAATGGGAAGGGGGGGAGGGGGGACTGGGGGGGGAGATGGGACATCCAGACCCTCCTATCGGGGGAGTAAACCAGTTACCTAACGTGAAAGCAGGGGTGGAAAACAGCCCCGTAAGGCAGGGAGACAATGCTTAAACAGCGGGACCCAGGATAAATACGCGGACGCCACCATTGGGGTGGGGGGTTTTTCCACCCGCAAACGAGCGCAATAGGAAGGTTCAATGAGGGACTATCCAAGCAATTCTGATGGGTTTACTAAGCGGAGGGGGGAGAGATTCCTCTTTTTTACGGGGGAAAAACGGCCTCAAAAGGGGGGTTGGGGGGGCAGGGTGGGGTGTTAGGAAATCTGTAAAGGTGATTTATGCAGGCAAGCCCTGCTCGAAGAGGCGGTGTCGCTCAGGGCCGGGGGAGGAGGGGCAGTCAGGGTGAAACACACTGTTCTTCGCAGTTTGCGGGGTCCTCAGGGGGGGGCGATATCCAGGGGTACCCCCAGGAGGAAGGCGACCATGGCAGGCGCGATAAGCCGTTCGCGAAGGCAGATTGCGGAAGGACGGGCAGTCCGAAAGCACGGCAACGAGGGGGGGGGGGACCCTGGGGGGGGGACGAGCGAGGTCGGTGACTAAAATCGGAGGTACGTGTGGGGGCGACATGGCCAATTAAGGGGGGGGGGAGGCTGGGGGGAAAGAGTTGTCCGCGAAGGGAGGGGGGGGGCGATTGGGGAGGAGGGGTCAGGGACGCAAGGTCCGACCGCCGGCAAGTTGGGTTTGATCTGCGGGACGTTTTTCAAAACATTTGAACTTGCAGCGAAGGTCGGGGGAAAACCGGGCTGGGGGGTGGGGGCTTGAAGGGGGCAACCGAGGCACAGCCAAGCCAGAAAAAGGCTTAAAGGGCGAAGAAAAAGATCTGTTTCCAGAAGAAGAGGCCAATGCAAAAAAAAAGCTGAAGGGGGAAGAACAACATAAGAGGGTGAAAGGGGGGGGAACAGGGCACATCGAAAAATACTCCCCTCCGACGAAAAACTTGTTTAAGAACTCACTCCGCCTGGGGGGAAGGTTACGGTAAGGGGGGAAAGGTGTTGGCACAGGAGACACAGACTCGACACGCCTGCCTTGCCGGCCGCCGGTCCGGACATCGCGACATGGGGTGGGGGGGGTAACCGAACCGATTCGCGGGGCAAGCGAATACAGAACAGCCTCTGCGCAATGGGGGGACAGGGGGGCCCCAGGGGGACACGGCCCGTCAGGGTGCCGAAACTGGGGAGGGGAAGATCTAACCGCGAAGGCTGGGGGGGTTTGGAATTCTAAGAGGGGAGAGCGCCCCGCCTCAACTAATTGTTGAATGTTTGAGTGAAAAACGATCATTATGAGGCACCAATCGTTGGGTTGCCCCCCTCGTCGGGTGAGGAAAAAAAAAAGTGGGGGGGGAGAAGAAAGGGAGTGGATACCGCGAGGGTCCATGGCGATGGACGCCCCGCGCCCCTGAATCGACTCTCCGTGGGGGGCAAAGAAGTTGGCGCGAAAGGAAAGTGCCCGTGAAGGAAAGATATAACGTGCCCCGAGCCAAAACAAGTCGCCGAGGAAAAGCAGAACGATGCAGGGCTGAGGAGGCCGCAAACACTTGAAGCAGTGTAACTGTCGCCTATGGGATCTCACAAACCGGAAGGAAAAAGGAGGAAAAGAAAAAGAGAGGATAGCGATGACTCCAAACTCAGAAAAGAAGGAAAAGGCAACGCCTGCACGCCATCGAAGTTCCACATCGCGGGACGTAGGGGCGCCTCTGCCGATGGCACGGACGCAATGTAATTTCGGGGACGCAACATGGAACGGAACCTTCCATCGACGAACGGACCGCCGCCAAAGAGGACGGTAAACAGTACCGGGGAAAAAAGCTGACAACCCCGAAGAAAAAAGGAAGCCTCCAAAGGCCGGACCCCGACGAGAAGACAACGAATGCAGCAAGAAATGAATCGTTTTGCACAGATAAGGGAAAAAAGCAAAAAACGAAGGGGATTGAGCGGTCTGACATCGGACCTTGCAATGAACACCTAAAAAGCTTCGAAAAAGAAATAGGAAGAAAGTGGAGGGAAAAAGTCTATGCAGGGCAGGGAAGGAACAAACGGGGGGAGGCAAGAAGGGGAAAAGGAAACGCGTACCAGCCGGCCTTTGGAGGGAATCCGCGGGCGGTTTCCCTGGGTTTTCCAACCAATGTCGAGAAGGGAAAGCACAAGTGGGGAAGTAATCGGGAAGGTCTAGGGGGTTGGGGAAGTCCGTCCCAAAAGGAAAATTAAGGACCTTGGGGCGCGGAAGGTTTTCGGGCAAAACGAAGTGGGTGACTAAGGTATCGGGAAAATTTGACGCTGTCAGGCTCACCCTAGAAGTCGTTGTGGAACCCGTCCAGCGGGGTTTTGTGGGAAGCATGGGCACCTCGGCTTCGGGAAAACTCTTCGTTGGGAAGGGCCAGGCTGAGGGGCGATGGGGCTGCTGGGGGGTTCAAGATTGGCAAATCGGCCATGAACAAAAAAAAAAAAAGCCGTGGTAAGACATCAGAAAAGGAAAAGTAAAGGGGGACACAATGGGACGAGATTTACGAACCCAAACATTGGGGGGCCGGAGTATGCATGCTCCCATACCCTAAACGCCCCCCTTCTCCAGAACGATTTCCAAGAGAACTTCCGAAAGTTGCAAGTGCAAACAATTCGATTTTGTTTGAGCACGGAAAAAGCGCTTGAAAAAGCCGGCACCCGCGTTGGGCACGCGTCGTTCAGGGGGGTAGGCGCCGAATGAAAAACTCTTTCCGAAACAAATCGAAAACGGTGCGCCCTGAACGTGTCGGAGTGGGGGGCTCTGGCGTTTCCCTAAAAGCCCCTTGAGAGGGTTCTAAAAACGAAAACAAGACTCTGGAGCCCAAGAAACGTTTAAAAACAACGCCCCGCCTCGGGGAACAAAAAGCCGATGAGCCGTGTGCCTGTGCCCGCAGGGGCAAGAGGGTCCCCGAACTATGGAGCGGTAACAAGCCCACATGAGGCCGGTCATCCGTCCCGCACGTCCCGCGTCTCTTCCGTAACAAACCGTCACTCCCTTGCGGATCAAGGGCCCGTGTGGGCCTGGGTGAAAGAAAGCGGGAGGACAGCGGTTTCTTGTCGGGCTATGACAGGAATGGGGGGAGAGAAGGGCCCTGGGGGAAAAATGCTGAAGGGCGTCCGGGGGGAAAAAAAAGTAACGGGGTCTTCCACAGGGGCTGTGAAAATATCGCAAAGAACGAAGGTCACCACGCCAACGGGGACAATGGGACTGCGCGGTTCAAATCGGGGGAGCGGTGCCCTTTGCGGGTCCAAAGGCGGGAAGGGTACCAGGGGGAATCTCCTAAACAACAAACTAGTAATTAAAATAAAGAGTGCCGGCTGCGACCGGACCGACGGAAACGGGCAAGTGAGGAAGGGAGGGGGGGAGGTCACAGGGAGGCGCATTGGGTCCTGCAAAAGGGGGGCATGGTCGATTTAACCCGACATCCGTTGAAGAGGTAAAACCGAATGAAGGGGGAGAGGGGAAGCATGTGTTTACAAAAAGGGGAACGTGGGCCGAAGACAAGTGCTTCCCAAAAAGAAAAAGAGGCAAAGCCCGATTGGCAAAGAAAAACCAGACCGCTCCTGCGGGGCCCGCCCCTAATAAAAAAAAACAAAAAAAGTCAAAAAAAATAAGTGGCCCGGTAGGTTCTTACGAGAAGGCTTTTGGGGGGAATGATCAGAATTTCTGCTTTCCGAATGAGGAAAGACATTGGGTTCGGTGGGAAACCTGGATATCGCGGGATATTCTGCAAAAAAAACCAAGGGGTCGGATCGCTTTGTCGCTCGGACCGGCGAGGGAAGTACGGGTTAAAGTGGAAACCCGTTTCTGGGCCGTTCGTGTCTCAGGCGAGAACCACGTCAACAGCAGCGGCGGCATTGCAGAGGGAGAATGAAATCGGGGGGAACGAGGGACGGGGGGGGGGGGGGGGGGGGGGGGGGTGGCCTTGTAGGGGCCATGCCGGGCGTCCATGGGCATTTCCGAAGAAATGCAACGCGGGAAGTGGAAGGAGGGGGGCTGATCGGCGGGTAACACCTACAACAATAGGCCAAAGCCGGGGTTTTCAGGCAAGATGGGGGAGAGGCGATGAAGAGGGGAAGCGACGGGCCGGGGCGATTGAGTGAAGGGTTTGAAGCGAGGAGCAAATGCCTTTGTCATTTGATATCCAGGAGGTGTTCAAAAAGGGGAGGCAGAAAAATGAGGAAGGGAAGCACCTGCGTTTGGTCATTGGAAGCAGGGAGACAGCAGGAAAGCAGAAATCGCTAAAACCAGTCTCAAAGGAAAGAAGGGTGGAACGAAAGGGCCCAAAACAAAACAGCAGGGAGGATACCACAATATTTCAGGGGTGAGCCCGCGGGAGAAAAATCCGCGGAAGGAAGAACCTGGGTTGACGAAAGAAGCGTCGCGGGTATGAACGGGAAGGCAACAAACTCTCGGGGGGGAACGAGAAAGCCTTTGGGGAAGGGGGGCAACTAGGTTGACGGGGAAGCGCGAATGGTTTAAAACACAAATCCGAAAAAAAGGCGATAACAGTCAAAGGGAAGGGAGGACTGCCGCTGGAATGGAGAGGGCACGGGTGAAAGAAAGGGGGTGGGGCACGTGAAAATATCACAGCAAAAAAAAGAAGAAGGTGTAGACCACTTCGATATTGCCGATGCTTTGGAAGATGACGGAGGAGGAAGCCGCCTTCCACAAGAAGGCGTTGTTGGGTGCTTTTGGGATGGAGAATGGAAAACAAGGTGAATATTTCTGCCTGTTGTCGGCCTGACGTTCAGGGCGGCGCGTTTAACGTGCCGACTGCCGGTCTGGCGCCGCTGGGGGAAAAGCCGCCCGCCGAAAGGGAACGAGACCTGCGCGAATTGGAGCAGAAAAACTGAACAGATTTGCCGTTCCAGGACCCGATAAGTGCCCGGGGGCGCGAAACCACGTCCCCCGGGGGCCGCGAATCGAGGGCGCAGGAGGCAAAAGGAAAAGGGGGAAGGCTCTTGGGGGGGAGTGAGATCGCT
>Ga0179593_1660171_pt1 | contig 10380 bp, 10 predicted proteins | sample CZODoug2_1_08_16_FD_185931 | JGI IMG/M metagenome (GOLD analysis project Ga0179593, IMG submission 185931) | Vadose zone soil fungal communities from Angelo Coast Range Reserve, California, USA - CZODoug2_1_08_16fungal (PacBio error correction) | ecosystem: Environmental > Terrestrial > Soil >...
ACAAATGGAAGGGCCCAATTTTTGGAAAAAAAATCACCGAAAAAACATCCAAAAGAAAGCGCGTCCGCGACTGGAAAAAAAACCTGAAGGGGGCCAGGGGGGGGGGGGGGGGCCTGCCACCTTTTTTTTTATAGGGGGGGGGGCGGCGACGGGGGAAAGGCATTAATGGAAAAGGCTAGTGACGACGGGGGAAAAGAACTTCTGTCATAGTTGAAGTTTGTCGTCGGAAAGGTCCGTCCGTTTTTTTACACACGGGACAGAGGGCGGCAAAAGAGTTTTTTTGGAACTGAAAGTCAAAGTGGGGGGAAAAAAAGTCAATCTCCTTAAGGAATTCGGGGGAAGGAACGCTCTGACGAGCCGTCACCCCAAAGAAGGAAAAAGGGGAACCGTCAGAAAGAGGACTTGTATTTCGTCAAGCAAAATTTCATTTAACGACGAAGGCACTCGGGAAACGATCTGGAACGGAAAGGGACGTTTCAGAGGAGGTAGGTTGGGTCAATCCCTCTTGACCGGAAGAGGAAAGAGGCTTACAGAGGGGAAAAAAAAACACTTCCTCCCGCGTTTTTGGGGAACCGTGACCTTTTAGGAAAGGGCGCTGATGGCGACCTGCGCGGGTGGGGGGGGGTGGTTGGCAAAGGAGCGCAGAGGTTGGGGAGGGAGGAAGCTCTTTGCTGACAGGTGTCTCGGGGGGTGCCCGGCAAAAATTTAAAAAAAGAAAAGATGGCAGCAGAAATCCGGCCCACCGGGACGCGAAAGAGCCAGGAAAAGCAAAACAGCCATAAAAAAGAAAAAAAAAAAAACAAAGGGGGGGAATTGTCCGTTGGGGGGGTTGCCCAGTTCTGGGAAGACTTGTGCTTCAAAATAACAAAAACGAGAAAAAGGGCCGGGACTTCGCCTCTAAGAAGGGGATCGCGGCGAGGAGAGGAAAAGTACATCCACCGGGGGTGCAACACCAACCTGAACGAAGGGCCGCGTCGGATGGTGGAGCGGAAGCGCACCATGAAAAAGGAATATAGGCGGCAGGAAAGGAGAAAAAGGGAGGAACCGATCAAGTTTAATTGAGCACTTCCTCGGGGGGAGTTTTATAGTGCGGGGAGCATCGCAAAAGCCTCGTGTCGTTGAAAGGCATCGAGAGGGAAACCGTCTCTCCTAGGAGCCCGCGCCAATTTTCAAGAGAATTTACAGGGAAGGAAGTGGCAGGGGTGCAGAAGGGTTGATTGAAGGTCCTCGATGAAAAATCACGGTCTTGAAACGCACAACGCCAGGGGAAATCATGGGGATAAAATGGAGGAGGACGCCGGTCCCTGTGTGGGAGGGGGGGTTGGGAGGGGAAAAGGAGGGGGGAGTTTGGATGTTTGTAAAGGGGCTGGAGGGAAGATTTTGGGGAAAAAGAAACATCAGGATTGGCGAAGGGGGGGTCGTGGCAGCCGGAATTTTCAAGAGAGAATTTCCCCTGCCCGCACCAAGGAAAGATCGCATCAAAGGTCAAGGGAATTTGTGGGGGATTTGCGTTTCCTGTGTGGAGGTTAGAAGAAGAGATTTCAACTGGTTAAAAAAGGGGGCAAACGTGTACGCATTGGGGGTCCTAGGTGGAAAGGACAGGGGTTGTTTTGAATGCGCGCAAAACGCGGGGGGTTTTTTTTGAAAGGCCATTTATTGGGTGTTTACAGGGGTTGCGGTTTTTGCGGAAGCCCTAACGGTCTTTGGAGGAAAAAAAAAATTCCGCATGCCAAAGAATCATGGCGGCGAGACCTTCTCAGTCAAAAGGGGGGGCTTATCCTTGAAGGGTGTTCGGCAGGTCTAGACAGAAAAGGAGCGCCGGGAAGGGGGAAACTCTTTTTGTTACGGAAAAGGGAATCACTACCAACGGATCTCGGAAAATTGGGGGCGCAATGGGGAAAGGCCATGAAGAGAGGGTCAAAGAAAAGAAAAAAAAAAGTGATTGCGTTCTGGGAGTCTAGCTCCTCGAAACTAGATTACTATGGAGACCGAAAAAAAAGCCGGGTGAAAAAGCAGGACGGTCGTGAGGAGGGGGGGCTCTTCAATTGAAAGGAAAGAGGGAAACCCTGATGCGGTCGAATGGGAGCGGAGGCATTCATGACAGTTGGATTCCATCCAAGGGGGGGGGGGACAATATTGTTTGGGAAAAAAGCTCTCTCACACACAAGAGAGAGAAAAATCGAAAAAAAAAATAATGTGCGGATAACATGGGGGAAGAACCGGAAAAAAACGGTCAAGGAAAAATTCTACAAAAGAAAGTCAAAAAGACTTGGGGGGCGGGCAATGAAAAGAGAAAATAGAGGGGGAAGGACTACCCGGAAAAAGCATTGCTCCACCCAGCCGAGGAGGGCTGAAAAAGTAATTGGGAAAAGCGTCGAGGAAACGAGGCAGCAGGCAAAAACACCTGGTGCTGCGCATGGACGGAGGGGACGGAACAATTTTCCGGAAAAAAGGTCCGGGGGGTCGTAAAAAGCAAGGTCCCCCGGAAGGGAAATCCCTTCCCAGGGGGAGGCTGTGGTAAAAGGAAGGGAACCTTTGAAGATAAAATGCACAGGGGCCTGGGTTCCTCAGAGGTCTCAATTAACTTACTTCCTGAGGGGGGTTCCAGGAAAAAAAAAGTAAACAGGAAAAATTCAACCAGGGGACAACCAACAAAAAAAGAAGGGGATTCTAACACAAAAAACAAAAAGTCAGCTTTGGTGCAAACTTCAAACAACGGAACGAGAACGAAGAACATAAACATAATCGTCGGGGTCCAAAGGGGAAATGAAATCCCTATGAGGAAACGTCTCACAAAACAGAAGGAAAATCCTTAAAGAAAAGAAAATCCGAAAAGGGGACCTTGACTGCGATGATTCTAAGGAAAATCTTCCGGGAAAAGCACTTCTTCTCACTAAGAGGCGGTTCTACCCTGCAAGGGAGAGAACAACTCTCATCAAGGGGAGCATGCAACAGGAGAGATACAACGAAAACTCAAAGTCCATCCGCAAAGGGACCGGCTCGTCAGAAGATATTGAGAAGAAAAATTTATTCGGGGGCTTGTGGAGATTTTTGCCCGAAAAAAAATTCAGAGGAAGCAATCACCGTTCCGGAAAAATAGTTCAATCGAAAATCTTCGTCTGAAAAGCTAGTGGGGGGCGCGTGGGACTCGTCAAAGAAAGCGCTTCGCTGATTTTGGAAAAAAGACCTAGGAGGGCCTCGGAAAGATCAGAGAGAACGGGAATTTTGAGAAAAAAGGCTTGGGGGAAACTTCAACTAAAACAGTGTCGCGAGGAGCTCTAGTGAAAAAAAAAAAAAAAGGGGGAGCAAGGTCCGCGACAACCACAGACAAAGGGCGGGAAGAGCGTCCGTTTGGGGGGGATAGGGGGAAAATGGAACCGGTGAGAGAAGGAATCGGCGGAAGGGGAATTTATCTTACACTTCGCGGGAAACAGGGGAAGGGCCGAGGTTTGGGGGGACTTGAAGAAAGAAAGGGAGATTTCTACAGTAAACAAAAGAAACAATTGAAGTTGGTGTCTGTGAGAAGGCTTGTTAGCGAAAAAAGGCCTATAAGAAGGAGGGAAAGCGTCCTAACTTCTGCAGAGAACAGGGAAAAAATTTGACATGAGGGGGTATGGTTAAAAAAAAAAGGAAAACACGCAGAGGGGAAAGAAGGGTTAACAGGAAGGAAAATCTTCTCAACTGCGCCTGCACTTTAAAGGAACCGGAGACAGCAGCGACCTTCGTCAAAAAGGGGAAAGGAGACCAAAACTGGGGCAGGATTTATTGGTTCGCGAAAACAACTGCTGGCGGAGGTCAAATGGAAAAACTCGAAAACTGACTCTTTCAAGGAGGAAATTACATTACTGGATTCTTGAGGGAGTGCTTCCAAAAGAAAAAAGTCCAGGAAAAGAGAACGTTGACTACGAAGACGCCGAGGAATGTTTAAAGACGGCCTATCGGCAACGCGAATTCACCGGAAAGGCGATTGAACTAAAGGGGAAAAACTTTTAATGGCAGGTCCTCGGTTCAGTTCAAAAAAGGAAAAGGAAGCCTCCTGATCAACGGAAAAAAAGGAAGACAAGGCGAAGAACGACAAACTGTTCTTCAGGAGGCGGCTTCAAACAAGAAAGGGGACCGCCCGGCTCAAGCCCCGAAATAATTCCGTCGCCGCAAAAAACCCGGAAGGTTATGGGAGGGTGGGCCGGAAACGAAGGAGGCGGCAGGATTATTCTGAGAGGAAAAAAAAGAGTTGCGGGACGGGGGTGGAGGTTTTCCTTCCCAATATTGGCGAAAAAAATAACGTTGTATCTCAAGGAGTACACTTAGAGAGTAGGGTAAAAATGGTTTTTGGATGGGGGGAAAAGGAAAGAAAACACGCAAAGTTCCCCTGGAAAAGAGACCGGGACGGCCTGACAGGCCGGTGAGTTAAGAAGGGGGGGGGATACCGGAAGGCGGTTGAGATAGGGGCTTGCGGGAACGTCACGACGTGAGGGGAATTCGCATCGTTGAAGACCCAGTTGGAAAGGGGAGGATGAAGTCGGGAAAGGAGGTTTTTCCGTGGATCAGGGACGCGTTTCGGAGGGGGGTTGAACGGAAGATTTTTCCCAAAGGTCCCTCGTCCGCGCGGTTCATTCGGCTGGCTCGATAGGAAAAAAGTAAACCCCAAAGGCGTCTAGGGGAACAGCAAAGGGGACTGTATGTCGAAGTGCCGGATTGACACGGACGCCGACAATCGTTCCGAGAAGGGCATGTCCTTTAAGAAAGTCCATCGTGGGGACGGGGGGGGGGGCAATCTCCTTGACCATGCCGGCGTAACGAAAATGCTGCGCGGAAATAAACACGAGGTGGGGTGACCGTACTGGGAAGTTCGCGATGAACGCGGGGTTTAAAGGGCGCAGGTGAAAAAAAAGTATTGAAGGGAAAGGAAGCTCTTTGCTGGGGGGGGGTTTCCTTCGGTTTAACTTTCAAACTTGTGGATTTCAGGTCTGGGGAAAAAGGCGCCTGCCTCCGACGTCGAGGAAACTTCAGAAAAGAACGCGCACAGAACAGACCACGGGGGCACTGTTTAATTTTGTGGATTTTTCAAGGAGGGGGAAGGGAGACCAAAAACTCTGAGGGGAGAAAGGGCCTCTACTCTTGGTGAGTCCAGAGGGAGCTGAAAAGAACACCGGAGGGGGCAAACTATCATTACAACCAGGCACGCGGAGGACGTCGCTTTTTGGTGGGACGAAGGCAGACGCGCGACCGAATAGAAAAAAAAATCTCTAAAACGAGGGGGGAGAAATTGAATTTTTTCCAAACGTCGGCGTGCATATAAGGTTACGGTGACGCGCGATGCGCCCGTAGAGGAGGGAAAAACTGCAGCGGAAAAAGGAGGGGCCGGCTTGCCGAGAGACAAGCCAAAATGTTGTCATCCGATAATAGCTTGAGATTGAAGGGGGGAAGGAACGGTTGGTTGGGAGGAGACATTCTCCTGTGAAGGGGGAAATCCGCACAACGCCGCCAGCAGAAGGAGTTGCCTCCAGGAAAGAGCTCCTTTTCACTGGGGGGGTGGGCAGAGGATTGGGAGGCGAATTGGTGAGGGGGGGGGGTGTATAGAGAGGGGGAGGGTCGTCTCTATTATATTGTTTGGTAAGGAAAAAAAAGCTGCTGTTCGGAGGACTTGCAGCCGAAGGGGCGGGGGGTTTTCAGGAAAGCAACCCAGGAAGAATCATCGAAGAAGAGGAACAAAAAAAAAAAGGGCAATGTTTTATTTTTCAGGGAAGGGTTTCCTGTGATTATGGGAAAGTCTGGATTGAAAAGGGGGGAAAAAGGGGAAACCTGGGGGATGGTCGTCGTGGAAAAAAAAAGGTGAATGGAACGAAAAAAGGGTTGTTTTGTGTTCAAGAAATTAATTGTTTGGGGGTTTCCTTGTGTGGCTTGGGGACAGTCAGCCGGGCTGTGAAAAAAAAAATTCCGCAGACAGGGAAGGGGCGCGCGTAGGACGAGGCGCAACGTTTGGGAAATTTCGGCGGAAAGGATTTTCCCAAAGGAAAGGGCGCCGGGAAGTCAGCGCCGGGAAAAGGTGGGGGAAGGCGTGAGATCATCGGGTTTTCGAGAATCAGGGCACCGCCTTAAAGGTTCAAGAAACACCATGTTTAAGGAGGGGGCAGTTGACCATTCGAGAGAAGGGAAGCAGTATAGACAGGATGGGGAGAAAGGGACGGCAAAAATCAGAAATGCCTGAGGAGTCCACCAGCAGTTGGGAGAAAAAGGGAAACTGCATTCTTTTGGAAAAGAGGTCGAAGGCGAAGGGTTTTTTCTCGGTAATGGAAAAATGGTCCGAAGAGGGAATCAGATCGCTCCAACAAAAAAAAAAGAAAAGAGATATATCTGATGCCAAAAAAAATAATGTGCGGATAAAAAGGGGGGAAAAAACTGTAAGGAAGAGGCAAAGAGAGGAAAAAGGGGAAAAGACTTGCCGAAAGTGGACGACGGGAAAACGACAGTCATGCTCACACGGGCCGAGTAGTGCTACATCGTAGGATCGTCCAACGAGGAAAGAGGCAAACCGAACCTCTGAAGAAAAGCAATCAACCTGGGGATCTGGGGGGGGAAGCCTTTATGGACGGGGAAACATGAGAAGAAAAGGGAAAAGCTGCAGAAGATAAAAAACCGGGCAAGAAAAAAAAGCTTTTTCCCGTGAGGAAAGCAATCACAATGGAAAAGCCGCCTCAAAGGGAAAGAGGAAACACGATCAGCACAAAGAAGCCGGGCCAGGCTCTCATGAAGGAAAACCGGCGATTTGGTGGCCAGGAACACTAGGGCAGGAAAAAAAAAAAAGATAAACACCTGCAACCAGAACAAAATCTTCCTGAAAAAAAAAAGGGGGGTGGGGCAGAGAAATTCAAACGGGGAAGTTTCCAACGAAAAAGAAAAAAGCTCCCGTTGCCAAGGTCAAACCAGTTCTCTCCCAAAAAATCACGGAAAATCCATGAACAGTGGTTCCCGCACCAAATGATTAGAAGGGGAGAAATCTCTCCGAGTAAAAAAAGGCACGGCGGCCAAAAAAAGGCTGGCGGCCAGAAGGGGAAAATGCGTCGGGAAACGAAGGGGATACAAAGAAAACCTCACCATTCTTCCATCCCACGGTAAAGAAAAAAAAACAGTGACAAGAATGAAAGGCAATTTGGTATTCGGAGGGGCGTTTGCGTTTGTAAAGGGAGTGTCAGAGCACATTAGCATGGGAGGAACGAATGATCGATGAAAAAGAAATCCGGGGGAGGTCTTCTGAAGAACGTAAAATAAAAGTTCTTCATACTCGTCGAGAGGGGGGAAGTCGCTGAAATTAGGAAGAAAAAAGGGGGAGGGGCTTTCTCTCTCAGGCTCTTTCACGTCCCTTTTAGGCACTGAGGACGGTCTGGAAAACGTTTACGGAGGGAGGCCTCCTCGATTAGTTCGGAGTCGGCTTCCGCGACAAACACCGCCCGGAAAGGAAACCGGTTGGGGGGGGGTTTACAACATTCCGGGGAATTGATGCGACCGCGAGGGGGGGGACTTAAACATCGGGAGAAAAGGCGCATCGGGAGGGGGTTTTTGGGGGGGAATCTCTTACTTAACGGACTAATTAACAAAATGTTTTTTGGATTGCTGGGGGTTTGGGCAGAATAGGCGACTATCGCCGTCGGCGGCCCAAGAGGCGACAATGCAAAAACAGGGGTATTGGGGGAACCCCGAGGAAAAAAAGGAGGAGCAAATAGCTTCAGGGGTCGAAAAAAGAGGCAGGGCAACGTGGAACCGAAAAAAGACAGGCGCCACTCAGCGACGGCGGAAGGGGAAAGGGATTACCAAAACCTCTTAGCGGCTGGACGGTACCGGGGTCGGCAATCATTGAGGAGGAAGGGTCAAGAACACACGCTCACAAAAAGACGATGCCCGTTTTAACGTGTGCCATACGAGAATGGGAAGGCGTGCTGGAAAATCCTTCACTCTGTAAGAACAGACTTCAACATGGGGAAGGAAAGGCTCCGGTAAAGGCATGTATGGTCGGAAAGAAAAAGAATTCAAAAGGGAAGGGAATGAGGGGGAACCCTCTTTAAAGTTAAGGCCATGGAAAGGAACACTTCACGTTGCCCTAAATGCGATCCTGGGAAAGACGTAAAAGGGTTGGTCGACAGTAAGAAAAAAACTGTTTCTTCAACAGGCGAATCAGAGGGAGGTGAACCTGATCGAAGTCGAAGAATTGAAAGGTCGCCTCAACCCCTACCCTTCCGGTGGGGTGGCCGGCTTAAAATTAAAAAAAAAAAAAGCAGCGGGAGGAATGAGAGGGAAGCCTCTCTTTGTTTTCTGGGGGGGAAGGGGCAAAAATTGTTCCTCTAAAAAAGTGTAAGAGATCTAAAAAAGGAGAGATCTCCAAATTTATGGGGGGTTAAGGGTAAGGCCCAGGGAAAAGGACAGAAAACATCACAGCCAGCAAGAATAAGAATAGAAGGGAAGAGGGGGCCGGGTCAGTTAAGCCGCCAAATGGGGAATAACCGACAGGTTTCTTCGACGAAAGAAATGGGGAGGGAGACCGGTTTCACGACAGACTTCGTCAAGAGGGGGGAAAATACCATTTTTTCTTTCGGAGGAAAGTCCTCCCAAGGGGGGTTTCAGTTGATCGAAGGGCAAGTAGGGTGGTTTTGAACTGAGATTAAAGGTGGGGACCCCTATTCAATCGCCGTAAAAAGGGAAGGGGAATTAAGGGGAGATCTTCGCAGATCTACGCCCGTCAAAGGAAGTAAGTGTCACCGAGGACTTCCGGGGTAAGGGTTTCATTTCGCATAAACGAAAAGGGGTCGTATCTGAAGTCTGGAAGCGGAAAGTGCAGCGTCAGCGGGAATCTCATGGAAACAGGCGTAACTCATCGCGGGGATGCGCTACACAAAATCAACCCGAAAGTTGAAAGTGAAGGGCCGGAGCTGTAAGACTGCGCTTTGAAAAAAAAGGAAGGCTCCGTTTTGCGCCGATGGGGAAACAGGTTCAACAAGGAAAAGTCTAGCGTGGTGTCCTGGGGGGGGGGAAAAAGGAACCAGGAAGGGTGCAACTTTTGGGGAGGGTCAGTCTGGCAGCCGTCGAAGGGAAGGAAGGGCGCGGATGAAGGTCAGAAAAGGAAGGACCGCCCTCCAAACTTGACACGATTGGGCAAGTTGGGGGTCCATGAAAGTGTTAAGCATACCAAAAAGAGAGAAATGCGCCGGTGGAAGGGCGGGGTTTCATATCAAGAGAAGAGAATGACGGGTCCAAAATGGTGGAAAACATATAGGAAACGTCACGCGGAAAGGGGGGGGAGGCCTTTCGTCGCGGTGGGGCGCGGGAATCCGCACCATATCTCGTGCAAAAAGGAGCAGGAGGGGGAAACAGCACGGAAATCCGGGGGGAGGTACGCCTCCGAGTCTCGTCAAGTTGACCATACTTCAGCGAAGAAAAGAAAAGCAGCAGAAAGCTCCCCGTTAGATGGGGAAGAAGATTTACCCTTGCTTTCGATTGAAGGGGGGTTTCCATAGCTTTAATTCGGAGAAGGCAAGCTCCGCAGAAAAACGAAGAAGCGCAAAAGAAATTGGGGGGAAGGGAGACCGGTCACTGTTTGGGGGGGAAAGGTTGGGGGGGGCTGGCTGAGGGGTGTAGGGGGAAAAGGGGGGAATGGGGAAAGGAGAATTGTTGGTCGCAAAAAAGAGGTTTCGCAAGAAGGTGGCCTCTTGGAGAAGTTGTTCCTCTGAAAGGCCCCCCGGCAGAAAGAGAGACAGTCAGAAATAGAAGGGGGAGTTTTCATGATTTTCATGGGGAAGGGTTTTGTGAAAAGAAGAGAATTTCAACCTGGTGAACGGGGAAAATGAGGTTGAAAGTCGGTGGACAAGGGGGGGGAGCGAACCCAGACGGTGGGAGAAGAAGACAGGTATGGGGGTGGGGTTTTTCCGGGGGGAAAAATGGGGGGGGAAAACCCTCTTGTTGAGGAGTGGGAGGCACAGAAGAAAAAAAACAGGCCTTCCGTCATGAGCGTACACCGGCTTCCTAGATCTTGTTGGAAAAAGGTTTCGTTCATTTCTACTCAAAGGGAACAATAAGAGAGCAACCCGCCAGGAACTAAGAGGGATAACGACAAACTGCATAGAGAAATTTTTCGGGAGTTCCCATCCGTCCATTAAGGGGGGGACAAATCCATCATCACCAGTAGGGGGACCCAGGTCTAGCGCCTAGACTCAAACGGGTGGGGGAGTGTGACCTAATCGGCCAAGCAAGCCTGATTTGCCGGAGAAGACCACCATCATCTTTTTCAGGGAAGGGGCATGAAAAGGATGGTTGAAACCTGAAAGTCTAATGCTCGGAGGAAAGGTGGTTTCCGTTTAATGAGGGGAAATTATTTTGGAAAAGGAACATCAT
>Ga0179593_1401817_pt1 | contig 10379 bp, 8 predicted proteins | sample CZODoug2_1_08_16_FD_185931 | JGI IMG/M metagenome (GOLD analysis project Ga0179593, IMG submission 185931) | Vadose zone soil fungal communities from Angelo Coast Range Reserve, California, USA - CZODoug2_1_08_16fungal (PacBio error correction) | ecosystem: Environmental > Terrestrial > Soil >...
ACAATTGGTGTCGGGGGGGGGGGGGGGGGGGGGGGGGGAGAATAACAGCGCAAGGGAAGAATATATAAGCGACGACCCACCGGTGAAGCCAAAAGAGGGGGAAAGAAATAGCGCATCTAACCAACCAAAAAAGTAATATAAACCGGGCCGAGCCAGTGATGAAGGCGCGGTGGAAAAAGAACTCCGAAAGCGGCAAAACGCCCATCTTAACGATCAGGAGGACCAGAGGACGGGGGAAAGGATACGACCCCATCACGTGAAACGCGCTTGAAGCTCAAGTGCTTTGTTCTGGAAAAGACCTGGGGGGGGGGAAAAAGATTCGTTCCTGGCCGACCATCAGAGCAGGGACAGCAAGGAGAGTCATCGTCCGGAAAAAAAAGGAAATGATTCTACCGGTGACATTCACCTTTGAGGGGCAGGGGGCTTTCAGCAAGAAAGGGGGCTCTTCACAACATATGAGCATACCACGAGCAAAAGGCTAGCTAAAAAAAGGAGGGGGGCATCTGCGCTGCAAACACGTTTTGAACGGGGGGGGTGGAAAAAAGGTTAACATATAACAGAACGATTATATTATTCTTAAAAGGAGTGCAACAATGGTGGCACGTATGAGTTGCCTGGAAAACGAAAGGGGGACAAAGAGCTGACATATACGGTGCCTTCGATTAACAAAGACATACCCAACGACGCGGGACTTATCGAGCGCCAGCAGACCGCGGACGGTAACAAGGAGGCAAAAAAAAAACTTTGAGGTCTTTACCAGGAAAGTCATGGAGCTCTGGCGGAAAAAAAAGAGCAGGTTCCGAAAGTGAAACGAAGCAACGAATACAAGACCCAGGGAAGGCTCCATAAAGACCCGTAGGGAGAAGCTTGAGCCATGCTCGCTATTCAAGAAAAACAAAAACCAAAAACGGAATGGCAGCTGACTCCGTGATAACGGGGGGGGAAAACACCCTGCTCGTCACCTAAAATGAAGGACGTAAACCCAAGTTAAAAAAGAAGAAACTCCTGGGAAACGCGGCGCCTGTCGGCTGTCACTACAGTTGAGAAGCCGAGCAGGGAAAGGAGTCCGCACACAAAGTCCCAAGGGGAACCACGATTGAACTTCTACTCACCGTGGGAGGGAAGGGAGGTCCGGGAAAAAAATGCTTTCTCGGAACCGTTCGATCACGAGGGGACGCCAAGCTTCCGCTCCACGAGGAAAAAACAAAGTACCAAAAAGGGGTCTAAAAGGAACCTTAGCCGCGCAAATGAGGGGTAGGTACCTGTTTGACGGGGAGGAACGCGAAGAGAGAAAGATTGCCATCCTGGCTCCTTTTGGGGAAGGGGAGTATCATACAAGAAACCGTACTCGAGTGTAAAGGGGGGGATCGAAGGAAGCCATATTAAACGGCCCCTGCTGCAAGAAACATAGAATGGCATCGCAAGGCTGGGAATATAGGGGGGGAAAGGTACCTAAGAAAAATGGGGCCCTGATACCCGAATATGACGTTAAGGTAGGTGGGGAGTTGCACTATGGGAACAATCTCAGGGAATGAAGCAAATGGCTAAAAACGCAACAAGATTATGGGCCGCGGAGACCCCTAAAAGGATAATGAGAGCAGGGAAGCGAACAGATAAAAGAGAGCGGAGAAAGAGGAGATGATCGGCTGAAAGAGGTGGGGCAGGTAAAACAATTTGTAGTCCTGAGGGACTGGGGGCGTTCGAGGCAGAGGGAAAAATAGGAGGGGGAGCGAGCCTACGCCAGCAGTAAGCCCAGAGTATAGACGGTTAGAAATCAGAAGTAATCTCAAAACCACCCACAGGGGGGGGGGGAGGAAAAGACTATAGGGGAGGTGGAATAAGACGTTGTTAAGAACTCTGGCCAGGGGCGTCACGTGTCCGGGGAGGTCTTCTAGAAGAAACTACGCTTTTCTAAAGCCCGTACACGCAAAAAGCTGAGCAAAGCCTGTGCAAAACAAAATCAACAGCGGGAAAAAATAGTACGATGTTGACCGGGGTTTAGCACATGGAGGGGAAATGTCGAGATTGGCGGGTAACTGGGCCCTACAATACACGGGGAAAGGTTGAAAGGATCCGGATACAAGCAAGGGATGAGGGTAGTCAATTCACGCAAATAGCCGAAAAATTTCGATGGCCATGTGATGGGACTTCATCAGTTTTACGTTCAGTCTGGGGGAAAGGTCTGGTGAGGGGAAAACATAAACTCTCTGTAAGGGTATGAGAATAAACGGCCCCGGCAGGATTGGGGTAATATGGGATCGCTATCTCTTTAAAAGGACCGGTAAGAGAGGGCGCGGCTAAGTCTCAGGAAAAAAGGTCAGACTTGGAAGGCGTGAAAAGGAAAAAATTTCTGGCAGGGTCCTCAAAGCGACTACCTTTTCAAAAAAAGACAACCATGTCCAAAGGAAAGCTGCAGCACCGGGCGTAAGAAGGGTAAAAGCGGGCGGTGGAAAAAAAAAGGGAAAGAGATAACTCTTGGCTAGGGGGATTCAAGCTGATTGAAAAGCCGAATCAGGAAGGAGGGGAAAGGCGTGAGGAGCGGTTAAGCAGGGGGGTGCAAAGTCCAGTGGAGCACGAGTCATGGGAAGAAAAAAGTGATAAACGGGACAGAGGCTTCCGGTTGGGGAGCGCAGCAGCGCGCTAAAAGGAGAAACTGAGAGAAGATGTGGTCCAAGAAGGGAGAAAGCATCGTGTATTTGGTCGAGGGCGGGGCGCAATTTCAAGTCAGGGATAGGTCATAGAGAAGGGCCATTACCTGTTACATGGAAACCGCAGAAAACAAGGGTTGGAAAGGAATAAGCATGACGCAGAGGTTAGGCCGGGGAGCGAGATAATGACAAATCGTGGGGTGTACTAGCGGAAAAAAGGGAGGTCAGAGAAGGTTGCCCGTGGGAGGAAAACCGAAAAGAATAAGGGGGGGTGGTCAAAAACTCTGGCAAGGGGTCAGGATATTCGTCTGTGGGGGGGAAAGATGTCAAGGTGAAAAAAAAGGCACAACTTCGCATACGACATTGAAAAACTGGGAAGAGCGAAATCGGGGGGTCGAGTCTATAACTAGTGATGCCTGCAATAAAGGCCGGAAGGCGGGAACGAAAGGAAAAAAGAAAAATTGTACTGCCAAACCAGGTAGCCACTCACTAAGGGACAGTCCTCTGAATATCCTTCTGTAACGAAAATATATTGAGGTAGGCCATTAAAGCAAAGGGAAGTTAGTTGACGCCAGCAACTCAGGAGTCAAGAAGCAGGGGGACAAAAGGACTTTTCAGTATAAAACTACCAAAAAAAGTACAGCTGGTTCAGCAGGGAAAAACTGAGGGCAAGAAATGGGCGTAAAAAAACTTCAAAGGGGCATTCCACAAAGTAAGAAAAGAAGCGGTATAAAAGGGTTGGTTGGGGGGGGTGGGGTGAAAAAGAAAAAAAGCCTAAAGGCGAAACGGGAAGCTCGCTTCAGAGAGATGGAAGTCAGCTGCTCGGGGCCATTGAATCAAAAATACCCACGTTCTCATGAGAGAAAAAAAAAGGAGGAGGCGGCAAATAGAAGAAAGAAGAACGTGGGGGGGGGGTCGAATGGAAAATAGCAGCTTTAAGACATCTGGGATAGCAGCGACGTGACACAGCATTGCTCAGGAGAGGGAAAAAAGAGCGCAATAATAAAACAACCAAACGGGGCGTAAAACCGAGAAAAAGGGAGGGAAGGGTGTGCTAAGGAACCACGACTAAGAGGTACAAAACGCCCAATAGACAAAGCGCAGAATTACACCCAGTATGACTTGTGGGCAGAGAAGAAAAGACGTGGAAAAAGCCTTGGCTCAAAAAAAAGTGAAATTTGTTGAGTTGAAAAAAAGGAAAGGGTTCCAATAATGCGTTCCTGGGCCGACCGAAAAGAAAGGGGGAAGAAAAGGAATATAGCAGAGGGGGTCAATCTAGTAGAGCTAAAAAAGGGTGGAAGTCACCATTGTCTTTGAAGTGAGTACCAGCATCGGAATGCGGGCGCAGAAAAGGGGCTTCAATCTAAAAAGACGAGGGAAAACTGGGATATTCGTAAGAGGGTGGCTTTCTCTGAGCGACGTGTGTAGCATTGTGGGAAAAAGGGTTGACATACATACAGAAGAGGATACTTGGCCTGGGGGAGGTCGGAAGGGGGTGACCAACTATGAACGTGACGGAACGGGCCAATTTAGTCGGCTCATAGGTTGCGTAAATAACCAACGAGCCGGTCATTGAGGAGGGAAAAAGGGGAAGGACCAGCTGCGGTCTGATTAGCACATAACAATGGGAGCGGTCCAGCAGGTCATTGACAGAGGATACCGATCCTTGACTGAATGGAAAAAACCTAAAGAACCAAGAACCACCCCGATGACGTGCTCAAAGGGACTGGGACCAGAAAGGGGGCGAAGAGGTGAGCAAATTATCGATAGGCTCGACACACCCGGAAAAGAATGCTACCCGGGACTTGTGAAGGAAAACATCTCTCGTCAGCGATAGCAGAAGAAAGGGGTCCAAAACGCTAAAAAAAAAGCTTCCTCCCGCTGTGATACAACGACGGGACTCCGGGCCTTCTTTGTCCTAGCGGAAAAAAAAAGGAGCATAGGTTCCGAGGTCCCAAAAGACCACAAAGTTCGCCCGCTTGAAAGAGAAAAAAGGTTGATGGCAACGGCACTTGAGGCAAAGCTGTCGAGGAAAGGTCGAGGCCGCTTGCGGACGCACTCCAGAAGAGAAAGGTAAACCGGAAAAAAGGGAACGACATTGGACTCTCCTGCAGGAAGTGGCCCCCCCAAGTCGATTAAGGGGGGGGTAACGTTGGATAACTACGAGAAAGAGAGGAAAAGTGTCATCAAACTTTCAGACTTGGGGTCCGTGGGTCGAAGGAGGAAAAGGAACTCTAGGTCTGGAGGGAGAGAGAAAAAACTGAAAGCTGAAAATGTGCCCTTCAGGACCGGAAAAAGAAAAAAAGGGGGGTGCCATCGCAAGGCTGCTGCTTGGCAAGGGAAGGGGTGATCCCTAACTAATGGGGTCCTCTTAGACGGACATTAATAAAGACATGCTAAGTGTTAGGTGGGGCACTATTTTAAGAGAAATCGAACAGAAACCATCAAGGGGAACCCCTGAAACAACACATATTCAAGGGGATTACACAGGGAGATGGTTGAAAAGAAATTAGCTTGAACTCCGAGGGATGGGTGCTGACACCCACAACACAAACAAACAACCCGGGAGGGTCAGGGGGCCCGCGACCAAAATAGGGAGTTACGAAAACCTACAGGAAGGAAGAAAGGCCGCCGTTCTTCTCCCCGTGAAAGAAACGAAGATAGCGAACACAACCGATGGAGGGGATATTGGGAATTTGAAAGAGGGGTAGAGAAAGTCGTACATTTGCAACTGCCTTTGGATTGGGAGAGGAACGCTCGTTGTAGAGTAAATGGAAAGAACAAAGAAATCACGGAAAAAAGCGGCCTTGTCACAACATACTGGGGCAGACTACAAGAAAGTTGGCCTTGGTTAGGACTTGGGGAGTTAAAGGCGAGAAATGTCTGAACATCGCACTACAAAGAAGCCGTGATAAGATAGAATGCTGATCAGGGGGAGACACAAAAGTGGAGGGTAAGGGGTCCTGCCAGGAAGACGTACTCTTGGCATTTATGGGGGCGGAGCAGGTACCGTTCATATGGGGAGGGAAGGAGTATAATGAAATACCTAGGAACTTAAGGTGTGGATACGCTTCCCCAAGCAGATGCCAGAGTGCGAAGATCTCTTGAGAAAAAATGACAACCACAAAGTAGCGACTTGGCTCTTCAGAATTCTCATTCGAGAACTGGGAATCCTTGTTGTAAAGGACAGGTGGATGCTGAGGTTCTTCGTCAAGCAAGAGCAAAAGGGGGGAAAACGCCATGAACTAGAAACTGCCTCACCAAGTGCGTCAGAAAAAGTTTACCGAGGTCGAAAATTGAAAGGAGGACGATGCGACAGAGAGAGAATGTACATCTGATTGTTACCAGAACGCAGGCGCCGAGAAAAGGCTGGGGGAAGGGTACTTGTTAAGAAAAGGGGGGAAAAACGATTGAACCTTTACGGGGATTTTGGGGAAAATCACCGTGTCAGAAGCTGCTTCCGGTGTGGGTAGCGCATATATCTCCTGGCGAAAACTCTTAAAGATGTTGGTTAAAAAATCAGGATCAATCAGAAGGGGTCTTGGTGGACAATTCGTTGGATGGCGTTCAATGGCAGGTAAAAGCTGAAGGGAGAAAGGCTCTCCATGACATGGTAAGTGGGACCGAGCACATTTTGTAGGGGACTAGACCGCAGGCGGGGGGACGAATGGTTGCTCGTCGAGAATGAAAAAAGCGTGGTGTAATAGACTTAAGGGGGGGGAAAGAGAATTTGGCCAAGTGAGTAACTGAAACTCAAAAATAAGTTGGTACAAGAAAGGGAACTCACTTGGCAATGGGAAGTATAATTCTTCGGGGATATGGAAAGGGTACAAAAAGGTACAACAGGGCTGAAGAGAGGGGAAAAGAGAGTCGCTAGCATTGGGAATAAGATGGTAGGGGAGAACTGATGGGGAATGGTGTTTGTGTCCAGATCAAGAAGAGCTGGAACACGGAACCTGTGAAAATTTTCAGTGGCAAAAAACAAAGGGAGACGCAGAACCCAACTCTGTTCCTTCAGAGAATCAAAGGGAAAAAAAAGACTTTGTCGGCATTCCATGAGCAGTTTTTGGCCCAGTTTCGGGGGCGCACATGCAAGACTAGAAGCGCCTGTGGTCCCACGTGAGGGGTCGTCTATAAAAGGAAGACTGGGACTCTGGGGCTCTTCTTCATAGGGGCTGGTGAGATTCGTCTTTACGTATACAGGGGCAGTCCTAAATGACGCGTAAACCTTGGTTGGGAGGATTGAGATCGTCCTCGGCAGATCTGGATCAAGAGGGGGAAGAAAGTGAAGGAGGGTTAGTCCATCTCTCTGTTGCCAGTGAAAAAACGGTTCGAGAGCAACAAAACAAAGATTCTTGGCTTACAGATTCAGAGAGCAAGGGGGGTTTGGGTCAGGAAAGGGAAGCGTTACTAAATCGAATATAAAGCCGAGGAAAAAAGGGGTCAAAACTCGAAACGGGAAAAGAATAATAACCAAAAAAGGGGATAGCCGCGGCGTTAGAACTGTAGTGACGACTGCCAGAGAAGGAGTCACCCTCCACCAAATCGACAAACTCTCAGGAACCCTATGGCCTTTTGAAAGGGCGAAACTCACACGTGTTAAAAATAAAGTGGCCAATCAGGGATGGGCTTTGACAAATACCGGGAAAAGCTTTGCTTACGACCGAAAGCCAACTGTACCGAAGGAAGAAAAAAATCCCATCAAGGAGATGGCTAAACTTTTGGAAAAGCCCCCTTTAAGGGGGGAACTGGAGGAATAAGGAACATGGGATCGGAACAAAAGAGGTGATGAATCGAAAAGCTGAAGGTGTCAAACCTTAAATGGTGGCGCGCGATTGTCGGCCAGGTGGGTTGGAAATGGTGTAAAAGTTGACGAGCAATAAAGACGAATTAAATGAATTAAGTTACGAGTGAAGCTGGTGACCAAACGGGTGAAAGAAGTCACGGGAAAACGACAGAAAAGAAAGAAGAGGGACCCATCTAATGAAAAAAAACGAGAAAAAGTCATTATCGGGCGGAAAGGCCGACCAATCTGGAGGGCATGAGGGAACCCGACACAGGAAAGGGACCCATTAACAGGGAATGGAGGATGGGCTGAAACAGGGAACCAGTTCCTTATTGCCGACCAGCGCGACAAAAAAAGATTGACGGGGCGAAAGAAATTTACCCGGAGTAGGTCCAGAGCGCTAGGATGCGACAAACAAAACTAGCAGATTAAAAAAGTGATGAAAGTGGGGAAACTGAGGAGAAATTCTACAATCCGTACGAAAAAAAAAGGGGGGCCAGCTCCGCCACGCCTTGTAAACGAGGAGAACGGGAGGCTTCAAGACTGACAGCAGAAAAGATGGATCCGATGGACTCCCCCGGCCAACAAGTGTCTACGCAAGAGTGAACTGCAGAGGAATTGTCGCGGTCCGGGATCTAAGGTCTGTAGAGAAGAAAGTCGAGACCGCTGGCGGACGGCGAAGAACTTAGCGAATGAAGTGACGAGTGAGATGGTGATGACTTCAGAGAGCCGCAAGGTAAATCCTGGGGACGGGGGGGGATATCTCTGAAGGCTAGCAAAGATGTGATAAAACTAAGGGGGGCAAGGTCTTAGCAGAAAGTAAGAGGGCGGGGGAAAGGGTATAGGAAGGGAAGAACCAAAAATGAAAAGAAAAACAGGCTTCCGTCCAACAGATGCCATGCAAGGGCTTCTAAGGTGAGGGTCAGAGAAACATAACTGCTTGTATAAGTCTCAGAAGAAGAGGATACGTGTGGATTGTGATACCCGGGGGGGTGACGTACTAGCGACATGGACAACATGGGGCTAAACCAAAGAAACTTAGGCAACGAAGGAGGGAACAGGATGTGGGTTTAAAGAGAGTTCTCCGAGGTCGGGTGGGGGGGATATTTCCCACGCTACAAGAGGCGGTTCTCTTCCTGACCTCACAAAGGCCTGGGAATCAAAAAGGTGGGTGAAGCCTGGGAGAAAGAAAAGCGAAAACGGGTATATCACTCGATCACTATAAAAAGAAGAAGGCTGAAAAAACAACAAAAAGGAGGGAGAGCAAGTAGAGATTTATTTTAAGAGGGTTTTCGAAAAAAGTAAGGACAGGGAAAAGGATTGGGTTAGGTCGAGGACGACTATTTGGAATCCATGGAAACCAGAAAGCAGGGGCAAAACAAAAGTTGGGTTAACCCACGGGGAAGACTCGGACTAATGGGGCCGGGGGGTTGAACCGCTGGGTCGGGGATAAGAAGGAAAATAAAAAAAAAAAAAAAAAATGGAGGGACCAAAACTCTGGGGGCAAAAAGAAAAAAAAGCCATTAACGGGGCTGGGCTAGCAGGATAAATTAGTATTGGACAAGGAATCAAAGAAGGATAGTGGCCAGATATAAGGGGAAAAACCTTAATAAGGGGGAAGGGGTTCATAATGGGTAAATCAATACGGCGATACAACACAAACAGAAATCTCGGAAACCAAAAGGGATGAAAACTGCACCACAAAAAAAAAAAAAAAAAAACTCAAAAAACTCAGAAGAAAAAATAACCCTTAAAAAACAGGGAAAATACAGCGAACAAAAAACAAGAATGGGGGAAATCAAACTTCAACAGTTAACGGGAGGAGAGGTTCAAAAGCGATGAAACAATTTAGGTAACTGGGAACAGGGAAGAAGGTCGGAGGACTCCATCTTCATAGAAACGGGAAAAAAGGGCCTAAAGGCCGCTCCATAAAGAGTAGAAGTTCAGTTCGTGCGAACTTGGGGACGTGGGAAAGTCGAAAAAGAGGGCTCAGGTATTCGCAGTGTGGAGCCGACGGCTCCTCGACCAGGACGGGGAGAAGAGGGGGGGAAGAGGGGGGGCCCGTCAAGTAGTCCGCGAAAGGTTGGAATCAAAATTAGAAAGTAAGAGGAGGCAAGGGTGTTGTGAAAGGAAAAAGAGAGGAAACCTATTGACGAGGTTGGGCACGGAGAGCACGTCTCGGGTCATTTGTCGTCGTTGATGAGTGTCAAAGGGAAGGACAAGCGCGGGACTAAGCAAATAATGTTCCTGGTACCGATAAAAATTGGAGGGGAGAAAAAAGGAACTGGTTAACAAGGCAAAAAGTGTCTCTCTATATTAAAGAGCTGGAATAGACTGCCCGAGAAAGAGGTTGGCCGCGTGCGTCACTTACACTCAAGAAGGGGGGGGGGTACAAGAGGGAGAAGAGAAGATAGGAGAAGTACGTCTTGGAAGGGGGAGTGTGAAGGGAACAATGTAAAACAACGTGAGAAGAAGTGAACCAGCTCTTCAAGAGTTGTAATATCAGAGGGGTCGAGGGCTAAAACTATTGCGCTTCAGAAACCCTTCCGATGCTGGACAACTTCAACCGGGGGAACAATTTTACGGGGAAAAAGAAATTCTCATCACTACGTGACCGAAACTGCTTATCCTTCTTTCAAACTGAGGAGGGGAGGTCGGCAAAAAAAAAAAAAACAAATGCTGGTTGAAAGGGAAAAAAAAAAATCTGAGAAGCAGCCTGTTCACCCTCTTGGGGATTACTCCGTCCCAAAAAAGGGAATAGGGGGGAAGATCAAAGATGGGGCTTTGCACAACGATAGAAACACAGCCATTAAGAAGAAAGAGGAAATGGGGGGGGGGTAATTGCAGGGAGAGGCCTACGAGGAATCAAGGCCGGTACGTCGCTATATAGATGTATCAGCTGAAAACGGGGGACCAAGGTGAAAATACCCAAATACAAAAGGAAG
>Ga0179593_1495399_pt1 | contig 10379 bp, 12 predicted proteins | sample CZODoug2_1_08_16_FD_185931 | JGI IMG/M metagenome (GOLD analysis project Ga0179593, IMG submission 185931) | Vadose zone soil fungal communities from Angelo Coast Range Reserve, California, USA - CZODoug2_1_08_16fungal (PacBio error correction) | ecosystem: Environmental > Terrestrial > Soil >...
GGTCGTAAAAAACCCCAGTGAAAAGGAGAAAGTGTAACAGAAAACCAGGGACAAGGTTAGATCCGGTTGGGGAAGAGGGGCGCAAAAAAAAATAAGCTGGGAGGAGGAAGATGCGGGATGGATCGATCGAGGAGTGGCACTTGGGATTGGAATCTGATAAAGGTGCTTCGTGGCCAAAAGCAAAGAGGGGAGAGACGTACTCGTCGCAGAAGGCAAAAAGAAAAAAAAAAGCGGAAAGAGCAAAAAAGAAGAAAAAGACGCTTTTCAAAAAGAGGGGGCAGGTCGGTCGTTCCTGGGGGAGGGAGAGGGGGGGGCTCTCGCGGGTGGGGAAAAGCACTCTGGGGGGTGGTCATACGGTTATAACCGACAGCACACTGCCAATACAAAACCGGGCAGCAGCCAACACCGACGCCGTACTTGAGGCCTTAATACACTATTCGCATCCATCAGATCTAACGGCGCCATCGGCAAACCAACCTGATCTCAAAGTTAGCAGGATGAAGACATCATGCATTACGCCCCAGAACATACTCCGTTAACTAGCAGGTTACTTTAGGGTAAGTCACGGGAGGAAATTGTGAAGGAAAGCGAATCCAACACGCATGGGGGAGCAGGCGCCAGGCCTTCTTGAAATAATCTCTCAGAGGACTAGTTGGCGGTCTCTCCTGGAAAGAAGAGAAGGGTTATTACGTCCTGAATCAATAAAGAGATACAAGAAACAGCCGCTGGACTGGAAAAAGCCGCGGTTTTCGGAGGGTATCCAGAAAAAAAACAAGCCATTCCTCTCCGTCGCAAAAAAAGCTGCCCTCAAATCGAAATCGAGATACTCTTGGGAGGGGGAAGGCGAAAGTTCACAGGGGGGCTGCAAAACGATTTAGAGGAGGTTAGAGCCGTTTCAAGGGGGGGAATTACCGCCGTACCCGAAGCGGAGGAGAATGTGAGGGCATAAAGGAAACGTAAGCAAAGGACATAAGCTATCGACAACCACAAACTGAGGAAGTTATTAGGGGGGAAAAAAGCGAACGGGAGGAAAGAGACATAGGCAGGAAGGTACGCAAATTAGTTGGGAAAATTACTGGCTCGGGCAAGCGAGAAGAATATCACAATAAAAAGCGCCGGACTCACCGAGTCGTCAGACCTGCTTTAAGAGGTCTTGAAGCTTCTAGACCGGCCAAGGTATCACGTTGTGCTCAAAAAAAAGAGGGGCCAGTACAGCGGAAATTGGGTCTGGGGTTGAAGGGAGAGTGATGTCGCGGGACTGAATTTCAACAAAAAACAAGAGGGAAAGGAAATCAGTCAGCGGAACGAAAAGGAGCGTTAATCTTAAGTATAAAAAATTGAAGTGCACGAACTGCTTTCCTTCCTCTTCTTACTCTAAGTCCAGGGAGGCAAAGAAAAACCGCGGGGTAAAGGGGCGGGAGGGGACCTCACCTTGATAAGCAGGGGAAGACAGATTAAATTGGCGTCGGGGGTTACGAAATAAGGCGTGCAAGTGTCCCCCGAGGGGAGTACGATATGGAAACGGGCGGCGGGGGGGGGGGACGGGCTGGGGGATGTTGCAGGGAGGATGAATGCCGTGGGGAACCCCCCAAAGAACACTCCCGGGGCTCGAAAAAAACAGCGACTAAAAAAAGAAAAAGCCAAGAAAGAATAACCATCGAATAGCCCGCGGTTGCCCAGCAGGGACCTAAAAAAGACTAATCATAGGAAAGGAAAGGGAAGTAGGGAGGCGGCCAAAGGAGAAGCCAAGGCGGTCGGCCAATGTGGCGAAACAGCCCCTAAGAGATTCCTAAACGGGAAACGAACAAAAGCTCTCAACCGGTGAGGCGCCTCAGAAAAGGCGGATACAGAACACCTCTGACGAAAGTAGAGGCATGGTCAGTCGAATACCGGGGGTTCAGCAAATGAGGAAAAACGGATCGCAAGGGGGGAGGGACCGTGGTGACATAATCGGGGCGTTGGCGGCGGAAAACGAGAAAAGCGCCTTGACTGGGGGAGTTGACTTAAAAAATACGCGACTGTTGGGGAGAGCACAGAGAAAAACGTGAAACCGCGGGGTGCTTGCGTCGTGAATTAAAAAAGGAAGGGGGCGACTTCGCGCTAGGTAAAGGCAGCAAAAGAAAAACGATGATCCGAAGCAGATTGAACTGCGGGGACGATTCTGGTCGGAAGGACAAGGGCGAAGAAACAACTGAACATGAGCGAAGACCAGAGAGTTCCTTAAGGCAGTTAAAGCAGAGTGGTCCGCTGGGGTAAGGTGGGAGGCGAAGGTGAAACCGGACGACGGGCGACAGGCATGAAGCTAGTCCAGCCAGGGTCCGAGCCTGCTGGCCGAGAGGGTCAGAGAAGGTGAGACTATCAAAAAAAACGTGAGGATTTGCTGCGGGAAGAAACCAGGAAATGAGAATGCAAACAAGAAACATTGATTTGGGGAGACGAAGGATGTGAGAGTTCAGATTGCAAAATCGCCCATGCAAAGGCGACCATAAAAAACGGGCAAGGCGGAGAAAAAAGATTTTACTGGGAGACAGTCCTGCGAAAAGAGCGAACTATAGACATCCAAATCCCCGTGAACGCCCTGGGATAGGAAAAAAAAAAATCGCAACTGCAAAGCAGAAATTTTGGGGACTGTACCATGGCCTGCTGGCGAAGGGGAGAATACTTAGCGGTTCTCAGTGTGGTTCCGGTCTCCCTTTCCGAGTGCCAAGGGTCCCTAAATGAAAAAAAAACCGGGGTGGGAAATTGTTGCCCGGAGGGACAAACAGCGGTCGAAAGACCTCGTAAGAGACCAGCCGAGCGAAAGTCTTCGTCTTCCAAAAAGGTCAGGGTCAAACGACATTGTCGAAATGGAAAGAAGATTCCAACAAAAACACGAGGAGGAGAAAAAAAAAAAAGGGGAGATCTTGCAGACAAAGAGAGGCTACGACAATGCACGCAAATTACCCAAAGAAGAACTAAACTTCGGCAATCAGGCGGGGTATCGGACAGAGATCCGGACCGCAGGGGGGAAGCCGACAAAAGGGGAAAACAACCTCTTAACAAGGTACCCGTAATACGGGATCGAGAAAGAATAACCTAACTGAGACCGTCTCAGAAGAGGAGCCCAGGAAAATGAAACAAAAGGGGGCGCTTAGCACTGGGGGTTGGGAAGAAACATGGTTTGAACGTTGGGAAGTCCGGGAGGATTAGTAGATTTGGGGCGGGGACGGCCGCGCCCGCGATACCAAAGGAACCGAATCAGTATAGGAAAAAAGTTCATTCGGGGGGTACGATGGCGGAACGTTGAGAAGAAAACACGCTTTCAGGGTCTCGGAATCGGACCAATAAGAGCGGCAGGCTGATGGCCAATAGCGAGAATGCAGCAATCCAACGTGTGAACAGGAAGAGAAGATACCAAGGAGTTCATGGGCCAAGAATCTGAGCGAAGACGAAGTCAGCATGAATTCAAAACGGGAGAGCGGACCCGCCAAAAAAACCAGAGTACGAATCGAAGAGGCTTTTCTGGAACGGGAGGAAGGGGGAGATCATAGAGAGGGCGTATCTTGCTTAGAGGAGAGGCAGAAGGCGGGAAAGAAGGGTCAATGTGTCGTCGGCGAAGAAGGAGACGTCGTGATGGGGATTATGGTCAAAACTGAGCTCGTCAAGTCACCGAAAGAAGACACGAAAAAACTGGACTGGGCAGAAGCCAACAAGCGATCTCCAGAACATGGGCTAACTCCAGCACATTTCCAAGGGGTTAGGGGATCGCCTAGAAAGATATGCGTCACAACAGCGGCAAGCATCGCGGAGGAGCCAGGCAGAAATGAAGACTGACGAAAAATCGGGGTCTTTCCATCTGGGGGGAGAACAGACACGGGGGAAGACACTGGGGCAAGGTCACAACGTTTAGGAAGAGTTTAGCGCTCTCGGGTTAGGGTATAGCTGTCGCCGAATTTAGGAAAAGAACCTCATGGGGGGTTGGTATGACCATAGGGACAGAAAGCAGGGAAACTGCTCGGGGACGAAAGAAGATGTAAACTATCTCGTCCGCATCTGCAGAGTAGGCCTGAAAAGAGGACAGGCGGTTGGGGAGGTGGACTTATTGGAAGGGGGAAGGACGCGAGGGGGGGTACAGCGCCGACTGCAAATGCGCGTGTGATGGGGGGTCATAGTCTAAAAAAAACTGACCGCCAAAAACGAAGCACACCGCGGCGTCAAGAGCGGATAAAAGGCGGGAACAGAATCAGCGCAATAAACGAATCAGGCAAAAGGGTACAAAACCTGATCAGGGCATTTAAATCATAAACATCCGCCGATGCCTCCGCCCTGTGCAAAGCTGGGTCGGACAAAAATGCCCGGGACTTCGAAAGGGCGGATGACGACCCGAGGCAAAAGAGGCTTCCCGGAAGAGGTCTTGATTCTAGCAAAAGCGACGTTGGGCGCTGAGTCGGTGAATGCAGAAGAGCGGGGAAAAAATGACAGCACAAGAAGCAATCCAAAAAAAAAAACCAACCACGCCAACCGAACCAAAAGAAAAGATTGACGTTTGTCGGGGGAGGGGACATCGCGAGAAGCCCGCGGCTCAGCGCTGCCAGACAAAGAGAAGCTCGAAAGCCACTGAGACGAGAAAGGGTTAGGGACTAAGCGGTCTGCAAGGGGGGATTCGTAGTGAGAATATAGGAGGAAGGGGGGAACGTCAAAAATGCAGGAACGCCGAAAAGGCGATGGCCTGGGAAGAGGGACACGCACCTCCGAAGTCTATCAAAGTAGATGAAAAAGAGATGATTAGCCTCAGGCAAATGAAAGGCAAGAGGCGAGAGGCGATAAGAATGGGTGACGGGGGCCACACGAAGCGTCAGGTCCACTACGAATCACAGAGCACTATGAGAAAAAGCTCAGCAGAGGCTTCGCGGAGTCGAGGAAGAACTCGTGAGCAGGCATCGAGGGGGAGATGCGATGGATCCCGCCAGAAAAACATGAGGGGAGGAAACAAGTCATCGGCATGGGGGAGGAGGTTCGTCGGGAGTGTCGTTCAACCGCTCTAGGAATGAATGCAAAAAAAAAAGAAGGACGAAAAAATAAGAAAGGAAGTCTCAGGGGCTAAAACAGTGGCCTTAAGGTCTCCCGTTTTCCATGCCCGACCCCTTCTAACAGGGGCCTGAAGAAAGAGACTGTGTCATGATCGAGAAGTAAGTGGCGATCAGTTTGGTGAAGGAGGTATAGGGAGGATGGCTTCTAGTCACTCAGAAGCCGAGAAAGTGGGGAGGCGGGAGGGTGGAGGGGCATGGGGGGGGACGGGGAAACTAGACCAACTCCGCCGAAACCAGGGGGGACCCATCAAGATCACTACAAAAGGACGCGACAAATGTGCGAATATAAAAGAGCAGCCGAGGAGGAGAGGGAGGAAGAGGAAAAGAGGAATGAGGAGAAAAATCACAAAAATTCAAGTTCTCCACGGGGACACAGAACCTATTAGAAGAAGGATCGCGGGACTGGACAATCGCAACAGTGTCGAGCCGCGCGATAAAAGCGGATCCGAAAAAGAAAGTGCGACAGGAGTAGGACGTGGGGATATCCACCGGAAGAAATAAGGGCTGATGAATTGGAAAAGGGATTTGCTAAGTCTTCACGAGTATCGGGGAGTGGCTAGACGAAACAAGAGCCTGGAAGGGCCGTGGGATGAATCTGCTGGAATTTTCACCGCGGAAAGGGAACAGCCTAGCTTATTCGGGTGATGGACGAACGTGGCGAGGGGGGATGAATAAGCACCGCACGAAAAAAGAAAGGGATTCCGAAAAAAGGGAAATGTTGCGGTCTATCCAAAAGAAAACACGGACGTAGGGCGGGCACACCAGGGGAGGAATTACATGCCGTGCAGAACGCCTCTTAGAGATTACAGGGGTTTCAGAGGGGAAAAGACGGACGGGAAAGTTCTAAATGCGCTATCCGTCTGGCTCGTGACGGTAAAAAAGCAGAGGGGCGATGTAGAGGCAGGTCTTGGAGGATATTAGGCGGCCTAATAAGATGGGTGAATCAGCAGCGGAGAGTGATTTGGAATTTGGGCTTCTGACGGCTTCATGAAAGTACATATTTACTCATAAAAAACATGCCCGTGCAGAAAAACAAATGATGAGTAGGAGAAAAAGGAGGAAAAACTAACTTAAAAGAGAACAGGAATAAAGGGTAAAGCCCGGTGATAGAAAAAAATAGGGTTTCGCTCGAAAAAAGTTTAGGGGAGGAATGATCTATAGAGGTGGGCTAAAGGAAAAAGGAGGGTCTCTTATGATCTGAGAACGATAACAGGCTCCAGAAGTTCAACAAGGGAAGTGCGCCTGCATCGTTCGAAGTGTTTGCATGTCCGGCGTCAAAAAGAGGGGCTAAATAACGAAACACGAACGAAAAGAAGGAGGGAAAAGTCAGGTTGAACTCGCGGGCGGGAGTTGGATCTTGAGGGGCATGTCTAGCCGTTCGGTACGCAAGAGAGAAGGGACCCACACAACGAAGGGGAAGAGAGGGAGGGCGCAAACGATGGAAAAGAGGCCGAGCACTTCTCTAGGAAGAACGGGAAAGAAAGGGGGAGGGCCGCGAGAAATTTGTATCGGGGCCGCGGAGTTCGACAGCAGGGGGGGCACTGAAACACCTTAGAAGAAGATCCGTTCCTGGATAACAAAAAGGAAAAGGGTCGACAGAAAGAGCGGCCGCGGAAGGCACATGGGGAAGCAAAAAAAGTGAGCTACAATTATATTTTGTGGAAGAAAGTCGGAATGCTGGCAAGGGGGTGTCTGCCGCGCTGCCGGCGAACCATTTCCATCAAGACAGTTATAGCACGGGAAGTCTTGGGGGAAGGAACTTGAAGGAAGGTCATCAGAAACGTCTCAAAGCAATACAGAGAGAATTGAGTATCCAGAGGCGCAGGAGGAAGCAATCCGAAAGAGTGCTCACGAGAAAAAAGCCAGCAATGATTGAACCCATCTGAAGAAAGAGGAGAGCGTCTGAAGAAAATCTTCAGTCGAATAGGTAGTCGCGGCCACAACAGAAGGGGAAAGACCTAGAGGCAGTGATGGAAAAGGCATGTAAGACTCTCTAAGGAATTGGGGAGAGGGTCCGAAAAAAGACAATCGAACAGAAAATCTGATGAAGATCCGGATATGCGTGAGGGTATTATTGCACGGAAGAAGAGAAAGGACGGCCACCCAGTCAGAAGAAGCAAGAGGAAAGAGTTCAAGAGGATCCCGAGCGAACCTCCGCGTTGCAACGAGGAAAAGGGGCCAAGTTACAGGAAGAAGGGGAGAGCGCCGCAGAAAACGACCACACAAACCAGGCTAACCGGAAAAAGAATATCCTAGGAACTGGCGAGGTGCAAACGCCTCTAGCTGCACTAGGGAAGGCAAGGGAAAACGTGGTTCGGAGAAGATTTTAGAGCGAGAGTACCAGTTTGAAAAGCAAGTCAGGACTTGGTCGGAAAAGCCGATCAGGGCGAAAAGTGGGTACCAAAAGTGCCGACGACCTTAAACTCGACAGCATAATGGGCTTCGTAGGTCGCATACCGCGCAGAAGCAAACGCGGGAGCGATGGGCGGATGGGCTGGGGAGTTGAGAGTTCTTGGCAGTGGAGGCAGATTAATGTTAAAGGCAGTAGGGGGATGTGGGGTTCAAAGGGGATGCACCAGACGCCCACTTCACCACCGTCCACAATACAGTCCGAAAATCAACGCCGTCTGCAGAGCATAAACGAGGGCCAGACCAGAAGAGAAAACAAGAACGTCGCCATCGTAACCAACTATAAATGTATCATGAGACGCTCCAATATCCCCAATGGGATCATCACAACGTTAACAAACACATGGGAAGGGGAATTAAAGGGGACATTAGGGAAGGGAGAAGGGGGGACACGCGGGGTACCTAACAGAAGGTGGGGTCCGCCCAGAGAAACATGACTTCGTGAAAATAATCGTCGAAGATCTACTCGAATTGCGGGGGCAGAGGGAGGGAAAAAAGCTGGGGGGGAAAGGGCATGACAAGCAAAGAAAGGCCTCAGTTTCCGATGACGGACAGCCCGGGGGCGGCAGGTGATCCAACACATAGCATAGCAAGCAGAGCAGGGATCCTGGTACAAGAGGACTTGGTTTGGTTAATGAAAAGGGTAGAGGGGCACGCGTCAGTAGGGCTTGATCCAATAAGTCCGGTTGGGAAACTCACCATTCCGTACGCCGGGTCCGAGAGGAGGAGGGGGGGCCTTCATCATTTGTCAGAGGAAGAGCGCTAACGAAACAACAAACAAAGAGGAGGGGAGATGTAAAAAAATTCGAAGACGGCCATCCAGAAGCAGGCGGACTGCATGGGGGAACGTGTTTAAAAAGGACGGCGCTTAGACCCAGAAGCGCAAGAGGGAAGAACATACCCTGGACAATACGATCGAAAGGGAGAGGGTTCAATCGATTACGCAGGGAAGAAGAAGTCGGAGGGCGGGAGGGAGAAATGGGAGAAAAGAAAAAAAAGGAGGGCACAGAAATCGGGGGGAGAGTGATTGCGAAGGTTTTGAAAAGGGGGACAGGTCAACGCAGCAGGACGTGGGCGGGGGGGAGGTAGAAACGATTGAGGCCTTTCTCAGGGCGAAAACGAGGGGGCCGTCTCGTTAGTCCTTCATAGATGTAGACCCTGGTGACATTGGAGGCTTCATAAAAATTAGGCAGGGGACCGGGAAATTAAATTGGGGGCATCAGGGGGTGGCTCAAACTGAGTGGGGACTTAGGTGCTAGGGGAAAGAAATCCAGGGGGTTGTGATTTTTGGGGCGGGGGAGGGGGCGTCTTGGAACAGGATGAAAAAAAGACCACTGGAAAAAGGAGAGGGAGCCACAATCCACTTCCAGTACACGAAACAAAAACGCGACGATCCAGAAGGGGTTTGGCTCGGCTAAAGCGCGGCACTATCGCGTTATACCAAAAGAAAGGGTATGCAAAAGACATAATTCGACTAGGTCAACTCAAGTAGCCAACATCGGACATATTCCATCGAAGAGATACGACAAGGAGAGAAAAAAAACGGGGAAAGAGCGCGATCAAAAAGTTTCTAACAGCTGGAAATGGTGGATAAAAGGAATCTAGGCGGTGCCCGAGACATCGCAGCAGAGGATGCAGGAGATTTGGGGAGGGGACACGCTGGGGGAGGGATAGGGTACGGGGCTGCGTTCTCGAAAACTGGAACGCCTTGTGGCGGTGCGACTGTGGAGACGCGGCCCGTGACCGCTCATTCGGGCTTGATTAAGTGGCGGGGACGACGGGCGAGGATGCAGAAATAAGAAACAGAATAGAAGGGGGGAACACGACAAAAGTCAATTCGGAGGTGCTAGAAAAAAGAGAATCTGGAGGAAAAAGATTTCCTCATCCGTTTCCATAAGCAGTTCGAGAGTAGTTGGTGACTCTACAGAGGATTTAAATTACTACTCTTAGCTTAAGGTCGCGCCGATTCGGGGGGGGGGGGGGTCCAGCAAATGACTGGGACGCGGGAGAAGCAGGGGACTATAAACGTTCGATGTGGGAGACTTAGGGGGGCATAGAAAACTGGGGGCAGTGGATGAGGATGTAGACTGGAAAGGAGTTTTCCTCAGGGACGAACGAGAACAGGCCACTGACTCAAAACCAAGACTGAAAATGAGGAAGAACGATTATTGGGGAATCGCAGCAAAAGTCCTTACAAAACAAAGACAATTTGGTCGCCCTGGTGAGGAACCAAAAGAAACTAAGGGTTGAGGCTCTGCGAAGAGGGGGGAATTTTTGGGTGATGGAGGCTGCGCGGCCGCAGAGGAGGATCGCTCACTAAGGGGTCTGAAGAGGAAAAAAGAAACCTGAACACGGGCATTCACAGGCGACGGGCAGCCGGGGTGTTTGTAACTGCTTGCACAAGGCGGCGGGACAAGCGAAAAGAAAACAGAGGGGAGGGACGTGTGAACGGCGCGGCGTCTCTTGAAACGCAGGTCGTAGACGATCTACAAAGATCTCAGAACAAAAAAAAAAAAACGGAGGAGGAGGAAGAAACGGAGGTCTTGCGACTACGAAAAGGCAGAGAAGGGAAAGAAAACAGAGAAAACGACCGCTAGCGAGTGGTCGAGCCCGGAGTTCTAGCCGAAAACAAAATGACACAAAAAGCTTACTAATGCCCGAAATAAAGGGAAAGGAAGGAAGCTTTATGGGGACATAACAAGAAAGCCAAAAAGCGCGGCAAGAGGAAAAAGGGACACACAAAGGGAGACGTTCGCAAGGAGACAGAAAAGGAGGTTGTGGGGTTGGGGTTTGCTTCAACCAACAAGTTATGAAGGATGTGAAAGGCCGGCGGAAGCAAAGCGCCCAGGGCCAGAATCAATGGGAAGACTTGCAGTCAGGTGTTGAGGAGAAGGGGAAAAG
>Ga0179593_1497301_pt1 | contig 10379 bp, 10 predicted proteins | sample CZODoug2_1_08_16_FD_185931 | JGI IMG/M metagenome (GOLD analysis project Ga0179593, IMG submission 185931) | Vadose zone soil fungal communities from Angelo Coast Range Reserve, California, USA - CZODoug2_1_08_16fungal (PacBio error correction) | ecosystem: Environmental > Terrestrial > Soil >...
GGGTCCTGAAAAGAGGAAAAACTAAATGCGTTGATCACATGCTCCCGTGTTGTCGACTGAGGAAGGAGGTCTAGGCCCAATTTGACTAGAATATCTGAGATAGCACCGTGGTAGGAAAGGGAATAGAGATACTACGGCTATGAAGCCACAAAATCTCGTTGAAACGACATCTTCTTCAAGCCGTGCGGGGGGAGGGCGGGAAAAGCTTCGAAGGGCAGTTGAGGTAACAGCGATCCCCTCAGGAAGATGGACAAGAAAAAAAAAAATAAAAGGGAAAAAAATTAGAAAAGGGTGGTTGTTTTTTTGGGGGTTTGTGTTTGGGAGCCAGGTGTTGTGTCGCCCAAGTGTAGTTGGGGTTTGGCCTCGACAGGTGGTGGGAAAATTTTGCACGCAGAGAAAATCAGGAAATCTATGGTTGGGTTCCAATTAGACCCCCTCTCTGCGTGTATTAGGCATCAAACCAATAGGAGCTCGCGGACCGCGGACAAGAGTGATGATCCTGCAGAAGGGAAATTAGACGGAGACGGCGAAGAGTTCCAGTTGATAAACTCATTTCTGCATCCGCACAGACGGAAAGAAAGAATCGAATTCCTTTCTCGAAGGAAGATTTAAATTTGAGCTCGCAGCAAAGAAAGGGACGAAGCTCAGTAAAAAGAATGGATAGAAGAATTAGGCAAGTATATAGCAGCGGGACACATCAACTTAAGACTCAAGCGGGAAAGCACGAAGAACTCTGCCTCTCTACTGCAGAGAGACGGCTGACCTCAGAATTAAACAGAGTGGGTGATAAAAGCGATAAAAATATGGCGGGGGAAGGGCGGGGGGAATAAAAACATTTTCAAATTCTACAAGAAAGAGAGGAAGGAAACTCGAGGGGGGGACGGCGTCAAATGGTGGATTGTGAGCGTTTGAAGAAAAAAGGAATTTGCTGGAGGTGGGGGTTGGTCACGCTTCTTTAGGGAAAGAGTAGCAGATGTGGGAAAACTAAGTCGGCGGGCATTGCAGAGATCAGTCAAAAGGGAGAAATTTCCATAAAAGGAGAGAAAAGATTTGAGCTTTCCCATGGGAGAGGTACTTCCTGATCTCTCTAGCGACCATTAGGCGAAAGGGTGGGAGCAAGGGGAGAGGGAACAGGGACGTGAAAAGATCAGTCCGAAAGAGAACTCTAATTGATGGAGTGATTACGAAAGAACTTCCCCGGGGCTGGCATGAAGGGCCGAATAGAAGTGTCGAGAGGACGCTCCCCGAACTGGACACACAACTTGAGGGGGGAGAAAACGTCTGGATGCGTAGGTTAAGAAGAAACTTATATTAATCTTACTTACGTGTCTTTGATGAAGAAATCAAAATCAGGCATGAAAGCCGATTTGGACGAACATGTGCTAAGGGTGACAGAGCGCGGAACTCAGAGAGGAAGGATCTACGCAGACTTGTCTAGGCTCGAGCAGGAGACGAGCACGCCCCCAAAAACACCAACCCAAAAAAAAAAAACAAACCCCAGCACAAAAACCACCCCCAGAAACCAAAACCCCCCAAGCACAACCCCCCAACCCCCCCCCAGAAAAAAAGGGAAACCCAACCCCCCGCCCCCCTCCCTCCCAAAAGAATTAGAAAGAGCATCCAAGGTTCAGGTTTTTTCAAGATGGGACCTTCTCTTAAGAGAATTTAATGAGGACAACACGGCGGGCGGTAGATGAAGGGTATTCCCTACAAAACATCCCGGTTAAATTACTCTCTTTCTCTCTCCTAAGGTTCGAACACTGGTAGACGTAGGGGAAGGAGAATCCAGGGATATTTGAAAGGGCAAGAAGAGGGGACTTTCTGAGTAGAGAGATTGTTCTGATCGGGAAGAATGGCAAATCTTCAAACAGGCAGTTAAAGGATAGCACAGTTACAGCGAGAGAAGGTAAGATAAAATTGTAAAAGGAAGAGAGAATAGCGTGGGTTAGAACCTGTAATTGGGCGAAAGAAATTCAGCAGATAGGGGCCATACAACAAGGTCCAACTTATGGGGGAGATTAAGAACTTTGAATTAAGACGGAAGAAGAACTCTAACTCTTTCTGCCATCAACGGGGAGGTTCTGAACAGGGAGAAGCCTCGGAAATTAATCCGAACGAACGCCATGGGAGTTGGAACGAAAGAAGTGAAGTGGAACGAGAAATCTATCATAAAAAAACAAATAGTAGTAAAGAAGAGAAGAGGCCAAAGGCAAGCGTCACAATCCTTGAGGGGGATGAGTTTGGTTCGTCGATGCAGGCTCACGAGGAGTCGAAGCATAATTAGGTGGCGATTTAAATCAAGCGGGTATTCAGTATCATCAGAGTTACTTGGCTTGATTTAAGAAACCATTTGGGTCCTTGTTGGCGAAAGGGAAAAGAAGACGGACGTTTGAAGGTCTTGCGAAAGAAGCGATCACCTCAGGGGGAATGGGCCAATGAGATTGAAAATAGAAGGCCGTGCATGGGGAAAAAACGCAAACTGTTGATAGACGAAAGAAGGTACTCGCCCACGTCTCCGCAAGCCTCGGAGGAAAACTGGCACGGCTCAGTGAATCTTGTCTGATACTTTAGAACGCCGTCACAGAAAAAATACTGTTGTCAGAAGAAATGACCGTGGAAAGAAGAAACTCTGTAATTGTTGTGTAACCAGACCCAGCAGAGGTAAGAGACCCCAGAAGAAGGAAGGGGGCCTCAGGGGAATTTCGGGATTCTGGGGTTTTCCCCACCCCCATGAAAAGGGATACTAAAACGGGAACGTCAACATAAGATGCGGTCGAATAGAGGGTAATTGAGGTGCGCATGCTCAGATGTCCCTTCTCAAAGAAGCTAAACCTTCTATCCTCACGGGAAGCGTCGAGTCAACAATTCTTGTACTCGTCAAAAAGCTGCATGCGATGGTGAGGTATTAAAGAAAGGGGGAAAAAAAAAAAATAAAAACCTCTTGTGCAAAACGATTACATAGAGGTTAACCACCTCATCCTATTTTCGAAGAAAGGGGGTGGACTTAGAATGGAGGAACATGAGGCAGAGGGAGAGGAAAGGAGGGAACAGATTCCTATGGGGGGAACTGGGGGCTCAAGGGCCCGGTGAAATTCTTCTTAACCCTGCCATAAGGCGGGTTCTCGAAAAGAATCGGAAATGGAATCCGGTGAGGCGTGAATAGAGACGGTTTCACGCCTCAATAGCCAGAAAAAATCTGGAGAGCGAATAGGAAAGTCGGTGAAATGTGGCCCAGCTCAAAAGAATTTGTGAGGACTTATGTTGGAACTGCAGAAATAAGATGCAGAAGAAGAGGAGCCCGGACGGAGATAATTTGGAACAATATGAGACGCGAGAGAAGCACTAAGTGAAAAAAAAGAAAAACACTCTGTACTTTTTATACTCGGCTCAATAAAAAATCAAAATTCGAAAGAGGGACAAGATGATTAGGGAAGTGTTCGAAAAATGGAGAATTTGTTTAAAGAAAGAAAGAGAACAGGGAAATAAGTCTTGAGCGATTTCTCACAATTTCTAATTATCCGAACCGTGAGAGAGGGTCTCATTGAGACACAGCACTAGTGGGTGAGAGGGTAGAGTTTCCAGGGGGGAGGGAACTGAGAAGGTTTCATCTTCTGACAGGACGGTGGAAATAGACAGGACCTTCTTGAGGAACGATCAACCAAGAGTCCGTGAGCGAGGGGGTAAGAAACAAAACTGTTAATTCTTCATGAGGGGGAGAAGTGCAAACCCCAAAAGGCATCCAGCAAGTCGGCGCGCGAGGAAAGAGGCGGGACAATTTGCGGGAAGGACAGCGTACTACTCTGACGTCAATCGTAATAGGGGGTGGAAATGCGCCGGGCAAGGGTGCGGTAAGATGGTGTGACAATCGAGGAGAAACATAGATAAGGGGGTTGTATATGGGGGGGGACACTTACTACTTTCGAGGAGAATCGGAAACTGGTGAGGGGGGAGATGTCTATATTCGATTGCCTTGATGGAGCTACGACAGTTACCTAATCCGACGTCGAAGATTGCGTGCAAAAAAAAAGCACACTCGCTTGGGACCGCCGATGCGGTGACACAAACAACGAACCTGTTAGAATGAATGTAAAGGTACGATCTCCCTTGTAAGAAAAAAACTGGTGGGACCAAGCAGGTCACTCGGGGAATCTATCGAAGTAACTTCCGAGTAGGAACGAATAACACCCAAGCAGCAGGCATGAATTTGTAAGGCAAAAGTGAATTTCTATGGGTAGAGCCGGTTACAGCTCAACAACAAGGGGGGGGAGAGAATGTTGTTTAACGGACCAAATATCAAGATAGGTTCACAATCCTTTACTCTTGGGTTGTCTAGATTCCTCGAAAAGAGGAGATTACGAGAGAGGGAGGCATGAAAAATGAGCGACCTGGACAAAGTGGTCGTCAATTGACTGTCTGCATTATGGAGACTAACGACCGAACAAGGATAGAGTGCTGGTTTCTTGCGGCAGGGTTCACGAACTGCTGAGGTAACCGGGGGGAATGAGTTCCCATCAGAAGGGAGCATCTTCCCCTCTGTCACCGTTCGCTGATAAGGAGGATCGACGGGGGGATTCCGCGGATAGAGCAAAATCAAAGGGGGTTGTTTATCTCAAGGGGAATAAAACGCGATCGGAAAACTGATTTAAGACCGGGGCTTTGACTTGGAACCGCGCGACAAGAGGATTACCTATTCGTGCCTGCAAATGAAGATTTGAGCGGGAGACGATAGGATGCGAATTCGCCGAGGTAAGAGATGTCGGGGAACATGAAAAAGAATTGTAACTTAAAGAATACTCCCTTCGATTTCATGGGGGGAACTAACCCTTCCGACAAAAAAAAGGGAGAGAAGGCCTAGGAAGTCATTTACGAATGAGCCAAGTATCTCGCGGCATGAAATCCCTACGCTTATTACCGCTCACTCCAAGGTGCGACGGGACTGAAAGAGAAGGGCTAAGCCATGGCCGACGCATCATTAACGAGGTGTGGGAAAAATGGCGGAAGGGGATGTAACTGTGTAGATTCCTTAAAACAAATGGGAGGAAAGTTTTGCCAAATCTTACTAAATTCTCGACAGAAGCGGGGGTTTTATGAGAAGATCGCCCATAGGATTCTGTGACTTATGAGAAATGCGTTAATCGTCGATCAAAGGAGGTTCCCGCAACGTACTAGCCCTTACTTTCTATATGCATGTAAGAGAGGTGATGTCGCAAAGTAAATAATTCGATCAGCGGGTGCTGTCCCATTTTTCATCTATTGAAATTCGCCAGCGGGGAATTCTTGGTTGCTGGAGAGGTAACCATCGACGTGAACCCGAACACGATAACGGACCTGCCAAAAAAAGGAACACTTTGCGAACACGCGCTCCTGGATGGAGGGTGAAAAAGAAGAAGAAGTTCAACCGGGGGGGGGTTCTTGTCATTACCAATAGACGGTGCGGGAGAAGTCATCGGCCGCTACGAAATGTCGCCGCACCCCTTCAAGGCGTTGGCTGCGCGTCGGTTGATCACCCCGCATTAGGGAATAAGGGGGGAAAAGTAATGGGTTATGGGAGGCAAAACACCCAAGATCGCCATTGACGTCAAAGGCACAGCCTGAAGGTGCCACGCGAAAATTAGACTGAGGAAAAGACGGCGAGCTCGGCATGAGATATACAGAAAAAGACAGATTACCTCTCCTTCATGAAACTTTCTTATTCAGCTGAAATAGTCAGAGGCAACTACATAGGGGGACATGAGGACAAATGACGGAGAATGACGGTATTTCAAGTTCCCGACCTCAATGGCGCAGGGAAAGAGCCAGAGGCCAAGAAGAGTTTTCCAGTCTTTCCAACTGTTTTCGAAGCCCGAAAAGGAAAGAAGAAATGGTCCCATCGACTGGGATCTTTAATAAGAGATTTGGTCTTTGATAGTAACATTAAAAATTGATCGATCTAACAGTGCGAAAGACACGTCATTAACAATCCGCGAGGTGGATATATTTTTAAAATTCCCTACTTAGTTATAGCTGTATGACTTGGAGACGAAAAATCACCAGCCGAGCTGGGGAATATCCAACAATCCGGAAAACTTGGGGGGAGTAGAATTATGGAATAGCCGAGAACAACTCAGAACGATCGCGATCTCCAACGAATTGATGTGGTTCCCAATGGAGTCAACGCGGAATTCCTCAACCAACGCAAAGTTGGTCGAAATAAACTTTATTGGTGACATCCTGCTTGACAAAATATCTATCAACAAAACAGGAAGAGAAGAGATGTCCGCGTCATGCAAGGTCTTCAAAATCACGTTGATTGTCTAACAAAGGAGTGAGTTCTAGAATTTTTTTCTCGGGAAGAGGACGAAATGGAGAAAGCAAAAAAATAGATTCGGTGGATTTCAGAGAAGATCTTAAGTGATTCAGGCAGGAATTCAAAGGCTGTCTCCTAAAACTTGAAGGGAAGTTTGGTATCCGGTGATTGGAAGGGAGAAAGGACAGCTCTTACACCAAAATAAAACAGTGATATGTTTCCAATTGGAAATTGACTGCTTGAGCTGTCAGAGGGAGTTTGGAAAACTGGAGATATATCAAGAATGGTTACAATTCCTCAGAGTATCTCCCCTCTCCGATAAAGGGACACGAGACGGTCATCTTCAACAAATATAGTAGCTAAAAGACGTCACATACAACACCACACCGCTACCGTTCACAGTTCAGAAAGAAGGGCACATCTTCAGGGTGTCCCATCTAAGTGACTGGAAAAAGGCCTAGAAAGAAGGACCTGGGTTGTCAGAATAAGTAGAATGTCAAAAGCGAGGCCGAAAGGCTGAAGGAACCGGAGGGAAACGGGGAATCAGTTCGCAAGTTACCTATTTGTTGGAAAAGTGCGCTTCACTCGAGCAAGACCAGGGGTAGGAGGGAGAGAAGAACAGTGAGGTAAAACGGGCACAAGCGAAGCTGGGACCTTGGGCGTAATCTGCTTGCAATGAAAAAGGGGGGTTTCTCATCCAATCACACGAAACAAGTTGCCACATTCAGACTAATTCGGGAGCACTACAAACACGAGTTTGAAAGGGGAGTCCGGTATGAGGGTCGATGGGAAAAGAGGCTTGGGCAAATACTTCCCGGTCATTGGGAGTGCAAGGAAACCCGACATGAAAAAATATATGCACTCCAAAAAGTAGCGCGGGTTCTAGAAGGAATTTCTACGTTAACCGTGTGTCCGCCGGGGACACATAACAGCTAAAAAAGTCGACAGGGAAAATCCAGGATTCTCGTCTCTAATATGGAAGTATGGCGGTAAACTGACTAGGGCCTCCACTTTGGGAGACTTTCCTTGACAGATCACATGATCCCGCTGCCAAGCCTCTGAGAGAAAGTATCGTTCGGAAAGCTTGTCAAAAAATACCGCAAGACGCCGAAGTGACCAAAACTAATCCCCACCGTCGAGGTCGAACGCGGCTCATCAATAAACATTACTATCAAATAGAAATTTCCTTAAGCTGGCGACAACAATTTCGAAAATTTTTCCATGAATAAACCGAACCCTAAGGTCGCGAGTTGGACGCACCTCGGTCGTATGAAATTCGGTCGCACGATTTCTTCAGTGAACACCCAAAAAGTGTGTCGGAGGGGCAGAGTGCCTTAGCGAAGTCGCGTGAGCTGCGCGATCTAAGAAACCAACCAAAACCTTCGTCGGGGGGGAAAGGGCTTGGGGGCCCCGATACAAGCTGACAGTTTCTTGAGGAGAGAAAAAACCAATAACTTTCCGAGCGGAAACGACCGGAGGTCGTAAGTTCAGTGAGGTTCTGCAGTGCAACCGAACGCGGGGGGTGCCAGCATGACAAGTCGCTCCAGCGTCTAAATGGATGAAGGCCTGCATTGACATCCTGAGGTTTCAGTACCTTACGAGGAAATATTGGTTTGGGTAAGCATCCGGTACGTGTCGATCGCGGTGATACAGGAAAAGGGAAACAAACCACTCGAGCAATCTTTGCTCGCGCTAAGCCACCTTTCTAGACCCCTTGAGAAGCGAAACAAGGGTGAGGTGAACGATTATGCTTGAACTCGTCGTTGTGTGATGGGACGCTCGGCCCAGGTTACCTCAAAAGACGGAGACGCGTAAAAAATCCATCATCTTGCGAGGTTGTAGGTGCGGACCACGTCGATTTCAGTTTGGAAATAGCAAGGGAATAAGGCGAAGTCCCTGGAAAAACAACGGGTTTGTCACTCCATTCGATCGGAGAATGGGAATATCTTTGTAATCGCTACTCGTCGAGAGAGAGAAAAACCCCCCAACCAAAGAACCATCTGCATGGAGATTTTTACCACCCCATCAGTTCTCTGCCGGCGTCGTAACACATCTCTTCAAAATTAATTAAGGAGTGGGGTTACAGTAGCCTGACTCATCTAAATGTTAATATCAATTAGGCTGGAATCGGTCGGGGTTTCTAGGGGACGAACGCGGCGAGGCCCAAGATTAGGAGAGATCTGCAGCTAGAGAACATGCTTTAACCAAATGTGCTAAAGGGAATAGAGCCTGAAGGATAGTCATCCCTACCTGAGACTGTGTCGCGAACCGAACAACGCGGCGGCAAGGGAGAAGGTGCTTGTTGCTGGCGGAAAATGGCTACTGCCTTGGGGTTAACGGCGGGAGGGGGCGAGAGTCCAAAGCAAGACAAGACGATATGCAAAACGCAAGGTAGTTCAAAAAAAAATCAAAGGGGTCGCTCGGGGACGGCCCCGTTTTATTCTTCTTTGCCCAGAGAAAAATAAGGGCTCGATTGGGGTTTGTTAAACCATCAGGGTCTTCCCAAACGGACGACGGCCGACATTTGGCACCTCAACAGCTATAGCGGGGTCTTTACTTTCACCGCTTGACACCAAGGAAACTGCCGCAGAAGGGAGAGATGCCCGAAGGGCTGCGAACGACTTGCTGTAGGCAAACGTGAGAGTATGAGGCTTCAGCAAACTAAATGGGGGAATTCCACGAATAAGCTCGGCTGACATGCGCACTCACAGATTTCTGGTGATCGTACAAGAATTAACTCTGTATTAAAAATTATGGATATGAAAAAGGAGGCAAATTTCTCATCACAGCTCAAAAAGACGGGGAGGAAATCATCAGCGACGACACACGCATCGCTAACATTTTTATATGATTAAATCTGACCGGCTTCCTACACCGTCATCTTCGCGAAGCATAGGCATGTGTAGCGTTTAAGGACTTAAAACAAAGTACTTGGTATCCCAAAAGAAATGACCTTTCGCACTCTCGTTTGATGAAAAGAACGCCCTCGGACGGTGCTTATTTGGGGGTAAATAGGGGGATCTTGAGGCAGCACTAGCACGAAAGTAGAAAGCCGCGGAGCAGGAAGAGGATCAGCAGAAGTAGAAGGTACTCAAACGAAGTCCGCTAAAAAAATCTGGGTCCCAGTTGCGACTGGGATGAATCGGAAGAGCCTCAGTCTGGTGGGTTCTAAGCCATGTTCGAACCCGGACACTAATCACCGGAGCACTCCGAAAGATTGGAAAGAAAAGAACTGGTGGAGTGAATGGACCGAAGAAGACCACCCGTGTCTGTGATCATTACAATAACGTGTTGCGTATCAGCGAGCCGACCTAACCTAGTCCGCACCCCTTCGGAAACTCGTTGGCTGCTGTCTTTGGGTCAAAAAAAAAACCTACATTCTATGAAAGCGGGGGCAGACGGAAGGGGGTCAGTAATTGGCTGATACACCCCCTCTCCCCAATTTTAAACCTAACAGCCGCGAAGTTTCACGCTACGCGGACTCATCGCTACGGAGGAGCTCACTCAGGGGGGCTTCGGGAGAGTAGAAGCGCCACGAAATCGAATCGGCCTGCAAAACTATGCACGGGAAAAAAGGTTGGGGTGAAGTCAAGGAAAACGTCACTCCTTCAGCGACATCTACATGTCTGCCCTTCCTGGAGATTCTGCGTCCGACAGACCCGTTGGCTGGGAAACAACGCTCGGTGGTCTCCAAAAGGCGACATTGCAACAGCGGTTCGCGGAGGGGGCGCAAAAAAAGAAAAAAATATTTCGTAAACTTTCCCGTCTTATCGTCGGCTTGATGGATAGGAAATGGGCCTCGGGAACATGATCGATAAAGAAGCAGCGGCGAAAAAGAACGAGAACAGAGCCGAGAGGTCAATCTCCAATTTACCTCCTACTGAGAGGGAGGTTAGTCTTTCACGAATCACCACCGATCGGGGCCATAGGAACATGCAACGGAAGTTTGATTAGAAATGAGCGTGACGGCACTCGAAGACCGCTGCGCAATCGACACCTAGAGGGGGTGCGGCCATTGTCGTAAAAAAGGACCAATTCCTCCTGCTCTAACCCCGGGTCAACTTTATTGGAAAACGCATTGCGGTGACCGACC